>LNAP01001090.1_pt1 | contig 65719 bp, 51 predicted proteins | sample 602601 | NCBI WGS metagenome assembly LNAP01 (sample SAMN02440304, study PRJNA202911) | soil metagenome | biome: Subtropical and temperate rainforests or woodlands; isolation source: soil samples (1 kg each in a 20% v/v slurry with milli Q water) were... ...
TCTTCCCTCGCGCTCGACCTTCAGCACATCAGAAGTCCGGATCAGATGGCCGTCGCCAAACCGACCGTACTGGTCTTTACGCTTGTGGCCGAAAACTACGCCGATGCCTGCGCGCGCCCTGATGGATACTCCACATAGGTACGCCGTAACCGGTACATCGAAGCCCTGCTCTTGCGCTTTTATAATTCGCAAGAGGTCGAAATCGGTGTGGCGCTTGCCATGAAAATTCACATCTAATGTGTCCAGCATCATTGCACTCCGGTGCTATTCCGCAAGGCGTTATCAGGAATTGCGCACGGAACCAGACGCTCTGATACCGTGCAAGAATCTTGGTAAATTTCATGCTGATCGAATCATGCTTTCGAGAAAAACTGGTCGGCGGTTTTTTAGTGACTCGATTTGAAAACCTGGACGATGTGAGCTGTGGTACACAGAGCCACCGTCCACTTCTATCAGGCACACATCACAGTCATGCTCATCACTGCCGACAATGACTTTGACCACGCGATCCATACCCCATCGATCACACTGGTTCATCGATGGTGGCGTCACTACCTGGACATCGATGACTCTGATTTCCTCGTCCTGAGCGATCAGGATCTGCTGCAGTTGATGCTCGTTATCGATCATTAAGGCGGCTTCAGATATCCGACCCTTTTGCCTGGCTTGAACAGTCAGGTGGTACCAGTGTGTACGGAGCACTCTTGATACCTGGCGCCATTGGTACTGACCCTCCCCGAACATCCCCGGTATGCCGATCATGTCGGTGTCGTTTGTTTTGAACATCGTGTGTCCCTATGTCTCGCTGAGCTCTGACAGGAGCGAAGATTAGAAGAAGGAAAAGATGGTCTTGAGGCTCGCAGTTTGCTCATGCCCCGGCCCCATCAGGACGTAAATCGTGTTCTTAGTCTCGAACATAACACCGTCATCAAACGTGACGCACATGCTGGAACGTACCCAATCACCCGGCTGGAAGCGCCCTCGGCTGTCCTCCATCACCTTGTGAGCAAACATGAATAGTGGGAGGTGATCAGCAGCATGAACACGGGTGAGCTCGTCGGGAGTGAGGTCGGCCCGGAAGATCGTCCACTGTTCGACTAAGCAGTACGGCTTGAGTGGGAACAGCCTCGTAGCCAACTCAGTAGCCACTCGACTCGAGGGTGTACTGTTTTGAAGTATTCGCCTCATCCCTTCTAGAAGCTCGTTTTCAGTCGGATTCGCCATAGGTAGCTCACCCCATTTTAGTAATGTATGAATTGACAAGGACTGACTTGAAAACGAAGTGCGGGGCTGGACACCAACCTAAAATCAACATGCGCATTACTATATATATTTGTGTGTTCATACGCAAACACGGCATACCGTCTCCTTTTGATGAGGCGATAAAATGTCATTGCGTCGCCCTTTTGCGGCCGTACTGCAACTGCTTCGTAAATCCAAGGATTTGCATCAGCTAGCGATATCTGAAGAAGTTGCACAGCCTTACGTCAGCTTGTTGGAAGCTTCAAAAGCTAATGCGACCGTGGATGTCACCAAAGCGTTGGCTGATGCTTTAGGTGTAAATTCTGCAACCTTCTTTGGGCTAGTGATTGCTGCCAGTCAGCAAGAAACCCCACGAAGCGTCATGCTCGCAGCCATCGCAGAAATGGAAGAGCTGGGACTTGCAGACTCAGTTTTGCCCGCTAAGCCGAGAAAGCTGGAGGCCCCGAACGTGACCGAGAGCAGGCTTAGAAAGCAGCAGGTTCAGAAATTAAAAGCCCAGGGCTACAGCCGTGCTGCGGTTGCGCGAAAGCTGGGGTGCACGTGGACAACTGTCAATCGACTATGGGGTGAGAAGCCCGACAATTGATGGACTTCGGTTTTTTGGACAATCGACATGATGCGAGGATGGATTTTTGGGCGGATCAGCACCATTGATAGCTGTCAATTAATCGGGTTAGCCGCGTTGTCACTTACTTGCTTTGCTTGTAGGGCAGCCCGATCAAATTCCTTCAACCCCTGCGTCGGGCAAGGACGACGGCCAGCGCAGAAAATAAAGGCGTAGATCCCTGCGTTTAAGCTCGGTCTAGCGGCCGAGCGCCTGCTCGTGAACGCCCGTGCTTCACTGGCTCTGCAAAAGAAGTGTGCGTCATCGTCCGTTTCTGACATCCAATTTTGGGCGAATCTTGAAAAATCACCGCCCCTATAAAATGCAAATGTAAACGTGAGAATCCAGTAAAACCGGGCGTTTTCACCTTTTCTCAATCGGCTGATGTGGCGTAAAACGCTGTCATTGGTGTCAGCAGGTTTACATCAAGAGCAAAAAAAAGTAAAAAAATAGCTTGTTTACATTTACACAAAAATAGATTTAGAGGGGTTGGTCAATGATAAGGAAAATTTGGACGAAACCCCCGATATACTGGCTTTCGTGTGGGGAAAAGGTCGTTTAGACAGAAGTAAATCTCGCCAAAATCTTTGTTTACATAATTTAATGAGAAAAACTAACGCGCCCAGCACCTTCTTCAACACCACCGCCTGGGCCGCGCCATGGCTGGGTTTGATCGGGTCGATCTTCGTGGTCTGCGCCGGCATGCTGTTTCTGCAGCGCCAGCGTAACAAGGCTCAGCTTAGCGGCGAAGGCTACGGCACCGACCTGCGCAATGAGCCGGAAACCGCTGCCGACATCAAACTCCCCAATCCGTGGATCGCCCTGTCGCCGCTGCTGGCCGTGGGCATCATGAACCTGCTGTTTACCCAGTGGATTCCACAGTGGTACGGCAAGACCCACAGTCTCGCGCTGCCGGGCATGGCTGCGCCGGTGACCACCGAAATCGCCAAGCTAACGGCGATCTGGGCCGTTCAGGCTGCACTGCTGGTCGGCATCATCGTGGTGCTGGTGTTCGGCTTCCAGGCGATTCGCGGCAAGTTGGCCGAAGGCAGCAGAAGTGCAGTCAGCGGTTCATTACTGGCAGCAATGAACACAGCGTCTGAATACGGTTTTGGTGCGGTAATAGCATCGCTGCCAGGCTTTCTGGTCCTGGCCGACTGGCTCAAAAGCATCCCTGACCCGCTGGTCAACGAAGCGATCACCGTGACCCTGCTGGCGGGCATCACGGGCTCGGCGTCCGGCGGCATGAGCATTGCGCTGGCGGCCATGGCCAATGACTTCATCGCAGCGGCCCATGCCGCCAACATCCCGCTGGAAGTCCTGCACCGGGTGGCGGCGATGGCCAGCGGCGGCATGGACACCCTGCCACACAACGGCGCGGTGATTACCTTGCTGGCGGTGACCGGCCTGACCCACCGCGAAGCCTACAAAGACATTTTCTGTATTACGCTGATCAAGACCCTGGCGGTTTTCGTAGTGATCGGCACTTTCTACGCCACTGGCATTGTGTGAGGCATTGATGACGACTCTTTCAGGCAAGACCGCACTGGTTACCGGTTCCACCAGCGGCATTGGCCTGGGCATTGCCCTGAGCCTGGCCAAGGCTGGCGCCAATCTGATCCTCAACGGATTTGGCGATGCATCCAAAGTGATTGCCGAGGTTGAACAGTTCGGCGGCAAGGTTGGCCATCATCCCGCCGACGTCAGCGACCCGGCGCAGATCGCCGACATGATCGCCTACGCCGAGCGCGAATTCGGCGGCGTCGATATTCTGGTCAACAACGCCGGCATCCAGCATGTGGCGCCGGTAGACGAGTTTCCGGTGGAACGCTGGGACTCGATCATCGCGATCAATTTGTCATCGGTGTTTCACAGCACCCGCCTGAGCCTGCCGGGCATGCGCGCCAAAGGCTGGGGCCGAGTGATCAACATCGCCTCGGTGCATGGCCTGGTGGGTTCGACGGGCAAAGCCGCTTATGTCGCCGCCAAGCATGGCGTGATCGGCCTGACCAAAGTGGTTGCCCTGGAAACGGCCACCAGCAACATCACCTGCAACGCGATTTGCCCGGGCTGGGTGCTGACACCACTGGTGCAAAAGCAGATCGACGATCGCGCCGCCAAGGGCATCGACCCACAGCAGGCGCAGCATGACCTGCTGGCCGAGAAACAGCCGTCGCTGGAGTTCGTAACGCCGCCGCAACTGGGTGAACTGGTGCTGTTCCTGTGCAGCGAGGCTGGCACCCAGGTACGTGGCGCGGCGTGGAATATCGATGGTGGGTGGTTGGCGCAGTAACCACAGATTGATCGCTCCCACGCTCTGCGTGGGAATGCAGCCCGGGACGCTCTGCGTCCCAAGAGCCGAACGCGGAGCGTCCGCTGAGGCACCCCTTCGCGGCGCGTGGGAACGATCTGACGACAATAAGAGGCAAATCATGTCCGAAGTACTATGGCAACCCACCGCCGAACGCATCGGCAAGACTCGCATGGAGGCCTTTCGGCGCTTCGTCAATCAACGGCACCACCTGCACATCGACGACTACCCCGCCCTGCATCAATGGTCGATCGACCAGCGCCCGGATTTCTGGCAGGCCATCGTCGACTTCTTCGACATCCGCTTCCATGAGCAACCCGACGCGGTGCTACTGGAAGGCCGACAAATGCCCAGCGCCCAGTGGTTCCCCGGCGCCACCCTGAATTTCGCTGAACACCTGCTCAGTCGACGCGACGATGCCGTAGCCGTCGTGGCCGTGGCTGAAAACGGCCAGCGCGAACACTTGACCTGGGCCGAATTGGCGGAGCATGTCGCAGGCTTTCAGAAGGGCTTGATTGCGGCCGGTGTCGGCCTTGGCGACCGGGTGGCGGCCTGCATGCCCAACACCTGGCAAACCCTGGTGGCCATGCTCGCCACCACCAGCCTGGGGGCAATCTGGTCCTGTTCGTCGCCCGACTTCGGCACCCAAGGGGTGATCGACCGCTTCGGCCAGATCGAACCGAAAGTGCTGGTCACCTGCGCTGGCTATCGTTATGCCGGCAAGGAGATCGACCAGCGCGCCAAGGTCAACGAAATCCTCGAACGCCTGCCGTCATTGCAGCAACTGGTGATCGTGCCTTACGCACTCCCCGGAACACGCATCGAAGATTTCCGTACCCAGGCCAATGTGACGCTCTGGGATGATTTCTATGACCCGGGTGGCGATCCTGATTTCGTCGCCGTGCCCTTCGACCATCCGCTGTACATCCTCTACTCCAGCGGCACCACCGGCGTGCCCAAGTGCATCATCCACAGCGCCGGCGGCGTACTGCTGCAACACGTCAAGGAACACGGCCTGCACTGCGACCTCGGCCCTGGCGATCGCTTGTTCTACTACACCACCTGCGGCTGGATGATGTGGAACTGGCTGGTCTCGGCCCTGGCGGTAGGCAGTGCCGTGGTGCTGTACGATGGGTCGCCATTCCATCCGAATGCCGAACGCTTGATCGACCTGATCGACGACGAGCGCATCACCGTATTCGGCACCAGCCCCAAGTACCTCGCCACCCTGCAAAGCAGCGGCGTGAAGCCTGGGCAAAGCCATGACCTGGGCAGCCTCAAGACCTTGCTCTGCACCGGCTCTGCGCTGTCGCCGCAGAGCTACGACTATGTCTATCGCGATTTCAAGGCCGACCTGTGCCTGGCCTCGATGTCGGGTGGCACCGACATCGTCTCGTGTTTTGTCAACGGCAACCCCTGGCAGCCGGTGCGCCGTGGCGAAATACAGGGCAAGAGCCTGGGCATGGCCGTGGAAGTGTGGAACGACGAGGGCCGGGCGGTCATCGGCGAAAAGGGCGAACTGGTGTGTACGCGGCACTTCCCGGCGATGCCGATCGGCCTGTGGAACGACCCAAATGGCGAAAAGCTCAAGGCCTCCTACTTCAGTCAATTTCCCGGTGTCTGGGCCCAGGGCGACTACGCCGAACAACTGCCCCACGGCGCGATGATGATCCATGGGCGCTCCGACGCGGTGCTCAATCCCGGTGGCGTGCGCATCGGCACGGCGGAAATCTATCGGCAAGTGGAGAAAGTCCCGCAGGTGCTCGACAGCGTCGCCATCGGTCAGCAATGGCAGGACGACGTGCGGGTGGTGCTGTTCGTGCGCTTGCGCGAGGGCGTGGAACTGGATGACGCGCTGCAGCAGCAGATCCGCCAGGTCATTCGCGCCAACACCACGCCACGTCATGTGCCGGCGAAGATTGTCGCGGTGACCGACATTCCCCGCACCATCAGCGGCAAAATCGTCGAATTGGCGGTGCGTAATGTGGTGCATGGGCAGAAGGTGAAAAACACCGATGCGCTGGCCAATCCCGAGGCGCTCGAGCAATTCCGCGATCGCCCCGAACTCCAGGACTGAACACCGCCCCCTGTAGGAGCGAGCATGCTCGCGATGAACCTGAGAGCGCCGCGGGGTATCAGGCTTCCAGCGTTATCGTTAACGACCATCGCGAGCATGCTCGCTCCTACAGGGGTATGGGTCAATCCATCAAGTCCCAGTCGCCTGACGATGGCGCAGAACCTGGCGCTGTGGTGGCATGCAACTTCAGTCGCAAGCGTAAATTGTTCGCCGAATCTGCATGCTTCAACGCTTCATCCTCGTCGACCACACCTTCTGCGACCAACTCGAACAACGCCCCGTCAAACGTCTGCATCCCCATCTCCGCCGACTTCTCCATCACCCCTTTCAGTTCGGAAAACTGGTTACGCCGGATCAGGTCGCCAATGGTTGGCGTGCCCAGCATCACCTCTACCGCAGCACGCCGCTGGCCATCAACGCTACGTACCAGGCGCTGCGACACAAACGCCTTGAGGTTGTTACCCAGGTCGTTGAGCAGTTGCCCCCGACGCTCTTCGGGAAAAAAATTGATAATGCGGTCAAGCGCCTGACTGGCGTTATGGGCATGCAATGTGGAGATCACCAGATGCCCGGAATCGGCAAACGCCAGGGCATGCTCCATGGTTTCGCGGTCACGGATCTCGCCGATCAGCACCACGTCCGGCGCCTGGCGCAGGGTGTTTTTCAACGCGGCATGAAAACTGCGGGTGTCGACACCGACCTCGCGCTGGCTGATGATCGATCGCTGGTGCCGGTGGATGTACTCGATCGGGTCTTCGATGCTGACGATGTGACCGCTGGCGTGGCGATTGCGGTAGTCGATCAACGCTGCCAGCGACGTGGACTTGCCCGAGTCAGTGGCGCCGACGAATAGCATCAGCCCTTGCTTGAGCATCACCGTTTCAAGCAACACCTGCGGCAGCTTGAGGTCTTCAAAGCGTGGAATGTCGAGCTTGACGTTGCGCACGACCATTGACACATCGTTACGCTGTTTGAAAATGTTCACTCGAAAGCGTCCAATCCCCGCCAGGGAGATCGCCAGGTTCATTTCCAGTTCCCGATCGAACTCAAGGCGCTGTTCGGCGTCCATGATGGACGCCGCAATCGTCGCGATTGCTCCCGGCTTGATCGGTTGGTGGGCCAGGGCGGTGAGCACACCGTTGAACCGCGCACTCGCAGGCGCCCCCGTGGACAGGTAAAGATCGGAGCCATCCTGGCTGGCCAAGCGTCTTAACAACGCGTCGATTTCCATGGCAAAAAGCACCTACGAAGCATTCAATGTTAAAAAATGACATGAAGCAGGTCATCCAGCGTCTACTGCCCTGCAAGGATAGTTGACGCCGCCACACCGACTTTTGTGCAGGACATCTTGATGAACGCATCACCCACCGGCAGCGATGCCCAAGCCTTGATTGCCAGACTCGACTGGGCGAACAGCCCCCTGGGCGCTGCTGGCACCTGGCCACAGAGCCTGCGAACCGCCGTGGACATCGTGATTCATTCGCCAATGCCGATGCTGTTGCTCTGGGGGCCGCAACTGACGCAGATCTACAACGACGGCTTCGCGCTGCTGGCCGGCAGCAAGCATCCGCACGCTTTCGGACAGCCAACCCACCTGATCTGGCCCGAATTAAAGGACTTTACTGACCCAATTTACAGCGCGGTCCTACAAGGCCAGGTGCGAACCTACAGCGAACAGCGCTTCACCCTGCAGCGCGACGGTACAGATTCCGACTTCTGGCTTGACCTGACCTACAGCCCCATCCGCGACGAAAATGCCCAGGTTGCCGGAATCCTGGTCACCGCCATCGAAACCAACGAGCGCCGGCGCATCGCCCTCGAACTGGAGCAACGCTCCGCCGCGAGCCTCAAGGCCCAGCAAGACACCGAAGAACGCCTGCAACTGGCCCTCGCCGCCACCGACGCGGTTGGCACTTGGGACTGGGACATCAGTGAGGACCGCTTCATCGCCGACGCCCACTTCGCCCAATTGCACGGCGTCGAACCGGCCCTGTCTGGCCAGTTGCCGATCAGCGAATACCTGCATGGCGTCCACCCCGAAGACCGCACCCTGATCGCCCGCAGCATCAAGCACTGCATCACTCACGGCACCGAGTACGCCGAGGAGTACCGCCTGCTGCAACCCGATGGCCAGTTGCGCTGGGTGTTTGCCCGCGGACGCTGCTACAAGGATCACCATGGACGGCCGATCCGTTTCCTCGGCGCCGCCCTTGACCTGACCGATCGCAAAAACACCGAGCACGCCTTGCGCCAGAGTCAGACCGAGCTGCAGTTGATCATCAATGCCATGCCGATCCTGATCAGCTACGTCGACCGCGAGGAACGCTTTCGCCTGAACAACGCCGCCTACCTGGACTGGTATGGCTTGACGCCCCAGGAACTCTATGGCCGAACCATTCGCGAAGTGCTGGGCGATGAGGCCTACGCGTTGCGCGCCGAGCACATTGCCCAGGCCCTGAGCGGCAAGGCGTGTTGCTTCAGCATCGGCACGGCGCACCGCGACGGTAGCATCCGCCAGGCACTCATGAATTACCTGCCGCGTCACGGCCCGGATGGCGCGGTGAATGGTTTCTATATCTTCGTCATCGACGAAACCGAGCGTAAACAGACCGAAGAAGCCCTGCGCAACCTCAACGAAACCCTCGAGGAACGGGTGAGCGCGCGCACCCGGCAATTGGCCGAGGCCAATGAAAAACTGCTCAGCGAGATGTTCGAACGCGAGCGCGCCGAAGAAGCCCTGCGGCATGCGCAGAAGATGGAAGCGCTCGGCCAGCTCACCGGCGGCATTGCCCATGACTTCAACAACATGCTCACTGGCATCATCGGCAGCCTGGACTTGATGCAGCGCTACATTGCCGACGGCCGCGCCGCCGAAATCAACCGTTTCTCCGAGGCCGCGGTTTCCTCGGCCAACCGCGCCGCCGCCCTCACCCATCGACTGCTGGCGTTCTCCAGGCGTCAGTCGCTGGATCGCAAGACGCTGAACGCCAACGACCTGATCCACTCCCTGGAAGACTTGCTCAGCCGCACCAAAGGCGACCACATCGAACTCAAGCTGCTGCTGACCGAAGGTGCCTGGCCGGTCAGCACCGACGTCAGTCAACTGGAAAACGCCCTGCTCAACCTGGTGATCAACGCCCGCGACGCCATGCCCGAGGGTGGCCAGTTGTGCATCGAAACCGCCAACGTCTATCTCGACGGCAGCGATATCACCACGCTGGAACCGGTCAAGGCCGGGGATTACCTGATGATCGCCGTCACTGACAACGGCACCGGCATGACCCCCAAGGTATTGGCCAAGGCCTTCGACCCGTTCTTCACTACCAAGCCCATCGGCCAGGGCACCGGGCTGGGGTTGTCGATGATCTACGGCTTCGCCCAGCAGTCCGGCGGCCATGTGACCCTGTCCAGCCTGCCGGGCCAGGGCACCAGCGTGCGCCTGTACTTGCCGCGACTACGAGGCAACGAGCCACAGGATGTGCTGTCGCCCGTGATCAGCGAAGCACCGTCGGCGATTGCCGGCGAAACGGTGGTGCTGGTGGAAGACGATCCGGCGGTGCGCATGCTGGTGACCGATCTGCTCAAGGAGTTGGGTTATCACGCCTATGAAGCCGAAGACGCGAAGACCGCCCTGCCCTTGCTCGAATCCGACTTGCGCGTCGACCTGCTGGTCACCGACGTCGGGCTGCCCGGGATGAATGGGCGACAACTGGCGGAAATCGCGCGCCAGCATCGCCCGCAACTGAAAGTGCTGTTCATGACCGGTTACGCGCAAAACGCCGCCGAACGCCAGGGCTTTCTCGAAGAAGGCATGGACATGGTGGCCAAGCCGTTTTCCATCGATCTGCTGGCCAACAAGATTCGCACGATGATCGGTCAACCGCAGTGAGTTGGGGCATAATCGCGCCCCCTGGCTGTCACGACCGCAACAAGGTATCTGCCCCATGAAAGCTCAAGCCCGCCATATCCTGGTGAAAACCTCGGAAGAAGCCGAGCAACTCAAGCAACGTATCGCCAAGGGCGAAGCCTTCGATGTGCTGGCCAAGAAGTACTCCACCTGCCCGTCCGGCAAACGCGGCGGCGACCTGGGTGAAGTGCGTCCGGGCCAGATGGTCGGTGCAATCGATGCGGTGATCTTCAAGAAACCGCTGCGGGTGGTGCATGGGCCGATCAAGAGCAAGTTCGGGTATCACCTGGTGCAGGTGTTTTACCGGGATTGATCTCCACCTGTAGGAGCTGCCGCAGGCTGCGATCTTTTGATCTTGTTTTTAAAAGCAAAATCAAAAGATCGCAGCCTGCGGCAGCTCCTACACAGAGTTCTTGTTCAAACCAAGGGGATGAGTGCCCCTGGCGCCTGAATCACCCGACCCGCCAACCGATGCCCCGCCTCAGCCGCCTCGACCGGGCTCGCGCCCTTGAGGCGCGCAGCCAGGTACGCCGCACTGAACGAATCCCCGGCCGCCGTGGTATCCACCACCCGCTCGACTTTCTGCGCCGGCACTTCGAATGACTCGCCGCCACAACGAATCAGGCAGGCTTCGGCGCCGCGCTTGAGCACCACTTCAGGCGTGCCGATCTGCTCGTATGCTGCAAACACCGCCTGGCAATCGGCGAAATGGAACAGCGCCTGTTCGTCATCGACGGTCAGCAGAGCCAGGTCGACATAGGGCAACACCTTGCGGTACGCCACTCGCGCTTCCTCCACCGAGGCCCACAAACGCGGTCGGTAGTTGTTGTCGAAGACGATCCGCGCATTGCGCTGGCGGGCCTCGATCAAGACTTCCAGCAATTTTTCCCGCCCCTCGCCCAATACCGCGAGGGTGATGCCGCTAAAGTACAACACGTCGTAATCCGGCAGCGCAGCCAGGATCGGCGCGGCGGCCGGGGTGGTGAAGCAATCGCGCACCGCTGCTTCATTGCGCCAATAGAGAAAACGTCGCTCGCCGGCGGCGTCAGTCTGGATGCAATACAGCCCCGGTAAGCGACCGGGCAAGCGCTGGACCTTGCTCAGGCCAATGTTTTCGGCAGCCCAGCTCTGGCACATGGCATCGCTGAAACTGTCATCGCCCAGGGCCGTGACGTAATCCACCGAACCCGCCGTGCCCAGTTCGCGGGACAGGTAGACCGCCGTGTTCAAGGTATCGCCGCCGAAGCTTTGTTGCAGGCTGCCATCGGCGCGGTGTTGCAATTCGATCATGCATTCGCCGATCAGGGCGATGCGCGGGGTGTGGGGGCCCAGGGTGTTGAAGGTGTTCATGGGTGTGGGGTCTCCGGTATTGCGATGCTGTCTGTCAGGGCCCCTTCGCGAGCAGGCTCGCTCCCACATTGGAATGCATTCCCCTTGTGGGAGCGAGCCTGCTCGCGAAGGCCACGCCGCGGTCTCAAACCGGTTAGAAACAGGTTTCCATGGTCTCGATAACGTTCAATTGCTCATCCACCAGGCAACCCACGCGCCACTTGTCGAACGTCAGGCACGGGTGCGAAGTGCCGAACGAAATGATGTCGCCCACCCGCAAATCAACCCCCGGCGGCACGGTCATGAAGGCGTGCTGGTCCATCACGGCGGTCACCTTGCAAGCGCTCACATCATCGCCCTTGGCCGGAATGACACCGGCCCGGTAGCGCAGCAACGGCACCGGCAGGCCAGCGTCATAAGCCACGTCACGCTTGCCCAGGGCAATCACTGCAAAGCCTGGCTCCGGCAACGACTGCACATGTGCCCAGACCTCCAGCGCCGCACGCAAGCCCTCATGCAGATCACTGCGACGGTCGAGCACGCAGCATTGCGCTTCCTTGTAGATACCATGGTCGTGCGCCACATAGCTGCCGGGGCGCAAGACGCTGAGGAAACGCCCGCCAGCGTTCTGCGCCTCGAACTCTTCGGCGATCAAGTCATACCAGGCCGAACCTGAAGCGGTGATGATCGGCTTGGCAATCGCGAAGGCGCCGCTGTCCTGCAACTGCACGGCCAGACGTACCAGGGAGCCGGCGAATGCACGGATGCCACTCACCGCGTGATCGCCGTGGATCACCCCTTCGTACCCTTCGATCCCGGTCAGCGCCAAGGCCGGTTGTGCGGCGATGGCCTTGGCCAGGTCCAGCACTTGCTGTTCGCTGCGGCAACCGCAACGACCGCCGACCACGCCGTACTCGATCATCACGTTCAGGCGCACACCCCGTGAAGCGAAATAGGCGCCGAGGTCGGCGACGTTGTCCGGGTGATCGACCATGCAATAGAAGTCGAAGCCCGGATCAGCCAGAAGATCGGCTATCAACGCCATGTTCGGGGTGCCGACCAACTGGTTGGCCATCAACACCCGGCGCACGCCGTGGGCATAGGCCGCGCGGGTTTGCGTGGCGCTCGCCAGGGTAATGCCCCAGGCACCGGCGTCCAGTTGCCGGCGGAACAGCGCCGGGGTCATGCTGGTCTTGCCGTGGGGCGCAAGCTCGGCGCCGCTGTCGCTGACAAAGGCCTGCATCCAACGGATGTTGTGTTCAAGCGCATCGCGATGCAGCACCAGCGCGGGCAGGCTGACGTCACGCACCAGGTGGGCGCCAGTGTGGGCAAAGCCCTTTTCCACGGCGGCAATATTCTTGGCAGAAGACATGGTCGAACTCCTCACAGTCGCGGCCGCGGGCAGCCGCTGTTAATCGTTGATGCGACGAGCCAGGTTGTTGGCGCTATCGATCAGCACCCGGCGGTAATCGCTGTAATGGGTCTTGGCATCGGCCCGCGGAGCGACGATGCACAGGGTGGCAATGGCCACGCCATCAGGGCCTTTGACCGGGGCGGCGAAGCAATGGGTAAAGGTGTCGGCCACGCTGTCGAAGGAGAAAAAGCCGTCGATGCCAGCTTGGCGGATTTCCTTGAGAAACTGTTCCAGCGGCAATCGTTCGCCGTTGGGCAGGATGAAGTCGTCGTGGTCGATCAGGTCGACGATTTCCTCGTCACTCAGGTGCGCCAGCAACAGGCGTCCGGACGCTGTCCAGGGAATGGGCGCGTTTTCGCCGATGTCCGAGGAAATGCGAAAATGCCGCTGGCCCTCCTTCATCAACGCCACGGTGTATTTGCGCCCGTTGAGCAAGCACATCTGCGCCGTTTCGTGAGTCTGGCTGACGATGTCCTGCAGGGCACGATCGGCTTCGCGGGTCAGGTCAAAATGGCGCAGGTGCGCTTGGCCAAGGAAGTACAGCTGGCGGCCGAGATAGACGTGACCGTCCTTGCCCACCGGTTCCAGGATGCGCCGTTCCAGCAACGAGGCCACCAGCTCATAGACCGTGGATTTCGGACTGCCGATGCCGTTGGCGATGTCGTTCGGGCGCAGGGGCTGGCCGATCTCCTTGAGGAAATCGAGGATATCGAACGCCCGGTCCAGACCGCGTGCCCGGCGCTTGATGGTGTCTTCGCTCATGTCAGTGGTTCCCAATCAAATTCGCCGGGGGGGTTTTGATCGTTCCCACTCTGGGAACGATCAGTGTCAAGTTCAGGCCTTTTTCTTGTACGCGATGCAGTCGATCTCGACCTTGCAGTCGACCATCATGTTCGCCTGCACACAGGCCCGGGCCGGTGCGTGTTCAGGCTTGAAGTACTCGGAGAAGACCTTGTTGAAACTGGTGAAATCCCGCGGATCTTCCAGCCATACGCCGACACGCACCACATCTTCCAGGCCATAACCTGCCTCTTGGAGAATCGCGACCAGGTTCTTCATGGTCTGGTGCGTCTGCTCGACGATGCCGCCAACAATGATCTCGCCCTCCACCGCCGGCACCTGCCCGGAGACGTGCAGCCAGCCATCGGCTTCAACGGCGCGGGCAAAAGGACGCGGCTGGCCACCCGCCGCGGTGCTGCCGGTGCCGTAACGAGTAATGCTCATGGGTGTTTCTCCTGAACTGAAAACCGAAGGATCAGAGATCTTCTGCGAGACCTCGAAGGCCAATTAATTCCGCTATACCGGAATACGGTTTGCAATAGCGGAATAAGCGGCAGAAAGTGTGCCACAGGTCGTGAAGGAAATAGTAGGGGGAGATTGAAAAGTGTTCTAAATCAGAAAATCCCTGCACGCCGCTTCGCGAGCAGGTCCGCTCCCTGTCGGGATGCGATTCCCTGCTCGCGAGGCGCCCTCAGGCTGGCGGTAAAATCAATTACACGTGCGCGCCAGGAACACCCGCGTTACCCGCCGCTCTTCTACCGACATGACGGTCAATCGCCAGCCGTCCCAGTCGTGGCTGTCACCGATCATCGGCAGTCGATCCAGCAGGCTCACCACCAGACCGGCCAGGGTTTGATAGTCTTCGGTCGGTTGTGCCGCGAATCCGGTGCGTTGACGCACACGCGCCAGGTTCAACGCGCCACTGACCACGAATCCGTCCTTCTCCTCGATCACGTCCGGGCCTTCGATTTCGCTGGCGTCGGGCAGCTCACCGGCAATCGACTCGAGGATGTCGGTCATGGTCAGCACGCCGACGAAGTCACCGAATTCGTTGACCACAAACGCGATGTGGGTCGAGGCCTTGCGCATTTGCTCCAGGGCATTGAGGATCGAGTAGCTGTCCAGCAGGTTGACGGCCTGGCGCGCCAGGTGGGCAAGATCAGGCTGGTTGCCGGCCAGGAAATCCTTCAACAGTTCCTTCTTGTGCACGAAGCCCAGCGGTTCATCCACCGCGCCGTCGCGAATCAGCGGCAGGCGCGAGTAGGACGAATGCATCAAACGCGTGCGAATGGTCTGCGGGTCGTCGGACAGGTCGATGTAATCGACGTCGGCACGCACGGTCATCAAGCCGCGGATAGGCCGCTCGGCCAGTTGCAATACCCCGCTGATCATCACCCGCTCACGACGGTCGAACAGTTCTTCGCTCTGCCCTTCGCCGTCGTCGAGCATGTCGGCGATTTCTTCACCGACTTCTTCCACCGCCAATTTGCGCCCGCCGAGCATGCGCATTACCGCGTGCGCAGTGCGTTCACGCATCGGTCGCAGGCCCTGCATCGAGCGTTTGCGTCGCGACCGGGCGATCTGGTTGAACACCTCGATCAGGATCGAGAAGCCGATGGCCGCGTACAGATAGCCCTTGGGAATGTGGAAGCCCAGGCCTTCGGCGGTCAAGGCAAAACCGATCATCATCAAAAAGCCCAGGCACAGCATGATCACCGTAGGGTGCGCGTTGACGAAGCGAGTCAACGGCTTGCTGGCGACGATCATCAGGCCGATGGAAATGATCACGGCGATCATCATCACCGACAATTCATCGACCATGCCCACCGCGGTAATCACTGCGTCAAGGGAGAACACCGCGTCAAGCACCACGATCTGCGCCACGATGGGCCAGAACAACGCGTAAGCCGTATTGGAAGTGCGCTCGCCGACATGGCCTTCGAGCCGTTCGTGCAGCTCCATGGTCGCCTTGAACAACAGGAACACACCACCAAACAGCATGATCAGGTCTCGACCCGAGAAGCTTTTGTCGAACACCTCGAACAGCGGCTGGGTCAGGGTCACCAACCAGGAAATACTCGCCAGCAGGCCCAGGCGCATCAACAACGCCAGGGACAGGCCGATGATACGCGCGCGATCGCGCTGTTCCGGCGGCAATTTGTCCGCCAAAATCGCAATGAACACCAGGTTGTCGATACCCAGTACCAGCTCCAGCACAATCAACGTCAACAAGCCCAGCCACGCGGTGGGGTCAGCTAACCATTCCATGTAAATGTCTCGATCTATTCAGTGAATTCAGAATGCCAGGCACGGCAAGGCGCGGCGCAGAGGCCGGGTAAATGCAATGACAGGGAGATCGGGGTGCCAGAAGACCGGATGTTTCGCGTGCAGCAAGACCGCGCGTTGGCGCGAGGGGAAAGGATAACTGGGGGGCTCCGTAAGGGCGTTCATGCAAGTCCTGAAAAGGAAAAAGGACTCGAATCGTACAGTCGACATGGGCAATTCCTACAGCCCGAAATTATTTCAAGATCTGTAGCAGGTCTGTGAATTGCCGCCGCTGACTGTAGGAACAAGCTGGCTCGTGATGCTTTCAACGGTTTTTCACACGTTCGATGTACCGCACAACCGCCGGGGATTTCTCGAACCGGCGATGAATCAACGCCAGCCACGACGACGCGTTGCAGTCGTTGATCTGGCGATAGACCACATTCGGTAAACTGACATGGCCGACCACCGACTCTGGTACCACCGCCACGCCCTGACCCAGGGAAACCAAGGCGATCACTGCCACCAACCCACCCGGTTGCGCCCCCAGTTTCGGCACGAACGCGCCCTGGGAGGCAACTTGCAACGTACCGACGACTTGCTCGGGAAGAATGAAGTTTTCGTTGTGCAAATGCGCCGAGTTGATGACCGGCAAGCGATTCAGCCATGAGTCCACAGACAGTGCCAAAACAAAGCCTTCATCACTCAGGCGCACACTCTCGACACCCTCGGGCAACGTCAACGGGCAACGGATGTAGCCCAGATCGAACCGTCCCTCAAGGATCATGTTCGGCAGGCTCGCCATTGGACTTTCCCGCACATTGAGGCTGACATCCGGGTACTGGCTTGCAAAACCCTGCACCTGCTTTTGCAGCAACCCCGAATACACCGCCGACGCGACATAACCCAGTTCGATGTGACCGATATCACCACGCCCGGCACGCTGTGCGTTGCGCTGCGCCGATTCGAACTGGCGCACTGTGGCCTCAGCTTCGATCACCAGCGCCGCCCCGGCCTCGGTCAGGCTGACGTCCCGCACCTGGCGCAGAAACAGGCGTGCGCCCAGCTCCGCTTCCATGTCCTGGATTTGCCGGGTCAAGGTGGGCGGCGCGATGCCCAACTGCTCGGCGGCGCGGGTGAAGTTGCGATGCCGGGCGACAGCCAGGAAGTAGCGAAAGTGGCGAATATCCATCGGTGCGTTAGCTCAAAGGTAATGAAGTGACGCTGCGCGCCTAACAAAGGCGTCGCCAGCCGGCGATAAGCTGCACGGAACTTCACAGTAGAGAACCCCTGCCATGTCCGTCAAACCCCAGGTGAGCCCACGCCTGACCTTGTTAACCGCGTCGGCAGTGTGCTCGTTGATCGTGCTGGACACCAACATCGTGGCCGTTACCTTGCCCAGCATCGCTCGGGATCTGGGGGCGAATTTCGCTGACATTGAGTGGGTGGTCAGTGCCTACATGCTGGCCTTCGCCGCGTTGCTGTTGCCCGCGGGCAGCTTGGCAGACCGTTTTGGCCGGCAAAAAACCCTGATGTGGGGGCTGGGCATCTTCATTCTGGCCTCGATCGGCTGCGGCGCCGCACCGAACGCGCTGTTTCTCGACATCGCGCGCGCGATCAAGGGCGTCGGCGCGGCGCTGCTGTTGACCTCGGCACTCGCTTCCATCGGCCATACCTTCCACGATGAAGCCGAACGCGCCAAGGCCTGGGCGTTCTGGGGCGGTTGCATGGGCGTGGCCATGACGGCTGCGCCGACCCTGGGCGGGTTGATCACCGAGTACGTGGGTTGGCGCTGGATTTTCTACCTCAACCTGCCGATCGGCCTGTTCCTGATGCTCATGGTCTGGCGCGCGGTGCCGGAGTCTCGCGACGCCCAGGCCGCGCGTCTCGATCCGTGGGGCAGCCTGGCCTTCAGCGCCAGTTTGCTGTGCCTGATCTGGGGCCTGATCGAAGCCAACCGCATCGGCTGGAACAACCCCGTCACTTACGCCCGCCTGGTGGGTGGCGCCCTGTTGCTCGGCTTGTTCGTGGTGATCGAGCGTGTGCAACAGCGGCCGATGATCGACCTGCAACTGTTCCGTCATCCGCGTTTCATCGGCGCGTTGCTCGGCATGTTTTCCTACGCCGCGTGCGCCCAGGTGATGATGACGATGCTGCCGTTCTACTTGCAGAACGGTCTGGGTTTTAACGCCATCAGCGCAGGGTTGGGCATGCTGCCGTTTGCCGTGACCATGCTGATTTTCCCGCGCATCGGTGCACGCCTGGCGGGACGCGTGACGCCGGCGAACATGATGGCCATCGGACTCACCCTGGTGGGCAGCGGTAATTTGCTCAGCGCCTGGGCGGTCAACAGCGGCGGATACCTGCCCTTCGCCCTGGCGATTGCAGTCACGGGTGCCGGCGCCGGGCTGCTCAACGGCGATACGCAAAAAAACATCATGGCCTGTGTGCCTCGGGAGCGTACCGGCATGGCCTCGGGCATGAGTACGACCATGCGCTTCAGCGCGGTGATGCTGGCGATCGGTGTGTATGGCGCATTGCTGTCGGGACACAGCGAACGGCTGCTGCACGACCATCTGGCGGCACAGGGCGGGCAATGGCTCGAACACAGCCAGGGTGTCGCCTCGCGGGTGGTGGCCGGTGACATGCCGGCGGCCCTGAGTCTGTTGCCGGAAGTTGCGCGGCCGCTGGTCGAGCCGCTGGCGCGACAGGCGTTCGTGGGTGGGTTCAGTTTGTTGCTTTGGGTCGCGGGCCTGGCGGGGTTGCTGGGCGCACTGGTGGTCGGGACACTGATGCGCAATCCGATTCCAGCGCCCCGTACCGCCCTGACGCTTGAATAACGCGTACCTGGCGATTTCATCTTTGAATGTACAGCCGCCTTCGCGAGCAGGCTCGCTCCCACATGATCCCGGTGAGGCACAGATTTCACCTGTGGGAGCGGGCTTGCCCGCGATGAGGCCCATAAGGGCGACACAGCACCTACCCCAGAACAAGCTCGTCGATATGCCGATATCCGGTTTGCAACTGCGCCGCCAACACCTTGCTGCGCCCAAGGCGAATCGGCCCGCGTTCGATGTCGATCACCAGCCCCGGACACTCGAGTGCGGGCAACGACGGCCACTCTTTCAAACGGCCATCGGTTATCACCAGCAAGCGCTGCTGTTCGGCCGGCAAGCGCTTTTGCCGCGCGGCAAGCCACAGTGCCGCATCACCCAGCGCCGCCAGCAACGGCGTACCGCCGCCCGCACCAAGTCCGTCGAGCCAATGGCGCAAACCGCTGGATGCCTTCAGTCCCTGCACCTGCCACTTCGGCGCTGCACCGCTGGCCGTCAGTAATGCCAGGCGCGCGCGCTGGCGGTAGGCATCGTCGAACAATTGCGCCAACAGGCCCTTGGCATCACTCAATGCCTGGTGGCGGCGGGTCGAAGCCGACGCGTCGACAATCACCAGCCACAGCTCATGCGCCGCGCGCGTGCGCTGCTGGAACAAGACATCCTGGCGCTGGCGTGGCCTTCCGTTGAGTAACGTGCCTGGCCAATTGATCGAGCCGCCATGGGACGCGTGACGTTTACCCTGTTTACCGTGATCGAGGCGTCCTGCACGAGGTCTGGCATTCGCCCCCACGTCCGATCGAGGGCGAATGCCTAGGGCTTTTTTGGCCAGCTCGGCACCTCTCGCCGCGCGCCGACCGGCAACACTTGAGCGGGCATCTCGCCCCATTGGCCCTGGCCTTCGCTCGGGTTGGGCTGTTGGCTGGATGGGGAATTGTTGGATTGTGGTGCCGATGGCGTGTGCTCGCGACGACGATGGCGCAAGGCAAATTCGGCGACCGCGTCGATATCCTCTTCGCCAATGGCTGTTGCACCGCGCCAGGCAGCATGGGCACGCGCCGCGCGCAACCAGACCAGGTCGGCGCGCAAGCCATCGACACCGGCGGCAAAGCAACGCTCGGTGATCTGCGCCAACGCTTCGTCGTCAAGGGGAATGTTCGCCAATGCACTGCGCGCTGTTTGGCAACGCTCACGCAACGACTGCTGCTGGCTCTCCCATTCGGCGCAGAACTGTTGTGGATCACTGTCGAAATCGAGGCGTCGACGAATGATTTGTCCGCGTTCGGTCGGTGCGGTGTGGCCACTGAGGGCGACGTTCAAGCCAAAACGATCGAGCAGTTGCGGGCGCAACTCGCCCTCTTCCGGGTTCATGGTGCCGATTAGCACGAACTTCGCCGAATGCCGATGGGAAATACCATCACGTTCAACCAGATTAGTGCCGCTGGCCGCCACATCGAGCAGCAGATCGACGAGGTGATCCGGCAGCAGATTCACTTCATCGACATAGAGCACGCCGCCGTCAGCCTTGGCCAGCACGCCGGGGGAAAATTGCGCCCGACCTTCACTCAGGGCCGCGTCGAGGTCGAGGGTGCCGACCAGGCGCTCTTCAGTTGCCCCCAGGGGCAAGGTGACGAATTGACCGCTGGCCAGCAGGTCCGCAAGACCACGGGCCAGGGTCGACTTGGCCATGCCACGCGGGCCTTCGATCAGCACACCACCGATTTTCGGGTCGATGGCGGTCAGATACAGCGCGAGTTTCAAATCGTCGGCGCCGACCACGGCGGAAAGCGGGAAATGGGGGGTGTCGGTCATTATCAGTACTCAGTCATGGTCGGGGTCAATACACGTTCCCCTGTGGGAGCGAGCCTGCTCGCGAAAGCGGTTTGTCAGTCAACGATAATGTTGATTGTGCTGGCCTCTTCGCGAGCAGGCTCGCTCCCACAGGGGTATTGCACTAGCTGTCTTCTTCTATATCCAGCAGCAAATTTTCCAAGGCCTCGCGATACGAACCCGGTTCTTTCCACATCCCCCGCTGTTGCGCTTCGAGCAAACGCTCGGTCATGTCGCGCAAGGCATGGGGGTTATGCTCGCGTACGAAATCCCGAGTGCCCGGGTCAAGTAGATAGGCATCGGCCAGCAACGCGTACTGGTGATCGTCGATCAACCGCGTGGTGGCGTCGAAGGCGAACAGATTGTCCACCGTCGCGGCCATTTCGAATGCGCCTTTGTAGCCGTGCCGCTTGACCCCGTCGATCCACTTTGGATTGGCCGCCCGGGAGCGGATCACCCGGTTCAGTTCTTCCTTCAGGGTGCGGATCTTCGGCAGGTCCGGCTGGCTGTGATCGCCGTGATAACTGGCCGCCGCCTCGCCACTCAGGCTTTCCACGGCAGCCAGCATGCCACCCTGGAATTGGTAGTAATCATTGGAATCGAGCAGGTCGTGCTCGCGGTTATCCTGGTTTTGCAGCACCGCCTGTACCTGGCTCAGGCGCTGGGAAAACTGCTCACGGGCCACCGTACCTTCATCAGACCCGCCGTACGCGTAGCCACCCCAATTCAGGTAAACCTCGGCCAGGTCCTCGCGGCTTTGCCACAGGCGACCATCGATGGCGCCCTGCACGCCTGCGCCATACGCACCAGGCTTGGCACCGAAAATGCGCCAGCCGGCCTGCCGCCGTGCCGCGTCTTCATCCAGTCCCGATTGCAACAGCGCTTCACGCTCGGCGCGCACCTTGGCTGCCAGCGGATTCAAGTCATCCGGCTCATCGAGCGCGGCGACCGCTTGCACGGCCGCATCGAACAGGCGGATCAGGTTGGCGAAGGCATCGCGGAAGAAACCCGATACACGCAAGGTCACGTCCACCCGCGGACGATCAAGCAGGCTCAGCGGCAGAATTTCAAAGTCGTCCACCCGTTGACTGCCGGTGGCCCAAACCGGTCGCACGCCCATCAACGCCATGGCCTGGGCGATATCGTCGCCGCCGGTGCGCATGGTCGCAGTGCCCCAGACCGACAGGCCGAGCTGACGCAAATGATCACCATGGTCTTGCAGGTGACGTTCGAGAATCAGGTTGGCGGACTGGAAACCGATGCGCCACGCGGTGGTGGTGGGCAGGTTGCGTACGTCCACCGAATAGAAGTTGCGCCCGGTGGGCAGCACGTCCAGGCGACCGCGACTCGGCGCGCCACTGGGGCCTGCCGGGACGAACCGGCCGCCGAGGGCGTCGAGCAGGCCACGCATTTCTGCGGGGCCACAGGCATCCAGCCTGGGTGCTACCACTTCGCGCAAATGCTCGAGGATAGCGTTCACTTCAGTCCAGCAAGCCTCCTTTGGGAGGTTCTCACAGGGGGCATTCAACACCTGTGAAATAAGCTGTGCGGCGAACAGTTCGAGGCGTTCGCGGGTATCGCCCGTGGTGCGCCAGGGTTCACCGCTGACCGACAATAATTCGCCGGGACGCGGTCCGCTCCACGGCTCGGCCAGCGCGCAATCCAGTGGGTCGAAGCCCAGCGCGAACGCCTTGGCCAAGGCCCGCAGCACACTCGATTGCGCGCCACGGCCATCGCCCCGGGGAATGCGCAGCAGCGCCAGCAACGTATCGATGCGCAGCCTTCCGGCCGGTGACTCGCCAAAAACATGCAAGCCATCGCGGATCTGCGACTCTTTCAAGTCGCACAGGTAAGTGTCCAGGCGCGGCAGCCAGATCGCCGCATCGGCATCGCTATCGAGCTGATCGTCCAGTTGCAGCTCGCGGTCGATGTGGGTGTCCCGGACCAATTGCAGGATGTCGCGCTGCAGTTCCCGCGCTCGCCGTGGATCGAGCAATTGCGCTTCGTAGTATTCGTCGGCCAGCAACTCGAGATTACGCAGCGGGCCGTAGGTCTCGGCGCGGGTCAGTGGCGGCATCAGGTGGTCGATGATCACCGCTTGCGTGCGGCGCTTGGCCTGGGCGCCTTCACCCGGGTCGTTGACGATGAACGGATAGATGTTCGGCAACGGCCCGAGCAGCGCATCCGGCCAGCAGTGCTCCGACAACCCTACGCCCTTGCCCGGCAGCCATTCCAGGTTGCCGTGCTTGCCCACATGGATCACGCCGTGGGCGCCGTAGGTATTGCGCAACCAGAAATAGAACGCCAGGTAGCCATGGGGCGGCACCAGGTCCGGGTCGTGATACACCGCACTTGGATCGACCTGGTAACCCCGCGCCGGTTGGATGCCAACGAAGGTCAGGCCAAAGCGCAACCCGGCGATCATCATCCGCCCGCCACGACACATCGGATCACTGTCGGGCTCGCCCCAGCGCTCCAGCACGGCCTGGCGATTGACTTGCGGCAACGCGTTGAACATCAGCAGGTAATCGTCCATGGCCAGGCTTTGCTGGCACGGGCGTTGATCGAGGGTTTCGAGGTCGTTGCTGACACCGCCCAACAATTGCTGGATCAACGCGGTGCCGCTGGCAGGCAGATCGGCTGGCAGCGGATAGCCTTCTTTATGCAGCGCACGCAGGATATTCAAAGCCGCAGCCGGTGTATCGAGCCCGACGCCGTTGCCTATCCGACCATCACGGGTCGGGTAATTTGCCAGAATCAGCGCTATGCGTTTTTCGCCATTGGGCAACCGCGCCAGATCGATCCAGCGCCGCGCCAGTTGCGCGACAAAGTCCATGCGTTCTGGCTGAGCGCGATAGCAGACCACGTCGGACTGACTGCGCTCGCTGCGCCAGGCCAGGTCCTTGAAGCTGATCGGCCGACTGATGATGCGCCCGTCCAGTTCCGGCAGCGCAATGTGCATCGCCAGATCGCGGGGGCCGAGGCCTTGTTCGCTGGCTCGCCAACCCGGTTCATTGTCTTGGGCGCAAATGGCCTGGATCACCGGGATATTGCGGCGAAATGGCCGCAAGTGCGGTGCCTCCGGACTGGATTGGGCGAAACCGGTGGTATTGAGAATCACCCCCGCCTCGACTTCATCCAGCCAGTCCTCGACCACGGCAAGGCAGCCAGGCTCTTTCAGGCTGGCCAGCGCAATTGGCAACGGATTAAGCCCCGCAGCCTGCAAGCGCTGACAGAAAACATCAATGAAAGCGGTATTCGCCGCTTGCAAATGCGAGCGATAGAACAGCACCGCCGCCAGTGGCTGACCGCTCTGCCACTGGGCCCGCCAGTCGTTCAGCGCCGCAGGGCTTTTTTGTGGGTGGTAAATCGCCGTACGCGGCAAGGTGTGCGGCTCGGCCCAGACGTAGTCGCGATCGAGCCAACGATTGGCCAGGCAACGGAAAAAGTCGAGGGCATTGCCCATGCCACCCTGACGCAGGAATTGCCACAGCCGGTCGCGATCTCCGGCACCCACGGTACTCAGATCACTGAGCTCCGGGTCCGGTCGATCATCGCCCGGCACCAGGATCAGCTGTACACCCCGCTGCGACAACTCCACCAACCGCTCGACGCCATAGCGCCAATAGGCAATGCCGCCGTGCAGCGAAATCAGGATGACCTTGGCGTGGCGCAGGACTTCGTCGACATACAGATCAACTGATGCATGGTTCTGCACCTGCATCGGGTTGGCCAGGCGCACGCTTGGGTAGTCTTCGGGCAACTGCTGCGCCGCTTCGGCAAGCAACGCCAGGCTGGAGTCGCCGCTGCACAGGATAACCAGCTCGGCGGGGGTTTGCCCTAGGTCGGCAATGTTGTCATCCGACACGAATCCGCCGGGCTGGGTCCTGAGCAGGTGCATGGGTTACACGCTGAGCGCGGCGCGCAATTGCGCTTCGAGCGTTGTGGCGTCCAGCGCCTGGCCAATCAACACCAGACGGGTGGTGCGTGCTTCTTCAGCGCTCCACTGGCGGTCGAAATGCTTGTCGAATCGGGTGCCCACGCCCTGGATCAGCAGGCGCATCGGTTTGTTCGGGACCGCGGCGAAACCTTTGACGCGCAGGATGCCGTGCTGCACCACCAGTTGGGTCAGCGCATCCATCAGCAGGCTTTCGTCGGATGCCGGCAGTTCGATGGAGATCGAATCGAAGGCATCGTGGTCGTGATCGTCTTCGCCTTCATGGTGGTGATCGTGATGGCTGTGACGGCTGTCGATGTGTTCTTCGGACCCGGCACCGAGGCCGATCAGCACGTCCAGCGGCAGGCGCCCGCTACTGGCTTCGATGACTTTCACCGCTGGCGGCAGTTCCTCGGCGACTTCCAGGCGTACGCGTGCCAGGTCTTCAGGGCTGATCAGGTCGGCCTTGTTGAGGATCACCAGGTCGGCGCTGGCCAACTGGTCGGCGAACAGCTCGTGCAAAGGCGATTCGTGATCCAGGTTCGGGTCGAGTTTGCGCATGGCGTCGACTTGATCCGGGAACGCGGCGAACGTGCCAGCCGCGACGGCCGGGCTATCGACCACGGTGATCACCGCGTCTACGGTGCAGGCACTGCGAATTTCCGGCCACTGGAAGGCCTGGACCAAAGGTTTTGGCAGGGCCAGGCCGGACGTTTCGATCAGGATGTGGTCTAGGTCGCCACGACGGGCCACCAGTTCGCGCATCACCGGGAAGAACTCTTCCTGTACGGTGCAGCACAGGCAGCCGTTGGCCAGTTCGTAGACACGGCCGTTGGCCTCTTCTTCGGTGCAACCGATAGAGCACTGCTTGAGGATTTCGCCGTCAATGCCCAGCTCGCCGAACTCGTTGACGATCACCGCGATGCGGCGGCCTTGGGCGTTGTCGAGCATGTGCCGCAGCAAGGTGGTTTTGCCCGAGCCGAGGAAGCCGGTGACGATGGTGACGGGGAGTTTGGCCAGTGTTTTCATCGGATGCCCTTTGGCAAGGTGGCGGGCATACGGGACGAGAACCGGCAACGCACACGCGCGCAGGAAGCGTTCGCCACCGGATCACCCCGCCCGGTTGTAGTGAGAATCTGTATCGAGGCAGGTCTCCTGGCTGACGGCTGGCCAGTCGTTGGACTGGCGGTTGCTGCGCCTTCCCGCGCGCGCCATGGCTGGCGCATGCAGTGGCATGGCAGAAACTGAACCGTTCACAGTTGCGGGGGCAGCCGCGGCATTGACCGCGTTCCCTTCTTAGCTTCGACAAACGCCGAAGAACCTCGAAAGCGCAAGGCTACGCATGGTATCGGGGCGGGTCAATGTTCACATGATTCCTGCGGTGCGCCCTTCGCGAGCAAGCCCGCTCCCACACTTGAGGGTCTGCCCTGAAGGAACTCGGTCAAATGTGGGAGCGGGCTTGCTCGAAGGGAACAACTCGATGTTCAAGTGAGAACCCTTGCCAATTGACGCCCGCCCCCCGCCCATGCTCTCCTACGCATCTTGTTACGGGTGCCCTTCACAGGGTGAAACGGGAAACCGGTGAATCATGTGCTTTACTTCAGGCCATGTCAGTCCGGTGCTGCCCCCGCAACGGTAAGCGAGTGAAGCGTCAGATCCACTGTGCCAATGCGGCATGGGAAGGTGACGCTGGAAGGTTCAGGCTAACGCCTGCGCCCCTCGTGAGCCCGGAGACCGGCCCGCAACACAAAGTGACCATCACCATCACTTCAATCAACAAACCCGCGGTGGGCGGGCGCTGTTCGGACTTCTGCGCGCTCGGTCGTGCGGAGTTCTGCTTGCGCTCTTATTCCCCGCTGACCGAACAGAGGGAAGCGCCATGTCGATTATCAGCAGCACCGGCCACAGCAATGCCGCCAGCAGCACCACTACCCTGTCCCAACGCCTGACCGCGGCGATTTTTGCGTCAATCCTCGGCGCCAGCCTGGTGTATTTCGCCGGTTTCTCGCACATCGAAGCAGTGCACAACGCCGCACACGATACGCGCCACAGTTCCGCGTTCCCGTGCCATTGAGACCTGTCGACATGATCAAGCGTATTGCGCAAACCGCAGGTTTCACCGGGTTGCTGGCCGCCCTGCTGCTGACCCTGCTGCAAAGCTTGTGGGTTTCACCGCTGATTTTGCAGGCCGAAACCTACGAACAATCAGGACCAGCAGCGGTTGAAGTTCATGAACACGCCGCTGGTGTAGCCGCACATACCCACGATGCCGAAGCCTGGGAACCGGAAGACGGCTGGCAGCGCGTGCTGTCGACCACTGGCGGTAACCTGGTAGTGGCGGTTGGTTTCGCCCTGATGCTCGCTGGTCTCTACACCCTGCGCGCGCCGACCAAAACCTCCCAGGGCCTGCTCTGGGGCTTGGCTGGCTACGCGACATTTGTGCTGGCGCCGACGCTTGGCCTGCCACCTGAGTTGCCGGGCACCGCGGCTGCCGATCTGGCGCAACGCCAACTCTGGTGGATCGGCACCGCCGCCTCCACCGCTGTCGGTATCGCCCTGATCGTGTTCAGCCGTCACTGGCTGATGAAAGTCCTTGGCGTGGCGATCCTTGCGGTGCCTCATGTGATTGGCGCTCCGCAACCGCAAGTGCACTCGATGCTCGCTCCAGAGGCACTGGAAACTCAGTTCAAGATCGCTTCGCAGCTGACCAACATGGCGTTCTGGCTGGCCCTGGGCCTGATCAGTGCCTGGTTGTTCCGCCGCAAAAGCGATGGTCAATACCCCGCATGACAGGCCTCAGCGCAGCGCCGACCCTGGTGGTCGGCCTGGGCTGCCAGCGTGGCTGCCCCGTCAGCACGTTGCGGGCACTGCTTGACCAGGCACTGCAGGCGCACCAGATCGAACTGCATCGGATCAAGGCCCTGGCCAGCATCGACTTGAAGCGCGACGAACCGGCGCTGAACGAACTGGCCGAACAGCTTGGGTTACAGATGATGTATTTCAGCAGTGAACAACTGGCGAGCTATCAACCCCGACTGAGCCATCATTCGGACATCGCCTTTGAACGCACCGGGTGCTATGGCGTAGCGGAAAGTGCCGCCCTGGCACTGGCCGAGCAACTGGCCAACGGCCCGGCTACATTGCTGATCCCACGCCAAAAATATGCCCAGGCTACCCTCGCATTGGCTGGCGCCGCGTAAAATCCCCGATAATCTGCGCATTCGATCATGAGCATTCTTCATCTGAAGCCTTGCCCAGCGTCCCTTTTCAACAGGAATTCTTAATGACGGTCTACTTCATTGGCGCAGGTCCCGGCGATCCCGAACTGATCACCGTCAAAGGCCAGCGGTTGATTCGCACCTGCCCGGTGATCATCTATGCCGGCTCGCTGGTGCCCGCCGCCGTGTTGGAAGGGCACTGCGCCGAACAGGTGGTCAACAGCGCCGAACTGCACCTGGAACAGATCATCGAACTGATCAAGACGGCCCATGCCAATGGCCAGGACGTGGCGCGCGTGCATTCCGGTGACCCGAGCCTGTACGGCGCAATAGGCGAGCAGATACGCCACCTGCGAGAACTCGGCATCCCTTTTGAAATAGTCCCCGGCGTGACCGCCACGGCCGCCTGCGCTGCGCTTCTGGGCGCGGAACTGACCTTGCCGGACGTTTCGCAGAGCGTGATCCTGACACGCTACGCCGACAAGACCGAGATGCCCGCGGGCGAGGAACTGGGCAGCCTGGCGCAACACGGGGCGACCATGGCGATTCATTTGGGGGTCAAACACCTGCAGAAAATCCTGGCCGAACTGCGGCCGCATTACGGCGCAGACTGCCCAATTGCGGTGATTCACCGGGCGACCTGGCCGGATCAGGACTGGGTGGTGGGGACGCTTGAGGACATTGCCGACAAGGTGGAAGCCAAGGGGTTTCGGCGCACGGCGCTGATTCTTGTGGGTCGGGTGCTGGGCAGTGAGCAGTTCAGCGAGTCGTCGCTGTATCGTGCGGGGCATGCGCATCTCTACAGGCCATGATGATCGTTCCCACGCTCTGCGTGGGAATGCAGCCCGGGACGCTCTGCGTCCCCTCTAAAGCCGAACGCGGAGCGTCCGATGAGGCATTCCCACGCAGAGCGTGGGAACGATCGGCGCTCACGATGGGCGCCGTTTTTTCATTTTGCAGCGAACACCTTAGTAGTAGGCGTTTTCTTTCTGCGTGTGGTCGGTCACGTCGCGCACGCCCTTGAGCTCGGGAATACGCTCGAGCAAGGTGCGCTCAATGCCTTCCTTCAAGGTCACGTCAGCCTGGCCGCAGCCTTGGCAACCGCCGCCGAATTGCAGGACGGCAATGCCGTCTTCGACCACGTCGATCAGGCTGACCTGGCCGCCGTGGCTGGCCAACCCAGGATTGATCTCGGTTTGCAGGTAGTAGTTGATGCGCTCGTTGACCGGGCTGTCGGCGTTGACCATCGGCACTTTGGCGTTTGGCGCCTTGATGGTCAACTGGCCGCCCATGCGGTCGGTGGCATAGTCGACAACGGCATCGTCCAGGAACGCTTCGCTGAAATGGTCGATGTAAGCGGTGAAGCTTTTCAGCCCCAGCGCGGTGTCTTCGGGTTTTTCTTCGCCCGGCTTGCAGTACGCAATGCAGGTTTCGGCGTACTGGGTGCCAGGCTGGGTGATGAAGACGCGGATGCCGATACCCGGGGTGTTCTGCTTGGAGAGCAGATCAGCCAGGTAATCGTGGGCGGCGTCGGTGATGGTAATAGCGGTCATGGAAACTCCTCGCAGGCTTGGGCGCATCGCGCCGGACAAAGTCCTAGTATTTTTGTCGGGAAAGATTCCGACAATCCCCCTGTAGGAGCTGCCGCAGGCTGCGATCTTTTGATTCTGGTTTTCAAGATCAAAAGATCGCAGCCTGCGGCAGCTCCTACGGGTGTTAAGCGTGATTACAGGTTCTCGTAGCGATTCATGTCCAGCACGCCCTCTTCCACCGGCTCGGTTTCGTGGATATAGCGGCTCAGGTCATGGAAGTACTGCCAGAACTGCGGATGACTGCGGCGGACTCCCCAGCGCTCGACGATTTTCTCGAAGCGCTCGGCATCCTTGGCGTTTTCCATCGCATCGACGAACTCAGGCACCTGATCGGCGGCAATATTGAACATGAAGTTCGGGTAACTGCTGAGTACGCCCGGGAAAATGGTGAGCGTATCCAGCCCCGGTTGAAACCGTAGCGACTCACCCAGCAGGAACGCCACGTTGCTGTGCGCCCGGTTGCGCAGCAGGCTATAGACCACTCGCTGCCCACTCGCCGTTTCGACGCGCAGCATGGTCGCTTCCGGCAGTTGATCGATGACCCGCAGGCCTGCCGCCGGACGTGAGGCCAGGCGACTCAACGCCTGCTCGGTGGCCTGCAGCGCCGGGTCGATGTTCGGCCGCGAGCAATACGCGCCGTCGCAGCGGTTGATCGGATCAGGGGTGGCGTTCAGCTCGCCGTAGCGTGCCAGCAGCTGCATGGCGAAGTCGCGCTTGGGGTCCTTCTCATCGAGCTTCAGTGCGGTCGGCGTGTCGTCATCGATGGCCTCATAGTCCAGCCACATCTTGAATTTCCCGCTGTTCTGGTACCAATCGTCGAGGTAGCCCTCCCGGGAGTCGGCCGGCATCAGGCGCAGGAAATTCTGCTCGGCGCCATTGCGGATCAGGTCGAAATACAAGCGCGTCTGGGCCTGGTGGGAAACATTGCCGAACACGTCGAAATTCACCGCCAACTGGTAGTAGGTACGCTCCAGCAGCGGGAAGTCGAACAACCACATCGTCTGCGGTACATCGCCGATCAGGCCCTTGGTCACCGCGGCGCTGTCGAAATGGCGGAAAATGCTCAGCAGTGCGTTGTCGTTGCCCGCCCACAGGCTCGACCAGCTCGGCGCCGGCAGATCGGCATAGCTGTCCCGGCGCAGGGCTTCGTATTCGTTACGCTTGTCGCGGTAGTCGTGCCACAGGCTCAGGACACTGCCAACGTCGTCGTTCTGCCCCGGCATCGCCAGCAACGGCGTCGCCTGGCCGCGGTAGTTCGGGTCGATGATGTAGAGGTCGTGTTCCGGTGCCTGGAACAACGCCCAGAAGTTGTCGCGGATCACATCGGTCGCGATTTGCCCACGGCAGACAGGGCCGCGAATAAAGGTGCGCACAAAATACTCGGCGTTATCGAGCATGAATTGATAACGCGCCTGGGCCGGGATCGCTTCGAAGGTGGTAAACGGATTGGCCCGGCGTTCCGGGCCGTAGCCCGGCAAGGCGTTGACCTGCCAATTGCCGTTGTAAAACAGGCTTTTGACCCGGGCCAGCTTCGCCGCGCTCAACGGATAAGTGATGTGCGTCTTGTGCACGATCACGCCCTGCACCGGCCGCAAGCGGTAATACACCTGAGTGCCGGGGTCGTCGTTCGGCCGACGGGTGTTGATCAGGTCGATGGGCTGGCCAGTCGGCGTGCGAGATCGCACCCATTGGAAGAAATGCCCCGGCTCGCCGTCCTTGAAATAGAGGTGCGCGAGAAACCAGTGCTCGAACAACCAGCGCCCCACCAGACTCTGTCGCGCGCCCGGTGCGTTGAGCAGGTTCTCCCACTGCACCACTTGCAACGCTTCCTTCGCGCTGGGCACCAGGGCCTGTTCATCGATCGGCGCACCCGAGGCCAGCCAGCGTTGCAGCGTCTGGTATTGCTGGTCGGTCAGGCCGGTGACCGCCAAGGGCATGCCCTCCTTGGGATGCGCGCTGGCATAACCGTCGAACTCGCCAGGCGAGGCGCACATATTGTTGCGATTGAGGCCCAGGACGATGTCCTCGGGCAATTTGGCATTGGGTTGCAGGCGATTGGTATGACCCAGTTCAAGCATGCGCGCCATCAATGCCGCCTGATCGCCCTGGGCGTCGAGCACCGACTGGAAGCCTTTTTGCTCCCAGGCCCGCTTGCCGAACGCGTCATAGAACAGTCGGCTCGGCGCCACAGCCTGGCTTCGTTCACCGTCATACACTGGAACTTTCGTCGCGCCACGTGCCGCACCTTCGCCGCTGCCCAGATTGAGCTGACAGGGGGCGTCGTTGCAGGCATGGCAGGCCACGCACTTTTCGGTAAAGATTGGCTGTACATCGCGGGTGTAGGAGATTGCAGGGGAAATCGCGGGACTTTGCGCGGACGCGCCCCAGCTCAAAAACATCAACACACTGGCGATGACGACGCGATACGACATGTCCCTGGTCCCGATCCTTTAGAAAACGCCGCGATTCTACCGGGCTGGACGCCACACCAACATGAGCGATATTCATGAAAAACCCGGACATGCTCTAAAAGCGCACAGGTTTGCTATCATCCCGGCCCTTCGTCATGGTCTTTCCGAGTAGTCCCAATGTCCGATCGCAGCGTTCGCCTCCAAGCCCTCAAGCACGCCCTCAAAGAGCGCATCCTGATTCTCGATGGCGGCATGGGTACGATGATCCAGAGCTACAAGCTCGAAGAGCAGGATTACCGTGGCAAACGTTTCGCCGACTGGCCGAGCGATGTCAAAGGCAACAACGACCTGTTGGTGCTGACGCGCCCGGACGTGATTGGTGGCATCGAGAAAGCCTATCTGGATGCCGGTGCCGATATCCTGGAAACCAATACCTTCAACGCCACCCGGATTTCCATGGCCGATTACGGCATGGAGGAACTGGCCTACGAATTGAACGTAGAAGGCGCTCGCCTGGCGCGCAAGGTCGCCGATGCCAAAACCGCTGAGAACCCGGACAAGCCGCGTTTCGTTGCCGGCGTACTCGGCCCGACCAGCCGCACCTGTTCCTTGTCGCCGGACGTGAACAACCCGGGCTACCGCAACGTGACATTCGATGAACTGGTGGAAAACTACACCGAGGCCACCAAAGGCCTGATCGAGGGCGGCGCCGACCTGATCCTGATCGAAACCATCTTCGACACCCTCAACGCCAAGGCCGCGATCTTTGCCGTACAGGGCGTATTCGAAGAACTGGGCATCGAATTGCCGATCATGATTTCCGGCACCATCACCGACGCCTCCGGCCGCACCCTGTCCGGGCAGACCACCGAAGCGTTCTGGAACTCCGTGGCCCACGCCAAGCCGATCTCGGTCGGCCTGAACTGCGCCCTGGGCGCCAGCGAACTGCGCCCGTACCTCGAAGAGCTGTCGAACAAGGCAGGCACCCACGTTTCCGCGCACCCGAACGCCGGCCTGCCCAACGAGTTCGGCGAGTACGACGAACTGCCGGCGCAAACCGCCAAGGTCATCGAGGAATTCGCCCAAAGCGGCTTCCTCAACATCGTCGGCGGCTGCTGCGGCACCACCCCGGGCCACATCGAAGCCATCGCCAAGGCCGTGGCTGGCTATGCGCCACGCCAGATTCCGGAAATCCCCAAGGCCTGCCGTCTCTCGGGCCTGGAGCCGTTCACCATCGATCGCAATTCGCTGTTCGTCAACGTCGGCGAGCGCACCAACATCACCGGCTCGGCCAAGTTTGCCCGCCTGATCCGTGAAGACAACTACACCGAAGCCCTGGAAGTCGCCCTGCAGCAGGTTGAGGCCGGCGCCCAGGTGATCGATATCAACATGGACGAAGGGATGCTTGATTCGAAGAAGGCCATGGTGACCTTCCTCAATCTGATTGCCGGTGAACCGGACATCTCCCGCGTACCGATCATGATCGACTCCTCCAAGTGGGAAGTGATCGAAGCCGGTCTCAAGTGCATCCAGGGCAAGGGTATCGTCAACTCGATCAGCATGAAAGAAGGCGTCGAACAGTTCATCCACCACGCCAAACTGTGCAAGCGCTATGGCGCCGCCGTGGTGGTGATGGCGTTCGACGAGGCCGGCCAGGCCGACACCGAAGCGCGCAAGAAAGAGATCTGCAAACGCTCCTACGACATCCTGGTCAATGACGTCGGCTTCCCGCCGGAAGACATCATCTTCGACCCGAACATCTTTGCCGTGGCCACCGGCATCGAAGAACACAACAACTACGCCGTGGACTTCATCAACGCCTGCGCCTACATCCGCGACGAACTGCCCTATGCATTGACGTCAGGCGGCGTGTCCAACGTGTCGTTCTCGTTCCGCGGCAACAACCCGGTGCGCGAGGCGATCCACTCGGTGTTCCTGCTGTACGCGATCCGCGCGGGCCTGACCATGGGCATCGTCAACGCCGGCCAGCTGGAAATCTACGACCAGATCCCTGTCGAGCTGCGCGACGCCGTTGAAGACGTGATCCTCAACCGCACCCCTGAAGGCACCGACGCCCTGCTCGCCATCGCCGACAAGTACAAGGGCGATGGCAGCGTCAAGGAAGCCGAGACCGAAGAGTGGCGCAACTGGGACGTCAACAAGCGCCTGGAGCATGCGCTGGTCAAGGGCATCACCACGCACATCGTCGAAGACACCGAAGAGTCGCGCCAGTCCTTTGCCCGCCCGATCGAAGTGATCGAAGGGCCGCTGATGTCCGGCATGAACATCGTCGGCGACCTGTTCGGTGCCGGCAAGATGTTCCTGCCGCAAGTGGTGAAATCCGCCCGGGTGATGAAACAAGCCGTGGCGCACCTGATCCCGTTCATCGAACTGGAAAAAGGCGACAAGCCGGAAGCCAAGGGCAAGATCCTCATGGCCACCGTGAAGGGTGACGTGCACGACATCGGTAAGAACATCGTCGGCGTGGTGCTGGGCTGTAACGGCTACGACATCGTCGACCTAGGCGTGATGGTACCGGCGGAGAAGATCCTGCAGGTCGCCAAGGAGCAGAAGTGCGACATCATCGGCCTGTCCGGCCTGATCACGCCATCGCTGGATGAAATGGTCCATGTGGCCCGCGAGATGCAGCGCCAGGATTTCCACCTGCCGTTGATGATCGGTGGCGCCACCACGTCCAAGGCGCACACGGCGGTGAAGATCGAACCCAAGTACAGCAACGATGCGGTGGTGTATGTCACCGACGCCTCTCGCGCTGTCGGCGTGGCGACCCAGTTGCTGTCCAAGGAACTGAAGGCCGGCTTCGTCGAGAGAACCCGCGAGGAATACATCGAAGTGCGCGAGCGCACCGCCAACCGCAGCGCCCGTACCGAACGCCTGAGCTACGCGGCGGCGATCGCCAAGAAACCTCAGTTCGACTGGAGCACCTACACGCCGGTCAAGCCGACCTTTACCGGCGCCAAGGTGTTGGACAACATCGACCTGAAAGTCCTGGCCGAATACATCGACTGGACGCCGTTCTTCATTTCCTGGGACCTGGCCGGCAAGTTCCCGCGCATCCTCCAGGATGAAGTGGTCGGTGAAGCCGCTACGGCGTTGTATGCCGATGCCCAGGAAATGCTTGCCAAACTGATCGACGAGAAGCTGATCAGCGCCCGAGCGGTGTTCGGCTTCTGGCCGGCCAACCAGGTACGCGACGACGACATCGAACTTTACGGCGATGACGGCAAGCCCCTGGCCAAGCTGCATCACTTGCGCCAACAGATCATCAAGACCGACGGCAAGCCGAATTTCTCCTTAGCTGATTTTGTCGCACCCAAGGACAGCGAAGTCACCGACTACGTGGGCGGTTTCATCACCACCGCCGGCATCGGTGCCGAAGAGGTGGCCAAGGCTTACCAGGACGCTGGCGACGATTACAATTCGATCATGGTCAAGGCCCTCGCCGACCGCCTGGCCGAGGCTTGCGCCGAGTGGCTGCACCAACAGGTGCGTAAAGACTATTGGGGTTACGCCAAGGACGAGACGCTCGACAACGAGGCGTTGATCAAGGAGCAATACAGCGGCATCCGCCCTGCCCCGGGCTACCCGGCGTGCCCGGATCACACCGAGAAAAGCACCCTGTTCGCCCTGCTCGACCCTGAGGCCAGTGAAATGCGCGCCGGCCGCAGCGGCGTGTTCCTCACCGAGCACTATGCGATGTTCCCGGCGGCGGCTGTCAGCGGTTGGTACTTCGCGCATCCGCAGGCGCAGTATTTTGCCGTGGGCAAGATCGACAAGGACCAGGTGCAGAGCTACACGTCGCGCAAAGGTCAGGAATTGAGCGTCACCGAGCGCTGGCTGGCGCCCAACCTTGGGTATGACAACTGATTGATCCGAGCCTTGGGCTCTGGAGGCAGACCTGTGCTGACTCCAGAGCTTTGCCGGCTGAAGATCAGGCCTGTGCGCCCAACTCGGCTACCTCACGTTCGCTGAGTGTGGTCAGCAGTTGCAGGCGGTTGGCTTTATTGACGGTATCCAGGGCGTCCACCTCCTGCAGGTAGGCCGTATTGAGCTCCGGATATTTATCCTCCAGCTCACTGACCTTGTCCTGGAAACCCTGTTGCACCCTGGTAATCTCCCCAGGGTATTTCTCCTCCAGATAGTCTCGCCAGTATTTACGCGCGGTCAGTTGCTCGATGAACACCGGCGTCTTTTCCTCGGCGAGGATCATTGCGTACGCTTCGTCCAGATCCGCTGGCGTCACCTGCGCCAAGCTCTCGTACACCATGCCTTTGGGCTGGCTGGGCAATTCAAGACGCTGAGCCAGGCCGACTCGATAGGCCAGGCGAATCTCGGCAGGATCGATAGCGGGCCTGAGCCTGATACGCGTTTTGGCAATCTCCTCGACCTGCGCCAGGCGGAACAGGTTTCTTGACAGTTTCAGCAGCTCGCGACCTTTGTGTTCCGGGGCAATGGCCTTCAAGGCATTGAACTCATAGACCTCGATTTCCAGCTCGTTGAACAACAGTATCCGACCGTCACCACAGGTCGCGCGACTCCGTAGTGCCTTCGACAGAACCATTAACCGTTCGCTCAGCGCTTGATCGCCATAAGCGGCTTCAAGGACACGCCAGACGCGCTGCGTGAGGTCCACGCGATCGGCGACAAAGTCCCGGGCATGCTGGAGTTGCGAGAGAATGTATGCAAAGTCCTGGGTGGTGTCCTGCTCCATCAAGGCACTCCACATCTGGTGTTTTTCCGAGTCTGCCGCCACGCCGGCAAACCACCGCGCCTTTTGTACTTGCGGCGTCTCATGGTCGGGATGAACCTCCTCATCAGAGCTCTCGAAACTGTCGCCCGATTCAGGCCCGTAGCCTTCGAGCAGTCGTTCAATCTCTTGCGAGGTAAACCCCAAGCCAATGCCCGTTTCCTCCATGTACTGCTGCAGTCGTAACATGTCCTCCAGTTCCAGATCGACGTTGTCGGTCATGTTGGTGCCGGCCATCAAGGTAGCGTGCTCAGGCAGCAAGGCAGCGGGAGGAATTACCTCTATCTGGTTGCGACTCAGGTTGAGGGTCGTCAGCGCCGGCGCATCCAATACGCCCTGGGGCCATTCCCAAAGATTGTTGTTGCTCAGATTCAGCCCTTGCAACTGCTCAAGACCGGTGACAGCAAAGCTGGCAATGCGGTTCTCGCTCAAGTCCAGCCATTGCAGATGCCTCAGCGAGCGCAACTGGCGCGACAACTCATCACTGGCACGCAGATCGTTATACGTGGCGCTCAACCGGGTGAGGTGTTCACATTGCCCCACAGCCTCGGGCAAAGTGCCCAGGCCGTTGCGATTGAGCGTCAGGCTACGCAACCGCGGAAACGAATGCAGGAACGCGTCCGAACTTTCCGTGAGCCCGACACCGCTAAGGTCCAATGCACCGATCTGCTCGAACGTGACCGGCAAGGCCGGCAAGTCGCCGATGATCAGGCCGGTGAAATCAAGCACAGCATCGGTCGGTGCTCCCTCGGCCGCGGGAACATCTCGCAAGGTGGCTCGCCAGCACTCCAGAAGCTGGTCAGCCGCCCGGCGGCGGTCTACCGCGCTGACCCAACCCTGGCGACTGCGAACGGCCGGAACATCGATCCAGTCATTCAAATGCTTGATCAATTGCGTCTGCTGTTGCTGCCACTCGACCAGCCGGGCTTCAATTTCCAGGGCAGTCATCCCCTGGGCAAGCCATGCGTCGATCCGTTCAACGGCTTGCGTATCCCCCAGCTGAGGATCAAGGCGCTGCAGTCTGGAGGCTGCGGTCCGGGGCAAATCACCTTCGCCGGGCTCCAGATGCAAAGGCAATAAAAAGTCCGGGTGCTCCGATACTTCATCCGGAAAGAATTCCGGATCGCCTCCGGTTCGTCCGGCCGACAGGTGCACTGGCGCAATAGCCATCGGGTTAAGGGATGACGTGCGTTGCGCGTATGTACGCACCGCCGTCACTGCTTGCGGGCTCAGCCGGCAACCTTGCAGCGAGGTTCCCGCCAACAGCTGATCATGCCCGGTCAAGGCTGCGGCAGGGATGTCGGTAATGCCACTGTGATTCAGGGCCAGACGGCGCAGGTTGGGCAATGACAACACGCCCTCGGGCCAGTTACGCAGATGGGTATGACTCAGGTCCAGGCTCTGCAGGCCGGTCATCGAACCGACCTCAAGCGCGTCGAGCCGGTTGTACGCCAGGTTCAGCGTTTTCAGGTGGGGCAAGCGATTCAACCGCGCTTGCGCTGACGCCGTGATCCTTATCTGATTGAATGAGAGGTTCAACTCGCTGAGCTCTCCGAGCGCATCAATGGCCTGCGGCAGCCCGGTCAGTTGGTTGGTGCTGAGATTGAGGGAACGCAGTTGCGCAAATCCACTCAGAAACTCATTGACCTGCACGGTCGAAAGCCCGCTGCCACTGAGGATCAAGCTGCGCACATGGGGAAAGGCCGAATCGCCGAGCACGGGTAAATCGCCCAGCGGCCCAAACCCCGTCAGGTCCAACACTTCATTCGCTGCATCACCTTGCCACCACGACGGACCCGCTACAGGCTCAGCGGGGAAGTACCGTGCACGCAGCCCCTTGCGAGCGGACTCGCCAATTCTTTCAGCGATCAGCTCACGGTGCGCGATCTCCATTTGCCGGCCATCGACCCGCACAACCCTGCCCTTCCAGGCGTCCAATGACTGAGTCAAAGCCAGATGCTGCTCGTGCAGTGCATCAACCTTTTCCAGCAATGCCCGTCCCGATAGCCCGTCGCGACTGAAACGCGCCATTGCGTCTGATGCAAAGGTGTAATCATTGGGTGCCAGCTTCGACAAACGTCCTGCACAGTACTGGGCAATCATTTGTGGCTCGTTGACCAGATGCGCCGGGTTTTCATGCACATACTCAAAGGCCTTCAAGAAAGCTTGCGGTTCCAGGGCCGCCCAATCCAGCTGCAGGCAACGCCATATCGACTCCCGCCCACTGAACAACTCGTCAGGCAGCGATTTGATCGGCATTCGCTGTAGATCGAGGGTTTCCAGCCTGTTCAGGCCCGACACCCCGGTCGGCCACTCGGTCAAATTCCCCGCCAACCTCAAGGACCGCAGATTCGTCAGCGTGCCGAAGTCCATTACACCGATATCGCCCTTGAGCGACAGCTGCTCCAGCTGCGTCATTCCCTGTAGCGCCTGCACCAACTGCGGCGTATAGGTCTGCGATGCGCCATCAACGGCGAGCTCGGTAATCTCTGTCAATTCAGGCAGTTTTTCCGCCAGAGCCGCCATATCCCGCACTTCCACGGAGAGATCCAGCTTTTTGATCTTTGGAAACCGCTGAAGCAGTTCATTGCCCGAGTTACCGATTAGCTGCCCAGTGTCCAGTTGCACACTACGCACATGGGAGAAATCGGCTTTCCACTCCGGCAACGTGTCAGCACCGCTTAAATTCAGATGGAAAGCGGGCTCAAACTCTCGGTAAAGACCATAGCGCCAGCAATGGATCAGCCGATCGGCGATCACCCGGCGTGACTGCCCACCAGCAGGGGCCGGCACGACAGCGTCGACCCAGTTGTTCAATGCGGTTTCCAATGCGTCGAATTCCCGCTGACGGTTGTTCAACAGATTGAACACTTGCTGGTCGGTGTCCCCCGCGCTCAGGCGGTTTCTGACGAACTGGCTGGCTTGCGCATCGGAGATGTTCGGGTAAAGGTCGCGGACCCTGGAGACCAATGCAGCATCATGAAAGCCGACACCACGACCACTGGCCAGGTAACCCAGGCGGCCATTGGGCAAACGCAGCGATGGCCCGGGGCCATTCAACGGGCGCTGTTTCAAGATTAGCGCCATGTCGTTGCGATGAGTGCTGGCATGGTTCGCCAGTTTTCTTTGCAAGGCCTGGCCCTGATGACCTTCCAGGGTTGCCTTTGTCGCGTTGGGCAAGAACTCCAGCAGCGATTCATAGAGATTGCGGCCATGGGCGGGGATGTTGTTGAGAGGCCTGCCTTGGGCGTCGTATGCGCGAAAATAGCCATCGCCCTTGACCAGGTAATTGCGAAACGTCGCACTGTCGCTGCCAACGCTGTCCAGCAATGGGCCCTTGATCGAGCCGGAACGCAGCTCCACGCGCATATCCATCGACCAACCGGGCCATTGCTCCAGGCTGTGCAACGCCAGGCGATCGCTGGCCACAGACGCCATGCTCTCCAGATGCAAACCGCAGAGCGCCCGGTTGAGAGCGCCCTGCTGTAAATGGACACGAATTTCTTGCGCCTGGCGCAAGGGTATTTTTGTGCTGCTGCGCAATTGGGCCAGCTCGGCGGCACTGGCATTGCCCAGCACCTGTCGCGCACCCTCCGGCGACAACGTAGGGAAACTGCGCTGCAGTCGTTGAATATCGGTATTCGTCGTCTGCTGGCCAGCGAGCAGTCGGTCGACCAGGGACTTTTTGCTATCCAGGGCGCGGTTGGCCAGGCTGTCCCTGAACATCTGCACGCGGTTCGCGTCTTGTTGTGCGCTGCGTGCGCCGAGTAACCGGGTGATTTGTGGCTCGTCAAGCGCCCCTAATATACGTTCCGGCAATTTTCCGGCCTGCACTTCGGCTCGAGTGATCTTGATCGTGGGCTTTACATTGTTGCTTGCCGACGCTGAACCGAAGCGCTGCGACGCCCCCCGGGGTTCCGGTCCCTCGAAGACTTCCAGGACCTCCTCGACGGGCCAGTCCGGCAGCCCAACAGCCAGCGGTACGACAGCCTCGCCAGCACTGCCCAGGTCACCGCCGTTGCGGATCTGATCAATCAACTGCTGCACTTGTTGATCAGCCTTGAACGATCTGATGGTCTCGGCCAATTGCGGCGGCGGTGGCTGGAGATCGATGTGCATCTGGCGCAACGCATCATCGCTGACCCCGCTGGCCTCGGCAATTTGCTGTAACTGCGCATCCGAAAAAACGTCCATCTGTGGCCCGATTCTGCGCAACAACGTTGGGCGGTCCCACTCCAGCGGCCTTTCAAGCGTGTGCTGCCAGGCGCCGAGCTGGTTATGCCGCAAGATCGGTTGATAGGCCTGGGGATCGCTGGGGTGCTGGATCCGCCATTTTTTCAGCGCCGGGTCGAAGCTCTTTTCGTAGACATTGCCCTCGTATCGAATACAGGTCTTGTCCCCGACCTTGTATTGCCCCAATGCATTCGGCTCGAGCCCCTCCACAGACACACTGCTCTTGTAGGGGGCCAGGTCGGGACTCCACAAACGCGGCTCACCAAAAGGCGTGGTGATCCTGGTCATCCTGCTGACAAACCGCGAGTTGATGATCGGCGGCGCCTTGCTGGCTACCGCGCCCAACACGGCCATGAAGGCTACGTTTTGCACAACTGACGTGAGATGGCTCCAGGCCTCCTCGGCGTCCCCCTCTTTCCACGCCTCCACCCCTTGGTAAACCTCGTAGGTCAGTTGCACGGCGGTGACGGCGAGCATGACCTCACCCAGTCCCGGCACGAAAAAGGCTGCCACGTTCAAGACGCTCAACCCCCATTCGGCATAGTGTTGGAGTCGCATCATCCAGGCTTCGTGGTCGACCTCGGCGGTGGGTATGGCCAACAGCCTGGCATTGGACTTCATTCTGGCCAGATGAAACTCATAACGGGCTGCGAACACTTCGCCATCAATGAAGCTTTCATCCATGCCCAAGTCGACATTCTCGTTCCACACCTCGACATACATGCCATTGAGGAATGCGCCCGGCGCATAGGGTGGGCCGGGATAAACCGGAGCCGGGTCCCATTTCTGGACCTTGAGCTGGCGCTTGAGCCGGTGGAAAAAACGACCGGCCTCATCTTGCGCGACAAAGCCGGCAAAGAACCGCTGGTAACTGACGGAACGCAGCTTGATCGCCAGGTCACGGGCAAACTCGCGGCCAGAGGCATACGCCTTGAGGGGGCTGATGGGATCGCCTGGAATGTAGACGATGACTCGTGAATCAGGCACCAGTTTGGCCAGTTCGGGTGTGAACGGCAGAAGAAAGAGCCAGGGATTTTGCAGGGTCTCTCTGACTTTGCGCGATGCAGCGCCAATAATCAGCACGTCATTCAATTTAGAGCCAAACACCTCCACCCGACTGTGGAGGACTGACTCGCCATCGAGTCGTTCCTGCGAGGTACCGTCGAGCATCGCCAACACCGTGGCATGGTCTGCGGTGTCAATGTCCGACCTCATCAGAGCGATATGCGCCTGCACGCGCATCCGTTGCTTGTCGGCCGCAATCGTCTGCTGGCGTACCGTCGCAGCCTTGTCGGGCGCATCGAACACCGCCGTCAGATGGTCCTGATACTGCTTGCCCACGTCCAGTTCCCGGCACAGGCTGGCGAACGCCGCGGGCTTGATCGACAACTTGTCACGGAGGCTGTAGCGCACCTTCGCAAACGGATACTGGGTGCGTTCGTCGTAAAGATGCTGCTCCAGTGCCCCCACCGGCGCCAGCGCGCTGGTCTCCTGCAGGGCAATGCCGTCGAAAGGCTCATTTTCTTCGAAGTTTCGCAGCGCCGCTTGCAACAATGACTGCTCTTCGGCCAGGTTGGGCGAACGCATATGAAACAGCGCCGTGTTGACGACATCCGGCGCCTGACCGAATTTTTTCTGCAATGCATCCGTCAGCAATGGCTTGGCGAACTCGGTGATGCCTTTGAAATCCTTGAGAGTCGTGGCCAGCGCCTGGCTGGAAGCGCTGCTCTGTGCCTGACTGTCGAGCAAGGCCTGGCGCAATGCCTGGGATGCCTTGGCATACAGCTCAGGGTACGCCTTGATGAATCGCTGGGCTGGATTGCGTGCCTGTGTCATGGCCTGGAGATGGGGGGTGACCAGGTGACGCGTCCAGTCGGGAAGACGGCTCTTGATAAACGGAACGTGAAATCCCGGTTCAGCGGGTATGGAAGGGTCCGGCATGATGTCGCTCCTGATGCTCGATTGAGAGCGCATCAGGACACCACGGCCATCCGGCGGCATGGCGGTACATATTTATGGGGGGAAACGGGCAGTTTGTTTGGCTATGCTGAGATCTCACACCTTGCTGAAGAGGGATTTATGGACGATCCAGTCGATAACAAGCCACCCACGTTTTGGCAGATGCTCCACAGCGTCATGGCGGCGGCGTTCGGGGTGCAGAGCGGGAAAAACCGGGCGCGGGACTTCACTCACGGCAAACCCAGCCATTTTGTGATCCTGGGGATCTTGTTCACGGCAGTATTCGCAATGACACTGTACGGCATCGTGCAGTTGGTGCTGCTTTTAGCCGGGGCATGAGCCATCAGCGTTGCGACCTGAACGGATGTCGAACGGCGTAGAAAACTTCGCTATTGATCGTCCCGGGCCTCCGGAAAATTCGCCGCGCATGACAGCCAGCGAACCGACAAGCGTCGGCAGAGACCCGGACGGGTTGGTTTATTGGTGACTGACCCAGAATACCGCAGTGCCGACGACCAGGATGATCAGGAACAGAATTGCCCAGGCATCGACCGAACTGTCGCTTTTCCGTGCTTTGGTTGGGTTGCTCATTGCATCGCCTCTTGTCGGTTTTATCGGTGATTGCAGAAAGACTCGATCACAGTAAAGACGACGATTCCCCGCACCACAAACAGGGACATTGCAACAACGATTCTCATTAGTCCTTTTGGTTCTTTACATATACTCAAACATCACTTTTGCGCATAACTACAAACTGGTATCTTGCCCCGGCTCCCTAAGGAGTGCGCGGCCGTGCGCGCAGAATTGCAGAGGCTCTTGGACTGCGGCAAGCAAAAAACGCAGCTGTATCCGAGCGACCCAAGCCTGAGAACAGGACTTATATGTACGTATACGACGAATACGATCAGCGGATCATCGAGGACCGCGTCAAGCAGTTCCGTGATCAGACCCGACGCGCTGAGCGAAGAAGAATTCCGCCCCCTGCGCCTGCAAAATGGCCTGTATATCCAGCGCTTCGCGCCGATGTTGCGGGTGGCCGTGCCTTACGGCCAGCTGACGTCGCGCCAGGTGCGAATGATGGCCAAGATTGCCCGCGACTACGACAAGGGCTACGCCCACATCAGTACCCGGCAGAACGTCCAGTTCAACTGGCCGGCCGTGGAAGACATCCCGGACATCCTGGCTGAACTGGCCACCGTGCAGATGCACGCGATCCAGACCAGCGGCAACTGCCTGCGCAACGTCACCACCGACCAGTTCGCCGGTGTCGCTGCCGACGAGCTGATCGATCCGCGTCCGTGGTGCGAAATCGTCCGCCAGTGGACCACCTTCCACCCGGAATTCGCCTACCTGCCGCGCAAGTTCAAGATCGCCGTCAACGGGTCGACCTCCGACCGTGCCGCCATCGAAGTCCATGACATCGGCCTGGAGCCGGTGCACAACGCCGCTGGCGAGCTGGGCTTCCGGGTGCTGGTCGGCGGTGGCCTGGGCCGTACTCCGGTGGTTGGCTCGTTCATCAATGAATTCCTGCCATGGCAAGACCTGTTGAGTTACCTCGACGCCATCCTGCGGGTCTACAACCGCTATGGTCGTCGTGACAACAAGTACAAGGCGCGCATCAAGATCCTGGTCAAGGCGCTGACGCCTGAAGTCTTCGCCCAGAAAGTCGACGCGGAAATGGAACACCTGCGCGGTGGCCAGACCACGCTGACCGAAGCCGAAGTGCATCGCGTCGCCAAACACTTCGTCGACCCGGACTACAAGGCGCTGGACGACCAGTCCGCCGCCCTGGCCGAACTCGACCAGCAACACCCAGGCTTCGCTCGCTGGCGCGCGCGCAATACCCTGGCGCACAAGAAGCCAGGCTACGTGGCCGTGACCCTTTCTCTGAAGCCGACCGGCGTTGCACCGGGCGACATCACCGACAAGCAGCTCGACGCCGTGGCCGACCTGGCCGACCGTTACAGCTTCGGTCAATTGCGTACTTCCCACGAGCAGAACATCATCCTGGCCGATGTCGAGCAGGACAAGCTGTTCACCCTGTGGGGCGAGTTGCGCGAGAAAGGTTTCGCCACGCCGAACATCGGCCTGCTGACCGACATCATCTGCTGCCCGGGTGGCGATTTCTGCTCCCTGGCCAACGCCAAGTCGATCCCGATCGCCGAATCGATCCAGCGCCGTTTCGACGACCTGGACTACCTGTTCGACATCGGCGAACTGGACCTGAACATCTCCGGTTGCATGAACGCCTGTGGCCACCACCACGTCGGCCACATCGGCATCCTCGGGGTGGACAAGAAAGGCGAAGAGTTCTATCAGGTTTCCCTCGGTGGCAGCGCCAGCCGCGACGCCAGCCTGGGCAAGATCCTCGGCCCGTCCTTTGCCCAGGAAGCCATGCCTGACGTGATCGAGAAGCTGATCGACGTGTACATCGAACAACGTACCGAAGACGAACGCTTCATCGACACCTACCAGCGTATTGGCATCGACCTCTTCAAGGAGCGCGTCTATGCAGCGAATCATTAAGAACAACGAAGTCGTCGACGAAACCTGGCACTTGCTGCCCAAGGATTTCAGCATCGATGAGATCACTAATTGCGACGACTACATCGTTCCGTTGCAGCTGTGGCGCGAACACAGCCGTATGCTCCTGGCCCGCGACGGTGGCTTGGGCATCTGGCTCGATGCCGATGAAGAAGCCGAGGAAATCGGTGAAGACGTGGCGCAATTCCAGGTCATTGCCCTGAACTTCCCGGCCTTCACCGATGGCCGCAACTACTCCAACGCCCGTTTGCTGCGTGACCGTTACGGTTTCAAAGGCGAACTGCGAGCCATTGGCGACGTGCTGCGCGACCAGTTGTTCTACCTGCATCGCTGCGGTTTCGATGCGTTCGCGATTCGCGCCGACAAAGACCCGTACGAAGCCCTGGAAGGTCTCAAGGACTTCTCGGTAACCTACCAGGCTGCCACCGACGAACCGCTGCCGTTGTTCCGTCGCCGTTGAACAAAATAAAAAGCCCTGGCTCCATACGGAGTCAGGGCTTTTTTTGCATCAGCAGATAACTCAGAACTCGACTTGCGTCAGGCCCCTTTTTTTGAGTGCGTACGCCAGTGCGGGCACATCCTCAAACAACTTCCCATTCATATTTCCCCAGTAGTCACCTTCTATGTACACGCTGAAGTCCGGCTTTGACTGGCTGGGTCGATGGCGCTTGATACAGGCCGCTTCAATTTCATTGTTTCTCGAACGATAGATAACCGATGAATCCTTACCGAGTCTTTCGTCGACCAGAAACATACCACTTTGCGGCAGTAGCCTTTCAAAAATGGCAAGCTCCCGTGGATCGCCTCGGTACTTACTTTCACTCATGATGCAACTTCCTTGCTGCTGTTAATATACTAGAGAGTCTAAACAAATTTTATAACCAGACAACATTATAATAAGTACAGAATATGTTTGCTTCCTGACCGCAACTTTACTCCCTTTGCTGTAAATCGGTGGCAAGTACACACCTTCATGAACAAGTTAGCTCCTGCCATGGTTAATCTTCACCGACCGGAAACGGCTCCCCCATCGCCACCCAGTTCGCATGGAGCCTTGCACGGTTTTCCAATACGGTGAATACCGCGAACGGGTTATTGAAGGCGCCTTCCGGCATCGGAGGATTGAGGGTCAATCGCCCCCACAATTCATCTGAAGCATCCGCTTGCGATAGCAACTGCCATACCCTTGCCTGAAGTTCCGGATAATTGACTACGAAATCCGGAGTCAGGGTCAATGTACTCATGGTCCCTAGCAGCCTCCTGCCGCGAGTCTTGAGCGCCACACTATTCCAGACCTGAAGCCTTGGACCTTGCTGCCCCGCCTCCATACCGGTCAGCCAGGCCGCAGGACCCGCATACTCAGGACCTGGCGCATTCAACCACAGGTTGATGCCCGTTTGCTGACGATGGGTGACCAGCCTTTGCAATGTGTCCTCATCGGTCAACGGGTTATTCCACAGCAACACCCTGTCCGGGGCGATCGCTTGATTTAGCACTGCCTGCGGGACACGCCGAATCTGGTTCTCGCTTAGATCCAGGCTTGTCAGGTATGGCTGATCCCCGATCCCGATCGGGCAGCTCGTAATGCGGGTATTGCTCAAATTAAGAGTTCGCAACTGGTTCATTCCCAACACGATCGGAGGGATGCCCAATGGATTGTCGCTCAGATCCAGCGATTGCAGGTTCACCAACTGACTCAGTTGCCCTGCCGTATTTTCACTAAACGTCAGTTGAGTGGACTGCAAGTTCAGAGAAGTGAGGTGCTGCAACTGAGGAATCACCGGGGGCAGAACGCTCTCCATTTGGCCATCAAGGGAGAGTAATCGCAGGTCGGTATCTTGCAGGTTCAACACCCGTAAGTTGGGAAAGCGCTCGATGTACCCGTTAAGCGTTTCCCTTTCAATCAAGTGAAAGTGTTGAAGATCCAATTCGACGACATCATTGAATCGCACATTGAGCGCTGGCAATCGATGAAAGTCTTCATTACGCATGTTCATGCTGAAACCTTGGTCATGACTCCCTGAATAGTGGCTACTTTCGTGAGGATCGCGCTTTTGAAAGATTGCAACCAATTCATCAGCCAGTTCCTGCCTGATTGTGAGCTCGCTCGACATCGTAGTTTGCAGTAAATCGAAATTATGTAATGTGATTTCCCGGACTGTCATTCCCTCAGCCTCAGGATCCTCGGCTCGCAAGAAAGGGATATCCGTATCGTAGACATCAACCGAGACCTGAAGAAACCACGTATCCATGTCCACATGCAGCTGCTGCAGTTGCAGTTTTGTGCTGTCGATATGAGCCTGGCAATCGCTACCAAGCCGCTGCAACATTAAATCAGCGTCTTCATTGGAAAATTCCGGGTAGATCTCCTTAAGCTGCAATCTCATCGCATGATGAATCAACTCGGCATTTTGAACAGTATCCGGAAATGCTCCCCCTCTTAAGCCCTGCGGCTCGAAGGAAAGCTTCGAGTCCATTCTGGCAAGGCCAAGCGCCAATTCTGAACGGGATAACAGCCGGTCGTTGACCTTGAGCCTCAATTGAGCCGCTGGGCTTTTGGACGTCAGCCCCAATGCTGAACACTCGTCCGCGGACAGAATCTCGACAACAGCCTCATATAAATCTGGCGCCATGGCCGGCTGAATGGACAAGTCATTGTGAAGATAGCGTTCGCCGGACTTGATCACTGTTCGCAAATCGGCAGTATCCAGTGGACCACTACGATCGAGGAGTCGACCACCGATAGAACCTTCGCGGACTTCAATTCGTATTCCCGCAGGCCAACCAGGCACGTTCTTCAATGAGTGCAAGGCCAGGCTATCCGACTCGCCATTGACGATCGAGCGCAGATACAGACCTTCATAGGCACGATTGAGACGTACATGTTGCTGGTATTGGCGAGCCTTGCTGTCCAACTGGCTGAACAACCGTTTCGCTTCGGAAATATCCGGCAATGCCTTGAGATCGACGCCGTAACGATCAAGCATCTGTTCCACGGCGCCTTTGGGTAAATCGGGATATTGCCGTTGAAACAACCGCACCCATTCGTTCTCTGTCTTTTGCAGTGCCTGATAGCGATGATTGAACAACTCGGCACGTGCGGCAGGTGAGTCAGCCAGCCCTGCTACTTCCTGATCGATCCTGAAGCGCGCGATGGTATCGGCCAGTAACGGAGTCGGCGCACGCCCTGCCTGCATCAGGCGCAGCATGTCATCGTCGATTGCGCTGACCCTGCCAATCTGTGCCAGCACTTCGTCACTGAATGTACCTGCTGGGACACCCACGCCACGCAGGAGCTCGGTACGCGCCGGCAATGACAATTCCGACGCCGCCTCAGAAGGTTTCGACGGTGCGCCACTGCCTTCCAGTGCCTTGGCCACGCCCGTCTCCCCAGCCCCTTCGTGGCTGATCGACCCCGCCTCTGCAATCAGCGGCAGCGCATTGAGCACGCCGAATACCGTGCGGGTGATACCTTGCGAACGCTTGTCGGGTGTATCTCCGTTGATGGCCTGATCCAGGCCATAACCGGCGTCGATGAGTCCTGCAAGGGCCAACACCCCCTCGCCGCCGGGTACAAATACCGCCAGCGGACCAAACTGGTTGACCCATTGGACAATCGGTTCGACCACGGCACTCAGATTGTCGCGATTGACCTGTGCGTCGTCACGAATGGTGGCGGCACTGTCCCGCGCAGCCTGCTTCATCCCCAGCACAAGCTGTGCGAACGGATCGGTGGCTGGAGGCTGATCGTCAAAGCCGATGTAGTCGGCCGGATCCCAATAACCATCGTTGTTGAAGAAACCGGCATTGTTGGTCAGCCGATGCGCTTTCGGGTACATCGCCATGCCGTCCATCGCGGTCAGCACGCCCGCATGGAAAGTGCCATCCTGGCGATCAACCTCACTGAAGTGAGACGCCAAGGCCTGTTTCGTGTCGTTGGCGCTGCCCTGTCTCACCACCCATTGGTGCAACTGCGAAACGTTGGTGAACTCATGCAGCGGCGAGGAATTACCCGGGAGGTACATCAGCAGCCGATCACTGGCTGCCTCGCGAAACATCCAAATATCGGACGCGGTATAGCGATAAAGCTTCAGGCGGCTCGCCGTGACTTTCAGCGGCATCCGGGTGGGTGCTTGCAGCTGTTCGATCACCAGGGTTTCCCAGGACTGATCCGCTGGCAAACCGGCTGCCTGCATCGCCAGGGCAAGGCCCTTTTCGCTCAAGCGCTGTTCCTTACGCTGCAACCACGCCGCCATGACGAATGCCGCTTTGGTCGACGTTCTCAAGGGGTAAGGACTGGCAGCCGCGAGCACTTGGTCCGACGGCCAGGCGTGATCAAGATAGGTTTTATAGCGTTCCCGCAGGTCCAGTTCCCATACCCATCGCTTGAAATCCGCCGGCCTCAAGTCGATCTGGGTCAGCGGGCCATAGGTTTGTGGAACCGTTGGGCGATAAATGCCTTCGTACGTCTGATGATTGCCGCTGCCATGATTGGCGAATTCATCGACGTGCTCGACAATCCGCACGCAAGGCCCGATGTCCGGTGGTGTGTACAGACCGAAGGCCGTTTCAGCAAAACGTCCATCACCAACGATCTGGTCATTGGCCAGAAGCGCTTGCAGCAATGATTGCGAGCTCGCCACTTGTCCCTGCTCGATACCGTCCTGAGCAGGGTGACCTTGGTAATGGTAATCAAGCGTCACCAGCAAGGTCGTCTGCGGGTCGACGTCCGCCCCCCACTTATCCTTGATCAAGCGCTCGCCAAACTGGCTGGGGGATTGCGGCAGCGCGATGTCCACGACATTTTTCAGTTCATCGCGCAGTTGCAGGGACGACACCGGGGATAGGCCGGCATCATCTTGAGATAGTTCATTCATGGTGCATTCCGTTGCAGTCATTTCAGGACCACCACCCTACTCGACCCACTCCCCCAAAAAAGCGGGAGCGATTGACAGTGGCGATAGGAAATTTCGCTGCTTGGGGACGGAAAGCGTTCTGAAGGCCAAAAAAAATGAAACCGTGGCGATTACCACGGCTTCATTGGTTTAAAAGCGTTGAACGTTACCAGAAGCGTTGCTGGGTCAACCGGCTCCACCAACTCAACAACACGCGATCAACCGAACCGCTGGCCGCGATGCCAATTCGTTCCGGCAGGCTTTTGCGTTCGGCGTAGTGCAAGTGGTAAAGCTCCGATTTTTTCGCCCGTTCAGCGAGGTATTCGTCGCTGGTCTTGAGTTCATCGACCAGTTGCTTGTCCAGCGCGGCAATACCGAGCCAGATTTCACCGGTAGCCACTTCGTCGATAGCCAGTTGCGGGCGATAGCGGGCAACGAAGTTCTTGAACAACTGATGGGTGATGTCCAGGTCTTCCTGGAATTTTTCCCGGCCCTTCTCGGTATTCTCGCCAAACACGGTCAAGGTTCGCTTGTATTCACCGGCGGTCAGGACTTCGAAATCGATGTCGTGTTTCTTCAGCAGGCGATTGACGTTGGGCAACTGTGCCACCACGCCAATCGAGCCCAGGATGGCAAACGGCGCGCTGATGATCTTCTCGCCGATGCAGGCCATCATGTAGCCGCCGCTGGCCGCGACCTTGTCGATGCACACCGTCAGCGGCACGCCAGCATCACGGATGCGCGCCAGTTGCGAGGAGGCCAGGCCATAGCTGTGGACCATGCCGCCACCGCTTTCCAGGCGCAGTACCACTTCGTCCTTGGGCGTTGCCAGGGTCAGCAGCGCGGTGATTTCGTGTCGCAGGCTTTCAGTGGCGGAGGCCTTGATGTCGCCGTTGAAGTCCAGCACGAATACCCGGGGTTTGGCGTCGGGTTGTTTCTTCTGTTTTTTCTCGGTCTTGGCCTGGGTCTTGCGCAAGGCCTTGAGCTGGTCCTTGTCGAGCAATGTTTGCTCCAGGCGTTCGCGCAACCCTTTGTAGAAATCATTGAGTTTGCTGACTTGCAACTGGCCGGCTGATTTACGTCGACCTTTGCTGCGCAAGGCCGCAAAGCTGGCCAGCACCACCAGGATGGCGATCACCAGGGTCACGGTCTTGGCCAGGAAAACGGCGTACTCGGACAAAAACTCCACGGGGACTCCTTAAACGTTGCGCGGCATGCAAGCGCGCGGGATACCACCAGCATACCCATGCGCCGCTCCTGCTACCAGCCGTGAAACCTCTGGCAACAGGCCTGTAACGAGCATTTCAAACAAGCGTATGTTTTTTCATTGACAGCTCACCGTCATCCCCATAACCTCGCCAAACCTTCAACGTACCGGGATGACGCGGACGTGGGCAGTATCTATTTGATTCGACATGGCCAGGCCTCCTTTGGTGCAGACGACTATCACCGGTATCCGCCAGGCAGAAATCCTCGGTCGGCACCTGGCCGAACTCGGGATCAGCTTCGATCGGTGCCTGTCGGGCGATCTGCGCCGCCAGCAACATACGGCCAATAGCGCGCTTGAACAATACGCCGCGGTGGGCCTGCCGGTGCCGATCCTGGAGACCGATAGCGCGTTCAATGAATTCGACGCCGACGCGGTGATCCGCGCGCTGTTGCCTGCCATGCTGGCGGACGAGCCGCAAGCGCTGGACATCCTGCGCAACGCCGCACAGAACCGTGGCGAGTTCCAGCGTATCTTTGCCCTGATCATCGAACGCTGGCTCACCGGCACCTACGACACGCCGGGCCTGGAAAGTTGGCTGGGGTTTGTCAAACGCGTGCAGGCCGGCTTGCAGCGTATCCTCGAACAAGCCGACAACACCCAGAAAATCGCCGTATTCACCTCTGGCGGCACCATCACCGCCCTGCTCCACCTCATTACGCAAATGCCTGCCAAACAGGCTTTTGAATTGAACTGGCAAATCGTTAACACCTCGCTCAACCACCTGAAATTCCGTGGTCGCGAAGTGGCCCTGGCTTCCTTCAACAGTCATGCACACCTGCAGCTGTTGAAGGCCCCGGAACTCATCACGTTTCGCTGAGTCCGGACTATTGTGACCCTGGCTGTAATCACCCAGCTCTTATTACCAAAAAAAGGATCAAACCATGACCTCCGTAGCTGATGCCGTACAAGCAATGAAAGCCAAGTTCAACCCAGCCGCTGCTGCCGGTCTGGACCTGGTCTTCGGTTTCCGCATCGACGACACCGTCGTCAAGGACAGCACCTGTGAATTGCTGGAAGGCGAAAACCCGGACGCCCAGGTGACCCTGGTGATGGACGGCGAAACCCTGCAAGGCATCGTCAGCGGCGAAACCGACGGCATGCAAGCGTTCATGGGCGGCAAGCTGCGCGCTGAAGGCGACATGATGCTGGCGATGAAACTGTCCGAGCTGTTCCCGGCCTAAGCGAGCCGCTTGCGACTTGCGCAAGCGTCCCTGGCTGCAAACGAATCCCGCCCCTTGTGGCGGGATTCGTCGTTTTGCGCGCCTGAAAACGGCTACCTGCGGATTTGCCGTCTATATTCCATCTGGCCGCATGCGGCTGCCGTAAGCGTTTACCCTCAACTCACGTTGCGCGGAGCACTGACATGAGCCCACCTGAGGATCACAACGGCGTCAACCGCCGCCATGTACTCCAAGGCCTGTCCGCAGGCGCCCTCGGTGCCTGGATCAGCCCGCTGTTCGCAGGGAGTAAAACCATGCCAGACACCCCCGCCGACCTCATTCTCTACAACGGACGCCTGCACACCGTCGATCGCAAGAAACCCCAGGCCAGTGCCGTCGCAATCAAGGACGGGCGCTTCGTGGTGGTTGGCAGCGACGCCCAGGCCATGGCCCTGCAAGGCCCTGGCACGCAAGTCATCGATTTGCACGGGCGTACGGTGATTCCGGGCCTCAATGACTCGCACCTGCACTTGATCCGGGGCGGACTCAACTACAACCTTGAGCTGCGCTGGGAAGGCGTGCCGTCGCTGGTCGATGCCCTGCGCATGCTCAAGGATCAGGCCGACCGCACACCCACGCCGCAGTGGGTACGGGTGGTCGGTGGCTGGAACGAATTCCAGTTCGCCGAAAAGCGCCTGCCCACGCTCGACGAACTGAACAAGGCCGCGCCCGACACACCGGTGTTCGTCCTGCACTTGTACGACCGTGCGCTGCTCAATCGCGCCGCGCTGAAAGTGGTGGGCTATACCCGCGATACGCCGAACCCGCCGGGCGGTGAAATCCAGCGCGATGCCAACGGCGACCCCACCGGTATGTTGATCGCCCGGCCCAACGCCATGATTCTGTATTCAACCCTGGCCAAGGGGCCGAAACTGCCGCTGGAGTATCAGGTCAACTCCACCCGGCAATTCATGCGCGAACTCAATCGCCTGGGTGTCACCAGCGCGATCGACGCCGGCGGTGGCTATCAGAACTACCCGGACGACTATCAGGTCATCCAGCAACTGGCCAAGGATCAGCAACTGACCGTGCGCATCGCCTACAACCTGTTCACCCAGAAACCCAAGGAAGAGCTGACCGATTTCAAGAACTGGACCAGCACCTCGCGCTACGGCCAGGGCGACGATTTCCTGCGGCACAACGGTGCCGGGGAAATGCTGGTGTTCTCGGCGGCGGACTTCGAAGATTTTCTTGAACCGCGCCCGGACCTGCCCGCTTCCATGGAGCAAGACCTGGAACCGGTGGTACGCCACCTGGTGGAACAACGCTGGCCGTTTCGCCTGCATGCCACCTACAACGAATCCATCAGCCGCATGCTCGATGTATTCGAGAAGGTCAACCGCGACGTTCCGTTCGACGGCTTGCCGTGGTTTTTCGACCATGCCGAAACCATCACCCCACAGAACATCGAGCGGGTCAAAGCACTGGGCGGCGGCATCGCCATCCAGGATCGCATGGCCTTCCAGGGTGAGTACTTCGTCGACCGCTATGGCGCCAAGGCTGCCGAGCACACCCCGCCCATTGCACGCATGCTGGCCGAGGGCGTACCGGTAGGCGCGGGCACGGATGCGACGCGGGTGTCGAGCTACAACCCGTGGACTTCACTGTACTGGCTGGTCAGCGGTCGTACTGTCGGCGGCCTGGCGCTGTATCCACAAGGCTTGAGCCGTGACACCGCGCTGGAGCTATTTACCCACGGCAGCGCCTGGTTTTCGTCCGAGCAAGGCAAGAAGGGCCAGATCAAGGTTGGGCAACTGGCTGACCTGATCGCGCTGTCGGCCGACTATTTCCACATGGAAACCGAAGACATCAAGGGTATCGAATCGGTGCTGACCCTTGTCGATGGCAAGGTTGTCTACGCCAGTAACGAGTTCGAAAAACTCGGCCCCCCGCCCATCCCCGTGGTGCCGGAGTGGTCGCCCGTGGCGAAGGTGCCCGGCCACTGGAAGCCATCGGCACCGCTGACGACTCAGGTTCATCAATGCGTCGGGGCTTGCGCGGTGCATGCGCACAGTCACGAACGGGCGCGTTTATCGAATGCTCCAGTGAGTGACTTTCGCGGGTTCTGGGGGGCGTTTGGCTGTTCGTGCTTCGCGTTTTAAGTTGAAAAGATCGCAGCCTTCGGCAGCTCACAGGGGAACGCGTTCTCTGTAGGAGTTGCCGCAGGCTGCGATCTTTTGATTTAAGGCCCTACAATGCGAACATCTCCCGCACCGGCCGCCCCATGGACATCGATCTCGCCCGCACCTTCCTGGAAATCGTCCGCCACGGCAGCCTTGCCGCGGCCGCCGAGAAACTCCACGTCACCCAGACCGCGATTACCGCGCGGGTACAGAAGCTGGAAAGTCACCTGGGCAGCACGCTGTTCGTGCGCAACCGTGCCGGTGCCCGCCTGACGCCCAATGGCGAGGCTTTCGTGATCTATGCCAATCAACTGGTGGAAACCTGGGAAGCCGCACGCCGGGATTTGCCCTTGCCCGAGGGGTTCCACGACGTGCTGCACATCGGTGGCGAGGTCAGCCTGTGCAACCCGTTGATGCTCAGCTGGGCCGGCGTATTGCGCGACAGGATTCCCGGCCATGCGCTGCGCATGGAAATCCGCGACGGCGAAAACCTGCTGCGCCAACTGGAGCTTGGGGTGCTCGATGCAGCGCTGGTTTATCAGCCCGAATACTGGCCACGCCTGCAAGTCGAACAGATCCTCGAAGAAAAACTCATCCTCGTGCGCCACCCCGAACGCCCCGAACCCTACGTGTACATCGACTGGGGCCAGCACTTCAGGCGCCAGCACGATGCCGCCCTGCCGGAAAGAGCCAAGGCGGCGCTCAGTTTCAATCTTGGCCCGCTGGGTTTGCAGTACATCCTCGAACACGGCGGTAGCGGCTACTTCCGCACGCGGGTGGTCCAGAGCTACCTGGAAAACGGCATGCTCGAGCCCGTGCCCAAGGCCCCGGAGTTCAGCTATCCGACCTACCTGGTGTACTCACGCGACCGCGATTCGGCAGCTCTACAGCGAGCTTTCGATCTGCTGCGCGAGGTGATCAGCAGCGATGACGACTGGTCACAACGCTGGAACCCGCTGAGCTGATTGCGCCCTGACTTTTGCAAATACCCCCCAATCTCCTGTGGAAGCCAGCCTGCTGGCGATGGATGTCAATGATAACGCGCCCTGTCTGGATGATCGCGTTGTCCGGGCGCTCATCGCCAGCAGGCTGGCTCCCACAATGGGATCGTGGACACGCCAGCAAAAATACAGGGGCAGCTACCAACCAAAACCGCGGGATCGACTAATCTGCTGGAGATAACAATAACGACAGGTGATTGCAGTGAGGCAGACCACCGAAGCATTTCGCGCCCGTTACCGTTGTGACATCCATCCCCGCTATAACCCTTGGCTGCATGGCACCTTCGTGCTGATGTTCGGCCTGGTGGCGATCGGTGTTTTCTGGAGCACCGTGCACCAGGTACAGCCCCTTGAATGGCTGGCGGTGCCGGTGTCCCTGTGGTTGTTCAGTTTCATTGTGTACATGGTGCATCGTCACCTTGGCCATCACAAAAAAAACTTCGCGCGGATGTTCTATGCCCGACATGCCGGCGACCACCACAGCTTTTTCGCCCCCGGCAAAATGACGTATGACAACGCTCGCGACTGGCGCGTCATCCTGTTCCCGGCCTGGCTGATCGTGTTGCACACGCTGCTGATCGCCCTGCCCCTGTGGTGGCTGCTCAAGCCCTTGGACGTCAACGTCGCCGGGCTGGTGGGCGGCTGCCTGGTCCTGGGGTACCTGATCTATGAAGTGTTCCATGCGTGTGAACACCTGCCGCCGCACAACCGGATTACGCGCCTGCCGTGGATCCGCCAGATGCGTCGCCTGCATGAATTGCATCACCGTCGCGAGATGATGCAGCAACGTAATTTCAACATCGTTTTTCCGTTGATGGATTACCTGTTCGGCACCCTCTACTGGGAGCCGGAACCGGAACCGGCCATCGAGGACCTCAAGAGAACGCCCATGACCCGCATGCAGCATCAGATCGACATCGCCGGTAATCCCGTTGCCGTGCTCGCCTATGCCAGCACGGTGACCCGTTGGCCGCAGTGGCATCCATCGTCCCTGCGGATCAACGGCCCGAAGGGGCCTTTGCATGCTGGCGCGCGGTTCGAGGAGGACATCCGCGCCGGTGGGCGTGACGGGCACTTGAGTTGGGTAGTCGATGAGTATCTGCCTGGACGCCGCTGGATTGCCCGGGCCCATGGCGATAATGGCCTGTCGTTGCTGCTGACTTACGAATGCGCGGCCGAAGGTAGTGGCACGCGGTTCGTGCGCACGCTGGAATACCGGTTCAGTGGCCTGGCGATGCGAATGGCCAACCAATTGCTGCTCAAGCGGCGGATCGATCGCGAATCGGCGGCGTCCATGCAAGCGCTTCGCGACACCGCGCAAAAATACCTGGCCCTGTCAGGAGTCCGTGCGTGAGCCGACCGATAAGGTTTCACCATGGGTTACTGCTGCTGATCATCGCCCTCGGCGCTTTCCTGCTATTGATGCCGACCAAAGTGCAGCCCGTAGCCTGGAGCCCAGAAGCCGCGCCGTCCCTCAGCAGCGGCCCGTACGCGGACAACCAGCGCCTCAAGGGCGTGGTACGCGTCGGCGCCGCGGACATCGATGGCCCCGAAGCGCTGCTCCTGGAAAATAATGCACTGATCACCGGGTTGCATGATGGCCGGGTCATTCGCACCAGCCTGGACGGCCAGGACACCAAGGTGTTGACCGATACTGGCGGCCGGCCCCTGGGGTTGGCCCGCCACCCCAATGGGTTGCTGGTAATCGCCGACGCCGTCAAAGGCTTGCTGTCACTGGACGCCCAGGGTCGCCTGGTGGCCTTGACCACCAGCGCCGACGGTGTGCCGTTGGGGTTCACCGACGACGTGGTCATCGATAAACCCGGGCACTATGCCTACTTCAGCGACGCCTCCCGCCGGTTCGGCTACGGCGAGGACCTTGATGCAATCATCGAACATGGCGGCGACGGACGCTTGCTGCGATATGACTTCCAGACCGGCAAGACCACGATGCTGCTGGACAAGCTTGAGTTTGCCAATGGCGTCACCCTGGGTCCGGACGATGCCTTCGTGCTGGTCAACGAAACCGGCGCGTATCGCATTAGCCGCTACTGGTTGAGCGGGTCGAAAGCCGGCACCCATGACCTGTTCATCGACAACCTGCCGGGATTGCCCGACAACCTGGCCTTCAACGGCCGCGACCGTTTCTGGGTGGCGCTGTATACGCCACGCAACGCCTTGCTCGACAAAACTGCGCCATACCCATTTGTGCGCAAGATGATCGCCCGGGCAATGACTGTCCTGCCCAAGCCGGTGGAAAAACGCGCCTTTGTGTTGGGCCTTGACCTTGATGGCAAGGTGATCGCCAACCTGCAGGATGGCAGTAGCGGCAATTATTCGCCGATAACCACCGCGCGCGAGTACGGGGACTGGTTGTATTTTGGCTCGTTGAGAGCGAAAAACCTGGTGCGATTGCCGCTGAGTACGGCGCTGCAATAAAAGGCTAAACCGGTGGGAGCGAGCCTGCTCGCGAAGACTGCAGCGCATACAACATCGATGTCGACTGTCAGGCCCTCTTCGCGAGCAGGCTCGCTCCCACAGGGTTTGTCGTGAATTTGACTACCGCGGATCGGATTCGCCATCGCGCACCGCATTATCAGTTTCTTCACGCACCCGTTCCCGATCGATGTCGGTGCCGTCATCCTGATCCATGGGGATGGCACCCTCGTTATTCGGCAATTCATCAATGCCCGGTTCATCCTCCGGGTTGCCGGCAGTGCGACCGGGGCTCAGGGGTTCGGGATGGGTCGGAATGGGGTCGTAGCCCCCTTGTTCTTCGCTGGGAAATCTTGGATCAGCCATGGGGCACCTCGCCTGTAGCCACGTCATCGGGCTTTGAACATTCGAGGTGCCGGTTAATATCGCCGTTCCAATTATTCAGCCACCGACCGTCGGTGGCTCACCACATGCATCAGGAGGACGACTGGAGCTGTTTGACGATCTTGTCCTTGACCTCCAAACGCTTCGCCTTGAGCCTCGTCACTGCATCATCACTGGATTTGGCTTCCTCTGCCTTTACCACTTCGGCATCCGCCAGCGAGTATTTGTTGATCAGTGAATCCAGTAACGGGTCCTTGGTGCGTTTCTGCTGGATTTCTTCCTTCGTGCAATGCAAATCCTGAAAAAGGTCGTGGGGCACCGGCATGGAACACCTCCGTTTGTTAATCGGTAGCAAACGCGATTGATTGCGTTCGCCAACTATCAGAATGGCCTTGGTTGACCTGTTCTGTCGACCATCTGTCAGACCAGCGGTGCCCGTTCGTCGTCCTGTCGCAAATGCGATAAAACCTTCGCCCCCTGCGCGACCTCCACACTATAACGATCAATTCGATCACCCATGAAAACTGTGTGGAGAAGAACCAATGGAAGGATTTAACCTGCGCCATCTCACCTTGGCCGTCGCCTTGAGCACCAGCATGGGCGCGGCCTTCGCGGCAACCGATAATGACTTTGTCGACAAGGCCGCCGCGGGCGGCATCGCCGAAATCGAAACCAGTCGGTTGGCCCTGGAAAAAAGCCAGTCAGCCGATGTCAAAGCCTTCGCCAATATGATGATCACCGACCATTCCAAGGCCAACGATGAGCTGGTGGCCATTGCGAAAAAGAATGACATTGAAGTGCCGGACAACACGACACTGGTGAAGCAGGCCAAGGAAAAGATCCTCGATATGCGTGACGAGTCTTTTGATTCGGCCTATGCCAACAACCAGGTCAAGGCGCATGAAGACACCATCGAGTTATTTAAGAAACAAGCCAACACCGTGACCGACGACAGGACCAAAGGCGCAACGGAACTCAAGGGTTTTGCGCAAAAAATGTTGCCGGGGCTGGAAAAACACCTGGATATGGCGAAAAAACTTCAGGCTGCCCATCCAGACAAATAGCCCTGATCAAATAAAAAGACCGCATCGGTCGATGCGGTCTTTTTATTTGCGCCAGGCCTCATCGCCAGCGGTGTCGATGCAAAAAAAAAGATCGCAGGCTGCGCCAGCTCCTACAGTGCATGTATAAGCGAATGAAAATTGCTGTCGAACGCGCACAACTATTTCATTCGCTAAATGTCATTGCTTTTGCGTCGTTCATTTTTTCTGGGAATCGGGCGCAACACTCAAGGAGACACGTTCCATGGCGGCACTGCAAACCAGCACTCTCGATGCGATGAAGAACAACCAGGCACAACTGCTCGCCGAATGGAAAAATAGCCTGGAGGCCAGTGGCGCCACGCGTAACCTCAAAGAGAAGGATCTGCAACAGCAGACAGCGGAATTCCTGCAACTGGTGATTTCGGGTCTGCAAAACGGCAATGACCAGAACATCGCTACGGTCGGCTGGGATGAAATTCGCCAGTTCCTCGACAAGCTCTCCCATAGCCGTGCGCTGCTCGGCCAGGATTCGCATCAGACCGCCAGCTTTATCTTCTCGCTCAAGGGTCCGCTTTTTGCCCTGCTGCAGAATCATTACCAGGACAGCCCGGCTTTGTTGGCCGAGCAACTCTGGGAAATTTCCGAATTGCTTGACGCCCTGGGCATGCACACCATTCGCACGTTCCAGAAGTCCCGCGAAGCCGTGATCAAGCGCCAACAGGAAGAACTGCTGGAGTTGTCGACCCCGGTGGTCAAGCTCTGGGACGGCGTCCTGGCCCTGCCGATGATCGGCACGCTGGACTCGCAACGTACCCAAGTGGTGATGGAATCGCTGCTGCAGCGGATCGTCGACACCGGTTCGGAAATCGCCATCATCGATATCACCGGCGTGCCGACTGTCGACACCCTGGTCGCCCAGCACTTGCTCAAGACCGTCACCGCGATTCGCCTGATGGGAGCCGACTGCATCATCAGCGGCGTTCGCCCACAGATTGCCCAGACCATCGTGCACCTGGGGCTGGACCTGCAAGGCGTGGTGACCAAGGCCAACCTGGCTGATGCCCTGAAACTGGCCCTGACCCGGCTGGGACTCTCCGTCAACAAGGCGGACTGAGCCCATGGAGCGCATTCCGATACTGCAAATGGGTGGCTTCCTGCTGGTGACCATCCAGGTGGACATGCATGACCAGCTGGCGCTGACGCTGCAAGACGACCTGTCCGAACGCATCAGCAAGACGTCCGCGCGCGGCGTGCTGATCGATATCTCCGCCCTGGACATGGTGGACTCATTCATTGGCCGGATGATCGGGACCATCTCCGGGCTGTCGAAAATCATGGATGCCGAGACCGTGCTGGTCGGCATGCAGCCAGCCGTGGCCATTACCCTGGTGGAGCTTGGACTGACCCTGCCTGGTGTCAGTACCGCGCTGAATGTCGAGCGCGGGATGAAACTGCTTCACGAACGAGTACGCAACCAATGACTGTGCGCAGCAGCGGCACTCATCCGATTCACATCGAGCAGGACGTCGTCCTGGCTCGGCAACTGGCGCGCAAACTCGCCCAGGATTGCGGCATGCGCCTGATCGACCTGACCAAGCTGGTGACCGCGGTCAGCGAGCTGGCGCGCAACACCATGGTGTACGGCGGTGGAGGCGACATGGACTGGCAAATCCTCGATGAAAGCCCGCGTACCGGCCTGCGGCTGGTATTCCGTGACGAGGGGCCGGGAATCCCCGACGTCAAACTGGCAATGACCGATGGCTGGACCTCAGGTTCCGGCCTGGGCCTGGGCCTGACCGGTGCCAAGCGGCTGGTCAATGAATTCGAACTCGATACTGCGCCGGGAAAGGGTACTCGCGTAACGATTACCCGATGGACATGAACATCGGCGGCTCGATGACCCAAGTGCTGGTCATCGAGGACAACAGCCAGATCGGCCACGCACGACGCACCGCACAGAATCTCGCGCAGGAACACGGCTTCGACGCCACGGATGCGGGGCGGGTAGCGCTGGTCGCTACCGAGCTTGCCAGCAACATTCTCAAGCACGCCAGCCGTGGCGAATTGCACCTCAGGGTCATTCCCCGTGCCAGCGGCGCCGGTATCGAGATGCTCGCCATCGACCGCGCACAGGGCTTCGATTTGCACGCCTGCCTGGCCGACGGTTTTTCCACCGGCGGCACCCAGGGCATCGGCTTGGGTACTGTGTCACGGCAGGCTGAAGTGTTCGATGTCTATGCCGATTCACGGGGTGCCGTGCTGCTCACACGGTTGTATCCCCGAACGGACAAGGCCGCGGACCGACGCATCGGTATCAGCCAGCATTCGTTGCACCAGGATCCCGCTTGCGGTGATACCTGGCACCTGGCATTTGACGGACCGCGCATCAGTGCCCTGGTGATCGATGGTTTGGGGCATGGTGAAGAAGCCGAACGCGCCGCCCGTGCTGGCGAGAAAGCCTACGCAATGCTGCCATTCGACTCGCCGCTGCGGGTGCTGGATGACATTCATCAAGCCATGATGGGCACCCGTGGCGGTGCGGTAGCCATTGCCCAGTTCGACGCTGGCAGCGATGCATTGAAATTCGTCGGCATCGGCAATATCGGCGCCTGCCTGGTCGCACCGGGTCAATCCCGCGGCCTGGCCTCCCATCCCGGCATCGTCGGCGGGCAGTTTCGAAAGGCGCAGCCCTTTGACTATGCTCAGGTGAGCGGACAACTGCTGATCATGTACAGCGATGGCCTGCAGTCGCGCTGGAACCTTGCGGACTACCCCGGCCTGGTGCACCGCCATCCTGCCGTGATTGCCGCCATCCTGCACCGCGATTTCTGTCGTGGACGAGACGATGTCACCGTACTGGTCATAGCCCTGGAGGCAGCCCATGGCTGAAACGCCCATGAGTCAAATCGACGAACAAGCTGCACTGATCGAGCGCTTGCAGGGTGAAGCCGTTGCCCTGCGCGCCGAGCTGGATGAAACCAACCAGGGCGTCCTGGCGCTGTACGCAGAACTCGATACCCAGGCCGAACAGCTGCGCCAGGCCTCGGACCTCAAAAGCCGCTTCCTGTCCTACATGAGCCATGAGTTTCGCACGCCACTGGGGTCGATCCTGAGCATCGCCAGCCTGCTGACCGATGAGCTCGACGGGCCCTTGAGCAGCGAGCAGCACAAGCAGGTGGCCTTCGTCAGTAACGCCGCGCGAGAGCTGAGCGACATGGTCGATGACCTGCTCGACCTGGCGAAGATCGAAGCCGGGCGCATCACCATTTCACCGGCTTGGTTCGATATGTTGGACCTGTTCGCCGCCCTGCGTGGCATGTTTCGCCCGATTGTCGATACCACCGCCGTTGACCTGATCTTCGAGGAGCCTGTGGGCCTGCCCCGCCTGTACACCGACGACAAGAAGCTCGCGCAGATCCTGCGCAATTTCATTGCCAATTCGTTGAAGTTCACCACCCGTGGAGAGATCCGGGTCTCGGCGCAACTGGAAAACCGCGACTACGTACGTTTCGCCGTCAGCGACAGCGGAATCGGTATCGCTCACGAACTGCATGGCGCATTATTCGAAGACTTCTCGCAAGTCGACTCCCCACTGCAAAAACGCCTGCGTGGCACCGGGCTCGGGTTGTCGCTGTGCAAACGCTTCGCGATGTTGCTGGGCGGCGAAGTCGGGGTACAGAGCACACCCGGTGTGGGTTCGACCTTTTTCGTGATCATCCCGCTGGCCATCGCCATGGAGCCTGCCGATGAAACGTGACCTGCGCTTGCTGATCGTCGATGACAACGTTGCCACGCGCTACGCCTTGCGTCGGCGCCTGGAGCGTCACGGTTATGAAGTGCTGGAGTCCGGCACCGGCAGTGAAGGCCTGGAGTTGATCGCCAGCGTGACGATCGATGCCCTGATCCTCGACGTCAACCTGCCGGACATGAGTGGCTTCGACATCGTGCGCAAACTGCGATCGGAACCTGCCACCGCCCTGCTCCCGGTGATTCATGTGTCCGCGGCGTCGATCCAGACCGGCGATATCATCACCGGCCTCGACGCCGGAGCCGACGCTTACCTGATCCACCCGGTGGACCCGGATGTATTGCTGGCGACCCTGCGCACCTTGCTGCGGGTGCGCGAAACCGAGAATGCCCTGCGTGAAAGCGAGGCACGCTTTCGCGAGATTTTCGTCAACGTGTCGGCCCCCATCGCCGTGCTGGATGCACAACTCAAGGTTCACGAATGCAACCATGCGTTTGCCCAACTGATCCAGGACAACCTCGACCCGGATACCCTGCGCCAGTGTTTCGCCGACGACCAGTGCGCGGTCATCGAGGAACTGCGCCTGCGCCTGGCGTATGGCGAGCGCTGGAAAGGCACCTTGAGCATGCGGGTGCAGGGCGAAATTCGCGAAACCGAGTGGCAGATTTCACCCTATCGCACGCCGGCACTGAGCCTGGTGTTCGTCGAGGATGTCACCGAGCACCGTCACCGTGAACGCTCGCACCTGGCGCGCCTGGACGACGCCACGACGCAACTGGCCAACGAAGTCGCCGAGCGCGCGCGCACCGAAGCCCAGCTGTTGCAGGTGCAGAAAATGGACGCGCTGGGCAAGCTGACCGGCGGTATTGCCCACGATTTCAACAACCTGCTCACCGGCATCATCACCAGCCTGGAACTGATCCAGAAACGTGTCGCCGAGTCCCGCACCGACAAGGTGTCCTTCTATGCCGAAGCGGCGTTGAACTCGGCCATGAGTGCCGCCTCCCTGACCCACCGCCTGCTCGCCTTCGCCCGTCAGCAACCACTCGATACCCGGCCCGTGGACATCAACGAGCACATCCGCTCCCTCGAGGAATTGCTGGTACGCACTATTGGCGAACGCATTGCCCTCAAGCTTGAACTGACGAGCAAGCCGGCCATTGCGCTGGTCGATCCGATTCAACTGGAAAGCGCGGTGCTCAATCTGGTGATCAATGCCCGCGATGCCCTGCCCCAGGGTGGCAATATCTGGGTCAACACCTATGCCGCCTATTCCCACGGTGACCCCAACCTGGCCGATGGCGCCTATGTCGCCCTGTCGGTGCGCGACGACGGCACCGGCATCGAACACAACGTCATCGATAAAGTGTTTGACCCATTCTTCACCACCAAGCCCCTGGGCCAGGGCACCGGGCTCGGGTTATCGACCATCTACGGATTCGCCCGCCAGTCGGGCGGCGATGCGCACATCCGCAGCGTGGCGCGGCGCGGTACCGAAGTCACCATCATGTTGCCGGCCAGCGCCGACCCCAGCGCCGTCACCGTCGAACCCACGGCGACGCCCGCCCAGGGTGGCGGAGAGCACGTGCTGATCGTCGAAGACATGCCGTCAGTGCGCATGTTCGTTGCCGAAGTGCTGGTGGATGCCGGCTACCGTTGCACCCAGGTGGGCGACATCGAAGGCGCCCTCGAACGCCTGCAGAACGACGAATCCATCGACCTGTTGCTGACCGATGTCGGCCTGCCGCGCATGAGCGGCCGCGAGCTTGCCGATATTGCGCGGGGGTGGCGCGAACATCTGCCGATCCTCTTCATGACCGGCTATGCCGAAACCGCGATCAACCGCCAGGTGTTTCTCGGCGACGGCATGGAAATGCTGATCAAGCCATTCCAGATCAATGAACTGCTGGACAAGGTACGACGCACCCTCGACAGCGCCTGATAGATTCGTCGGAACGCCGCCCGGAGCCGACCTGCTCCCACATTGGAATTGCGAACGCCATAGATCCATTGTGGATGACGGGTGCACCTGGATCCCCTGTGGGAGCGAGCCTGCTCCGGGCGGCGTTCCGACGATTGATCGTTCCCACGCTCTGCGTGGGAATGCCGCCAGGGACGCTCCGCGTTCCACTGTCAACGCATTAATTGAGCCGTGCGCAACGTTGATGCGGTGGGCGTCACAAGAAGCCCTGTGTGAAATTGGTTGTCGGAGTGCATATCCATTGCCGCGGTAACGGCGGCTTATGGTTTCGCTTTTACAGCGACTCCCTTTTTCAAACGCCGGAGTGCCGGCCCAGCAAAAAGGAAGCAAAAGGCTTTGCCCCAC
>LNAP01004656.1_pt1 | contig 65568 bp, 63 predicted proteins | sample 602601 | NCBI WGS metagenome assembly LNAP01 (sample SAMN02440304, study PRJNA202911) | soil metagenome | biome: Subtropical and temperate rainforests or woodlands; isolation source: soil samples (1 kg each in a 20% v/v slurry with milli Q water) were... ...
GCGAGGTGTCTGCTTGATTAGGGTGCTAGTAGTCGATGACCATGATCTCGTTCGTACAGGCATTACACGAATGCTGGCTGACATCGATGGCCTGCAAGTGGTCGGCCAGGCCGAGTCAGGCGAAGAATCCCTGCTCAAGGCGCGTGAGTTGAAACCCGATGTGGTGCTGATGGACGTCAAGATGCCCGGTATCGGCGGTCTTGAGGCCACCCGCAAATTGTTGCGCAGTCATCCGGATATCAAGGTGGTTGCGGTCACCGTGTGTGAGGAAGATCCGTTTCCTACACGGTTGTTGCAGGCGGGAGCCGCAGGTTACCTGACCAAAGGTGCCGGGTTGCCGGAAATGGTCCAGGCCATCCGCCTGGTGTTTGCGGGGCAACGCTACATCAGCCCGCAAATTGCCCAGCAACTGGCGATCAAATCCTTTCAGCCGACCAACGATTCGCCGTTCGACGCCTTGTCGGAACGGGAAATCCAGATCGCACTGATGATTGTCGGCTGCCAGAAGGTGCAGATCATTTCCGACAAGTTGTGCCTGTCGCCCAAAACCGTGAACACCTACCGTTACCGAATTTTCGAAAAGCTTTCGATCAGCAGCGATGTCGAGTTGACGCTGTTGGCGGTTCGTCACGGCATGGTTGATGCCAGCCTCTGATAATGACTGACACCTTTGATCCAAGTGCTTTCCTGTCGACGGTCAGTGGACGCCCCGGCGTCTACCGCATGTTCGACAGCGACGCGCGCCTGCTCTATGTCGGCAAGGCCAAGAACCTCAAGAGTCGCCTGTCGAGTTACTTCCGCAAGTCCGGGCTCGCTCCGAAGACCGCTGCACTCGTGGCACGTATTGCCCAGGTCGAAACGACGATCACGGCCAACGAAACCGAAGCCTTGCTGCTCGAGCAGACGCTGATCAAGGAATGGCGCCCGCCCTACAACATCCTGCTGCGCGATGACAAATCCTACCCGTACGTGTTTCTCTCTGATGGCCAGTTTCCACGCCTGAGTATTCATCGCGGTGCGAAGAAGGCCAAGGGCAAGTATTTCGGTCCCTATCCCAGCGCCGGTGCGATTCGCGAAAGCCTGAGCCTGCTGCAAAAGACCTTTTTCGTGCGCCAGTGCGAAGACAGCTATTACAAGAACCGCACGCGGCCGTGCCTGCAATATCAGATCAAACGCTGCAAGGCGCCCTGTGTCGGGCTGGTGGAGCCCGAGGTGTACGCCGAAGATGTGCGGCACTCGGTGATGTTCCTCGAGGGGCGCAGCAACGCGCTGACCGACGAGTTATCCGCCGGCATGGAAGAGGCAGCGATCAACCTCGAGTTCGAGCGTGCCGCCGAATTGCGCGACCAGATCTCGTTACTGCGCCGGGTCCAGGATCAACAGAGCATGGAAGGCGGGACGGGTGACGTCGACGTGATCGCCGCATTCGTCAACCCGGGCGGTGCCTGTGTTCATCTGATCAGCGTGCGCGGTGGCCGGGTGCTGGGGAGCAAGAACTTTTTCCCGCAGGTGGGTATTGAAGAAGACGTTTCCGAAGTCATGGCCGCGTTTCTCGGTCAGTACTTCGTCAGCAGCCCTGAACGGGATTTGCCGAGCGAGCTGATCGTCAACGTGGTTCACGAAGATTTTCCGACGCTGATCGCGGCCATTGAGGAGTTGCGTGGTCGCGAACTGACCATCAGCCACAGGGTTCGCGGGACGCGGGCCCGCTGGCAGCAATTGGCCGTGACCAACGCCGAGCAGGCACTGGGCGCGCGCCTGGCCAACCGCCAACACGTCGCCGCGCGTTTCGATGCGCTCGCCGACGTGCTGAAACTGGATGAGCCACCGCAGCGCCTGGAGTGTTATGACATCAGTCACTCCAGCGGCGAAGCGACCGTGGCGTCCTGTGTGGTGTTCGGTCCCGAAGGCCCGATCAAGTCCGACTACCGGCGCTACAACATCGAAGGCGTCACGCCGGGCGATGACTATGCCGCGATGCACCAGGCCCTGACCCGACGTTTCAGCAAGCTGAAGGACGGGGAGGGCAAGCTGCCGGACATCCTGCTGGTGGACGGCGGCAAGGGGCAGTTGTCCATGGCGCGCGATGTGCTCAATGAGCTGGCGGTGCCCGACCTGATTTTGCTGGGCGTGGCCAAGGGCGCGACGCGCAAGGCCGGTTTCGAAACCCTGTACCTTAACGACGCCGCCCACGAATTTACCTTGCGTGGTGATTCCCCGGCGTTGCATTTGATCCAGCAGATCCGTGACGAAGCCCACCGATTCGCAATCACCGGGCACCGTGCCCGTCGTGGCAAAACGCGTCGCACGTCTACACTGGAGGGCGTTGCAGGCGTTGGACCAACACGCCGGCGCGATTTGTTGAAACATTTTGGTGGATTGCAGGAGCTGTCTCGTGCCAGCATCGACGAGATCGCCAAAGCCCCCGGGATCAGTAAAAAGCTCGCAGAGTTGATTTATGCAAATCTGCACAGCGAGTAGAATGCCACCTCACCTCGTAGCCAGTTGTGCCGATGAATATCCGTTCTACGCGTCCTGCTTATCCCGATCTTCATTTTACTGTTTTACCTGCCTTACCAATGGAGCTACCTGGCGTCCGCTTCGGTCTTTGCGTTTGCCGCCGCCACGGACTGGCTGGACGGTTATCTGGCTCGACGTCTGGAGCAAAGCACGCCGTTCGGGGCTTTCCTCGATCCGGTGGCCGACAAACTGATGGTCGCCGTGGCGCTGGTGTTGCTGGTGCAGGAACACGGTAACCTGTGGCTTACGCTGCCGGCCGCCGTGATCATCGGTCGAGAAATTGTCGTCTCGGCGCTGCGGGAGTGGATGGCCGAGCTCGGTGCTCGTGCTCACGTCGCGGTGTCGAACCTGGGCAAATGGAAAACCGCTGCGCAAATGCTGGCGCTGGTGATCCTGCTGGCCAATCCGTCGGATTTCACGTTCTGGGTTCTGGTGGGTTACGCCTTGCTGCTGATCTCTGCGGGCCTGACGCTGTGGTCCATGGTTCAATATTTGCGGGCTGCCTGGCCGCATCTGAAGACCGACGTGGAAAAGAAATAAACTTTTTTGAATCAAAGGGTTGACGGGGCATCTGGATTCTATAGAATGCGCCTCACCAAGACGCGGGAATAGCTCAGTTGGTAGAGCACGACCTTGCCAAGGTCGGGGTCGCGAGTTCGAGTCTCGTTTCCAAAAAGCGCCACTCAATGAGTGGCGTTTTTTTGTGCGTGGTATTTACGTTCAGCGTTGAAAAGAGAGGCTTCGGCCTCTTTTTTCGTTCCAGCGAGTTTTGCTGACCACTTTTTTTGTACGTTAAAACGTACATCGATTTCGTCTCAACATACACGATCAGTAGGGCGGCAGAATCAGCGCGGTGTCACAGCCGTAGCCAGACCTGAATACTCCTGCATTGCATCCTCCAACGCCTCCCGAAAATACTCCTGCGACGCCCGGTCACAGAGGATGTGCAAGCTCGCCTGCTGCACGGTGCCTGAATTGATGACGATCACGTTGATGCGTGCCGCCGACGTCTGGGCCACCGCTCCCGAGCCGAACGCCTGCGGGCTCAGATCAACCCCGCAGAGCTTGGCCAATACGTCGCTCAGATGATTCCCCATCAGCTGAAAACAGGCATGGCTGTCCTGACGAGGCAGCAGATAGTTGGCTTGATGGTCGAGTTCCCAGCGGGCCTCTTCATCCGCCATTCGTTGGCCCTGATCCTCTGGACTGCCCAGCAGTAGGTACTCGGTCTGCGACAGCCGCGCCACCTGACTGCCATCGGCTTGAATCACCGCACGGTTGGGCGCATCTGGCAGGGCGAAGCCGCGACTGCGCAGGTACTCGGCACTGTAGGCGCCGCGAAAACCGACCCGCGGCAGGTCGGTCAGGTCCGCCAGGCGGCACCCCGGCAGCGGTGCCAGGGCTTGCCGGGCGATGCTGTGTTGTTCTTTCAGACTGGTCATGACTCAAAGCTCCTGGCGTTGGTTGTCGGGATCGAAGAAGGGCAACTGCACCACCTCGGCCTGGACCACGATGCCGCCTTCGACGCGGATCGGAATTTGTTGCCCAGGCGTGCTCTGGTCGATGCCGGCGTAGGCCAGGCCGATGATCTTGCCCAGGGAGGCGGAATACTCGCAGGATGTGACGTTGCCGCTGATGTCCGGGCCGTTAAGGACCAGATGGCCTTCCAGCGGTTGCAGGCTGCCTTTGGGCAGGCTGAACCCCACCAGTTTGCGTTTCAGTGGCTGGGCTTCGAGGATGTCCACCGAACGGCGGCCGACGAAGAACGGCTTAGTGCGGCTGATCGCCCAGCCCATGTCGATTTCCGCCGGGTGAGTCATTCCGTCGGTGTCCTGGCTGATGATCACGTGGCCTTTTTCCAGGCGCAGCAGGCGCTGGGTTTCGACGCCGAAGGGGCGGATGTCATGTGCTTTGCCGGCCTCAACCAGTGCGTCCCAGAGCTTGAGCCCGTGACGCGCGGGTACGTGAATTTCATAGCCCAGCTCGCCAACAAAACCGACTCGCAACAACCGGGCCTTGATGCCGGCCACGGTGCCTTGACGGACGCCCAGGTAAGGGAAGGCTTCGGCGCTGAGATCGAGGTCGGTGCAGACCTGTTCCAGCACCTTGCGCGAGTCCGGCCCCGCGACGTTGACCGCGCAAATGGCCGCGGTGACGTTGGCGACGTCCACGTCCAGGCGCCACTGTGCATTCCACTTGAGCATCTGCTGATAGATCCGGTCGACGCCGCTGGTGGTGGCAGTGACGTAGAAGTGATTTTCGGCAAACCGCGCGCAGACCCCATCGTCGATCACCACCCCATGCTCATTGGTCATCAGCGCATAGCGAGAACGGCCGATCGGCTGTTTGAGGAAGGCAAAGGTGTACATCCGGTTGAGCAGTTCGGCGGCGTCCGGGCCGCGCACGTCCAGGCCGCCGAGGGTCGAGACGTCGATGAGGCCGACCTTGTTCCGCACGTGCAAGGCTTCGGCTTGCATGCAGCGTTCGCGATCCTTGGCGTTGCCGTAGTAGGCCGGGCGTTGCCAGATTCCGGCGGGCATCATCTTCGCCCCGGCTTGCAGGTGTCGGGCATGCATTGGCGTTTGCCGGTACGGGTCGAACGCGCGACCGGCGACATGCGCCAGTTTTTCAGCCACAAACGGTGGTCGCGCCGTGGTCACGCCAGTTTCGCTGATGTTGCGTTGGGTGGCCCAGGCCACCAACCGCGCGGTCGGCAGCGCCGAGTGACGACCTTGAGACGGGCCCATGCCGACGGTGGAGTAGCGCTTGACCAGTTGCACGTCGCGATAGCCGATCCGGGTGGCGTTGACGATGTCGGCCACTTGCAGATCCTCGTCGAAGTCGACGAAGTCCTTGCCCTTAGGGTGCGGGAAGATTGGCCAATTAAAGTTGACCCGCGCCTCGCCGCTGAATGGCGCGCGTTGCGTGTCGACTGTCAGACCCAGCGCGAGGGCGGCTTCGGCACCGGCATTCACACCATCGGCAATCACGTTATCCAGCTGGTGACGACCGTTGACCGAGCCGGCGACATTCAGATTCTTTGGCAGGCCGCTGAGCGTGAACTCGGCACGCTGATCGTCGTAGGCCAGCTTGCCGCCAGTTGATAGACCGGCATGTAGCCGGCGGACATGCACAGTAAATCGCACTCCAGGTGTTGCCCGCTCTCGGCGACCTGGCCTTGTGCGGTGATCTTGCGCACGTCGACGCCGTTGATATGGCGCATGCCTTTCTCGTGCTGGGCCTCATATACGGTGCTGTTGCTCTGATGGTAGATCTTGCGTTGTGCCAGTGCGAGCAGCAAGGATTCGTCCGAAGGACCATGGCGCAGGTCCACCACAGCGACGACCTCCACGCCCTGGTCATGCAGATCCAGCGCGGCGAGGTAACCGTCATCATTGCCCGTCAGCACCACGGCGCGGTTACCGGGTTTGACCGCATACAGTTTCATCAGCCGTTGCGCGGCGCTGGTCAGCATCACGCCCGGCAGGTCGTTGTTGCGAAAGATCACCGGCTGATCGAAAGCACCGCTGCACACCAGGCACTGGCGGGCGCGGACCTTGTACATGCGTTTGCCCTGAATCACCGGCAGGTAATTGTCGGTAAACCAGGCGTTGCAGGTGGCCTCGGTCAGGATCTGGATATTGGCGTGTTGCTCTACTGCAGCGAGCAGTTCGCGGCGCAGGTTTTCAGCCTTGTTGCCGTCGATGTCGAGGCGCGCGTAGTTCAGCGAACCGCCGAGAACCGGTTGTTGCTCGATGAGCAACACTTTGGCCCCCGCGTCGGCTGCCGTCAGCGCCGCATGAAGCCCGGCGGGGCCTGCGCCGATGACTGCCAGGTCGGTGAAAAGGTAGGCCTTGTCGTAGTACTCGGGCTGGAACTTCAGGTCGAGCACGCCGAGGCCGGCCTTCTTGCGAATGATCGGTTCCCATACTTTCCACATGCCCTTGGGCTTGTAGAACGAGCGGTAGTAGAAACCCACCGGCATGAATTTCGAGAACTTGCCGAGGTAGGCATCCTTGTCGTTATCCAGCGAGCCGTTGACGTTCTGCGCTGTCACCTGCAAACCGGCGGACAACGCGTGTGCGTCGGCCAGCACGTTCGGCTCTTCAGACAACTGTACCAGGCTGTTGGCGTCCTGACCGGCCATGGTCAGCGGGCCGCGGGGGCGATGGTATTTGAACGAACGGGAGATGAGGAAACGCCCGTTGGCCAACAGGGCGCTGGCGATGCTGTCGCCTTGCAAACCTTGGTAGCGCTGGCCGTCGAAGCTGAAGTCCAGTGGTTGATCACGGTCGATCAGCAAGCCCATAGGGGCGGGTAGACGATTCATCCTGCGATCTCCTTGGCGGCGCTAAAGTCGACACGGGCGGTGAACAGCTCTTTGGGGTCGAAGGTCCGCAGGATTTCGTCGGTTACGGTGTGCCGCTCCGCCAGAAACCAGTAGCTGGATGGAGTGTGCATCCACCACTCGCGCACCACGCCGGCGAGGTTGTCGGTATTGAACACGTAGTCCGCCCAATCGCCGTCGCTGCACGTGACGGGGTCGGGCATGGGTTTGAATTCACCACCATAGGTGAACTCGCTGATATTGCGCGGCCCATTGAGCGGGCACGTCATGATTTTCATCGTCTGCTCTCCGTCAGTGGCTGGCCGCCGTGGCGCCCATTTCGTTGACTTGCTGGAAGGTCGAGAAACGTTCGAGGCCGAAAGGTTTGATCAGCTCCGGCACCTTGCCGCCGCTGGCGACCAACTCGGCCATGGTCTTGCCGCAGATCGGCGTGGCCTTGAAACCCCAGGTGCCCCAACCGGCGTCGAGGTAGTAATTCTTCACCGGCGACAGGCCCATGATCGGGCTGTAATCCGGGGTCATGTCGGTGATGCCGGCCCATTGGCGCATCAGCTTGGCGTTGGCCAGGAACGGGAACATCTCGATCGCATGGGCGAGCAGGTCCAGCGTCGAGCGGGTGTTGAACAGCGGATAGGGATCGGAGCCACCGCCGAAAACCACTTCACCACGGCTGGTCTGTTGCACATAGCAGTGCAGGGCAGAGGAACTCACCAGCGGATCGAGAAACGGTTTGAACGGCTGGGTGACCATCGCTTGCAGCGGGAAGGTCTGGATCGGCGAACGGATCCCGGCCTTGGCCATCAGCAACGAACTGTGCCCGGCAATCGCCTGCACCGCACAACCGCATTTGATGGTGCCTCGGTTGGTCTTGACGGCGGTGATGGCGCCGTTCTCGATGATCAGGTCCTGGACTTCGGTGAGCTGATGGATTTCCACGCCGCGCTTGGCGGCTTGTTTGGCATAACCCCAGGCCACCGCGTCATGGCGCGCGGTGGCGCCGTCGATGCGATTACCGGCAAGTGGCCGGGATCGAGGTTGAGGCTGGGCACCAGTTCACGGATCTGCTGCCGGTCGATCATCTCGGTACGGCCGCCAAAGTGTTTGTTGACCTCGGCGCGCTGCCGGAACGAACGCACCGTGGCATCGGTGTGGGCCAGGGTCAGTTGGCCGCGCTCGGAGTACATGATGTTGAAGTCGAACTCGTTGGACAGCGACTGGAACATTCGCACCGACTCGGCATAAAAGCGCACACCTTCGCTGGTCAGGTAGTTGGAGCGGATCACCGCGGTGTTGCGCGCGGTATTGCCGCCGCCCAGGTAAGACTTTTCCAGCACCGCGATGTTGGTGATGCCGTGGTACTTGGCCAGGTAGTAAGCGGTGGCCAGACCGTGGCCGCCGGCACCGATGATCACCACGTCATAGCTCGACTTGAGTTCCTTTGGTGGCGGCAAATCCACTTCTACCGGGTACTCCGAACTCAGCCCGTACTTCAATAGATTGAATGGCATAGGGCCTCCGATTGGTTGTGTAGAGCCTGGTGTTGCGCAAGGGCAGCGGTGACAGTGTTTTTCATCAGAAAGGCGATGGTCATCGGCCCGACACCACCAGGGACCGGAGTGATCGCTGCGACATGGGGTAGGGCGCTGTCGAAGTCGACATCGCCTACCAGGCGGCTGCGGCCATCGTCTTCGATGCGGTTGATGCCGACGTCAATCACCACGGCGCCTGGCTTGAGCCAACTGGCGTCGATCAGCCTTGGGCGCCCCACGGCGGCGATGACGATGTCTGCCTGCCGGCATAGAGCCTGCGGGTCCGGGCTGCGCGAATGCAGGAGGGTCACCGAGCAGTCGGCCTGCAGCAACAACGCTGCCATGGGTTTGCCGACGATGTTCGAGCGGCCGATCACCACTGCGTGCTTGCCGCGCAAATCGCCGCAGGTTTGTTCCAGCAAATACAAACAACCACTGGGGGTGCAGGGCGCGAGCACCGTGCGACCCTGGCTGAGACCACCGACGTTCTGACTGTGGAACCCGTCTACATCCTTGTCCGGAGCGATAGCTTCCAGTGCACGTAGTTCATCGATATGCGAAGGCAGCGGCAGTTGCAGGAGAATGCCGTGGATCGAACGATCGGCATTCAATCGGGCGATCAGAATGAGTAATTGTTCAGTGCTGGTGTCCGTGGACAGCCGATGTTCCAGCGAGCGGATACCCACCTCTTCGGCGCGCAGGATCTTGTTCCGCACGTAGACCTGGCTGGCCGGGTCGCTGCCCACCAGAATCACCGCCAGTGCCGGTTGAATGTCTTGCTCGCGCAGGCGCTCCACGTCCTTGCGGACCTGTACCAGCACGCGGGCAGCAGTGGCCTTGCCGTCGATCAGCTTGTGCGTGTTCACCGGAAGATCACCGTTCTGTCCTGGTTGAGGAAAACCCGGTGCTCCAGGTGGTACTTGACCGCCTTGGACAGGGCCACGGTTTCGGTGTCGCGGAGGTCGTCGGGTAGGTAGACGTGATCGACGCGCTGTACTTCCTGCTCAATGATCGGTCCCTCGTCGAGGTCGCTGGTGACGTAATGGGCGGTGGCGCCGATCAGTTTCACGCCGCGCTGGTAGGCCTGGTGATAAGGCTTGGCGCCTTTGAAGCCGGGCAAGAAAGAATGGTGAATGTTGATCGCCCGCCCCGAGAGTTGCTTGCACAGGTCATCGGAGAGGATCTGCATGTAGCGCGCCAACACCACCAGCTCAGTGTTGGTGTCGTCGACAATCTTCATCAGCTCGGCTTCCTGTCGAGCCTTGGTGTCCTTCGTCACCGGCAAGTAGATGAAGCGAATGCCCTCGCGTTCGGCCATGGGCCGCAAGTCGAGGTGGTTGGAGACGATGGCGGTGATGGTCATGTCCATCTCGCCCTTGTGGTAGCGGTAGAGCAGGTCAGTCAGGCAGTGGTCGAACTTGCTGACCATCAGCAGCACGCGCATCGGTTCGCGGGTGTCGTGCAATTCCCAGGTCATCTCGAACGCCTTGGCGACGTCGGCGAAGCCGTCCTTGATCTGCTGAATGTCGCCCTGATGGCCGTCGTTGAAGCGGAACACCGCACGCATGAAAAACCGGCCGCTGAAGTCGTCGTCGAATTGCGCCATCTCCCCGATGTAGCAACTATTGTCCGCCAGGTAGGTGGTGACGGCAGCGACAATGCCGGACACCGCGGGACAGGTGATCTTAATGATGAAATGGTTTTTTTCGTGTTGCATGACACGTCCTCGGGATGATGGCGGCAGCTCATCGCATAGCGAAAAAAGTGTCAGCGGACAGCAGGCTCATTCCTTGAGCGCGTTTTCTTGTGAGGAATAAATTATTCCTATTGGTGGCTTTATAGGGGAAATGGGTGTGTCACGTCCAGAGCTTTTAAGAAAGTTTTTTAACTGACAGGAAAATGCGTGAGGCCGACGTGGGTCGGCCTTAAGGCGGGGCAAAGCAGGGGAAGAGGGGGCGTTACTCTTTGTCGCTGCCGTAATTCATGATCGAGAGCAGGCGGATCGGCACTTGCACCAGTTGCTCGGGGCCGTGAGGAATTTCGCCTTCAAACGTCAAGCTGTCGCCAGCCTCCATGCGGTACAACTGATTGCCGTGGCGATAGATCAGTTCACCTTCCAGCAGGTGGAGGAATTCGGTGCCAGGGTGGGAGAAGGTCGGAAACTCCTCACTCGCGTCATCCATGCTGACCATGTAGGCCTCGAAGCTCTTCTTCGGCCCACGGGTGTGGTTGAGCAGATGGTACGTATGGCCTTTCTCGGTGCCGCGGCGCACCACTTCCATGCCCTGATCGGCCTTGACCAACAGCGCGCTGCCGTCCTGCTGGTCATATTCGCTGAACAACTTGGACAGTGGCAGGCCAAGCACGTCGCACAGACGGCTCAGGGTATCGAGGCTGGTGGACACCTGGGCGTTTTCGATCTTGCTCAACATGCCCTGACTGATATCGGCAATCTTGGCCTTAGATCCTGAGCCTGGCGCTGGCGCTTGATCTGCAATCCCAGATATTGCTCAAGCTTGAGGCGCGGGGCGGTTTCGGTCGACATAGTCATCAGATCCTGCACGCTTTCCGTTCGGTAATATTAGTTTCGCACTGAGAAAGTGCAAATGGCGACGCTTGTCGCCTGCCCTGCGGGCAGTATTCCCACAGGGAAAAGAATATTCCCATATATACAGCACAAAAGCGCCTGTCACGGCGTTTCGACGTTCCACTCGCGAATCTGGCAAGGGCTTTGCATTCCTATTGGGAAAATAACTTTCTTTTTAGGAATAAAAAGACGGTCAAGGCCCATCCAGAATGTTTTGCCTTTCGCGAGGAGTGACGAGCAATGTTGCCAGCAGAAACCCAGCGCATCATCGACAAGCACGGGATCAAGTACGTGCTTGCGCAATTTGTGGATATTCACGGTGCGGCCAAGACCAAGTCGGTGCCGATCTGTGGGCTCAAGACCGTCGCCGAAGAGGGGGCGGGTTTTGCCGGGTTCGCGATCAGTGGAGCCCCACGGTCCGGACTTCATGGCTCGCGGCGACTTGTCCACCCTGGCTCCGGTGCCCTGGCAGCCGGGTTACGGGCGGGTGGTGTGCGTCGGCCACGTCGACGGTAAGCCGCATCCGTATGACAGCCGTTATGTGCTGCAGCAACAGGTGCAACGCCTGGAAGAAAAGGGCTGGACCCTCAACACCGGCCTGGAACCCGAGTTCAACCTGATGCGTCGCGACGAGCAGGGCAAGTTGCAATTGGTCGACCCCAGCGACAACCTCGACAAGCCTTGCTACGACTATAAAGGCCTGTCGCGCTCCCGGGTGTTTCTTGAACGCCTGACCGAAGCCTTGCAAGCAGTGGATTTCGAGGTCTATCAAATCGACCACGAAGACGCCAATGGCCAGTTCGAAATCAACTACACCTACAGCGACGCCATGACCTCGGCGGACCGCTTCACCTTCTTCCGCATGGCCGCCGGCGAAATCGCCAATGACCTGGGCATGATCTGCTCGTTCATGCCCAAGCCCGACCCGAAACGTGCCGGCAACGGTATGCACTTTCACCTGTCGATCAGCAGTGCCGACAACAAGAACCTGTTCCATGACGCCAGTGATCCGAGCGGCATGGGGCTGTCGAAAATGGCCTATCACTTCGCCGCGGGCCTGCTTGCCCACGGCCCGGCGCTGTGTGCCTTCGCCGCGCCGACGGTCAACTCCTACAAGCGTCTGGTGGTGGGTAGTGCGACCTGGGCGCCAGCCTTTATCGCCTTCGGCGCCAACAACCGTTCGGCCATGGTGAGGGTGCCTTACGGGCGCCTCGAATTCCGTCTGCCGGACGCTGGTTGCAACCCTTATCTGGTCAGCGCCGCGATCATCGCCGCCGGCCTGGATGGCATCGATCGGCAGCTGGAAATCGACCACGTCTGCAATGAAAACCTCTACAGCCTGAGCCTCGAGCAGATTGCCGCGCGGGGCATCAAGACCCTGCCGCAATCGCTCAAGGAAGCCTGCGACGCGCTCGAAGCCGACCCCTTGTTCGCCGAGGTGCTTGGCCCCGAGATCGTTGGCGAGTTCATCAAGCTCAAGCGCATGGAGTGGGTGGAATACAGCCGCCACGTCTCCGATTGGGAGATCCAGCGCTACACCGAATTTTTCTGATTTTCCATTTTGATAACCATTCGGGCACCCGGCACGGCGCCGGGCGTTCACTGCCTCCGAAGGAGACTTGATATGTGTGGAATCGTAGGTCTTTACCTGAAAAATCCGCAGCTGGAATCCCAGCTCGGCAAGCTTTTCGAACCGATGTTGCAGGCCATGACCGATCGTGGCCCGGACAGTGCCGGCTTCGCCATTTACGGCGATGAAGTGGCGGACGGCTGGGTCAAGCTGACCTTGCAGGCGACCACCGAAGGCTTCGACTGGAAAACCCTGATGGGCGAACTGGAAGGGCGCCTGGGCTGTTCGCTGGAGTGGTTCCAGAACGCCAGTGCCGCGGTGTTGAAGATCCATGCCGAAGAGACGCCGGTACGCCTGGCCCTCGCTGAACTGGCACCGAGCCTGCGCATCATGAGCGCCGGGCAAAGCATCGAAATCCTCAAGGGCATGGGCTTGCCCCAGGAGATTTCCCAACGCTTCGGCCTGGCCGGCATGAAGGGTAGCCACATTATTGGCCACACCCGCATGGCCACCGAAAGCGCGGTAACCATGGAGGGCAGCCATCCGTTTTCCACTGGCGCCGACCTGTGCCTGGTGCACAACGGCTCGTTGTCGAACCACTTCCGCCTGCGTCAGGAACTCAAGCGCGAAGGCATTCACTTCGAGACCGACAACGACACCGAAGTGGCCGCCGGCTACCTGACCTGGCGCCTGCAGCAGGGCGATTCATTGAAGGAAGCGCTGGATCACTCGCTGGAGGATCTCGACGGTTTCTTCACCTTCGCCATCGGCACCCGCAACGGTTTTGCGGTGATCCGCGACCCGGTCGCCTGCAAGCCGGCGATCCTTGCCGAGACGGACGACTACGTCGCCATGGCCTCCGAGTATCAGGCCTTGTCGAGCCTGCCGGGAATCGAAAACGCCAGAATCTGGGAGCCTGCACCGGCCACTCTCTACATCTGGGAACGCGAGTCAGCTTAAGGAGCGCACACATGAAAACCATCGATCTTTCCACTGCCACCGTGCGTGACCTCAATCAGGCGCTGCACGATCAGGTCAATAACGTGACCGATCACGAGTGGGTGGTGACTCACTCCGATGGCAAGCACAACCTCGCGGTCGGGGTGAATCAAGCGGTGTCCATCGATATCCAGGGTCACGCTGGCTACTACTGCGCGGGGATGAATCAAAAAGCCGCGATTACCGTCCATGGCAACGTCGGTGTCGGGTGTGCCGAAAACATGATGTCCGGCTACGTCCGGGTTAAAGGCAGCGCCTCTCAGGCGGCCGGTGCTACGGCCCATGGCGGGTTGCTGGTGATTGAAGGCGACGCTGGGGCGCGTTGCGGGATTTCCATGAAGGGCATCGACATCGTTGTCGGCGGCAGCATCGGCCACATGAGCTGCTTCATGGGGCAGGCCGGTCGCCTGGTGGTCTGCGGCGACGCCGGCGATGCGCTGGGCGATTCGTTGTATGAAACCCACATCTACGTGAAAGGGACCGTTGAGTCCCTGGGCTCGGATTGCATCGACGCCGAGCACCTGGAAGAGCTGCAAGGGCTGCTCGACCGCGCCGGTTTCGAGCACAAGGCGGCTGACTTCAAACGCTACGGTTCGGCCCGTCAGTTGTACAACTTCAAAGTCGATAACGCGTCCGCGTACTGATCCAGGAGCCATAACATGAGTGAGAAAACCCCTCCAGTGCTGCGCGAGTCAGCCACCTTCGACCGCCTGACCATCCAGGAAATCCAGCGTGCCGCGGAAACCGGCATCTACGATATTCGCGGTGGTGGCACCAAACGCAAACTGCCGCATTTCGATGACCTGCTGCTGCTCGGCGCCAGCGTTTCGCGCTACCCGCTGGAAGGTTATCGGGAGAAGTGCGGCACCGATGTAATCCTCGGCAACCGCTTCGCCAAGAAGCCGATTCACCTGAAGATTCCGGTGACCATCGCCGGCATGAGCTTCGGTGCTTTGTCGGCCAATGCCAAGGAAGCCCTGGGCCGTGGCGCGACCATCGCCGGCACCAGCACCACCACCGGTGACGGCGGCATGACCCCGGAAGAACGCGGCCAGTCGCAGCATTTGGTGTATCAGTATTTGCCGTCCCGCTATGGCATGAACCCGGACGATCTGCGCAAGGCCGACGCCATTGAAATCGTCCTGGGGCAGGGCGCCAAACCCGGTGGCGGCGGTATGTTGCTGGGCATGAAAGTCACCGAACGCGTGGCTGGTATGCGCACCTTGCCGATCGGTGTCGACCAGCGCAGCGCCTGCCGTCACCCTGACTGGACTGGCCCGGATGACCTGGCGATCAAGATTGCCGAGTTGCGGGAAATCACCGATTGGGAAAAACCGATCTACGTGAAGATCGGCGCCAGCCGGCCTTACTACGACGTCAAGTTGGCGGTAAAAGCCGGGGCTGACGTGATTGTGCTCGACGGCATGCAAGGCGGCACCGCAGCGACTCAGGAAGTGTTCATCGAACACGTCGGGATCGGCCATTCCGCAAGCGGTACAAGCTTTGCAGGAGATGGGCATGCATCGCAAGGTTCAGCTGATTGTTTCTGGAGGGATTCGCAACGGTGCCGACGTCGCCAAGGCGATGGCGCTGGGTGCGGATGCGGTGGCCATCGGGACGGCCGCGCTGATTGCCTTGGGCGATAACCATCCACGCCTGGACGAGGAACTGAAGAAAATCGGCTCGGCCGCCGGTTTCTACGATGACTGGCAGAACGGCCGCGACCCGGCCGGGATCACCACGCAGGACCCGGAGCTGTCCAAGCGCCTGGACCCGGTGGAAGGTGGTCGGCGTCTGGCCAACTACTTGCGCGTGTTGGTGCTGGAAGCCCAGACCATGGCCCGGGCTTGCGGCAAGTCGCACCTGCACAACCTCGATCCCGAGGATCTGGTGGCGCTGACCGTGGAGTCGGCTGCCATGGCGCGGGTGCCGCTGGCGGGAACCAACTGGATTCCGGGTTCCGGTACCGGTTACTGACAAAAACCTGTGGCGAGCGAGCTTGCTCGCGCTGGGCTGCAAAGCGGCCCCAAGAATCTTTGCGAGTGCTACGCACTCGAGCGCGAGCAAGCTCGCTCGCCACAGTTATAAGCGGGTCTGAAAGACCGCGGCATGTTCATTCAACGACCAAGAGGTCTCTCAAGAGGCCCGTGCACACTCACTTTGCTCGCTGCCAGACACTTTCCATTCTTTTGCAGGAGCTTTGAAAATGGTCAATCGTCTTCTCGGCAAATCCCTTCTTGTCTTATTGGCGGCCGGCGCGCTCGCGCCGCTCGCCCAGGCGGCCGATGCACCCACCTTGAACACCGGCAGCACCGCCTGGATGGTGACCGCAGCGGTGCTGGTGCTGTTCATGTGTCTGCCGGGCCTCGCTTTGTTCTACGGAGGTCTGGTGCGGGCGAAAAACATGCTCTCGCTGTTCACCCAGTGCTTCGGCATCGCCGGCCTGGTCGGCGTGCTGTGGGTGATCTATGGCTACAGCATGGTGGTCGACAGCACCGGCATGGTCGAGGGGCAGGTGACGTTCAACAGTTTCGTCGGTGGTTTGAGCCGGGCCTTTCTGGCTGGCATGACCCCGGAGAGCCTGGTCGGTGACATTCCGGAAGGCGTGTTTGTGACCTTCCAGATGACCTTCGCGATCATTACCCCGGCGCTGATTGCCGGTGCATTCGCCGAGCGCATGAAGTTCTCGGCGGCGCTGTGGTTCATGGCCCTGTGGTTTACCCTGGTTTATGCGCCCGTCGCCCATATGGTCTGGGGCGGTTCGGGCGCTTTGATGCATAACTGGGGCGTTCTCGATTTTGCCGGTGGCACTGCGGTGCATATCAATGCCGGCGTCGCTGCTTTGGCTGCGTGCCTGATTCTCGGCAAGCGCAAGGGTTACCAGAATACGCCAATGCCCGCCCATAACTTGAGCTTGACCATGGCCGGCGCGGCCATGCTCTGGGTTGGCTGGTTCGGCTTCAACATCGGTTCCGGCGGCGGTCTCAATGGCACTTCGGGCATTGTCATGCTCAAGCGCTTGCGCGGGGATTCTCGGCTGGATGTTCACCGAGTGGTTCAAGGTCGGCAAGCCGAGTGCCTTGGGCCTGGCCAGCGGTGCTTTGGCCGGTTTGGTCGGCATTACTCCGGCGTGTGCGTATGTGGGCGTCGGCGGCGCATTGGCCATCGGTCTGCTGTGTGGGGTGTTCTGCTACTTGAGCGTTACTGTGCTGAAACGCCGCTTTGGATATGACGACAGCCTCGACGTGTTTGGCTTGCACGGTATCGGCGGAATGATTGGTGCAGTATTGACCGGCGTGTTCTGCGTGCCGTCCCTGGGTGGACTGGTGGAAGACGTGACCATGGGCGCTCAGGTAGTGGCGCAGATCAAGGGCGTGTTGCTGACGACGGTGTACTGCTTCGTCATCAGCTGGATCATTCTCAAGGTGATCAACGCCGTCATCGGCTTGCGTGCCGATGAATCGGTGGAGGACATGGGGCTGGACCTGGCTGAACACAACGAGAGTGCCTACAACCACTGATCGTTACTATTGAACGACACGGCCCACCTTCGAGTGGGCCGTTTTCGTGGTGCTCAGCTCAACGCTGCATCACTGATCGACTTACGCTCGCGCGCTACGGCGGCACGCTGCAATTGACTGGCGATCAGGGTGTTCTTCAGCAGATACGCAATGGTCATCGGCCCGACCCCACCGGGTACCGGCGTGATCGCGCTGGCAACAGTGCGCGCACTGGCGTAATCGACATCACCGACCAGACGATTTCCCGACGCGTCGGTAATGCGATTGATGCCTACATCGATCACCACCGCTCCGGGTTTGAGCCAGCTGGCGTCGATCATCTCAGGTCGACCCACCGCCGCAACCACGATGTCCGCCAACCTGCACAACGCCGGTGCATCGACGCTGCGCGAGTGCACCACGCTGACCGAGCAGTTGGCCTGCAGCAACAAGGTTGCCATGGGTTTGCCGACAATGTTCGAACGACCGATGACCACCGCGTGCAAGCCGCTCAAGTCACCGCAGGTTTCATGCAGCAGACGCATGCAGCCGCTGGGCGTGCAGGGTGTCAGGACTTCGATGCCTTGCACCAGGCCGCCGACGTTTTCCCGATGAAATCCGTCCACGTCTTTGATCGGGTCGATGGCGTGAATCACTGCCGCCTCGTCGATATGTCCTGGCAGGGGCAACTGCACCAAAATGCCGTTCACCGTGGCATCGGCATTCAGTTGGGCAATCAGTTCCAGTACTTGCGCCTGGCTGGCGTCGTCCGGCAGACGGTATTCAAGGGAGCGAATGCCGACTTCCTTGGCCCGCAGCAGTTTGTTGCGCACATAGACCGGGTCTTCACCGACGAGCAGCACGGCCAGGGCCGGGTAAATCTGCTGTCCGGCCAAGACCAGAACTTCTTCTCGAACTTCGTCGAGAACCTGGGCAGAGATGGCTTTGCCGTCGATAACGCGGGCAGGTGCAGGGGTGGTGCTGATCAAAAGAGTCACCGTCGTTTTGATTGATAGGGGGGCGAAGTGATCATCGAGGCGTCGTTGCGCCCCGATGATCCATCAGAGACCAGCAGGCAAGGACGCTCAGGCTACCAGTTGATGGCAACCGTACACCACCAGTACACCCGCGATCAGCGTTGCATAAGGCAGCCAACCGGCGCGTTTTTGTCCGGCATCGGTCTGAATGTACAGGTCGCTGAGCATCGCTTCCGGGAAGCGCCCCTTGTCCTGCACATAGTGGCGGTAGCAGAACACCGGAAGAATCAACAGCGCCAGCAACAGGCCGGTCACCAGGGTGCCGGCGCCCCAGATATCGGCTCCCAGCCCCATGCACGCCAGGTTGACGAAGCTCAGTACGCCACCCGCGACCAACAGCACGGTCGGGGCCTTGTACGGGCGTATCCAGTCGGGACGGTCCAGGCGATGGATCCAGCCGGCATTGAGGTTTAGAAAATTGAAGATGATGTAGCTGACGTTGGACGCGGCCAGCACGAACACATAATCGGACATCAGCAACAGCAGCAGGTTGAACGACAAGTCGGTCCACATCGCTGCGGTAGGCGCGCCATGTTCGTTGGTGCGCCCCAGGTATTTCGGCAACCAGCCATCCACCGATGCCTGATACAGGGTGCGCGAGGAGCCGGACATCGAGGTCATGATCGCCAGCAACGTGGCCAGGACCAACATGATCAGCACGATGTTGGCCACCAGCTTACCGCCGCCGATGCTGTCCGCCATGACCTGGCCCACGCCCATGCCGCTGTAGATCGCGGGTGACAACAGACCGCTATAGACCGCCGGTGTGACCACCGCGCCGCTGGCATCGAGCACCGCCGGTGTCACCAGTTGGCCGAGTCCGAGGCTGCCCTGAAACGCCAGGGGCACCAGGGTGAACACCAGAATGCACAGCAGGCCGGCGTAAAAAATGGCCTTGAACGTGTCACGCTTGGGGTCCTTGAATTCCCGGGTGTAGCACACAGCGGTTTCGAAACCGTAAGTGGACCATGCAGCCATGAACAGGCCGCCAGCCATCAATGACCACCCGGAAATATCCCAAGGCCCATCGATCACTTGCCCGGCCGCGTCATGGGCCAGCGGGTACAACGGCAGGAAGTTGGCCTGGGCCGCGTCCCCGGTGAACAACGGCACCACGCCCACCAGCAACAAAGGAATCAGCGAGGTCACGCCAAGCACCAGGGTCAGGCGTGCCGAGCGCAAGATGCCGCCATGCTGCACGGCGAACACCGTCAGTAAAATCAGCAGGCCGATGGCGAACGTCGCGTTGATCCGTAGCGACAGGCCGCTTTTGACCCAGCCCAGGTCAAGCAGGGTCAGTTGCCAGGTATTGATCAACGCATCAGCGGGGAACAATGCGGTGAGGATGTAACCGGCTGCCAGCCCCGAGCCAATGGACAAAACCGGGGACCAGGCCAGCCAGTTGCACCACACCGAAACCGGTGCGATCAGCTTGCTGTAGCGCACCCAGGCGACTGCACCGTAGACCGACGCGCCACCGGATTTGTGCGGGAACAGCCCGGCGATTTCGGCATAGGTAAAGGCCTGGATGAAGCCGAACAGGATCGACACAATCCAGACGATCCAGGCCGGTTTGCCTACCGTGGCGGCAATCGCGCCGATAGAGAACAGGACCAGGGCGGGCACGCCACTGGCGACCCAGAAAGCCCCGCGCCAATCGATTTTGCGGTGCAGGCTGCCCACTGAGCTGGCGGCCTGCGGTACGGCCTCGAACGTAGTCGCTTCCATCTTCGTATTCCCATGTCTGAGTAGAGTGGTAGTGGGGCAGTCAAAGTCGGGTGGCGCTTAAGTTCATGTGATCGATCAACTGCGTACCCGGCTCTTGTCGGGGTCGTAGAAAATCGCTGCGGTGACCGTGGCGCTGATGCGCTTCTGCAGGCCATCGACTTTGCCGATCTCCAACGCTGTGCCGACGTCGGCGCAGGCCACGTCGACCCGGCACAGCGCGATATTGCTGGCCAGCAGCGGCGAGCGGCAGGCACTGGTGATGACCCCGACCTGGGCTCGGCCGCGGTACACCGGGTCGCCGTGGTCGGCGCCTTCGTTGCCGCTCAGTTGCAGACCCACCAGTTTGTGAGCGGGATGGGCACTGCGCCGTAGCAGGGCGTCGCGGCCGATGAAGTCATCGGTTTTGCCTTTCAACGGAACGCAAAAGCCGATACCGGCCTCGAACGGATCGGTCTGGTCGCTGAACTCGTAACCGGCAAAAATCAGCCCGGCTTCGATGCGCAGCATGTCCAGCGCTTCCAGGCCCATCGGCACCAGGCCCAAAGGTTGGCCCAGTTGCCAGATCCGGTCCCAGACCCGCTCGGCATCCTCGGGCTGGCACCAGACTTCGTAGCCCAGTTCGCCGGTGTAACCGGTGCGCGAGATCATCAGCGGGCAGCCGTCGTACCCGTCCAGACGGCCCACCAGGAAACGGAACCAGCCGAGGGTTTCCAGGCTCGGTTGGGTCGGCGGGGTCCAGACCATCTGTTTGAGCAGGGGCCCTGGACGGCCAGGTTGTGAATCTGCTCGCTGGCGGACTTGACCCAGACCTTCATGCCGAGCTTTTGCGCCTGTTCGCGCAGCCAGACCCCGGCGTAGTCTTCGCCGCAGATCCAGCGGAAATTGTCGGGGCCCAGGCGCAGCAAGGTGCCGTCGTCGAGCATGCCGCCGTGCTCGTGGCACATCGCCGAGTACACCACTTGACCGACCGCCAGGCGCCGCACGTCCCGGGTTAGGCAGTACTGCAACAAGGCTTCCGCGTCGGGGCCGATGATTTCGAATTTGCGCAGGGCGGTCAGGTCCATCACCGCGACGCGCTCGCGGCAACCGAGGTATTCCTCGACTGCGCCATAGCCGTCGTAGCGCAGCGGCAACCACCAATTGCGGTAATCGATAAAGCTGCCGGTCAAGGCGCTGGTGCGTGAGTGGAACGCGGACTCACGGGTAAGAATCGGGTCGGCTTCGGCCGTGGTTCGAGTGCTCATGGCGATGGAAAAACGCTCCTTTTCGCTGTAGATGCGGACATGGATATCGGTCGGGTTCCAGCCGTTGGCCGGGTCGATGTCGTCCGGGCATGAGGTGCTGCCACACAGCAGATCGGTCATGGCCCGCAGCAGCACGTAATCGCCGGGACGCGACCAGGGCTCGTCCAGCGTCATCTGCTGGTGGGCGTCGATCCCGGTATTGAAAAAGAAATTGATCGCCGGCCAGCCATTGCGGGCCTTGACCCCATGGGACGCGAGCACTCGGTTGAGGTTGTCGCTGCAGTTGTCGTGCCCGAAGTAGCCATGGCTTTCGTAGTAGCGCGCGGCGCAGGCCAGGGCGAAGGAGTCGTGGCGGCCGACGGTGTCACGCACTACCTCCAGCATCGGTTGCATCTGCCGGTCGAAAAACTTTGAGAACAGTCCCGGTGCCGGGTAGGCGCTGCCGTTCAGGGTGCGGGTTACGGTCTGGTCCAAGTCCAGCTCCAGACCGCGATCCAGTGCCCGTCGATCGAGGGCGACGAAGTCCGAGCATTGGCGGCCGGCGACGTCCAGCACCTGCACGTACTGCCCTTTGCCGACGGTGTAACTGTGGGCGGTGCCGGCGCTAATGGTGAATTCGTCAATTAACTCGCCCAACGGTTCGGGCAACACCGGGAGCAGTAGCGGCGAAGGATTGGCTCGTGTCACCCACAACCTCAGTTCGCTGGGCCGATACTGCCGGTCGACGGCTGTTGGCCCGGCGGGCGCAGCGACAATCACCAGCAGTTCATCGCTGGCGACAAAGTGGCGACTGAAGTCGGCAGGGCTGTCCTCGTCCCAGAGTGAAGCCGCGCTGAGCAGGTGGTACGGATCAATGCCGCGTCGGCTCAAAGCCTGGTTGATACGCCGAGCCTGCAAGGTCGGTTCGGCGAGCCGTGCGCCGATAAACCCGCAGGCCGTCGAACCGCTCAGTGCCCAGGCCGCCAGGGCGCTGCGACCGAGCATATCCACGGCCAGCAATTCGCAAGGTTGCCGGCCTTCGAGGTCTATCACTTGCAGGCTGTCGCCGGGCTGCAGCGCGACAAGGGTCAGGCCGCCGGCGGCCACCCGATAGCGCTCCAGGGCCGGGGCCCGGGCAAAGAGACCGGGCTCCCGCGGGCGGGAAACACGAGGTGCGTTCATGGTGAGGCTCCCGGGTCAACCGATCGACTTGACGGACATCGGCGGTTCAGCGAGGTACGCCGCCATGGAGTCGTCAAGGGCATGCAGCCAAGGCGTGTGGTGGGGTGGCGACTGGGTGCCGGTCATCAGCGATCGGTAGGACTTGTCGCGGTAACCCATGATGTTGTGGGCCTTGTCGTGCTTCCAGTGCAGGAAGGTGTCGTTGACCGCGGCGATATCGAAGTTCGGGTAGTCGGTGGCGTCCACCAGTTGCTGGATATAGGCGCCCTGGTATTCGAACATCTGCTGGTTGGTTTCAAGCTGCTGCTCACGGGCATGCCATTGCTGACTATCGGCGGCCCTTTGTGTCTGGTCGGGTAGAGTGATGCGTTGCAGGATCACGTCGCGGGCGTACCAGGCCTGGGCGTCGAACATGTTGAACGAGTACCACTGGTCCTGCATGCCGAGGTAGATCAGTTGCGGGTTGGGCTCCCAGAAAATGCCCTTGTACAGGTTCATCGGCCATAGCCGGTTGTCGGTCTTGAGGCACAGTTCGTCCGGCAGGAAGGGGAAGTGATGTTTGTAGCCGGTGCACAGGATCACCGCATCGATGTGCTTGTGGGTGCCGTCGATAAAGTACGCGCGGTTTTTTTCCAGGCGCTGCAGCAGCGGTTTTTCTTCCCAGTTGGCGGGCCAGTCATAGCCCATGGGCGCGGTGCGGTAGCAGCTGGTGATGCTACGGGCGCCGTATTTGTAGCACTGGGAACCGATGTCTTCGGCAGAATAGCTGCTGCCGACGATCAGCAGATCCTTGCCCTTGAACTCCAGCGCCTCGCGGAAATCATGGGCGTGCAGGATGCGTCCGCCGAACTGCTCGAATCCGGGGAAGTACGGCATCTTCGGCGTCGAAAAGTGCCCGCAGGCGTTGATCACATAGTCGAACTCTTCCGAGGTCTGGGTATCGCTGCCGTGGTCGTGGACGACCACCGTGAAGCGGCGAGTCTCTTCGTTAAAGGTGACCTGGCGCACCACATTGTTGAAACGGATGTAGTCGCGAACCCCGGCTTTTTCGACGCGTCCCTTGATGTAGTCCCAGAGCACTTCCCGTGGCGGGTAGGAGCCGATGGGGCGGCCAAAATGTTCTTCGAAGGTGTAGTCGGCGAACTCCAGGCATTCCTTCGGGCCGTTCGACCACAAATAGCGGTACATGCTGCCGTGCACCGGTTCGCCGTTTTCATCCAGGCCGGTGCGCCAGGTGTAATTCCACATGCCACCCCAGTCTTGCTGTTTTTCATAGCAGACCAGTTCCGGGATGGGCGTTCCCTGGTCCCTGGCCGATTGAAATGCCCGCAATTGAGCCATGCCGCAAGGGCCGGCGCCGATGATTGCTACGCGTGTGGTCATGGTCGTTTCTCGTGGCTGTGATTCGGAAAAAAGGCTCGCTCAGCGAAAAATCACCGTCTTGTCCTGGTTGATGAATACTCGGTGTTCCAGGTGGTATTTCAGGGCTTTGGAAAGCGCTACGGTTTCGGTGTCGCGGCCGATGGCAACCAGCGAGTCGGGCAGGTGGGTATGGTCGACCCGCTGGATTTCTTGCTCGATGATTGGTCCCTCGTCGAGGTCGCTGGTGACGTAGTGAGCGGTGGCGCCGATCAGCTTCACGCCACGGTCGTAGGCCTGGTGATAGGGCTTGGCGCCCTTGAAACCGGGCAGGAACGAGTGATGAATGTTGATGGCCCGGCCGGACAGCTGCTGGCACAGTCCGTCGGACAGAATCTGCATGTAGCGGGCAAGCACCACCAGATCGGTCTGAGTGTCCTCGACGATGCGCATCAACTCGGCTTCCTGGCTGGCCTTGCTGTCCTTGGTGATCGGCAGGTAGATGAAGCGAATGCCTTCGCGTTCGGCCATGGCTCGTAGGTCCAGATGGTTGGAGACCACTGCGGTGATGTGCATGTCCATCTCGCCTTTGCGATGGCGGTACAGCAGGTCGGTCAGGCAGTGGTCGAACTTGCTGACCATCAGCAGCACCCGGGTCGGCTGACTGCTACAGAACAGCTGCCACTGCATGTCGAAGCCGCCGGCCAGGTCGCCCAGATCCTCGCGCAGGGCACCGATATCGCCGGTCACTCCGGTGTTGAAGCGGAACACCGCACGCATGAAGAACTGCCCGGTGAACTCGTCGTCGAATTGCGCCAGCTCGCTGATGTAGCACTGCTGTCCGGCCAGGCAGGTGGTGATCGCGGCAACGATGCCGGACGCTGCCGGGCAATTGATCTTGAGAATGTAATGTTCGTTGGAAGTGTCCATCGAAGGTCCCTTGGATAAAGTGGTTGGAGGCTCAGCCCTTGGCTGTGCGCTTGGTTTTTTCCGGGTCGTCGAAGGGCAAGGCGTGGGTCACCGCGGCGCTTTCCTGGCTGCCGCGCACCTGCAGGGCAATGCCTGGATTCGAGCAGGCGACGCTCATCCGGGCGATGGCCATGGAGCGCTTGCTCAGGCGCGAATACATGCCGCAGGTGATCACCCCGACTTGCTGGTTGCCCTGCCACAAGGTGTCGCCGGCCTCCGCGGCGCGGACACCTTCGAGCAACACGCCGGTGATCTTGAAGCGCTCCTGACCGCGCAACCGAAAGTGCTCTTCGGCGCCACGGAATTCGCGCTTGTCCGGGGAAACGGTGAAATCCAGGCCCATTTCCCACAGGGTGTCGCCAGCCTTCTGATCGGCGAAGGGGTACATCTGCGAGTTGTCGTAGGGGAAAAACATCAGCGAGCTTTCCACCCGCAACCAGTCCAGGGCGGGATGATGCCCAGGCCCGCGCCTTGTTCGAGGATCGTGTCCCACAGCGCTGGGGCATCGGCGGCCTTGCAGAAAATCTCGTAGCCGCGCTCGCCGGTGTAGCCGGTGCGAGAGATCATCACCGGACGGTCGAACAGGCGGGTTTGCAGGTGATGGAAATAGGGCAGCTGACGAATCCCGGGGACGTGCTCGGCGAGAAAATCCACTGCCAGCGGCCCTTGCAGTGACAGGTCGTGGAGGTCGTCGTCGAACAGCACCGCCACCTGGCGACCCTGAGATGAACGCACCAGCATTTCGTGGCCACTGCCTGCACCATGGACCACCATGAAGGCGTTGGGGCCGGTGCGATAGACGATGCAGTCATCGACGAATTTTCCGTCCTCGTCGAGCATCGAGGCATACACTGATTTGCCGGGGTAGAGCTTGGCAATGTCGCGGGTGGTTGCCCATTGCAGCAGGCTCTCGGCGTGGGGGCCAACGTAGTGGACTTTTTTCAGTCCGGACACGTCCATCAATCCGGCCCGTGTACGGATCGCCTGATGGTGATCGGCCAGGTCACTGTCGTAGGTCCAGGCAGTGCCCATGCCGTTCCAGTCTTCGAGGTTCGAGCCGAGTGCGCGGTGCCGTTCGGCCAGTGCAGAAATACGCCATGAATGCGCCATGTGAAGATCCTTGTCGGTGAAAGTGGGTCAGGGTTCAGGCTTGCGGATCGAAGCGGGTCAGCCACTCGACCAGGGTCTGTCGGTAGCGGCTCATGCCTTTGTAATCGGCGATCGGCTCGGGCAAGTCGCGCAGCACACGGTGCAGGCGGCAGCCCCAGCCGGGCTGAGTGACCAGCTCATCCATGCTGATCAGGTAGGTGCGGATGCTGAACATCACCGCGTTGCTGCGGGGTAGACGGACCATCACTTGCAACTCGACCCGCAGGTGAACCTGTTGCCCGACGTTCTCGGCGGTGATGCGGCCGCGGTCGGCGCCCCATTCATGGAAAGTCTCAGGGGAGGAGTCCAGGCGCGGGTTGATGGTCAGCGTCCAGTTCAGGCGTCGTACCGGCTGGCCCACCTGCAGGTTGAGCAGGTACTTCAGCGCGCGGTCGAAGATGCCCATCTGGTGGGCCATGGGCACCGGAGAATGCCACTGCTTGAAACTCATGCCGGCGTCGAAGGCCAGGGACCAGTCGGCCGGGCTGGTGACCAGGCCGGCGTCCATGTACAGATCGCCGTCTCGTTGATCGAGCAGGGCGAAATCCCCCTGCACCTGTCGGCCAATGAACTCCAGCGGTTCGCAAGGCAGGGTCGCGGCATCACCGAACACAAAGCGCTGATCGATATCCAGCAGGGTGTTGCGCCAATGCCAGTGCTCAGCGTCACGCTCAAGGGTGAACCACTGCGGATAGTCGGCGGCCAGGTGCTCCATGAGCATCTGCAGCGCATCCCAGGCCGCCACTTGCATGTGCGGCAGCACCAGGTAGCGGCGTGGATCCTTGTCCAGCACCAAGGCGCGTTCGGCCATTTCCGAGCGGTAGTGTTCGTCGATGTCGAACCCGTGCTGGTAGATCGAGCCGGGATCCCGGGAAGTCGCCGGTTCGATGTTCACCGAATACAGGTAGCTGTCCTCGGTGAAGGGGAAAGGGAAACGACTGATGGCAGCTGGGCTGTTGCGAAAGCTGAAATCGTCTCGATAGCTCTGTACGGGGCTTGGTTGAATGGTCATGGTCGACTCCTAAAGATCCAGCGAAACGGTAGGGCCGCAGCCGCGGGAGACACAGGGCATGAGAAAGTCGGCCTGCTCGGCGGGGCTAAGGAAACTGTCGCGGTGTTCGATATCACCGCCCACGTGGCGGGTCATGCATTGGCCGCAGGCCCCTCCACGGCACAGGTTGGGGATCTGCAGCCCGGCGGACTCCAGGGCTTCGAGCAGGCTCTGATCGGGGCCGACCCGCAGGCGCCGGCCGCTGCGCAGCAGTTCCAGCTCGAAGGGCCGGCCCGGTTGTGCGGCATTGAACGCTTCCCAGTGCACACGGCTGGACGGCCAGCCGAGTGCCTTGGCCTGTTGCCGAACCGCGTCGAGCAACGGTTGCGGGCCGCAGGTGTAAACGTGGCTGCCCAGCGGTCGATCACGCAGGATGTCGCTCAGGTCCGGGCGGCTGGCGTAGATGTGCAGGCGCGATCCCAGCCGCTGTTGCAACGCCTCGACATAGGCATCGCTCAGGCCCGGACGACAGAGGTAGTGCAATTCGAAGTGAGCCTGGCGTTGTTCCAGGGCCGCGATGTAGGCCATGAACGGCGTGATGCCGATGCCTCCGGCGATCAGGATGTGCAGGCTGGCGGTAGAGTGCAGGGTGAACAGATTGGCCGGTGGCGAGATCTCCAGCCTGTCGCCGATCCGGACCTGCCGATGCAAGTAGTGAGAGCCGCCGCGGGAGGCCTCCTGCAGGCGTACGGCGATGCGGTAATGCTGGTTGTCCGCCGGGTCGCCGGTCAGTGAATAGGCATTGCGCACCTTGCCCTCGGCCAGCGGCAGGTGAAGCTGCACATGACTGCCGGGGGAGAAAGCCGGCAGGGGCCCGGCGCACGTCTGCAGGGTGAATTCGCGCACCACTGGGGTAAGCATCCTTGCCGCACTGACCCGCACTTCGATGACGGCGCTCATGACCGGACTCCGGCGTAAGGCTGGTCGGGGTTGGTGCAGACACCGAGGTATGCCCCGAGGCGGCGGGAAAAGTGCTCCCGGACTTCCAGTCCGACTGCGCAACCGATGCAGCTCAGCAGCGGCTCCGGCCCGGCGGCCTGAGTCAGGCCGCAGTGCACGCAATACACCTGGCGCTGGCCGGCAATCGTACGGGTGATGTCGATCTCGTCATCTTCCAGTCCGGCGCTGCGGGCCTCGCCGTGGATACGCCAGATAAAGACCTCGTCGCCCATGATGTAGAGATGGCTGCCGACGGTAGCGCTAACCAGCACCTGATGCAGGCGGCGGGAAAAGTCGGCGCTCTCGCCATTCAGCACCAAGGGCTGTTCCAGTTCCCCGACAAAGGGCGTGCAGACGGCCGCCGATTGCATGACCACGATGTGCCGGGTGACGCTTTCACGAGGCAGCGGTTGTCGATAGCACGGGAGGCTGTGAAGTCGGTCTTGGGCAGCGCTGTGTCTATCCGTCATGTGGGCTTTCCTGGCGTTGAACTGGGAATTTGTTTCCTGTTGGGGAAGATACTTTCCTATGGGGAAAATCTTCTCAATCCGGAAAAAGGGCTACGCCTTTGGAGATAAGCCCTGAACAACGCCTGTTCGGGGCATGGAAGTTGCTGGTCTTTGCTCAAGGCTGAGCAACCGGACGGGGAGTTATCGATAGTGCGAACACAACCGCAGTGGTGGCCGCTCTGGTTGGGGCGTATCCGCCCCGAACAGGCACGCAGTGTGCGCAAACTACTGACCGGATTGCCCTTGTGTCAGGTGCACGCTGACGGTGCCTTGTCAGGTTTTTTGGACCGTTTCGAAGCAGTGTTGCCGACCTGCAAACTGAGTCTGATCCTGGGCGGCGAAGACCTGGGGCCGACGCGGCGCGGATTGATCGAGGGCTGCCAGGACGTGGAACGCTGCCCTTGGCGTGATTCGACACTGGATGATGCGGCTCAGGTCTGTGGCCCTTGTCGGCAACGGGGCGTTCATCGCCTGGTATGTGCCTTGCCGCAAAGTGATGATTCGAACAAAGGGGTGTTGTTGCTGGATACCCCTCAACCGGTCCACGCAAGCTGGCGCCAGTTGCTGGAAGAGGCGGCGCAGGCGATCGGCGTCACCGTGCGCTTGCGCTGCTACACCCGTGAGCAACAGCGCAAACAGGCGACCTCCCGGCACGGCGCCCTGGCTCGTGAGTTGCACGATTCGGTGGCTCAGCAGTTGGGTTATCTGTCGTTCCAGGCGCGTTTGCTGCAATCGCAGTTGGGCGAGCCTGCGCACGCCAACGCCGCGTTGCAGGAACTGTGCGGCGGCTTGAGTCAATTGCAGCGTCAGGTGCGGGAGCTGATTACCAGCGCTCGTCTGACCATGGACGGGCGCTCGCTGCGTCAGGCTCTGGCCGACTCTGTCGCTGAGTTCTCGCGGCGCTGCATCATCGTTTTTGAACTGGACAATCGCCTGGCTGATGATGCTTTGAGCCCGGAAACCGAATTGCAGATTCTGCAGATCATTCGCGAGGCACTGGCCAACGCGGTACGCCATTCCCATGCACGGCATGTGCGCATCGAGTTGCGGCAAAACCAGGACGGTGAAGCCTGCGTATCGGTGGAGGATGACGGCATCGGACTGAGCCCGGCGTCAGGGGAGGAAAACCATTTCGGCTTGGCGATTATCCGCGAACGCGCCGCGAGCATTGGCGCCCGACTGACCATTGAGGCGATCCGCCCGCACGGGGTTCGCGTACACCTTGGCCTTCGCCGCCACCAAGACCTGCCACAGGGGAGTTTCGATGGACTGCACGACCTTACTACTGATCGATGATCACCCGTTGTTTCGCAAAGGCCTGGCACAGCTGTTCAGCGCCAGCGACGACTTTGAAGTGGTGGGGCAGGCCGCCAGCGGCCGCGAAGGCATCAACCTGACGGTGAGCCTGGCGCCGCAGCAGGTCTTGCTGGATCTGCACATGCCCGGCTTGAGCGGTTTGCAGGTGCTCGATGAACTGCGTCAGTTGCGCCTCGACTGTCAGGTGGTGGTGCTCACCGCATCGATGGATCGCGCCGAGCTGTTGACGGCCCTGCGCCTGGGCGCCAGTGGTTATGTGCTCAAGGAAACCGAGCCTGATGCGTTGTTGGCTTACATGCGCAATTGCCACAAGGGCGCGATTGTTCTGGATTCAACCCTGATTGCGCTGCTGGCCGATCAGCGCGAGTCGGTGACCCGCCCTGCGCACGATGCGGATCCGCTCGACACCGGCAACCTGACCGAGCGCGAGGGGCAGACCCTGGCCCTGATCGCTGCGGGCATGAGCAATAAACAGATCGGCCGTGAACTGGGCATCAGCGATGGCACGGTCAAAATCTATGTGAGGAATCTCTTGCAGAAGCTCAGCCTGCACTCGCGCCTGGAACTGGCGGCGTGGGTGCACAACGGCGCGTCGGTGAGACACGAGGAGCGTCATTAGATGATGGAACGACCAGAGGCATTTGTGCAGACACTGCCCTTGCACTTGATGGATCGCTTTCCTGCGGCGTTGCTCGAACTGCGCGATAACGGTCAGATCGCCCACTTCAACTTGGCCTGGGTCGAGCTGATGGATCTGCCAGGTACGGAACGCAACCTCATCGACTATGTGCACCACGAAGATCGTTCGTTGTGGCGTCAGGCCCTGCATGAACTGCGTCGGCACCCCGAAACCTCCTTCAATCAGCGGCTGCGTTTTGTTCACCCTTCGGGGGAGCTGCGCTGGTTCGACGTCAGCCTGAAGCGCGGGCTTCAGGCTTTTTATCTGGTGGCCGGCGACATCACTGCGCACAAGCGGCGCGAGATTGCCTTGCAGGCCAGCCAGCGCAGCAGCATGAGCCTGCTCGACAGCATGCCGGGGCTGATCTATCGCGGCCGCAACAACCGCGACTGGACCATGGAATTCGTCAGTGCCGGTTGCCTGCAACTGACCGGGTATCCACCGGAGCGGCTGGTGGACAACCATGAGTTCACCTACAACAGCCTGATCCTGGCCCAGGATGCCGATTACGTCTGGCGCGAGGTGCAATATGCCCTGTCACGGCAGGATTACCGGATACGCTGCGCAGATCAGTCGATCAAGCATGTTTGGGAAAAGGGAGTGGGGATTTATGCCGACACCCGGGAAGTGTTGGGTATCGAGGGCGCGATTTTCGAGCGCAGCATGGATCGGCGAGCGAGCTGAATACACCGTTGCGCGAGGGTACAACGCCGGGCATCGCACCCGGCGTTGGGGCTTTCAGGGGGTTATCAGGACAATTCGCCGACTCCCTGGGCGCGCTTGCCCAGTTTCATCAACCCGTAATAGCTGAGGGCGGGCACCAGCAACCCGACAATCCAGGCCAGGTCTACGCCATCCAGGGCGTTGGCCACCGGGCCGACATACAACGTGGTGTTCATGAAGGGGATTTCCAGGGCGATCGCCAGCACGAAACTGCCGCAGGCGATCCAGTTGATACGCCCGTAGATCCCGTCCTTGTCGAAGATGTCAGCTATCCTGTACTGCCCTTTGCGCAGGCAGTAGTAATCCACCAGGTTGATCGCGGTCCAAGGAATCAGGAAATAGCTCATGAAGAAAATGAAGTTGAGGAAGAAGTTGATGAAGTCATCCTGACTGATGGTGCACAAGGCCGTGGCCACCAGGCTGATCACCAGCATGAACAAGCCGCGTACCCGCGGTGTCACCTTGAGCCGGGCAAAGGGTTCGATCACGGTAATGGTCGACATGAAGGCGCCGTACAGGTTGAACACATTGATCGACACCTGGCCATAGACGATGAAGGCGAACAACAGCAGTGCGCCGCCACCAAACAGCCCGGCGACATGGCTGCCGACGTTGCTGGAAAAGTCGCTAATGCCGACGCTGAGGATCGCCCCGAGAATCATCATCCAGGCACCGCCGCTGACCGTGCCGGCGTAGCTGTACCAGAACACTTTTGCGGTTGGCGTACTGCTCGGCAGGTAACGCGAGTAGTCGGCCACATACGGCGCATAGGACAGTTGCCAGGTCACGGCAATGCTCACCGCCGCCAGAAACTTCGACAACGAGAAACCCGTCGGCAGCCATTGTTCCGCCGGGATCGGCAGCTGCAAGGCGAGCACCGTAGCTGCGATGAACACCAACAACGAAAGCAGTGACAGCACTTTCTGCAGGCGATGGATCAGGCGATAACCATAGAGCGCGACGACAAAGCACAACGCCCCGATCAGGTAGATGTTGCCGGTGGCCGGTAACGGACTGACGGACTCCAATGCCTGGGCGGCGAGCAAGGTGTTGCTGACGAAAAACCCCAGGTAAATGAGCATCACGAACAGCAGCGGCAACACCGCCCCCAGCACGCCGAACTGGGCCCGGCTCTGGATCATTTGCGGGATGCCGAGTTTCGGCCCCTGGGCGGAATGGGATGCCATGAAAATCGCCCCCAGCAGCGAACCGATGATGATCGCCAATGCGCTCCAGAACAGATTGAGCCCCATCACCACCGGCAACACGCCGGACGCGATGGTCGTGATGTTCATGTTGGCGCCAAACCAGATGAAGAACAGCGAGCCGGGTTGGCCATGGCGTTCGGCTTCAGGGATGAAATCGATGCTTCTTTTTTCCACTTGCATGGCGATTACTCCTGAGTCCGGGCGAGGTGGGTTTGCAAACGGGCGATGGTGTTTTCCAGCTCATGGGGCTGGTGGGCGAACAGGTCCGGGCGCTCGGGGATCAGGCTTAGATACTCGCGGTTTTCCATGGCTCGAAGGCATTCGGCGCAGGTCAGGATTTCCAGGGCGTAGACCCAGTTGGCCATGATCAGGAGCGCCGAGTAATGTCCCGCCAGCGTGGTCGTGGTGCAGGCGTCGCTGACCAGGCGAATGTGAAAACCCAGGGCGAAGGCATCGAACACCGTGCTCAGTACGCAGACATCGGTCAGTACACCACATACGATCAAGGTATCGACCTGGAGTGCCTTGAGTCGGGCGTCCAGGTCGGTTCGGTGGAAGGCGCTGTAACGGCCCTTGTCGATAATGAGTTCATCTGGCTGCGGCGCCAGACGTTCGGTGATTTCCACTTGCCGGGTGCCGGCGCGATAACTGCTGGGGCCGCCGTCGGCCGCTCGCGGTTCGCCGCGCGGCAAGTCAATGCCGTCGGCCTGATTGATGTGGCGGGTATAGATGACAGGCACCCGTTGACGGCGGGCAGTCTCGAGCAGGGCGGCGGTGTTGGCCTCCACGGTGTCGAAGTGTTCCAGGACGAAACCGTCCTCCTGCTGCATGTCGATGATCAACAGCGCGTTTTTATTGTTCATTGAGCAAACCTGATCATGGGCGAAGCACAATGCACCGGACACGCTTCGCGATAACGAGACGTGGGATGCGTGAATTCCAGTTCGGGTGGGCTCAGTGAACCAGCTGCCAGAAGCCGTTCTGCTTGGCGGTAACGCTGGCGCGCAGGCGCTTGAAATGCAGATGCGAAGCGGTCCATTCGCCGCGCAGATAAACCTGCTCGGCGCCGGAGGGAAGGGCGAGTGATGGGCGGCGATCATTGATCATTGGAATCGACCCTACACGTCAGTCAGCCCCCCGGCTTCGCGTCCGAGGGGCAGGGTGGTGGACTCAGCGGAACGCCGGGACCACGTGTTTGATGAACAGCTCCAGGGATTTTTTCTTCTCCGCGTGGGGCAGGCTGTTATCGCACCAGAAGCTGAACTCGTCGACCCCCAGTTCCTGGTAATACTTGATGCGCGGGATGATTTCTTCCGCGGTGCCGATCATCGCCGTCTTGTGCAGACTCTCCAGTTCGAACTCTGGTCGCGCGGCGAATTTTTCTTCCGGGCTCGGCGCCAGGAAGCCGTTGACCGGCACTTCCTTATTACCGAACCAGGCATCAAAAGTGCGATAGAACTTCGAGATCGCCTTGGCCCCGACTTTCCAGCCTTCGGGGTCATCGACCGCGTGGACGTGGGTGTGACGCAGCACCATCAGTTGTGGGCGCGGCACATCTGGATTGTTGTCCAACGCAGTCTGGAATTTATTCTTCAGGTCGAGGACTTCTTCGTCGCCTTTCATCAGTGGCGTGACCATGACGTTGCAGCCGTTGGCCACCGCGAAGTTATGCGAATCGGGATCGCGAGCGGCGATCCACATCGGTGGATTAGGCTTCTGGATCGGCTTTGGCACACTGGTTGAGGTCGGGAACTTCCAGATGTCACCGTCGTGGGCGTAGTCGCCTTGCCACAAGGCGCGAACCACTGGAACCATTTCCCGCAGCGCCTGACCACCGGAAGAGGCAGGCATGCCACCGGCCATGCGGTCGAATTCCACCTGATACGCGCCGCGGGCCAGACCGACTTCCATGCGACCGTTACTGATCACGTCCAGCAGTGCGCATTCGCCGGCGACGCGCAACGGGTGCCAGAACGGCGCGATGATGGTGCCGGCGCCGAGGTGAATGGTGGTGGTCTTGGCGGCCAGGTAGGCCAACAACGGCATCGGGCTCGGCGAGATGGTGTATTCCATCGCGTGGTGTTCGCCGATCCAGACGGTGCTGAAACCGCCGGCTTCAGCCATCAGGGTCAGTTCCGTCAGGTCTTCGAACAACTGACGGTGGCTGATGCTTTCGTCCCAGCGTTCCATGTGCACGAACAATGAAAACTTCATGACGCTTACCTCGGATCTTTTGTTGTCGGCCTGTCGACTGCAGGCCTGTTGCCTGGAATGAGCGCTAGGCGCTCCCGGGAGTTCTCGCCGGTTGAAGCGCGTCGCTGAGAACGGCTATTCGGCTGATTCGTTATTGGTATACCATAATATGGAATATCCACAAAATATTTCTCTCCGACGGTCGTACTCACCTCACAAGGAAGGCGAGCTTGATGAACATAAAACAAAAACTGATCCTCGCATTTGCGGCGATCGCCAGCCTCCCGGTTATTCTGGTAGCTGTGCTGATCATCCTCAACGTACGCCAAGAGGCACGGGAAACGTTTAGCGACAGCAGTGGACGGGAGATCCGTCAGGTCGAAAACGCCATGCAACTGTTCTTCGAAGGCATCAGCCAGAATGTCGCCTACCTGGCCGAACATCCGCAATTGCAGAGTATTGATGCCAGTCTCAAACGATATATGGCGAGTGACGCGGCCCAAATGCCCATGGGCGAGCATGATCAGCAACTGTTTCAGCTGTTCTCGGGGTTGGCCAGGAGTCATTCGGCCTATGCCTATCTGTCACTGGGTACTGAAGACGGCGGTTACGTGTTCTGGCCGGGTGATCCCAAGCTCTCCGGGTACGATCCTCGTACACGGCCCTGGTACAAAACTGCGATGGCGCAGCCGGGCAAGACTCTACGAACTGATGCCTATTACTGGGCGGCCGACGATGTGGTGCTGGTCAGCACCGTCCAGAGCTTCACCAATCGCCTGGGCAGTAATGTCGGGGTGGTGAACATCGACGTCTCGCTCAAGCAATTAACCGACCTGGTCAAGCAGATCAAGCTTGGTGACAGCGGCTATTTGCTGTTGATGGAAGGCAATGACACGGTACTGGTCGATCCGAATGAGCCGTCCCACAACTTTAAAAAGCTCAGTGAGCTGGGTGATGGTTACCGCGAGTTAAGTGAAGCCGGCAAGGGGCTGGTTGAAGTCAAACTGGCGGGCGAGCGCTACATGGCTTTTGTTTGGCCGTCCGAAGCGCTGGGCTGGCGCTTTGTCGGTGTGGTCCGGGAAAGTGAAGTGATGGCCGGTGCCACTCGATTGACTTGGATCATTGCTGCGATCGCCTTGGTCTGCGCCGGATTTTTTGCCATGGGCGGAGCCTGGTTTGCCGGGTTGATTGTCAAGCCGATTCGGAGCGTGGCTAGCGGTCTGGAAGGAATCGCTCAAGGTGAAGGCGACCTGACTGCACGTCTGGCAGTGCGTGGGCGGGATGAAACGGCGCAGTTGGCTGGCTGGTTCAACCAGTTTCTCGAAGCGATCCGAACGTTAATCCAGCGCATCGGCCAGGCAGCGGGGCAGATTCACAGCAGTTCCGGCAGCGCCACTGAAGTCTCGGTGGAAATGGCCGACGTTGCGTCTCGTCAGCGTGAGGCGGTGGACATGGTGTCCACCGCGTTTCATGAGATGGTGGCCACGTCCAATGAAGTCGCGCGCTCCTGCAGCCGGGCTGCCGACTCGGCCGATAATGGACAGCGCCAGGCGCATACCGGGCAGCAGCAAATCGATGCAGCAGTGAACAATGTCGGGCGTCTGAGCCAAGAGATTGAGCACTCCGCCCAGGCGATGGAGCAACTTGAAAAAGACAGTAACGACATACAGTCGATTCTCGGCACGATTCGTTCGATTGCTGAACAGACCAACCTGCTGGCGTTAAATGCTGCCATCGAGGCGGCACGTGCCGGTGAGCAGGGTCGCGGTTTTGCTGTGGTGGCCGATGAGGTGAGGGCGTTGGCCAAGCGCACCTCCGACTCCACGGGTGAGATCGATGGCTTGCTCGGTAATCTGGCACGGCGTACCCATCAGATGGGCAAGCAAATGCACGCCAGTCTGGAGGTGTCGCAGGAGACGGTGGTGTCGATCAATGAAGCGCGGGTCAGTTTTGGGTTGATCCGCGAATCGGTGGATGTGATCCGTGACATGAATACGCAGATCGCCACGGCGGCAGAGGAGCAGCATCAGGTGGCCGAAGACATCAACCGGCACATCAGCCAGATTCACGGTGATGCGCAGTTGGTTTCCAGTCTTGCAGATTCTACCCGGCAGGATGCGAAGAACCTGACCGCATTGTCCGAGACATTGAATCAGTTGGTGAGTCGTTTCAGAACGTGAGCAGGAGAGGCAGCGGTGCGGATACACGCCGCTGCCGTTTGATTGAGTCAGGCGAGGACGGGCAGCGCGCCCATCTTGCCGTGGCAATACACCAGTGGCCCTGCGTTCTGCTGGGGCACGATCAGGTTCTTCACCGCGCCGACCATGATCGCGTGGTCGCCCCCTTCGTATTCGCGCCACAGCTCGCATTCGATCACCGCCGTGGCGTTAGCCAGAATCGGGTTGCCCAGTTCACTCAAGGTCCATTCGATGCCTTGGGCCTTGTCCTTGCCTTTGCGCGCGAAGGCATAGGCTTCGCTCTGCTGGCCGCCGGACAGGACGTGAATGGCAAAGCGTTTGTTCTTGATCAGAACCGGATAGGAATCGGAGCTGTAGTTGGGGCAGAACAGCACCAGGGCCGGGTCCATGGACAGCGAGCTGAAGGCGCTGGCGGTAAGGCCGACGATTTGGTCGTCGTCATCCAGCGTGGTGATCACAGTCACTCCGGACGGAAACGAACCCATCACTTGTTTGTAGATGGCGGCATCGATCATGGGACGGTCCTCTGGCGGTGAAACAGGTTTTTATGGGTTTGTAGGTCTGATGGTATACCGTAATACATCGTTTGCAAGGGCTTTTTCTTTTCCCCGATAAACGCACGTATTGGGCATTAAGCCCAATGAATACGGGCTTTTAATGGAATTTGTTGGCGTTCATTTATCGGGATTAGGGATGCTAAAAGACCCGATCAGCCTTGTTTAAAAGTTGGAATACCATAATATGACTCGCATCTGAGGGACCGCCAAAGAGCGTCCCCGGTTTGGCTTCGTACAACAATAAGATCAGACAAACTAGAGTTCATGCACATGTCCCAGATGTCCCGGCAAGACCCCCTGATCGAGAATCACACGGTCGATTACGTCCCACTCGCGGAACGCCACGGGAAGGCCCGCGACCTTTTCACTTTATGGTTCAGTACCAACATCGCGCCCTTGCCCATCGTGACCGGCGCCATGGTGGTTCAAGTGTTCCATCTCGACCTGTTCTGGGGGCTGTTGGCGATTGCGCTCGGGCACATGGTCGGTGGCCTGGTGATTGCCCTCGCGTCGGCCCAAGGTCCGCGCATGGGGATTCCGCAGATGGTGCAGAGCCGCGGACAGTTCGGCCGTTATGGTGCGTTGCTGATCGTGTTCTTTGCGGCGATCATCTACATCGGCTTTTTCATCTCCAACATCGTCTTGGCCGGCAAGTCCATTGTCGGCATTGCGCCTTCAGTTCCGGTGCCGGCGAGCATCCTCATCGGTGCGCTCAGCGCTACCGCAATCGGGGTTATCGGTTACCGCTTCATTCACACCCTCAATCGCATCGGAACCTGGGTCATGGGCAGTGCCTTGCTTGCCGGTTTCCTTTACATCTTCGCCCACGACCTGCCGGCGGACTTCTTCACTCGCGGCAGTTTCAACCTGTCGGGCTGGCTGGCAACGGTGTCGTTGGGGATCATCTGGCAGATCAGCTTCTCGCCGTATGTATCGGACTACTCGCGTTACCTGCCGGCGGATATCGGGATCGCCCGTCCGTTTTTCGCCACGTATCTGGGCGCGACCTTGGGCACCATTCTCTCGTTCACCTTCGGCGCGGTGGCGGTGTTGGCCACTCCAGAAGGCACCGAAGCGATGGCCGCGGTGAAGCAATCCACCGGCTGGCTGGGGCCGATTCTGATGGTGCTGTTTTTGCTCAACATCATCAGCCACAACGCCTTGAATCTGTATGGCGCGGTGCTGTCGATTATCACCTCGATCCAGACCTTCGCCAGCCAATGGACGCCGAGCATCAAGGTGCGCGTGGTGTTGTCGAGTGGGGTGCTGGCGGGGTGCTGCTTCGTCGCATTGGGCGCTTCCGCAGACTTCATCTCGCAGTTCATCGGCCTGATTTTGGCGCTGTTGCTGGTGCTGGTGCCTTGGGCGTCGATCAACCTGATTGATTTCTATCTGATCAAGCGTGGCAGCTATGACATCGCCTCGATCTTCCGTGCGGATGGCGGGATTTACGGGTGTTTCAATCTGCATGCGATCGTTGCGTATTTCATCGGGATTATTGTGCAGCTGCCGTTTGCCAATACGTCGTTGTATGTCGGGCCGTATGCCAATCTGGTGGAAGGTGCTGACCTGTCGTGGCTGGTGGGGCTGGTGGTGACTTGTCCGTTGTATTATTGCCTGGCTACCCGCAGTCAAGCGCAAGAGCGCAAAGCTTCCAGACTCGGTTATGCCGATTAATCAAACCCGTCTTCTGTTCGTCTGAGATGCCCGGCCTGTGCCGGGCATTTTCGTTTGGATGGTGAACAGAGGGAGAGCTGAAGGCGCACATTTGATCGGTGCCGAGCTTGAATGCTGTGTCCACTAAAGCTTCATTGCGTGAGCTCGCTGGAGAAAGCGGCTGGTCAGGCGATGATGGTGTTGGCTGAAGGATGTATTCGCGAGGGAAGATACACATTGGTTCGGGGCAGGGCACGGATGCTGTGTTCGTGGCGATACCGGGAGGTTTAAACGATGAGTCAGGCAGAGGGATAGTGAGATCAAAAAAAAAGGCCGCTGCAACCCGACGTTGCAGCGGCCCGAGGGTGACAGATCAATCACAGCCCACTGGCATGGACCGGCGCCAAATCAATGAGCCCCAGCAGCCTTGTTCAGATCACTCTCAGCCCATTCGGTATACACGCAAGCATCCGCAGTGGCCCAGCGCACCCGAACCGGATCGCCAGTCTTCAGAGGCATGCCGGCGGCGGAGAGCGCCTTGACGGTCATCGAGGTACCGCCGGAAGTCATCACGGTGCAGGTCTGGCTTTCACCGAGGAACAGCACTTCGCCCGCAATGGCCGACACTTCATTCCAGCCTGCCGCTAGCGGTTTCTGAGCCGCTTGCTCGACGCTCAGCGCCAAGGCTTTTTCCGGACGCACCATCAGCAGTACATCCTGATCGGTTTGCAATCCTGCGGTCAGTCGAATCGACAACGATTGCCCTTCAAACGTAGCGATCGCATTGCCTTGAGCCTTGAGCTTGAGGAAGTTCGAGTTGCCAAGGAACGAAGCAACAAAGGCATTCGGCGGGTTCTGGTACAGGTCGTAACCGCTGCCCAAACCGACGATCTTACCGTGGCTGAAAATTGCGATGCGCTGGGACAGGCGCATCGCTTCTTCCTGGTCGTGGGTCACGTAGACAATGGTGATGCCCAAGCGCCGATGCAGCTGGCGCAGTTCGTCTTGCAAGTCTTCACGCAGCTTTTTATCCAGGGCGCCAAGGGGTTCGTCCATCAGCAGGATGCGTGGCTCGTAGACCAGGGCTCGAGCGATGGCGACCCGTTGCTGCTGGCCGCCGGAGAGTTGCGATGGGCGACGATGCGCAAATTGCTCAAGCTGCACCAGTTTGAGCATCGCATCGACCCGGCGTTCGCGCTCCGCGGTGGCCAGTTTGCGAATGGCCAGCGGGAACGCGATATTGTCGCGCACCGACAGGTGTGGGAACAGCGAATAACGTTGGAACACCATACCGATGTCACGCTTGTGCGGCGGTACGTTGACCAGCGACTGGCCATTGACCAGGATCTCGCCGCTGCTCGGGGTTTCGAAGCCGGCGAGCATCGACAGCGTTGTACTTTTACCTGAGCCGCTGGAGCCGAGGAACGTGAGGAATTCACCGTCCTTGATGTCCAGCGAGATGTTGTCCACGGCGGCAAAATCGCCGTAGTACTTGTTCAGGTTGCGCAGGCTAACCAACGGTTGGTCGTTCTGATGCGCGGAATCTTTGATCACTGCACTCATGTCGTACTCCTGGGCGCTCAGGCGCTGATTGGATTGCGCCGGCGAAGGGCGGCGGCGATGACCATGACCAATACCGAGAGGCCGATCAGCAGCGTCGAGGCGACGGCGATCACGGGCGTCAGGTCCTGGCGCAGGGTGGTCCACATTTTCACGGGAAGGGTTTGCAGGGTCGGGCTGGCCATCATCACGCTAAGCACCACTTCATCCCAGGACACCAGGAACGCAAACAGGGCACCGGCCACCATGCCCGGACGAATCGCCGGAAAGGTCACCTTGAACACTGCTTGCAGGCGCGAGGCGCCACAGATCACTGCGGCATCTTCAATGGACTGATCGAACAGCTTCAGCGAGTTGATGATCGAGATGATGGTGAACGGCAACGCAACAATCACGTGGCTGACCACGAAAGCGAACATCGTGCCGGTGTAGCCCAGTTTCAGGAACAGCGCATACACCGCCACCGCGATGATCACCAGCGGCACGATCATTGGCAGGGTAAACAGGCCGTAGAGCATTTCCCGTCCAGGGAACCGTCCGCGTACCAGCGCAAAAGCGGTCGGCAGGCCCAACGCCACAGCAAAAAAGGTGGTCAGTACCGCGACTTTGAGGCTGGCCACGGCCGCGTTCATCCAGTCAGCGTTAGAGAAGAACTGGCCGTACCATTTCAGAGTCCAGCCCGGTGGTGGGAACACCAGCCACTGGGAGGAACCGAATGACAGCAGCACGATGAACACGATCGGCAGCAACAGGAACAGCGCGATCAGTCCGGTGGTGAGGTACAGGCCCAAGCGCATCCGGCGGCTCATGGCATTAGGGGTCAGGAGCATGACGGCTTACCTCGCGTTGCTGGCGCCAACCGGGGATTCCGGCTGGAGCTTCAGGTAGAAGTAGAACAACACCAGCGTAATGACAATCAGCAACGCGGCGCCGGCGCTGGCCAGACCCCAATTGAGGAACGACTGCACCTGCTGAATGATGAATTCGGGCAGCATCATGTTCTGCGCGCCGCCCAGCAGTGCCGGGGTCACGTAGTAACCGAGGGACATCACAAACACCATCAAGCCACCGGAGAACAGCCCCGGCCGACACAGCGGCAGGAATACCCGGAAGAAGTTGGTCCACGGACTGGCGCCGCAAATCGAGCCGGCTTGCAGAATCATCGGGTCGATGGCCTGCATGGTCGCCTGCAGCGGCAGCACGATGAACGGGATCATGATGTAACTCATGCCGATCACCACGCCGGTGAGGTTATGCACCATCTCCAGCGGCTGATCGATGATGCCTATCGCCATCAATGCTTTGTTGATCACCCCGGACGCCTGCAACAGCACAAGCCAGGAGTAGGTCCGCGCGAGAAGGCTGGTCCACATCGACAGCAGCACGATGTTGAGGATCCAGCGACCCCAGCCACGTGGCACCAGGGTAATCGCCCAGGCCAGCGGAAAGCCCAGCAGCAGGCTGAACAGCGTCACCAGCCCGGCCACCGAGAACGTGTTGAGCAAGACTCGGGCGTAAGCCGAGTTGGCGAACAGCTGCTCGTAGTTGCCAAGACCCGGGCTCGGCTCCAGCACGCCACGCAGCAACAGCCCAATCAGCGGCGCCAGAAAAAACAGGCCGAGGAACAGCAGGGCGGGAATCAGGTTGCTCGAACCGCGCCAGCGCTGCGCCAGGGAAGGGGATTGCTTCATCACAGCCGCCTTGCCGGAGGCCGAACCGGCAGCGCCAATGGCGCTCCCGGTCGGAGTAGGTTGAAGGGGGGCTGCTGTCATTTTCATTTGACCAGCCATTCGTTCCACCGTGTCGCGATGGCCGGACCGTTTTTGGCCCAGTACGCGAAATCAAGAGTGATCTGATCCTTAGCGTAGGCAGTCGGCAAGTTAGGGGCCAGCACTGAGTCCAGGCGCGCCACGCTGTCGACGTTGACCGGCGCATAGGCGGTCAGGTTGGAGAAGTCAGCTTGTCCTTTGGCGCTGCTGGCGTTGGCCAAAAACTTCATGGCTGCGGCCTTGTTTTTCGAGCCTTTAGGTATGACCAGAATGTCGGCCATGACCAGGTTCTGTTTCCAGCTCACGCCCACCGGCGCGCCATCCTGTTGCAGGGCGTAGATCCGACCATTCCAGAACTGGCCGATGCTGGCTTCACCGGAAGCGAGCAGTTGTTGCGACTGTGCGCCGCCACCCCACCAGACGATGTCTTTCTTGATGGTGTCGAGTTTTTTGAAGGCGCGATCCAGATCCAGCGGGTAGAGCTTGTCGGCGGCTACGCCATCGGCCAGCAGGGCCAGTTCAAGCACGCCGGGGCTCGGCCATTTGTAAAGGGCGCGTTTACCAGGGTAGGTTTTGGTGTCGAACAGTGCAGACCAGTCCTGCGGCTTTCCACTGCCTAGCTTGCCTTCGTTGTAGCCGAGGACGAAGGAGAAATAGAACGAACCGACGCCATGGTCAGAGACAAACCGCGGGTCGATTTTGTCGCGCTGAATAACGTTGAAATCGAGGGGTTCGAGCAAGCCTTCGGCGGCGGCGCGCAGGGCGAAGTCGGCTTCGACATCGACCACGTCCCATTGCACGTTGCCGCTTTCGACCATGGCTTTGAGTTTGCCGTAGTCGGTCGGGCCATCCTGGACTACGGTAATGCCGCTGGCTTTGCTGAACGGATCAGCCCAGGCCTGCTTCTGTGCATCCTGGGTGCTGCCGCCCCAACTGACGAAGTTGACGCTTTCAGCCGCCATGACCACGTGACTGGCCGTGGCCAGTAAGCCTGCGAACAGTACTGCGGTTGCACGTTTGTTCAACACCATTTTCACGCCCTCATTTGTTGTGTTTTTGAGCGGGCTTGGTAATGCCCGCCTATCGGGAGCAGTAGGTCCACGACCGTGCCAAGGGCTCTTATTGGTGCTTTCCCTGGCGGGCGCACTTGGCTGAATCGTTCGGTCTATGGAATATCATATTATGGTATTCCAAACTTTGTGCAAGCACTTTGCCTTACCGGCTATCAGCCAAAAATGTTTTTTTTCCGTCAGGCCACGGGTAGCGGCCTTCACGTTTATAGAAAGAAGCCAGGAATCATTCGGTGAAAGGGATGCTTTCCACGACTTCCAGGTTGTAACCGGTCAAACCCGCGTATTTCAGCGGCGGGCCAAGATGACGCAACTTGCCCACGCCAAGATCCTGCAGAATCTGCGCGCCGGTACCCACTTCAGAATAGATGCGCGATTGGGAGCGGCTGAATTGTTTGGGCGCCTGGGTGAGTTGCGGGACGCGTTCGAGGAGCGCTTGCGACGACTCATGATTGGCCAGCACCACCACCACGCCACGACCTTTCTCGGCTACTCGCTGAAGCGCTGCCCACAACGTCCAGTTGGACGGCCCGCTGTATTCGGCGCCCACCAGATCGCGCAGCGGATCGATCACATGCACGCGCACCAGCGTTGGTTCGTCCCGGTGCAATTTACCCATGACCATTGCCATGTGGACTCCACCTTCAATGCGGTCTTCAAAGGTGATCAGACGGAAGGTGCCGTGTACAGTGGGCAGTTCACGTTCACCGATCCGCACCACGGTGTGTTCGGTGCTGAGGCGATAGTGGATCAGGTCGGCGATGGTGCCGATCTTGATCGCGTGCTTGCGCGCGAACACTTCCAGGTCCGGGCGGCGAGCCATGGTGCCGTCATCGTTCATTACTTCGACGATCACCGAGGCCGGGGTGAAGCCGGCCAGGCGTGCCAGGTCGCAACCGGCCTCGGTATGACCGGCGCGAGTCAGTACGCCGCCTTCCTTGGCGCGCAGCGGGAAAATATGGCCGGGTTGCACGAGGTCGGCGGGCCCGGCATTAACGGCAACCGCGGCTGCCACGGTGCGCGCCCGGTCGGCGGCGGAGATGCCGGTGGTCACGCCCACGGCGGCCTCGATGGACACGGTAAACGCGGTACTGAACACGCTGCCATTGCTCGGCACCATCTGCTCCAGCCCAAGGCGTTGGCAGTGGTCGTCGATCAAGGTCAGACAGATCAGGCCGCGTGCTTCCCGGGCCATGAAGCTGATGGCCTCGGCCGTGCAGCAATCGGCGGCCAGCAGCAGGTCGCCTTCATTTTCCCGGTCCTCGTCATCGACCAGGAGCACCATCTTGCCTTGGCGATAGTCTTCGATGATTTCTTCGATGCTGTTGAAGGCCATGTTGGGATTCTCAGTGTTTGATGGAAATATTATGTGGTATACCATAATACAAAATAAACTGAGAGGTCACTATGAAGGCGTACTGGATTGCTCATGTCGATGTCACCGACCTCGATCAATACAGCCAATACACCCAGCGGGCGCCAGCGGCCTTCGCGTTGTATGGCGGACGGATGTTGGCCCGGGGCGGGCGCAGCGAAGCGCTGGAAGGCGGGCCCACGCCGCAACGCAACGTGGTGATTGAATTCGACTCGTACGAACAGGCGCTGGCCTGCTACCACTCAGAGCAGTATCAAGAGGCGAAACGGCACCGCGAGGGCGTGGCCCAGGCTCAGATCATCATTGTCGAGGGCGTGGCGCCCTGAGGGCCGCGTGTAGAAACAGACTCAGCGAATGAAGTGGATCTTGCCGGTATCATCGTTGCCGATGTAGATGCCATACACCCCGGCCTGGCGTTCCTCGATATAGCGTTCGAGGATCTGCCGGATCGCCGGGTAGTAGATGCTGTCCCAAGGGATGTCCTCGGGTGCGAAGAATTTGTAGTCGAGGGTTTCCGGCCCGTACTGCCCGGTGATCTCCAACGCAACGGCGCGGAAGATGATGTACACCTCGCTGATCTTCGGCACGCTGAAGATCGAGTAGGGCGAGAGAATTTCCGCGCGCACGCCGCTCTCTTCCCAGACTTCGCTCGGTGGTCTCGCCGCCTTCCATGAAGCCGGCCGGCAACGTCCAGGTGCCAGGACGCGGCGGGATGGCGCGCTGACATAGCAAATACTTGCCGTCCTGCTCGATGATGCAGCCGGCAATGATTTTCGGATTGACGTAATGGATGTAGCCGCAATCGCGGCACATCAGGCGCTCGTGCGTATCGCCCGGCGGCAGCTGGTGACTGAGGTCACTGCCGCCGCACTTTGGACAAAAGCTCGGGCTGAACATTTTTAGCGACCTATACGCGGTTCTTTAAGCGCGATGGGCAGGGTGATTGCCGGGATCGCCCCGGTTTCTTCCTGTTTGCGCTTGAGGTAATCGAGAGCGACGGTTGCAGCGGCGCGCACGTGATCGACGCAAGCCTGGTGGGCGGCGAGGGGATCGCCACTCTTGATGGCCTCGACCATGCGTTCCATTTCCTGATTGCTGGCGCCACGACGGTTTTCCTGGGATACCGAGGTCGCCCGCAAGTAGCTGATTCGCGCCTGCAACTGGCGCAGCTGAGTGGCCGCCACATGGTTGCCGGAGCCTTCGAGCAGGACATCGTAGAAACCCTGAACCGAGTCGATGACCTGTTGCAGTTCACCTTCCTTGAGGGCCTTGCGGTTTTCCTCCAGGGCTTTTTCCAGGGCCTTGATGTCCTTGGCCTTGGCACGCAGGGTGAACAGCTGGACGATCAGGCCTTCGAGCACGCAACGCAGTTCGTAGATATCGACGGCATCGGCCAGGGTAATGATGGCGACACTGGGCCCTTTGGCGTCGGCGAACTCCACCAGGCCTTCGGATTCCAGGTGACGCAAGGCCTCGCGAACGGAAGTGCGACTGACCCCCAGGCGATCACACAAATCGCGTTCGACCAAGCGGTCTCCCGGCATGAGCTGGAAGTTCATGATGGCGCTTCGCAGTTTATCCAGCACGATTTCGCGCAGGGTAACGGGATTGCGATTGACCTTGAAGCTGTCGTCGAGTGGCAGGCGTTTCATGGGGTCCGCTCTGAGTGTGGCTGTCCATGCAAAAAGAGCACTTCGATCGCAAGAATCTCTGTGCTCGGTCAGATCAAACAGCCAAGGGTTAACTGGAGGCCTCGGCATCGGCTTCGGCGAAGGCTTCACGGGCGAGCCGGAAACTGTCTACGGCAGCGGGAACACCGCAATAAATACCGACCTGAAGCAGAATTTCGCGTATTTGTTCACGACTCAGCCCGTTACGCAAGGCGCCGCGTACATGCAGCTTGAGTTCGTGAGGCCGATTGAGGGCCGAAATCATTGCCAAGTTTATCATGCTGCGCTCTTTAAGCGACAAACCCTCACGGCCCCAGACATGGCCCCAGCAGTACTCGGTGACCATCTCCTGCAATGGCTGGGTGAAGTCGTCGGCGTTCTCGATGGACCGGTTCACGTAGGCTTCGCCCAACACCTGGGTGCGGATTTTCAGGCCTTTTTCATATTTTTCATTGCTCATCGCTGTGCGCTCCCAAAATCGTCGAGCCCGCCCATCAAGGTGTATTTGAGCTCCAGATAATCTTCGATGCCGTACTTGGATCCTTCACGGCCCAGCCCCGAAGACTTGATCCCGCCAAAGGGCGCGACTTCAGTGGAAATCAGCCCTTCGTTGATCCCGACCATGCCGTATTCCAGTGCTTCACTCATGCGCCAGGCCCGGCCCAGATCGCGGGTGTAGCAGTAAGCTGCGAGGCCGAATTCGGTGTCGTTGGCCAAGTGCACAGCCTCGGCTTCGGTGTCGAAGCGGAACACTGCGGCCAACGGGCCGAAGGTTTCTTCTTGAGCGACTTTCATGTCACCGGTCACGCCAGCCAGTACGGTTGGCTGGAAGAAGCCGTGCCCCAGTGCATGACGTTCACCACCGCAAAGCAGTCGTGCGCCTTGGGAGAGGGCGTCCTGTACGTGATCTTCGACTTTGGCCACCGCGCGTTCGTTAATCAGCGGGCCTTGAGTGACACCTGCCTCGAAACCACTGCCAACGTTCAGTTGCGCCACGCGCTCGGCTAGTCGCGCGGCAAAAGCATCATGAACGCCACTCTGCACCAAGAAGCGATTGGCACAGACACAGGTTTGCCCGGCATTGCGGAACTTGGCGATCAGTGCGCCTTCCACGGCACGCTCCAGATCAGCATCGTCGAACACGATGAAGGGCGCATTGCCCCCCAGTTCCAGTGAGACTTTTTTCAGCGTTGGCGCGCATTGCGCCATGAGCAACTTTCCAATAGCGGTGGAGCCGGTGAACGACAGTTTGCGCACCAGCGGGCTGGCGGTCAGCTCACCGCCGATGGCCACGGCGTCGCCGGTGATCACGTTGAAAATACCCGGTGGAATCCCTGCCTGTTCCGCCAACGCGGCCATGGCTAGCGCCGAGAACGGCGTCTCCGGTGCCGGTTTGACGATGCATGGGCAACCGGCCGCCAGCGCCGGGCCGGCCTTGCGGGTGATCATCGCCGCCGGGAAATTCCACGGGGTGATGGCCGCGACCACGCCGATCGGTTCCTTGCTGACCACAATGCGCGCATCGGCTTTGTGACTGGGAATGGTGTCGCCGTAGATGCGTTTGGCTTCTTCGGCGAACCACTCGATGAAGCTTGCGGCGTAAAGGATTTCACCCTTGGCCTCCGCCAAGGGCTTGCCTTGTTCCAGAGTAAGGATTTCTGCCAGGGCATCGGCGTGCTCGAGCATCAGCGCGTGCCAGCGTTTGAGCGTCTGGCTGCGCTCTTTGGCGGTCAGTGCGCGCCAGGCCGGCCAGGCTTTGTTGGCGGCGGCGATGACCTGACGAGCTTCTGCGGCGCCAAGGTTGGGCACCTGGCCGATCTTTTCGCCGGTGGCCGGGTTGAAAATGTCCTGACAGACGCCATCGGGCGCATCCAGCCACTGGCCGTCGATGTAGGCCTGCTGGCGGAACAGTTGCAAGGCTGCTGGGCTCATGCCGGCTCCCATAATAGAAGTAAAAAAGGGCCGCACCGGGGGGGGGAGACGCAGCCCAAATGTAGACGTCAGGCCAGTGTGGGCAGCGGGCCCAGCTTGCCTTTGTGATAGATCATCGGCGTGACCGGTTGCTCGGGCAGAATCAGGTTCTTCACCGCGCCGACGATGATCGCGTGATCGCCGCCGTCGTATTCACGCCACAGTTCGCACTCGATGATCGCCGTGGCTTTGCGCAGCAGCGGGTTGCCCAGCTCGCTGAGGTGCCAGTCGATGCCTTTGGCCTTGTCCTTGCCTTTGCCCGCAAACGCATAGGCTTCGGCAGTCTGGTCGGCCGACAGCAGATGAATCGCGAACTGCTTGCTGTCACGCAGAATTGGGTACGTGTCCGAGGCATAGTTGGGGCAGAACAGCACCAGTGCCGGATCAATCGACAGCGCACTGAAGGCGCTGGCGGTGATGCCGACGATGCCACCGTCCGGGTCCAGGGTGGTGACCACCGTGACCCCGGATGGGAACGAGCTCATGACGTCTTTGTAATCGATCATGTCGGCGGTCTCCTAGCGCATCACGAAGGGATCAGGCATGGGTGCCTGAGAGAGGTTGATCCACACCGTTTTCAGCTCGGTGTAGGCCAGCACCGAATCGATGCCGCTCTCGCGTCCATAGCCGCTGTTCTTGAAGCCGCCGATCGGCGCCATGGCCGAGACAGCGCGGTAGGTGTTGACCCAGATAATTCCTGAGCGAACGTCCCGGGCCAGGCGATGGGCACGCCCCAGGTCGCGGGTCCAGATGCCGGCGGCGAGGCCGAACTGCGAGTCGTTGGCAATCGCCAGCGCTTCGGCTTCATCTTTGAAACGGATGACCGAGGCCACTGGACCGAACACCTCTTCCTGCATGATCTTCATCGAGTTGCGGTCGCATTCGAACAGGGTCGGCTCATAGAACCAGCCATCCCCCAGATTCTCTGGACGCTTGCCGCCTAGACGCAGACGCGCACCTTCGGCCACGGCATCGGCTACCAAGCCTTCGACCACGGCCAGTTGTTGCGCAGTGGCCATCGGGCCCATTTCGCTGCTGTCTTCCTGCGGGTTGCCGATGCGGATGCGCTTGGCACGTTCGACCAGACGATCAACGAACTCATCGTAGATTTCGTCCTGCACCAACAACCGCGAGCCGGAAACGCAGCTCTGGCCTGATGCCGCATAGATCCCGGCAATCGCACCATTGATCGCGCTGTCGAGGTCAGCGTCGGCAAAGATAATGTTCGGTGATTTGCCACCCAGTTCCAGCGACAGCTTGGCGAAGTTCTCGGCGCTGCTGCGCACCACATGCCGGGCCGTGGCAGCGCCGCCGGTGAAGGCGATCTTGCGCACCAGCGGATGGCGGGAGAGGGCGGCGCCGGTGCTTGGGCCGTAACCGGTGACGACGTTGACCACGCCCGGCGGGATACCGGCTTCCAGCGCCAGACGCGCCAGCTCCAGAATGGTTGCTGAGGCGTGCTCGGACGGTTTGATCACAATGGTGTTGCCTGCCGCGAGGGCCGGCGCGAGTTTGATCGCCGTCAGGTACAGCGGGCTGTTCCAGGGAATGATCGCCGCGACCACGCCCATGGCTTCATGCACCGTATAAGCAAACAGGTCCGGCTTGTCGAGGGGCAGGGTGCCGCCTTCGAGCTTATCGGCCAGGCCCGCGGTGTAGTGGAAGAACTCCGGCAGGTAACCGACCTGACCGCGGGTTTCGCGAATCAGCTTGCCGTTGTCGCGGCTTTCCAGCTGCGCCAGTTGTTCCTTGTTTTCGGCGATCAGGTCACCGAGGCGCCGCAGCAGTTTGCCGCGAGCGGTGGCGCTGAGGCCGCGCCAGGCCGGGCTGTCGAAAGCCGTCTGCGCAGCCTGCACGGCGCGCTCGACATCGGCTTCGTCGGCATCGGGCAATTCAGCCCAGGCTTGAGCCAGGGCCGGGTTCAGGCTTTCAAAGGTCTTGCCGGAGAGGGCATCGACCCATTCACCGCCGATGCACATCTGGAAGCGTGCGAGTGTCATGCAACGATCCCCTTTATTTGGTTTTGTCGGGCGTTTGCCGTGTCGAGAAACTCCAGCAACAGCTGGTTGACCAGGCGCGGAGATTCTACGGGCATCATATGCCGCTGTTCGGCGAGCACGGCAACTGTCGCGCCGGGAATGCGTGCGGCCAATTGCTCGGCCATTTCCGGTGTCGAGCCCGGGTCCAGTTCACCGGTGGCGATCAGAGTCGGCACCTGAATGCTGGCCAGATCGTCAGCGCGGTACATGTCCTGGGTCGCGAACAGCTCATAGGTGGTCAGGTAACCTTGTGGGTCATTGTCTGCCAGGGTTTGGCGCAAAGCTGCGATCTGCGCCGGGTTGGCCGCCTGATATTCGCGGCTGAACCAGCGTGACAGGGCGGCTTCGGCGTTGGCATCCGGTCCGTGTTCGGCCGCTTGAGCGGTGCGGGCGATGACGCCGGCACGCTGTTCGGGACTGCGATTGAACACGCTGTTGAGCACCACGAGGCCTTGCAGGCGTTGCGGGTAATGCAAGGCAAATGCCCGTGCGACCAGCCCACCCATGGAAAAACCGATCACCGTCGCCTGGGGCAATTGCAGGTGATCGAGCAGCTCCAACAACTGGTCGGCATAGCCGAGCAGGGGGGTGCCGCTTTCCGGGCGCGGGCTGGCGCCATGGCCCAGCATGTCGTAGGCAATCACGCGGTACTTCGTGGCCAGGCCAACGACCTGGCCGCCCCACATTTCTTTGTTCAGGCCCACGCCGTGGATCAAAACCACGGGCTGGCCTTGGCCGGTCGCCGCCGGGGTGAGTTCAGCGGTGAGCCGAATCATGGAGCGCTCCTGCATGCCTTTTTGTTGTTCTTACCGACCTTGATTACTGGGCGTTTTCAGCCGCCAGCTCTTCCAGATCGATGTATCGGTTGCCGATGCGTGGGTGCAGGCGGCCGCCATCGGCGCAGCCCAGAACCACCACGATTTCGTCGGCACGCGGTGCATCTTCAATCTGCATTTCCAGGGTGATGTAGTGCGAACGCAGGCCTTCGTCGTCCTTGTGCATCATCGGGATCTGGATCGAGGTGCCTGGGCCGCCGCGCTTGTTGGTGAAGCTGAGGTAGCTCTTGGCTTTCACCGCTTCGCGGTAATGGTTGCCGAAGCGCAGGGTATGGATGACGGCGGAGGCGTGTTCGATTTCACCGTCGGCGCCCACTACGGCGGCCTTGCCATAAGCCTCGATCTTCTCGGCGCCCCCGATGATGCCCACCAGACGCTCGACCATCAGCGCACCGAGGTCGGAGCAGTTGGCGCGAATTTCCGGCTTCAGGTCTTCGACAAAGCCGCGACCCAGCCAAGGGTTTTTCATCACGACGGCCAGCCCGACCATGGTCACGCCTTGCCTCCTTCGATAAAGGTTTCTTCGACGTAGCTGACGATCTTGCGGATTTCGAAACTCATGAGCTGCTCCGTGTAGGGTAAGAGTGTCTGTGCGTCTGATGGTATACCATAATACCGGAAGCACAAGTCCCTGAAACGGGTTTCTGGTCGGAAGGCGATAAAAGGAGGGCTGGGCTATTGCTGCAGTTGCCTGGAACACATCGCTTGCGGCAGGACGGGTTCTATCGTTTCTGTAGCTGTCGATAGTCGGTGATTCGTATCAAACCCTGCGTACTGAACAGACCCGATCCAAGATATTTCGTAACGGAAAGTCCAAGTGGCGTGTGTTGGAACAATCACATTTCTTGGTCTTGATATGCCCAAAAAACAAGTCCAGAATCAAGTCCATTCCTGTTTTAGGAATAAAAGAAACCCCTAGATTTCAATGGGTTGGACGCCAGATGTGAGTCTCGTTTCCCGCTCCAGATGTTGTTTTGCAGAGCTCCATTGGGCGCTGCAAAGCTAGAAAAATAGAGGCTTCGGCCTCTTTTTTCGTTCCTGCGATTTCTATCGAAATCTACCAGCAGCCACGGATTTTAAGTACATCAATAAGTACCTCGAAATCCGGGTTTTGCTCGTAGCAGTTTCCAGATAGATGATGCATCGCCGGACCCGTACAACTCTCCTCAATCGAACGAGACGAGGGGATGTACCCATGCCGTTGACCGATACGGCAGTTCGTAACGCCAAACACTACGGAAAAACTACACCCTCAAGGATATGGATGGGGTGTACCTGTTCATCGGCGCCAAAGGCGGAAAAAGCTGGCATTTCCGTTTCTATTGGCCAGGCCGGCAGGTTCGTATCTCACCAGGCAGTTATCCGGACATCAGCCTCAAGAGTGCGCGAGGCACGAGACCAGGCCCCACCTTGGTGGCACAGGGAGTTGTTTTCCGTGCAAGCAGGAAGGAGGAGCATCTGGCAGCTTGTGCTGCGGGCCCCCTTCATCTCGTGGAATCGGGATGAGTTATGAATTTTGGTGGCTATGGTGTCTGGAGAATCCGGGGCGATTCACACTAATGTTCTCACCAAGCTACCGAACTCCTTGCAGCTCCAGGAGCTGAGCGCTTACGAATGTAATGAATGAAGTAGGGGAGTTATCCAAAGCGACCGGTAATGTAGTCTTCTGTCTGCTTCACTTTTGGTGAGGTGAAGATCTTATCGGTCACATCATGCTCAATCAATTCGCCCATGAACATAAAGGCGGTGTAGTCCGACACGCGTGCGGCTTGCTGCATGTTATGGGTCACGATGATAACGGTGTATTGCTCTTTCAACTCAGTAATCAACTGCTCTATACGCCCGGTGGAAATCGGGTCAAGAGCAGAGGTCGGTTCATCTAGAAGCAATACTTGGGGGCGCAAAGCGATGGTGCGCGCTATACACAGGCGCTGTTGCTGGCCACCCGACAGGCTCTGTGCGCTTTGTTTGAGCTTGTCCTTTACCTCGTTCCAAAGCGCTGCACCGTGGAGTGCTTGCTCTACGCGTGCATCCATTTCATGACGGGAGAGCTGTTCATGGTGGCGCACGGCATAGGCAATGTTGTCGTAAATGGACATCGGAAACGGCACCGGTTTCTGAAATACCATGCCGATATGGCTACGTAGCCGGTTCATCGAGTAATCAGGGGCGAGAATATTCTCACCGTTAAGCAGCACCTCGCCGCGCGCCTCCTGCTTCGGGTACATGGCGTAGATGCGGTTGAATACCCGCAATAATGTCGACTTCCCGCAACCTGAAGGGCCAATGATCGCAGTGATGCGTTTCTCTGGAATATCCATATCGATGGATTTCAGAGAGCGCTGGCTGTTGTAAAAAAAATCCAGGCCGCGAACGCGAATTTTGGTTTTTTCGTTAGCAGGATCATGGCTCTTCATCAGGTCGACCTATTGCGTAAAAGGATCAAGCGGGACAGTAAGCTGAGTATCAGTACAAACAAGGTCAGTACCAATGCGCCAGCCCAGGCTAAGGAGTGCCAGTCATCGAACGGGCTCATGGCGTACTGGAAAACCACCACGGGCACGCTGGCAATCGGTTTCAGAAGATTGCTGCTCCAGAACTGGTTGCCGAACGCTGTAAACAGCAGCGGTGCTGTTTCACCGGTAATTCTGGCCAGTGCGAGAAGCACACCGGTCACCACACCCGCTTTTGCAGCCCGCAATACGATTTGCAGAGTCAGTTTCCATTGTGGGACGCCTAATGCCAGCGCGGCTTCCCGCATGGTTGAGGGTTGTAACTGAAGCATCTCGTCAGTGGTTCTCACGACCACTGGAATCACCAATAGCGCCAATGCCAGGGCGCCGGCGATAGCGGAGAAACCGACTTGGTGGTTAGTCAGTATGTTCAACGGCAGGATAACGCCGGTGTAAATGAATAGGCCCAGCACAATGGACGGTGCCGACAGCAGAATGTCGTTAATGAATCGGACTGTGGTGCCCAGGCGCGAGTGGCGTGCGAATTCCGCTAGCCAGATTCCCGCCATCAAGCCAATCGGCGTACCGATCAGCAAGGCGATAGCGGACATCAAGGCACTGCCATAGAAGGCGTTTGCCAGACCACCTTCGGTACCAGGTGGCGGTGTCATCTGTGTGAAGAGACGAAGATTGAGCGCCTGAAATCCGTTGATTACCGTGGTCAACAGAATCCAGACCAACCAAATGAGGCCGAATGCCGTGGCGCCGCAACTGAGCACCATTGCAAGCCGGTTCTTGACGGCGCGGATTTGGTAGAGACGTTCGTTACCAGTCATAGACCCTCCTTACGTGAAAGCCGCATAAGCAGGAGTCGTGCTAACGCCAGCACAATAAAGGTGACGACAAACAGCAGGAAACCCAGCGCGATGAGTGCCGAGCGATGCAGGTCGGTATAGGCCTCGCTGAACTCGTTGGCGATTACTGACGCGATGGAGCTGCTTGGCATCAGCAAGGAGGCGGAGAACTGTTGGGCATTACCCAGCACGAAAGTCACCGCCATGGTCTCGCCCAATGCCCGTCCGAGGCCTAGAAAAACTCCCCCGACAACCGCAGATCGGGTGTAAGGCAGAACAATGTCCCAGACCACTTCCCAAGTAGTGCTACCAAGTGCGTATGCAGACTCCTTGAGGGTTGTGGGAACACTACGGAACACCTCATGCATGACAGAGGTGATGAAGGGCATGATCATGATTGCCAGCACAATGCCCGCTGTCAGCATGCCAATTCCCCTGAAACAGCGAACCGACCAAAGGAAGTTCACCCAGATAGTCATTGATCCAGGGCGACAGGTTTTCTGCCATGAACGGGCCGAAAACGAACAGCCCCCACATTCCATAGATAATCGATGGGATCCCCGCAAGCAATTCAACCGCCGAGGCGACGGGCATCCGCAGCCAAGGCGGTGCTACTTCAGTAAGAAAAATCGCAATGCCAAAGCTGACCGGAACGGCAATCAGTAACGCCAGAAAAGAGGTCACTAAGGTGCCGTAAATTGGCACCAACGCACCGAAGTGGTTATTGACGGCATCCCATTCAGTGCTTGTAAGAAAGTCGAGACCAAAGGTCTTGAGCGCAAGACTGCCGCCCCAAAGTGTCGAGGCTGCGATGCTCGCCAGTAGCAACAGCACCAGCATTGCGGCGCCCAGCATTGAACGCTTGAACCAGAGATCATGACGCTGATCGCGAGCCGCACGCCTATCACTCGTTACGTCGCCAGTGTGAAGGGGCATGGTCAAAGGTTGGACTGTGTCGTTCATCATACGTCTGCTCACAAACAAACCCCTTCGCCAGGCAAAACGGGCTTGAGGAAGGGGGCTTTTGAATGTTGCTGGATCAATGGGCGAAGTCAGACTTCCAGTAACCTTCAATCCGCTTTACCAGGGAGTCAGGCAACGCGACATAGTCCAGCGCCGAGGCCTGTTGCTGACCGTTCTCCAACGACCATTTGAAGAAGTTGAAGGCGGCTTGGCTTTGCTCGGCATTCTTTGGCTGTTTGTACATGATGATCCAAGTGGTCGCCGTGATCGGCCATGCGCTATCACCAGGCGCGTTGGTCATGATCAGGTTGAAATCCTTGGCGTTAGCCCAGTCCGCAGTGTCGGCAGCCGCTTGGAACGCTTTGGAGTTGGGCTGAATGAATTTCCCGGCGGCGTTTTTCAACTGCGCGTGCGTCATCTTGTTTTGCAGGGCGTAGGCGTACTCAACATAACCGATTGAGTTTTTGATCTGTTTTACGTAGGCGGAAACACCTTCGTTACCTTTGCCACCTACACCGACGGGCCAAGGCACAGCGGTGCCAAAACCGATTTTCGATTTCCAGCCATCACTCACTTTGGAGAGGTAGTTGGTGAAGTTATACGAGGTACCGGAGCCGTCAGAGCGGTGAACGACGGTGATTGTGCTGCCGGGCAATTTCATGCCCGGGTTCAATGCGACGATAGCCGGGTCGTTCCAGACGGTAATTTCACCAAGGAAGATTTTCGCCAGGGTCTCACCGTCGAGCTTCAACTGGCCCGGCGCGACCCCTTCAATGTTCATCACCGGCACGATGCCGCCAATGACACTGGGAAATTGGCCCAAGCCACCGGCCTTGAGATCATCGGCAGACAACGGTGCGTCAGACGCACCAAAATCCACTGTTGCAGCCTTGATCTGAGCGATACCGCCACCCGACCCGATCGACTGGTAATTGATACGGTTGCTGGAGCTTTTGCTGTAGTCCTGCGACCACTTGGACAAAACCGGATAGACAAAACTGGAGCCCGCGCCGGTAACATCGGTTGCATGAGCAAGGCTGCTCATGCAGAGGGAAGCCAACAAGACAGACAGGCTTTTTTTAGTCAGCAACATCACGACAACACCTCAATGGAAGGGGTCAAGTGGAGGTACCCACCTAGTCAGAGAAGTGACGATTTAATTCTTTATTTATTTCTGTCTGATGACCGTTTCGGCGCTTTCAGTAATATTTTGAAATAATTGTGAGCCGATCTTATTTTGTGCGTTTGCACGTCGAAAAATGCTCGACTGCACCAGCCCCCAGCCCATGGGGCTGCCGTTTTTTTTCCTCGTATGCGGTATCGATGGCGGGAAGCCGAGTGAGTTCAGGCCGGCCAGCCTTGCTCACATAATGGACAAATAGGCCATGAGCAAAACGCCCAGGATTGCAGTAATGACATTAATGCCAGGGCCTGCATTGACGCTGTAACCAAGGGGGATCTCAACGGGCTTGAGGGTCTTGATCACCTTTTTGTATTGCCAGGATGACCAGCAGGCAACCCATGAGCCCAGCATGAGAAAAGCCAGTCCGATCCAGAACGAAAAATGTTGTCCAGGCGGCCCCCAAACGCCCGGCTTTAGCATCTGTAGCAGTAGCCCGGATCGTTCAATCAAAAAGCCAAAGGCCATCAGCGAAAGACTGGTTCGGTTCCACGCCAGCAAGGTTCTCTCAGCAGCAAAGAACACGCGTGGATCGTTCAGGTCGGACATTAAAATCTCCTTGTGCAAACAAGTTTTGAAACTGCTCCGCTCAGGGTCGCCATCTCGACCCGGGGCCTTGTAGTCGTGGCACATAAATAAACGGGTATCGTCGGGCCACTCGAACAACTTTTGAATGGACTGGAAGAGTTTTCGCGCATCGCCACCGGGAAAATCGCATCGCGCAGTGCCGTAATCAGGCATGAACAGCGCATCGCCGACAAAACCGGCATCATCGATTAGATCGGTCATGCAGGCCGGTGTATGTCCTGCGGCCAGTGTGCAACGGCTGTCGTTCAGCGACGGTTACAGGTTTTGATGCCCAGCAAGGTGGAGACAGGGCAGAAACGGAAAATGCCAGTGGCCAGGGGCAACAAACCGATCCAGCCCGCTGATCCCTGCGATACGCCGGTTGGCGACGACGAATAGACTGGCCCCCAGGTCAATCAATGCGCCACCGGCAAGGGATGACCAGGGAGTGAAGTTGAGCCAGTCGACATTAATGAAAGTTCTCCGGCGCAAAAATGTTGATACAGGGTTTGGATGACTGCCAATGCTGCGGGACTGCTGATGGGATAGGACACCTGCTTTCCGTGACTGCAGCGTATGCATATGACTAGATCGCTTTCACCAGCAAGGCCACCGCAACCACCATGGAAACTGCGGCGAAGCCTTTTTGTAAGTGTGGACCCGCTAGCCGTGCCGCGATCAGACGCCCGCCGACCATTCCGACCAATGCTCCAGTGGAAAACGGAATGGCGACTGCCCACTGCAAGTGCCCGGCTGCCGAGCTTGCAGCAACGCCGGAAATTGAAACCAGCGCGATAACGGCCAGTGACGTTGCGAGCACAGACTGCGCGGTCAAATTGGTGTATCGCTGGAGCGCCGGCACCATCACAAAGCCACCGCCCACGCCGAGCAAGCCAGAGAGCCCTCCCGCGACAATGCCAGAGACGGTGAGTGCCCACGCACACGGACCAGTCCAGTTAAGCTTTCCTCGGTTGACGTCCAATAGACAAGGTGGTGGTTTGGATGTGACGGGGGGGGGCGACTCCGTGGAGGGCGCGAGCGATCGTTGATAGACCCGAAACGCAACGTACATCAGCACGAAGGCAAACAGGATCGTCAACGGGCGATTGGGTGTGCGCTGCGCCAGCCAAAGACCAAGGGGAGAACAGACGATCCCCGCGCCTGCAATTAGAAGCGCCGCTTTATAGCGGACGGTGCCGTTTTTGAGTCCCATTACGGCACCCAGGGTCGCGGCTAAACCGACAGCCAGTAAACCAATTGGCCCTGCCTCGGCCATGCTCAAGCCGGCTCCGAACACCAGTAATGGAACAGCCAGTATTCCTCCGCCGGCACCGGTCAGCGCCAGAATGACTCCCACAGTAAGACCGAGCAGTAAGACCACGATCATCCCAGTCTCCTTGCCTTCAGGTCTGATTTCATACGTCAGCCATCTCAGGTTTCGCCATCCACTCATGGCCCTTGAGCATTCCCTTCCAATACAGCGGTGGAAGAATCCGCTCTTTGAGCAGCCATGCCAGCCTCGATGGCCGGGTACCGTCAATCAGCCAGGATGGAAACCTTGCCGCCATAGGTGAATTCCGCCAGTACGATCTTGCCGCGCTCAACCGTCAGCGGGCAGGAGCCGTAACCGTCGTAATGGGCGCTGCCTTTCGCTTTCCCCATTGCAGCCAACACATTATGGGCAACGACTGGCGCCTGCTTGCGCGCTGCTGCCGCGGTTTTGGCGTTGCTGGAGTTGGTGGCGTCTCCCAGAGCGTGAATATTTGCCCAGGTTTTATGGCGCAGAGTGGCAGGGTCTACATCAATCCAGCCAGCCGCGTCAGCGAGAGGGCTGACCCGAACGAAATCCGGCGCGATTTGCGGCGGCACCACATGAAGTAGATCGAAGTCGCGCGTAACAAGATGGGAGCTGCCATCCGGATTGACGCAGTTGAACGTTGCAGTCCGTGCGGGTCCATTCACGCTGGTGAGTGTGTTGCCGAAATTCAGGTCGATACCATAGGCCGTGACGTATTTCATCAGCGCTGGCACATAATCGGGAACTCCGAACAGCACCGCGCCGGCGCTGCAAAACTCGATCTCGACTTTGTCCAATACACCGGTACGTTTCCAATGATCGGCAGATAGGTACATTGCTTTTTGCGGCGCCCCGGCACATTTGATTGGCATGGGCGGTTGCGTGAAAATGGCCCGGCCACCACGCAGTTGCTGCACCAGTTCCCACGTATAAGGCGCAAGGTGATACAGGTAGTTTGAAGTCACGCCGTTGCGCCCCAGGGTGTCCGACAAACCCTCGATTGCATGCCAATTGAGCTTCAGGCCGGGGCACACGATCAGTTGCTCGTATTTGACGACTCTGCATCCATCAAGAATGACGACATTTCTCTCGGGTTCGAAAGCGGCGACCGCCGACTTGATCCAATGCACACCGCGGGGGATGGTCGTACCCATCGTGCGGGCAGTTTGGGGTGCATCGAAAACTCCACAGCCGACAAGTGTCCAGCCAGGCTGATAGTAGTGGACATCTGCCGGGTCGATGATGGCAACGTCGAGTCCAGGGTCTCGTGCCAGCAAACTGGATGCAGTCGCGATACCTGCCGCACCGCCCCCGATGATGACCACTGTATGTTGCGCCTCAGCCACTTCGACCGGCGTGCGCCCTTGATTCACAATCCGGCGAATGACGCCTTTCATATCGAACCCGGCTTTTTTGGCGGACTCGACGATGTGTGGCAGGGATTGTTGGCCCGCTTGTGACAGCGCCCACATCGTTGTCGAGCGCATACCGGAACGGCAATAGGCCAACACCGGTTTTGGCAGTGTTTCAAGGAGCTTGCCGAAGGCAATACCTTGCTCGTCGGTGACTTTGCCTGATTCCGCGGGAAGGTAGTGCGCCTCGATGCCGAGCGCTTGGGCGGCTCGTTTGATTTCGGCAAACAAGGGTTGATCGCCGCCTTCACCATCGGGACGGTTACACACAATGGCGCGAAAACCGGCGTCTTTCAGTTCTGCCAATTGATTGGGAAAAATCTGTTCTGATACCGACAGTCCAGGTGCAAGGCAACGAATGTCCATAAGGGTCTCCGTTAAGGGTATTTTTCTTCTGAGTTTTTTGGGGGGAGGGCAACGTCAGGCGACGTTGAGCGGGATTTTCAGGTAGCGCGTCCCGTTCGCTTCAGGCTCAGGCAAGTGCCCGGCGCGCATGTTGACCTGAACGGATGGCAGGATCAGCGTCGGCATGTCCATCGATGCATCACGCTTGGTGCGCATCGCCACGAACTCCTCCTCACTGATGCCATTACGCACATGAACGTTGTGCGCGCGCTGGTCGGCAACGGTACTGACGTACTGCACCTCGCGGCCACCAGGCTGGTAGTCGTGGCACATATACAGCAGGGTATTGCCCGGCAGACCCAACACCTTGTTGATTGACTGGAACAACGTCCGCGCATTGCCGCCGGGAAAGTCACAGCGTGCAGTACCGTAGTCCGGCATAAACAAGGTATCGCCGACGAATGCAGCCGTTTCGGTCCCATCGCTGATCACATAAGTCATACAGGCCGGTGTGTGGCCCGGTGTATGAAGTGCGTGGCATTGCAGCGTGCCAATGGCAAACGGCTCGTCATTAACGAACAGGTGATCGAACTGGCTTCCGTCGCGGGGCATCTCGCCACCAGTATTGAACAGCGTGCCAAACACCTCTTGCACCGTCGAAATCTGACTACCGATCCCTATTTTTCCACCGAGTTTTTCCTTCAGGTATGGCGCGGCCGTCAGGTGGTCCGCGTGGACGTGGGTCTCGAGAATCCAGTCGACCGTAGCATTGAGTTCGTTCACCCTCGCAATCAATTTGTCGGCAGACGTTGTGGCGGTGTGGCCGGATTTAGGGTCGTAATCAAGTACGCTGTCGATTAAAGCGCAGTGGTGGGTGGCTTCATCCAACACAAGATAGCTGACGGTATTGGTGGCAGAATCGAAGAATCCTTCGACGTGAAGTTTTACGCTCATGACCTGTCTCCTTAGGGGGCTTTTACCAAGCCGCTCACACTAAGGACTGACATAGCAATAAGTCTGCCAGGCTCGGCCTGCACAAAAATATGTTGTTATCTATTTGATTTTATTCAGTTTAATTTTATAAATGTGGTTTGAGTTTTTCGCATCTGCCTCGATTCACTGCCATTGGCAGTGCTTGTTGACAGGGGTGGCAGTGCCACGACAGGATGGATGGATTCTTAGGAGCCGAGATGAAGACTATCCTGCCTACCCCAACCCATTCACTCCCGCACCCGGATCAAGTGCAGTCACTGGTTTCGTTTCTTGAGCACGAACCCCAGCCGATGATCGTGCTTGATCCGGACTACAACATCCTGGCAGCCAACACTGCCTATCAGCGGCAGTTTGGCAGCACTGACAAACCCTTTATCGGACATAAGTGTTATCAAATCTCACACCATTACGATGTGCCTTGTGATCAGGCGGGTGAGAATTGTCCGATGAAAAAGGCGCAGGAAATGCGCGGACCGGATCGTGTTTTGCACATTCACCACACGCCTCGCGGTCCAGAGCATGTCGACGTCGAATTGCGCCCGATTCTAGACGAACACGGTGTTATTACTGCCTACGTGGAGCGTCTCACCCTGGTCCGCAGTGCATCAGCACGACCCAGCAACGAAGGGTTGGTCGGCCGTTCACCAGCCTTTAATCGGGCGCTGTCAGAGCTGCAGCGGGTGGCACCATCAATGCTGCCAGTGCTGCTGCTAGGCGAGTCCGGTACGGGCAAAGAGCTGTTCGCCCGTGCCGTACATGAGACCAGCGAGCGGGCCACTGGACCCTTTGTCGTCGTTGATTGCTCTGGATTGACCGAAACGTTATTTGAGAGCGAACTGTTCGGCCATGAAAAAGGAGCATTCACCGGTGCCACCACGCGTAAGCCTGGCTTGGTTGAAACAGCCCAAGGCGGCACGTTGTTTCTCGATGAAATTGGCGATGTTCCACTGGCAATGCAAGTGAAGTTATTGCGCCTGATCGAATCGGGCACTTATCGCCGTGTCGGGAGTGTCGAGACCCTTCACGCTAACTTCAGGTTAATTGCTGCGACCCACAAACCACTGGAAAAAATGATGGAGAAAGGCGAGTTCAGGCAGGACCTGTACTACCGCATCAGCGCCTTCCCCATTCAGTTACCGCCCTTGCGCAACCGGGTTGAGGACATTGGTTTGCTTGTGAATTCATTTCTGCAACGTGCCGGCACAGGCAAACGCCGACTGACGATAGATGCAGATGCTCTGATGCAATTGCAGCGGTTTTCCTGGCCCGGCAATATCCGTGAATTACGCAATGTTCTGGAAAGAGCCAGTCTGTTCGCTGACGATGGGGTGATCCGCTCCATACATTTGCCCCAGGTATCCGTGGTGGCGTCTGCTCAGGCCTCTACTTCAACTGCTATCGACGGCAGCTCGCTGGCACAGGAACTGGCGACTTTCAAAGGTACCCGCAGTGAGCTGGCCAGGCACCTGGGTATTAGCGAACGGACTTTGTATCGACGATTGAAAGAACAAGGTCTGGCCTAGTAGTAAGTGCTCAAGTCACAAGACTGCCAATGACTGCCAGCCCTGGCAGATTGGCAGCGCACTGGCCTCTCGCGCATCACCGGCTTGCTGATTAAGTGACTGTTTTAAAACGAGAAAATCAATCTTCTTGCCCTTGGCATGCCATGTGCTAACTGCATAGCCATGACCATTTCCGACAAACGACTTCGACGCCATCTGCTCACGGCAGTAGTGATCAAACTACTGGTGCTGACAGTGTTGTGGTGGCTGTTCATCCGGGATTCGCGCGTTAGCGTCGACTCGAACACCATCGGCGACAGGTTCGGTGTACCCACCTCGACTCAAGGGGCAAGCAAGTGATTTCAGAACACCTGGTGGATTTGTCTCGGTTGCAGTTTGCAGCCACTGCGCTTTACCACTTTCTATTTGTACCGCTCACGGTTGGCATGGTTTGGCTGCTGGTCATCATGGAAAGTGTCTATGTGATGACCGGTCATGTCATTTGGAAAGACATGACGCGTTTCTGGGGCAAGCTGTTCGGCATCAACTTCGCCTTGGGGGTGACTACGGGCATCACCCTGGAGTTTCAGTTCGGTACCAACTGGGCGTATTACTCGCACTACGTCGGCGATATCTTCGGAGCCCCACTGGCAATCGAAGGCATGATGGCGTTCTTTCTTGAATCGACCATGATCGGACTGTTCTTCTTTGGTTGGGATCGTCTGAAGAAAGAGCACCATTTGCTGGTCACGCTGCTGATGGCGATTGGTACAAACCTTTCAGCGTTGTGGATTTTGATCGCCAATGGATGGATGCAGAACCCGGTGGGTTCAGAGTTCAGTTACATCACCATGCGTATGGAGATGGTTGATTTTTGGGCGGTGGTTTTCAATCCAGTGGCGCAGGCCAAGTTTGTCCACACCGTCTCAGCCGGTTACGTCACCGGCTCGATGTTTGTGCTGTCGATTTCCAGTTGGTATTTGCTCAAGAACCGTGATGTCGAGTTTGCCAAACGTAGCTTCCGGGTGGCGGCAGCCTTTGGCCTGGCATCGGTGCTGAGTGTGATCGTATTGGGTGATGAGTCTGGTTACACGGTGGGTGAGGCACAGCAAACCAAAATGGCAGCCATGGAGGCCATGTGGGAAACGAAGCCTGCACCGGCAGGCCTGACGTTGGTGGCCAGTATTAATGAAGCCGAGTCCAAGAATAACTGGGAGGTTGAAGTGCCTTGGCTGATGGGCTTGATTGGCACACGATCAGTCAGCAAGCAAATTCCAGGCATTCATGAGATTAAAGAAAAGAACCGCGCTCGAATTCTCCGAGGCATTACCGCCGTCAATGCTCTTGAAGCCGTCAGGGCCAATCGCACCGATTCAGCAGCGCTCAAGACATTCGAAGAATACAAAGCCGATCTGGGCTTTGGCTTGCTGCTCAAGAAGTATGTCGAGGACGTCAACCAGGCAACGCCGGCCATTATCGAAATGGCTGTAAACGATACTGTCCCGCGGGTGACGCCTATGTTCTGGGCGTTCCGGATCATGGTAGGCCTTGGTTTTGCCATGCTAATGCTCTTCGGCCTTGCCTTCTGGAGCACCCTGAAGTCGACCTGCACGCGCCGCCGCTGGTTACTGCGTTGGGCGCTCTGCATGCTGCCTGCGCCATGGATTGCCTGTGAGCTGGGCTGGTTCGTCGCTGAGTACGGCCGCCAGCCCTGGACCATATACGGCGTGCTGCCGACCCACATGAGCGTATCCACGCTTAGCGTCAACAACCTCTATGGCTCGCTGGCAGGATTCATCGTTTTCTACACCGTGCTGCTGGTGGTTGAAATGTTCCTGATGGTCAAGTTTGCCCGTCAAGGTCCAGGCAGCCTCGGTACCGGCCGTTATGTTCACGATGCCCATTTGAAGGAACTCCTCCATGCTTGATTACTTCACCCTGAAAATTATCTGGTGGGCGCTGGTCGGTGTACTGCTGATCGGCTTCGCCATCATGGACGGCCACGATATGGGGGTTGGCACGCTGCTGCCTTTTGTTGGCCGCAATGACATGGAGCGTCGCGTCGTTATCAATACCGTCGGTCCGCATTGGGATGGAAATCAGGTTTGGTTCATCACTGCGGGCGGCGCGTTGTTCGCGGCATGGCCAGTGGTGTATGCCACGGCATTCAGCGGGTTCTATTGGGCGATGATTCTGGTCCTCTGGGCGTTGTTCTTCCGCCCCGTGGGTTTTGACTATCGCAGCAAGATCCACAACTCCACCTGGCGCAGCACCTGGGACTGGGGACTCTTTGTGGGTGGGGCAGTGCCGCCCCTGGTGTTCGGGATCGCGTTTGGCAACCTGCTGCAAGGTGTACCGTTCCACTTCAACGACCTTCTGGTATCGACGTATACCGGCAGTTTCTGGCAACTGCTGAATCCCTTTGCACTTCTGACCGGCGTTGTGAGTAGTGCAATGATCACCTTACAGGGCGGAGCTTATCTGGCGCATCGCACGGAAGGTGTTATCCAGGCGAGGGCAATCAAAGGCGCTGTTGGCGCGGCGATTGTGCTGGTGTGCTCATTCACCTTTGCCGGTATCTGGTTGCAATCCATCGATGGTTATCGCATCACGTCAATCGTTGATACCGCCGGACTACCCGATATTCTCAACAAGTCCGTAGTGCGCGAAGCGGGCGCGTGGATGGCCAACTATGGTCACTTTCCTTTGTTGTGGCTGTTGCCCGTACTGGGATTGGTAGGCGCTGCAGGTGCCGCCATGTTGCTGATGATGCGTCGCACACTTTCGGCGTTTGTTGCCTCATCGCTTGCGGTGATCGCAGTGATCAGCACGGCGGGCGTGTCGATGTTTCCATTCATCATGCCGTCATCAACAGTGCCTGCGGCAAGCCTTACTGTGTGGGACAGCGTCTCCAGTCATTTAAGCCTGGCCATCATGTTCTGGGCCACGTTGATCTTCATGCCACTGATCGTGATTTACACC
>LNAP01000207.1_pt1 | contig 65425 bp, 64 predicted proteins | sample 602601 | NCBI WGS metagenome assembly LNAP01 (sample SAMN02440304, study PRJNA202911) | soil metagenome | biome: Subtropical and temperate rainforests or woodlands; isolation source: soil samples (1 kg each in a 20% v/v slurry with milli Q water) were... ...
CTCCAGCTCGATCTGCTTGTGCAGTTCGCTGGAGAGGTCGCGGACGATCCTGGGCAGCTTCTGCCAGGCGTTGCCGATCGGCTGCATCCGCGTCTTCATCACGCCTTCCTGCAGCTCGGCGGTCACATTGGACAGCCGCTGCAGCGGCACCTTGAACTCGGTGTCCTCGTTGCGCCTGCTTATCTCCAGCAACTGGTTGCGCGTCAGCACCAGCTCCGAGACCATCGTCATCAGATGTTCCAGCGTGTCCACATTCACCCGGATCGACTGGTTCGCGACCTTGTCGGCTTCTTCGACTTCAACGACCGATTTGCCGGCGGCAGGTTTTGCAGCGGCGACGGCGGCGGGCGCATCTTGTTTCGGCGCGGGCGATGCAATCTCCACCGCCGTCTCCTGGAATGCGCGTTCCAGTTCATCCAGCGACACTTCGCCGGGACGCAGTTCGCGCTCCAGCACCTGTAACACCGGAGTTTTTTGCTTGACGCTGGACAGTGCGGCGGCCGCCTCGAAGGACTGCATGCTCAGTTCGACCAATGGATCGATCAGATCATGATCGTCGCCTTCGGGCTCGGCTTCGCTGGCTTCGAGCCCGGCGAGGATTTCCTTGATGCGATCGATGCTGCTCAGGATCAGTGAGACCGCTTCCGACGTGACCGGCATGCCGTCGCGGAATTTGCCCATCAGGGTTTCGCCGGCGTGCGCCAGCGCTTCGAGGCGCGGCAGGCCGAGGAAACCACAGGTGCCCTTGATGGTGTGCACCAGCCGGAAGATGTTATCCAGGATCTTGGCGTTGTTCGGATCCTGCTCGAACCGCACCAGCTGGTTATCGACCGTATCCAGGCTCTCGTTGGTCTCCGTCAGGAACTCACGCAACAAATCATCCATCAGAACACGCCTTCCAAACATTAGGGTTGCGATCGACCGTCAACCGTACTTCACGTCAGACATAACGGCCCGGAGGCCGGCATTTGGTGTCGGGCGCGTACCGCCTTGCGCCGGCGGCGCCGTCAGAGAGCAGAGCGCATATCCTTGTCTGCAATCGATAGCCTTGCCGGCTTCACAACGACGTTAATTTCGGTGTCCGTGCAAATACGGATGAAGCACGCATCGCTCTCGGAAGGCGGCCCGCTGAAGAAAAAAATATGCACGGTAAATGGAATAGGCAGCGGTCGCGACCGGCAGCGCGTGCACGCGCTGATCGATTTCGTCGGTTGTCGCGACGGTATGCTTCCGCCGGCCGGCCGAACGGAATTTTCGAACTAACGGAAAACGTCCGCGAACGCTGGAGCGAGCGGCGTCAGGCCGCCAGCAATTGCTCTTCCTCGCGCTTCATCAGCTTCCTGATTTCCTTCAGCGCCTTGTAGAGCGCGCCGCTGGAAATATGAGCGTTGATCACGTCGAGGGCATCGCGAGCGCCAGGCAACGTCGCGCGCAGCTCCTTGACGAAGCCGAGATAGGACGCCCGGTAGCGCGGAATATCGTTTTTCAGATACATGGTCTGAACGCAGAGATAGAGCCGCTTGACCGGTGTATTGGCAGTCTCCGCGGTCACGGTATCCTTCTCGCGCAGGATCGGCGCTTCGCCGTCGAGCAGGAACGAGGTGCGGGTGCCGGAATTGATGAGCACGGTTTCGCCGATCACGATCCGCTCGAACGGCTTCAACTCGACACGCAACGGCATGGTCGTCTCCTTTTCTAGGGTACGGCGCGGGCGCGCCCGCCCGTGATCCTTTCGAAATTTCGCTCTCGCAAATGCGCGGCACAAAAGCCGCCATCCGGTATTCCAGATTGTCAGTTCGGAAGCGGCGGGGTTTCCCCCGCCGCTGCCTTGATCGTTGTCGTCGCAGCCCGGCTCAGCGCAGGAGCTGGAGCACGCTCTGCTGCGACTGGTTGGCCAGCGCCAGCGCGGACACCGCGATCGACTGGCGGGTCGACAGCGCCTGGCTGTTGGCCGCTTCCTCATTGGTGTCGGCCAGCGTCAGGTTGGACGAACCGGTCTGCAGCACGTTGATCAGGTTCTTCGAGAAGTCCTGACGGATCTGCACGATCGACAGGTTCGAACCGAAGGCCGAGGCCTGTGCACGAAGCGTGCTGCTGGCGGAGGTGAGGCCGCTGACAACCTTCTGCACGGAGTCGTTGTCCTTGAAGTCGCCGGCCGCCAGCGACGCCAGGCCGAGGCCTGCGGCGTTGAAGTTGACGCCCTTGACGTCGAGCTTCGACGTTCCGGTTTCGTTGAAGGTCAGGCTCAGCGTGTCACCGGTGAGCAGGTTGACGCCGTTGAACGAGGCATCCTGGGCCGTGGTCGTGATCTGGTCCAGGATGTTGTTGTACTGCGTCACCAGGTTGTCGCGGGCCTGTGCGGAGGACGCATCGACCACCGGCGCATTGACCGTCAGGCCGTTGAACAGGTTGCCGGCGAGCGTCGCAGTGCCGCCGACCGTGCCGATCGTCGCGGAAGCCGAGTCGTTCGACGTGGTGATCGTCAGCGTGCCGTTCTGCGCCAGGGTAGCCTGCAGGTTGTCAGCCGCAAGCTTTTCGTTCAGGTCGTTGAGGCTCTTCACGGTGCCGCCGGTGCCGTCACCGAAGGTGATGGTGGTCGCGGTGCCGCCGCCGACGCTGTTGAACGACAGGGTCTGGCCGGTCAGCGACGACGCGCTCGGCGTGCGCGCCTGGGCGACCGAGATGGCAGCGTTGGCGCCGCTGCCGCTCGCGGTGCCGAGACCGAGCGCCTGAAGCGCAAGGGCGGCATTGCCGTTCGCCGTGATCGTCAGGTCCGACGAAGCCCCGGTGTGCAGTTCTACTTTGCCAAGGCCGTCGACGTTCGAGGCGACCGCACTGCCACCGGTGTTGCCCGATGCCGTGTCGATCGCGCTCAGCAAGGTCGAGATGTTGCCGGCGATGTTGACGTGGGTGGCATCGAAGGTGCCGGAAGACACGAAGTTGATGTCCACACCGTTGACTGTGATCTTGTCACCATCCGCGAAGGCAGTAGCGAGCGCGTCGCTGCTCGATGAAGCAGTGCCGGACAGCGCCGTGCTTCCCGAGATCAGCGGCGACGGCGGAGCCGTGCGGGCAATGGTGTTGATGCCGCCGGTGGGGGTGGTCGGAGTTGCCGCACCGTTGACCGTGATGCTGTCGAGGCCGAGCTTGGCCAGCACGCCGGCACTGCCGCCGAGCGTGACGTCGGCCGCTGTGGTGCTCGTCAGGCTGATCTTGCCGGTGCCGTCAATGGTGGCCGCGCCACCGGTCGCCGTACCGATCGCGGTCAGCAGGTCGCCCAGCGAGCCGTCGGTGAGGCTGATCGAGAGATCGTTGGTGGCGATCGAACCGGTGGTGATGCCACCGTTGTGGAACGTGATCGTCTTGTTGTTGACGACCAGGTAGTCGGTGGCGAGGATGGGCGAGCTGAGGCGCGCGCCGCCGCCGGGAACAACAGCGCCACCGAGCAGCGTATTCGCGTCGGGCGTGGCTGGTGTAGCGGCGCCACCGGCCACCGGGTTCTGGCTCACACCGCTTGCGGGCAGGCCGAGCGCCGCAAGTGCGGCGGTCCTGCTGCTCGTGATTGTGAGCGGGGTGTTGCCGGTGTGCAGTGTGATCGCGCCGCCGGAGATCGTTGACGTCTGGCCGTTGGCCTTGGCGCCGCTGATCGTATCGATCGCGTCGAGCAGGTCAGTGACCGAGGAGTTGGCACCGAGGGTGAAGGAACTGCCGGAGCCGCCTAAGGTGCCGCTGTTGCCGAAGGTGAGCGTCTTGCCATTGATCGTGAGGGTGTCGCCGGATTGAAACTGCGTCTGGAGGACGCTGTTGCCTACCGCCGTCGATCCGCTCAGCAGCGTGGTGCCGGCCAGCGCCGTTGTGCTCGGGGTGGTGTTGCGGGCTGTGTTACCAGCAGTGAGGCCGAGGTCGGCCAGCGGAGTGCCCGCGCCGTCAACGATTGCGAGGGTCGAGGTCAGGCCGGTGCTGAGCTTGAGTGCGCCTGTGACCGAATCGATCGAGGACGCGTTGGCTCCGGTCGCACCGGTGATGGCGTCGATCGCACCGAGCAAGGCGTTGATGTTCTGGTCCAGACCAATGGTATAGTTGCCGCCGCCGTCAGCGGTCGCAGCGCCGGTCGCGGCAAACGTGATCGTCTTGCCGTTGACGCTGAAAGTATTGCCGGCAGCCGGTGCGGCGGCAGCGCCGGCACCATCCGTCAGCGCCGAAAGCAGCGTGTTGCCATCTGCTATGGCGTTCGCGGCGCCGACATGGAGCGCAGTGCCGGTCTTGGTGTTGTTGGCATAGGCTGCCGTGTCGGCGGTCCCCGCGATGCCGGCGAAAGTGGCGTCGGCGCCGACCGTCGTCGTCCCGGCGATTGCGGTGCCGATACCGGTCGAGGCGCTATAGTTCACCAACTGGTTGTTGTTCGCGACCGCACCGGTGAAGATCGTATCGGCGGGTGGGCCGTTGCCGAGCAGGTTGTCGGCGCTCGCACCGTTGATGCTCACGCTGAAATTGGCCTTGGAGGAGTAACCGATGGTCGACTGCAGCGCCTGGGTCGCGACCGACTTGGCGCTGTCGACCAGCTTCTGCAGCGAGGTGATGCCGGTGTTGGACGCCTGCAGCACCTGCACGCCGTTACCGATGCCGTCGAGCAAATTGTTGATGTCGCCGGCGCGGTTGTCGAGCGAGGTGGCGGTGAAGAAGTTGGTCGGGTTATCGAGGGCCGAGTTGACCTTCTTACCGGTGGAAAGACGGTTCTGGGTGGTGGCGAGCAGGTCGGCGGTCGACTGCAGCGACAGGAGGTTCTGGCGAACCGCGGACGAAAGAACAATGCCGGACATTTTGATTACCCTTCTGGATGAACACGATTGACGCGACGCTGCAGTTTCTCTGGGCGACCGTGCCACACTGTTCCGCCGACGCTACCCGTTCGTTAAATTGGACCCTCGTACAAATACCTAGAAATGAAATCGGCCAGCGCCGACGTCACGCGCATCGCGGCACGACCGATCGAGCAATCCAGTACATTGATTTCCTGTTGCCGCCGCGACGCGACGGACGGCCTGCTGCGCACCGCGTGTAGGCCGTCATGCAACTTGCCGGCTTGCGTAATCGAGTGTCCCGGCTATCTTCGCGCATCGTCCGGCAAGCCAAGACACAGGTGACGAGAGTCTATTCGAGCTCCCGCCTTTTTCGGCAGGAGACCCTATGCCCTCGGTCGTGCGTTCAAATAATCATTTGCTGCAAGCCCTGCCCGCGGCAGAGTTCGAGACCCTGCGTCCCCTGTTGGAATCGATCGAGCTGGTGCGCGAAACTGTCCTGGTGCAGGCGGGCGCGGCCTTGACGCATGTCTGTTGGCCGGAGAGCGGCGTCATCGCAATGACGGCGCGTCTTGGGGAAGGACAGACCGTCGAGGTGGCGATGGCCGGCCGCGACGGCGTTGTCGGCGCGCTGACTGCACTCGGCGACGGAATATCATCGACCGATGTGATCGTCCTGCTGCCGGGCACGGCCTCCATTCTCGATGTCACACGCTTTCGTGCAATCGTCGATCGAAACGCCAGTTTCCGAAAACTCCTGGTGCGGCAGGAGCAGGCGCTGATCGCACAGGTCCAGCAATCCGTCGCATGCAACGCGTCGCACCCGGTCGAAGCACGCTTGTCGCGATGGCTGCTGCGTGCGCGCGAAGTGAGCGGCAGCGAGTGCTTGCCGGTGACCCAGGAACTGCTGGCGAAAATGATCGGCGTGCGTCGCAATGCAGTGTCGATCGTCGCCCACGGGCTTCAGCAGGCGGGCATCATCAGCTACAGCCGGGGGCGGATCGAAATTACCGACCTGCAGGGTTTGAGAAAGACCGCCTGCGAATGCTACCACACGGTCAAGGTACAATGTGACCGGCTGCTGAAATACCCGGCTTAGCCCGTCTGCAACCCACGACCATCTATCCGAACAATTTGAGCGGTTTCGCGAACGGCTTATGCACGCCAGTGAGCATATGGAACCCGAAACGCGGGCACCTCATTTCAATTTGTTGATTCTTTACATCAACGACAGGTGCAAGGTTGACGACCTGTGTCGGATCGCGTGCATTGCGCGCTCACGAGACCAACTGCCCGCGAGGCGGGAGACTGTTTTTGGATTCGATTCCTCGTTCACCCAACGGATTCCTGTCGTCGCTGAGCGCGAACGATTTCGAGCTGATCCGCCCGCATCTGCGGACCGTCGATCTGACCCAGGAGTTGGTGCTGGTCGAGGTCGAGGAAAAACTCAGGCACGCCTACCTGCCGCATCGAGGCGTGATCTCCCTCGTGGTCAAGCTTGCGCGGGGCGAGCACGTTCAGATCGCGATGGTCGGCCGTGACAGTATCTTTGGCGCATTGGCCGTGCTCGGCGATCCCATCGCGCTGAACAGCGCCGTGGTGCTGGTGCCCGGCATCGCGTCGGCGATCGATACCGACCGGTTTCGCGACGCGGCCGACCAGAGCGCGACGCTGCGGTCGGCGTTGACACGGCACGGTCTGGCGATCTACGCGCAGATCCAGCAGACCGCCGGCTGCAATGCCTCGCACACGGTGGAATCGCGACTGGCGCGATGTCTGTTGCAGATCCACGATCTGTCCGGCAGCGACAAACTCGTCCTCACCCAGGAAGCGATGGCGCAGATGATCGGCGCGCGCCGCAACAGCGTATCATTGGTTGCCAACACGCTGCAGCAGGCCAACTTCATCCAATACAGCCGGGGACATATCGAGATCACCAATCTCGAAGGTCTGCGCAAAATCTCCTGTGAATGCTACGCGACGGTCAGTGCGCAATACAACCGGCTGGTTCGCCCGCGTCATCGGTCGTGAGTATTCGCAGCCGGCGGAACGAATGTCATGCCGATCGCGCATGCCCCGCGTAGCCGGCGATGCCGCATATGATGCTCACCGAAGTTCGCTGATCGATCCCCGTATAATTACGGGCTACTGCCCTGATCTCACGACACTTTTATTCAAGCTGAATTAACGCGCTGTTCAAGGACCGCTGATAATTGTGACGGTGCTGGCGGAGCGCGTTACGCGAAAGCATCGAAGATTTTTCGTGTGCCACGAATATCTACCGCCGCGTTCGGCAGCCTGAAACGTGCGGAGTGAGAGACATGGCCTTTGATTTGTCGATGCCGATCCTGGTGGTCGATGACTACAGCACCATGATCCGGATCATCCGCAACCTGCTCAAGCAGATCGGATTTGAGAACGTCGACGATGCGAGCGACGGATCGGCCGCGCTCGCCAAGATGCAAAGCAAAAAATACGGCCTGGTGATTTCCGACTGGAACATGGAGCCGATGACCGGCTACGACCTGCTCAAGGAAGTCCGCGCCAGCCCGGAACTATCGCAAACGCCCTTCATCATGATAACGGCGGAATCGAAGACCGAGAACGTCATCGCTGCGAAGAAGGCCGGCGTGAGCAATTACATCGTCAAGCCCTTCAACGCCGCGACGCTGAAGACGAAGATGGAAGCGGTGTTTCCAGGCTCCGCCGAGTAACTTGTCGCAGGTGATACAAGACGGCGGTTCGGACCAGGTGCAGCGCTGGCCTCCGCTCGCACGCCGGGATTGCGCGGCCGTACTTCTACGGCTTGAGATTTTCACACACGGATAACAATGATTGGCGATAGTGCGCGAACAGAGGGAGAATTCCATGTTCACGTTTGAAACGACCGACCTGAAGGAAGTCCGGCGTTTCCGTATCGCTCAGTTCAACGGCAGGACCGCTGCCGTTAAGTCCGGCGGAACGACGATCACCGGTCACGTCCGATCGATACAGGAAGGCAAGTCGAGCATTCCGACACGATGGATCATCACGCTCGTTCCGAGCGGACCCAAGGTCAAGGACGACACGTTGCGGCCCGCGCCGCGCGCTCGCGCCTTCGTGGAAGATCTCTACTGAGCGGCGGCTTCGCAGCTCAATCGGCAGCTTTCCACTTCCTACACGTCACTATGCCTGCCTTGAGCTGTCATCGCCCGCGGGTGATCCAGTATTCCAGAGGCGGTTGATGGAATCGAGAAGCGGCAGCGTACTGGATATCCCGCTTTCGCGGAGTATGACGGCCAGTGGTGATTGGCATCGCGGCGCGCTTCCAGATGACGCTTACACCGCACCCGGATGCAGGAGGGCCCTGCGGACAAGGTCCGCGGTGTTTTTTGCGCCGAGCTTTCGCATCGCTTCGGCGCGATGGCTTTCGAACGTCCTCGGGCTGATGCGCATCCGCAAGGCGCCTTGCTTGTTCGAACATCCCTCGCTGATGAGGTTCAGCACTTCACGTTCGCGCTTGGTCAGGGGTTTCTGGCCTGCGGCTGACGCAAACATGACGCTCGGCGCGCGGGTGTCCTTGGTGTTGCTGCTCCGTGCCTCCCACCCGGCAGGGCGGCTCGTTGCGGGAACAGGTCCTTCTGACGAGCCCGCCATCTGCTTCATCATCGCGCAAACGCGTTCGGTTTGCTGAAGCGCATTATCCACGATCTTTTGCAGATAAACCCGGTTCTCATCGGCCTTGGAAAGCTGATGGCTGTGTTGCTTGATCTCGCCCATGTAGAGCAGCAGCGCGGTCAATGGTCCGTTGAGCTGACGTGCGATAGCGGCGCCGGCTTCATCCATCGCCTTGGTTCGCGCAGCAGACAGCCGGACAATTTCGGGATCGTCGGCAAGAGGCGCACTGCCTTCGCTCCATTTTGCGAAGTGCGAATCACTAGCTCGGTTCTCTTGCTGCGACATGTGTTTTGTTTAGCGTGGCTTTTTAGTTTCAGGGTTAATTTTGTACTCAGTAAGACTACGGTAATTATGACAGGCCGTAGAAGAAAAAAGTGACGGCGCTGCTCATGAATCGGCAACAATTGTCGAGGCATGGACACGAATGTTGCGGCGAGGGTTCGAATCTCAGTAGTACTACGTACTATGTGATGCCTGCATGTGATGCACATGCCCGTAATTTCACGGGGATTGCGTTTACTCCTGTGTTTACGGGTATCGCCCGATTCGTTGACATGCATGCGTGACATGCCGAATCGAATCAGCTAGCGGAAGCTGAGCGTGACGGCGCGATCCGATCGCGATCGGCGATGAGCTGCAACCGTCAATACCGCTTACGCGCGCCAATATTGCCCGACGCGTCAATCGCGCAGAAATTGTGCGCCGAAATTTCACGTGCGAGGGGCGCAATGCCGTGAGCGGCACAGCGGTCTTTTGAAACCGATCGGCCGCCCTTCAGGAAAGGTCGCGGCCTGAAAAGCGGCTCATGGCCGCCGATCGGTCGAACGCGCAGCTCCGTCGTCCAGCGACTTGGTTACAAAGGCGCTGTATCGCAGGTTCAGGAACCTCTCGAGAAACCGTCCCGAGACGATAAACCAGAACCACCAATATGCCATCCGTCGTGTCTTCATTGTTAGGTCCTCGATACTGACTGAGGCCCTGCCCACGCCATCAATAACCCCGGCCCTGGCGACACGATGTGAGCTGCTTCACATTTCAGGGCGGACGGCGCCTTCAGCGGCCGAAATGGCCCCTACGACGCCGCATATCTTTGTGATCGTCACGTGAGTTGCTGTGCGCATCGCGGAGATGGAACTAACTTTCCTAAATTTAATCTTGTCTCCTGCGCGGCAGGCCTCGCTGCCGGCGCGTTTTTCCACCATCTGTTGAATCAAAAGTGATCGGGAGTGAGACGATGAAAAGGAGAATTGCCGTGTTGGTGTGCATCTGCGCACTCACCGCCGCGGTATATTTCGCCATCGGCAAATGGGGCATCCGACACGAGACGCTTAGTCTGTTCGACACCGCGCGCCAGAGGCCCGTCGCTGTCGACCTCGCCGTGCGCACCGATTATGAGATGAAGGCGGATGCCGGTTATTGGAAGCTTCCCGTCGCCATCATCAGCAACGGCAACACCGTCAAAAATACCGAATACTCATTCCTGGCCAACGTGCTTGCGGCGCGAGGGTATTTGGTTGCCAGCATCCAACAGGACATTCCGACCGATCCACCGTTGATGACCAGGATAGGCCAGCCCTATGTCGGCCGACGGGCCGTGTATGAAAAAGGCGAAGCCAACATTCAGTTTGTGCTGGGGCAACTCAAAAGACTTCAGCCGCATGCCGACTACGATCACCTGACACTTGTCGGACATTCCAATGGCGGAGACATTGCGATGTTCTACGCCAAGCATCATCCCGAACTGGTATCGAAGGTGATCACGCTCGACAATCTACGCGTTCCATTCGTGCTCAGCGACAAGATGAAGATCCTGTCGTTTCGCTCGGACGACCCCGCTTTCAAGACCGACTCCGGCGTGCTGCCGACCGCCGCGCAGGCCCAGGCGAACGGCATCGATATCGTCAAGACGCCGTTCCAGCACACCAATATGAGCGACCGCGGTCCTTACTTCGTCAAGCAAAGGATCCAGGCTACGCTCGATGCGTTTCTGAGCAACGGCGACAGCAGCGAACTGGCGCCGGCACCGACCGATAATCCCATCGTCAGCAATGCGGGCGCCGCGCTTCCCTGAGAAACGCTCGTCTAGATCTATCGGGGAACCGTTGCAAGATCGATGAGTTGACCGGAGAAGGCCGGTTCTTATCTGGCTCAAGCGGGGGCTGTTGCGGAGGAATACGCATGGCAGCACTCGACGTCAACGTCGCACCCCTCACACCATCCGAGCATCAGGCGCAGCTTCGCCGCGCCGTGATCGCTTCCACGATCGGGACCGCGATCGAGTGGTATGACTTCTTTCTCTACAGCACCGTCACCGGCCTCGTATTCGCCAAGCTGTTTTTCCCGCACTCCGATCCCTGGGTCGGAACGCTCCAGGCATTTGCGATCTATGCCGTCGGCTTCATCGCGCGCCCGATCGGCGCTGCGATCTTCGGACATTACGGCGACCGCATCGGCCGCAAATCGACGCTGATCGCGACGCTCCTGCTGATGGGACTGGCGACAGCAGCGGTTGCGCTGGTGCCGACCTATGAGAGCATCGGCATCTGGGGCGCGGTGATCCTGACCGTCCTGCGATTCATCCAGGGTGTCGGCGTCGGCGGCGAGTGGGGCGGCTCGGTGCTGATGTCGATGGAATGGGCGCGCAACGACCGCTCGCGCGGGCTTGTCGCTTCATGGCCGCAGTTCGGCGTTCCCTGTGGGCTGTTCCTCGCCAATCTCGCGATGCTTGCTTTCAGTCAAATGTCCGGCGGGCAATTCCTGAGCTGGGGCTGGCGGATTCCGTTTGGGCTCAGCCTCGTGCTGGTCAGCGTCGGCCTCTACATCCGCATGGGTATCCTGGAGACTCCCGTATTCGCCAAGCTGCTCGCCGAGCGCAAGATCGACCCTACGCCGATGCTGACCGTCATCAGGCGGCATCCGAAGGAAATCCTGCTCTCCGCGCTGGCGCGCATGGCCGAGCAGGCGCCATTCTACATCTTTACCGCGTTTGTCTTTTCCTATGGCATCGGCACGCTGCAGGTCTCGCGCAACTTGCTGCTGTCGGCCGTTCTTGCGGCTTCCCTGGTGTCGTTCGTATCGATTCCATTGTTCGGCCACCTTTCCGATCACATCGGCCGCAAGAACATGTACATGATCGGCGCGGTGGCGACCGGCGTGTTCGGGTTCATTTATTTCGCCATGCTGAATACCGGATCGGAAGCGACCATCTTCCTCGCGATCGTTCTCTCGCTGATACCGCACGATATGCTCTACGGCCCGCAGGCCGCATTGATCGCCGAAAGCTTTACCGGCAGCTTGCGCTACAGCGGCTCCTCGCTTGGCTATCAGCTCGCCTCCGTCATCGCCGGCGGCCCGGCGCCGTTGATCGCAACCTGGCTATTCGGCACCTATCAATCGTCCACTGCGATCGCGATCTATATCGCGATATGCGCCGTCATCACGTTGATCGCGACCGCGCTGATGACCGACTACACCGGCAGGGATATTTCGGGCGAGTATCGATCACGGTGATTTCAGGTTCGCAGGTACTTTCGGTCTGCGATGATCGCCGACATGCCTTGGATCCGGACTTTCACAAAGGGAGCAGATGGCGATGTATCGAGCAACGATCTCATTCCTGGCGACGGCGGCGCTGGCCGGTGCTTTGGGCTTCAGTCCACCCGCCAGGGCACAGTCCACTGCACCGGCGCAGATACCGACGGCAGACAATGCGATCCTGCTCACGGTCTTCCTGAAGCACGACCAGTCACGCCCTTTGAGCGAACTCAACGCGCAGCTTGAGAAGCAGGGATTCTACAAGGCGTTCCCGCCGCCCGGCATGGAGGTCGTGAGCTGGTATGTGATGATGGGAATCGGACAGGTCGTGACGCTGCGGCTGCCGGCCTCGCGGTTGCGCGAAGTCAACCGCATCCTCGAGGACACCGCCTGGGGCAGCTACCGCACCGAATTCTATCCGACCTACGACTACAAGACGATCGGCATCGCCGCGCACGACAAGGCGCAGTAGGGGAACGTCATCGATTTTCCGCGTCGTCCCGGCCGCCGCCCTATACCACCGCATTCCTCGCGGCGGCTTCGCGGAAATAGGCGGCGCTGAGCTTTGGTATGCGCTGCTGCGTCTTGAAGTCGACATAGACGAGGCCGAACCGGCTGGCAAAACCGTCGCTCCATTCGAAATTATCCATCAGGCTCCAGTGAAAATAGCCCTTCACAGGCACGCCTTCCGCGGTCGCGCGCTGTAGCTGCGCCAGGTGGTTGCGAAGGAACATGATACGGTCGGAATCATCGACGCGTCCCTCGGCGGACACCTCATCGCTGGCGCCGCAGCCGTTCTCGGTGATGTAGATTTCCTTGATGTTCCAGAGCGACTGCGCCTGCCGCGGCGCCCAGTACATCACTTCGGGACCCAGCAGGTGCCACGGCGAAAGCATTCGCGGGTGCGACTTGTTGAACGGGATCGGCCGAAACCCCCGTTCGGAGGCCACGACATAGGCGGAAGGCCGGTAGACGTTGATGCCGATGAAATCGACCGGCGAGGAAATGATCTTCAGATCCTCTTCGGTGAATTTCGGCGCATCATGTCCGGCATTGGCAAGATAGGTGTCGGTGTACTTCCCCTCGAGCATGACGGTCAGGTAACCGGCGTTCATCTCGCGCGTCGCGAGTTCGGCCGCCCTGATATTTTCGGGCGTTTCGATCGCGGGCTCCGCCGTGCTGAGATTGTCCGCCGGGCCGCATCGGGTGCCGGCTTTGCCATTGGCGCGGATCGCCTGGACCGACAGTCCCTGGGCCAGCACGGCGTTATGCCGGACCTGGTTCAGCTCTGCGTTCGACAGCTTGAGCCCCGGAGCAAATTCGATCCGGCCCTTCTTGCCGTCAACCACCGTGTCGAACCCACGATGGCCGATATCAACGAAGGAGAAGAACTCGTTGACCGTGAAGTAGCGCGAGACCCGATCGCTGAGCTTCGCGGCCATATACCCGGCATAGTCCGCGAACGCTTTCGCGGTGTCGCGGGATTGCCAGCCACCTTTGTCCTGCAGCGCCTGCGGCAGGTCCCAGTGGTAGAGGGTTGGAAAGGGCTCGATGCCGGCTTCGACAAGCGCATCGATCAGGCGGTTGTAGAAGTCGAGGCCTTTTGTGTTCGGCTGGCCGGCGCCGGTTGGAAAGATCCGTGGCCACGCAACCGAGAACCGGTACGTCTTGACGCCGATATCCCGCATCAGCTTCACGTCATCCCTGTAGCGATGGTAGTGATCGTTGGCGACGTCGGCGTTGCCGCCATCGGCGATCTTGCCCGGCGTATGCGCGTAGGTGTCCCAGATCGACAGACCACGGCCGTCTTCCTTCACCGCGCCCTCGATCTGATACGCTGACGTGGCGACGCCCCAGGCGAAACCGTCGGGGAATGCAGCTCGCGCGGATTTCGGATGAGGTCCGGCCGATGTCTCGGCAAGGCCGGCCGCAGGCGCCCCCGTCATCGCGAGCGCAGCGCTGCCTGCAACCTTGGCGAAGTCGCGCCTTGTGGGATTGCTGGACATTGTCGTTCCGGCTTCATGAGCAACCGAAGCAAGCCAAAAACTGACAAAATGGCTTCCTTCGCGAAAGCGATCCTTGAAGCGTATGGGAAATCCGGTCAAGGCGGCTCTGGCATGGCGCGGCCTTCCGCCGCTCGCCCAATGGCGACACCGAGCTAGTTCAGCAGCACAGGCCCGTATCGATCTTCAGGCAGAAAAGCGTATGCGGGTCTTTGCGCAGATCCTTGCCTTGTCACGAAAAAGCCCGCCGGTTGTCGCCGGCGGGCTTGATTGAGTCGTGATGTGGCCATCGGCCGGCAGACGGGCGCAACAGATTCAGAGATCCCGGTACATCCGCGGAAATCCCGAAATCGGCTTGCCTCACATGGCGCGGAGGTTTTCCGCGCTGGTCTTGCCGCGCTTGCTGTCGACGGTCGCTTCGAACGAAACCTTCTGGCCTTCATTGAGCGAGCCCAGGCCGGCACGCTCGACGGCGCTGATATGCACGAACACGTCGTTGCCGCCGTCATCCGGCTGAATGAAGCCGAAGCCCTTTGTCGCGTTGAACCACTTAACTGTTCCGGTTGCCATTTAACTTCTCCAAGATGCGCAAAAGCGCGCTGTGCCCGCACGAACTTACGCGGGCTTCAATCCGATTTCAGCGATGTCCTGGGGGAAGTGAGCCGGTTCGGCGCGATCAACAAGGCAAATCGACTATTCGAATGTGAGGGCATTTACGCTGCTCTACCGGAAATAGCAAGCGAAAAGGAAATTCGCTCGATCGACAGCCGATTGACGAGCGGTCGAATTTACCGGGCCGCCGATACGGTTAGCTGCCCATCCCGGCCGTTTACGCGAAGATTCCTCGAAAATTTTACTCATACTGCGCGGTTTAACGTTACTCGAATAATTCAATTCTACGCGCTAACCATCTCCATATTTGAAACCATGCGTGCCGCTAAGACCGTTGCTTCACGGGGAGATTGGCCATGAACCAGATGTTCAGCGACAAGCTAGCGAGATACACAACCTTTGGGCGTCGGAAGGTGACACCTCGGGCCTGCGTTGCGGACAGCAAGCGGCACCTTCGGGCATTCCTGACCGACGTGCTCGAGGATCTCGGCTTCGTAACCAGCGAATGCGCAAAGGCCGACGAACTGGGGGCGATCCTCGAGGCCGAACTGCCGGATCTCGTCGTTCTCGGCGTGTCGGTCGACGGCATCGAGGCCGGCAAGATCCTCGAAATTCTGGTGCGGCGAGAGTTCCGCGGCAAGGTTCTCGCCATCGGCGCCCACGAGTCGATCATCGTCAAGGCGGTGCGGCAAGTCGGCGACGAATACGGCCTCGCGATGCTGCCGCCGCTCACCACGCCGTTCGCTGCGGGAACGTTGCGCGAGCGCGTCGCCATGCTTCTTCCCGACGAACCGGCGCCGAGCCCGGCCGTCAATGTGCCGGAGGCATTGCATGCCGGCTGGCTCGAATTGTGGTACCAGCAAAAGATCGATGCCCGCACGCTGGTTCGCTGCGGCGCCGAGGCGTTGGTGCGGATGCGGCATCCGACCTGGGGCGTGGTGCCGCCGGCCTATTTCATTCCGGAGGATGACGATCCGCATTTCCTGCGCCTGTCGGAATTCGTGATTGATCGCGCCACGCAGGACTGGCGCTACCTGCTGCAACAGCAAGGCCCGACCGAAATCTCGATCAACCTGCCGGTCTCGTTTCTCAAGAATGGCCAGGCGGTGCGCGATCTCTGCCGGCGAACGCCGGCGCATCCGGCATTCGCCGGACTACTGATCGAGATCAAAAGCGCCGAAGTCGTTCCCAACCTGGACCTGCTGGTCGATGTCGCCAAGCAAGTTCGCCTGCACAACATTGCGGTCTCGATCGATGATGTCGGGGTCGACTGGCCGGCGCTGATGGGGCTCGATACGTTCCCGTTCGCTGAAATCAAGGTCGACCGGCAATTCGTCACCGGCTGCGCCAACGACCGGCTGAAACGGACAGTGTGCCGCCGCATCGTCGAGCTCGGCAAGGAGTATGGCGTCCGGGTCGTTGCGGAAGGTGTCGAGACCCGTGCCGATTTTGTCGCTGCGAACGAGATGGGTTTCGACCTGGTGCAGGGCTATCTGTTCGGCAAGCCGATGGGGCTCAAGAAATTCGCGCGGTCGACCCTGGCCCAGCCGGTGCTGGTGCCGAACAGCAAGCCGCACCCCGATTGACGGGATCGGTGCCGGCCCCCTGCCCGTGGAGACGTCGCCAACTGATGAGACAGATCAGCCGAGCCGGCTGATCTGCTCCTCGGTCACCACGCGTTCGACGTTCTCGGTCTTGCTCTTGATACGATAGCGCGGGCGGCCGTCCGCCTCGATCGGCAGGCAGGTGACGATGGTATAGATGCTGCGCTCCTTGGTGACGGCGCGGCCCTGCGGCCCCTGCAACTGATGATGCACATCGTCGTTGATCGCGTAATTGTGGGCCATCGCCTATCCCCTGGTTGCAGCTGGGCTTTTAGTCGCAACCGCCCGGCATGGCAACAAGTCTCGCCGGTCCCCGCGGAACCATCCGAACCGTGGGCCTCGCGCTCCGCGTGCGGCTCCCCGCTACTGCTCGCCGAGGAAGCTCAAGATCGCGGCGTTGAATGTGACGGGATCCTGCAGGAATGCGAAATGGCTGGTGTCGGCGAGAATGAGCAGCCGCGCCCCTGGAATCGTTGCGGCGATATGGTCGGTATGCTCCCACTTGATCCCTTCGTCGTGCTCGCCGTCCACCACCCACACCGGCGTCCTGATGGCGCGGAGCTGTGCGTCGGTCCAGTTCGGCTCGCTATCCCACATCTTGCCGATCTGCTCCTGAAAGGCGGCGTACTCCTTCGGCGTTGCGGAGAGCTTTGCGTATTCCTGGCCGGCGCGCGCCATGTAGGCGGCGAACGTCGGGTTCTTGTCGAAGTCGTCCTTGAGTCCCGATTTCGAGGTGTTGGCGCCGAATGCGAATACGCGAGTCACACGCTCGGGGTGGCGCATGGCGATGTCGAGTCCGATGATGCCGCCGTCGCTCCAGCCGATGATGGCGGCCTTGTCGATCTTCAGCGTGTCGAGCAAGGCGACGACATCGTCAGCCATCAGGTCGTAGCCGAACGGCCGCTGGTCGCGTGTGCTGCGCCCATGACCACGGCTGTCGACCACGATCACGCGATACGATTGCGCCAGCGCGCGAGCCTGGTTGGCGAGATAATCGGAATTCGCGAGACCCCCATGCAGCAACAGCACCGGCGGACCGGCGCCGATCTCGGCATGATAGAGCTTGATGCCGTTGACGTCGGCATAGCCGGAGTGACCGCCTGTAACCGGAGCCGGCGTCGGCGGCAACTTCTGCCACAGTTCGTCCGCGCCCGCGGCCTGAAGCGGCATCGCGACCATGAGCAGGAAAGCCAGTACGCTAAATCGTGCCATGAGATTCTCCACTTGTCGGCGTGAACTGATTAAGCAGGCCAAAGCATCCATCGGGCCGCTGTTAATCTGGTTGGGTTGCGGCCGCCGACAAGAAGCACGCGAGCTAAATCGGCTATCTTGCGGCACCATCTTGGTTTCAACCGTAACGCTTGCGGCGAAATTGGTAACGGCCGCGCAATGCCGCTGCAGAACACTGCTCGTGAGGAACAGCCTCGGGGAGCGCTCGTCGATGTCGAAGTCCTATGGCGTGCACGCCATCGTGGTCGGTGCAGGGATCAACGGACGCGCGGCCGCGGGGATCGAACTGTAGTCCCCTATCACGACATATCCTGCCGCAAGGTGGCTTCGAGCTGCTCCAGCGCCCAGTCGACCTGATCGCTGGTGATCACAAGCGGCGGGGCGACACGGATGATGTGTTGATGGGTGTCCTTGGCGAGGATGCCCCTGCCCTGCAACGCCTCGCAGTAGCGGCGCGCGCCGCCGGCTTCCGGATAAAGCTCGACGGCCAGCATGAGCCCGCGTCCGCGCACCTCGCGGATTAGGTTGCTGCGGATGCTCCTGAGGCCTTCGAGGAAGCGCGCGCCCTGGACGGCGGCGTTCTCGATCATCCCTTCCTCGACCAGTACGCGCAGTGCGGCGCGGGCCACCGCACAGGCGAGCGGATTGCCGCCGAAGGTCGAGCCGTGCTGGCCGGGTTTCAAAGTGCCGAGCACCGCGTTGTTCGAAAGCACGGCCGACACCGGGTAGAAACCGCCGGACAACGCCTTGCCGAGCAGCGTGACATCCGCCTCGATGCCGTCGTGCTGTTCGGCGAGCAGTTTGCCGGTGCGGCCGAGTCCGGTCTGGATCTCGTCGAGGATCAGCATCACGTCATGCGCGGTGCAGAGCTCGCGCACTTTCGTGAAGTAGCCTGAAGGAGGGATGATGACGCCGGCCTCGCCCTGGATCGGCTCGACCAGGAAAGCGACGGTGTGCGGCGTGATCGCCTGCTCCAGCGCGCCGGCGTCGCCAAAGGGAATGATCTTGAAGCCCGGCGCGAACGGCCCGAAATGATCGCGTGCCGCAGCATCGGTGCTGAAGCCGACGATGCCGAGCGTGCGTCCATGGAAATTGTCGGCGCAGACGATGATCTCGGCCTGCCCATCCGGCACGCCCTTGACCTCATAGCCCCATTTGCGCACCGACTTGATCGCGCTCTCCACCGCCTCGGCGCCGCTGTTCATCGGCAGCACCTTGTGCGAGCCGGTCAACTCCGCGATCTGCTCGTAGAACAGCGCCAACTGGTCGTTATGAAAAGCGCGGGACGTCAGCGTCAGCTTGCGCGCCTGCTCCACCATGGCGGCGAAAATCTTTGGATGGCAGTGACCCTGATTGACGGCCGAATAGGCGGACAGGCAATCGAGATAACGGTTGCCTTGCGTATCCCACACAAAGACGCCTTCGCCGCGCGACAGCACGACGCCGAGCGGCTCGTAATTCTGGGCGCCGAAGCGCGCTTCCCTCGCGATGAAATCGCTAGCCGACGGATCCATCCTCGTCACTCCAGTTGCAGCGAACTGGCGCCACCCCGGGTATTCAATCGCCCGGCTATTACGTATGTCTTGGATGCGTTTTCGTCACCCGGCCGGCCAGGAAGATTGATCCCTGGGAAGCCGTCCACGTGGATCGTGCACTTCGACCTTGTGGGGCAGATCGGATCCCCATCGCCACAATACCAGATTCGTCATGTCCGGCCGAGCGCCCGTCGCGAACGACGGTGTCAGGATTGCAGCCGCTCCCTTCGCGATCAGCAGCTTGACGATGCCCCAGGAAGCCGGGAGTTTTCCGGTTGCCACATCGTAGGCCCAGGGACACGCCATCGACGCAAGATCGACCCCTTCCGCAGCCCGATCGGAATCCGTCCTGAGATCGACGATGCCGTCAACGTCGACGTTGTAAGTACAGATTGTCAAAGGATCAAAACGGTGACCGAAGCCGTGCCCCATCTCGACAAGCATGCCTTCGACCGTCAAGGCGAGATAAAGCGCCGGTGTGCCGACAGGATTAAAGCGGCCACCTTTTGCAGCCGCTCCTGCTCCCGATAGCCGCGTCCATGCCCACTGGGGATCGTGCGCGCGGTAGCACGTCCCTTTCCACTTCAAGCAAAGCCCCCCGTCGCCACGTGATCAAGATAATCACGGACGGCGGAGGCTTTGCCTTCCTTCACAAGCGACTCGGCGGTGCGGCCACCAAAGGCTGCAATCGGCTCAGCCCGATACCAGGCCATGGCCTGCTTTTCGCCCCCGGCCCAGTCGGCGATCCGACCGATAATTTCCAGCATTTCGGTCGCCCGCGTCTGGGTCTTTGGCGCCTCCAGACGGGCAGCGCGATAGACGGTTTCAGGCTTTAAGCCGATCGTCTCGGCAAGCTGTCCCTTGGACATGCCAAAACGCTTCGCTACGCGTTCCACGGAAATGTGGCCCTTGGAGTCCAGGAACGTCGTCACCAGATGACCGCCCCTGGATTTTTCCTGCGTTGATGCAGCCCCCGCGATGGAGCGGATGTTGGCCTTGGTTTTCGTCTTCGAACCAACGCGGGCCGGCCCACGGCGGGCGGACCCACTCGAGCGCGACCTCTTGCTCGTCGACATCTCTGCCACTCCATTTGCCATAATTATATGGCACTTTGTGTGGGATTTCGCAAGAAAGTCCACGAAAGGAGGTTGCCGCTATCTTCGCAGCGTCTGAAGGTCGTGCTCAGGCCAAACCCACTCAATCGCCCGCGGATCTCGTGCTGCCTCCGGCCATGCTCTCGAATACGCCATCACGGCGGATGAAGGCGTGGACAAGGGCCGCCGCCAGATGTCCGAGAATGAGCAGAAAGAACGCATACGCAAGCAGGGTGTGGGATAGCCGAAGCCAGCCATAGACCACGATGTTGTGCGGCAGAATCGGAACCAGTTCGAATCCCTTCCAGATCACGATGGGATAGCCGCCGGCCGATTGCATGGCCCATCCGATCAGCGGCAAGCCGATCATCAGGATGTACAGGACGTAGTGCGAACCCTTTGCCAGCGCGACCTGAATGGGCGGCAGATCGCCCGGAAGCGGCGGCGGTCGATGGGTGAGCCTGACGATCAGCCGCAGCAGCGCCAGCAGAAGGATGGCCAGTCCGAGCGGACGGTGGATGGCGAGCAGTTCGGGATAACGCTCTGTCACCGTGGAAACCATGCCGGCGCCGATCAGCAGCATGGCCAGGATCAGCGCCGCCATGAGCCAATGGAGAATACGCGCCGGGAGCGCAAACCGATCGACTGTGCGGTTCATTTCGCGCCTCCCTCGGCTCGTTCCTGCAGCGTGATCGCATCCGGACGCGGCCCTTCGATCGCCCGTCGCCGGAACGAAACCGAATAGGCCGCCGAGCGGGCCGCAAGCAGCGGGTCATCGGAGCGCTCCACGCCCTTGGGCAGGATCAAGGGATCATAATTGTAGTCGCGGCAATTTCCCTCCCATTCGGTCGCCACCTGATCGAGCACCATCGTTCCGACATCGATGCTCTTGTGTTCGCCTTGCCATTGCACCGTCGCGTTGTCGGTCTGATCGCCTGGATTGGCCAAAATCACCATCATGTGCCACCTGACCGGTCCCTTTTTGATCCGCGCGAGGATATCGTCGAACAGGAAGTTTGCAGGCAGGCTGTCGAGCGTATTCTTGTCGAGCGCAGTGAAGGGCGTTTCCGGATTGAACTGCCAGCGAACGCTCCGCTCCACGCCGTTGTTGTCCACGAAGCGGAACGCGTTGATGCTGTGATAGGTGCCGTTGGCGAAACTCGACGGCGTCGGTGTCTTCGCCATGTATTCCAGGAACGCTTTCGTCTCCAGATGGGTGGCAAGGAAAGGCCCCATCTTGGCTGGATCCGGCTTGCCGGTCGCAGCGTCAGGCTTGCTGGCGATCTGCAGAGCCTCGAAGTCGGCGGGATTGGAGACGACGAAGATCGGCGTCTGGTCCATCGCCATTCGCCACTCTTCGCCGTCGGGCAACTGGAAGCGCAGGCCAAGACCATGAAAGACCGCGGTGCTATCGCGGCCGGTCGGGTCGCTGCCATTGGTGTTGAAGCGGCCGATGAGCGGAATCGAGCCTGCTGGAAAAAGCGCGGCGCGCGAAAGCGCCGTGCCCGCGCCGTTGGATTCAAAACGGCCGGCAACGCAGACCCCTTTGGAGTGAGCGCGCCGGAAACCGGCGTATATCCTGCCCGCATTATATTGAAGGGCGTCGATCAGCGTGTCTCCACTGATGCGGTTTGGCGTCAGCCAGCCGCCGGTCCAGGCAAAAATCAGGGCTGCCGCCCCCGCGATCACCGCGATCCCGGCCAGGGCGCGCACGGGATTTCCCGACGGACCATTCGCCACCATGCTTTTTCCTTGCTCCGGAGTGCTCAGCTCATATGACCGATTCCATTCATGGCCTCCGACGCCTCGTCGTCTTTCGGATATGAACGCGCTTTGCGTGTTCGCACCGCGGAAGCCGGAGCAAGGCGCGACTGGATTTGAGATCCGGTTCGAGGATGTCCCGAACCCAAACGAGCCTGCATGGTCGCCGGCCGAAGTGTGCGATATCTGCAACACGCTTCTAAATTTTCGCTGCGTGAGCAGCCGTGTCTTCAAGACAAAGCATGGTTGTTTAATACAGTGCGGCGCAGCCCGTCTCGGCCGTGTTCAAAACGTCTCCGATTAGATGCGAATATCATCGGCGGTGGCTTGAAGGCGGCGGTCGGGAGCATCAGAGTAATCGGGCATCACGGCCGAGGCGCCGTCGTGATCGAGCCGTTGCGTAGATCCATCGTCGGTAAGCGTACATCAGAGTACAAGCTCGCGGCGCGTTTTTAGCCGCTGCGGGCTTGCGAAAGCTTTCTTCGACAGAGGCAGCTCCATGTACGTCACGGCCCGCAGGGTGGATACCATCCTTCTTAAGAACCTCCTCAAGAGCCTTCTTCACATCGTTGGCCTGCTATCGATGGCTGCCACCGCCAGCGCAGCCGACCTTCCCGTGAAGGCGCCGCCCCCCGCTTTATGGGACTGGACGGGCTTTTATCTTGGTGGACATACGGGCGGCGCGCTGGATCTCAGCAACGTCTCCAACCCATACGGTCCGACGCTGTTCGGTGATAACGTCCGCTCCCCGGGTCCGCTGCTCGGTGCGCAAATCGGCTACGACCGGCAGTCCGGGCCCTGGGTGGTCGGCGGTCAGGCCGATATCACCTGGGCAAACCTCAACGGCACCTTCACCTGCCTGCAACCTGCCCGCAGCCTTGAGCCGCTGCCGCCGGATAACATCCCGGGCTTCATGGGTGGAGCATATGGCGCGACCTGTCAGGTCCAGCCCCGCTGGTTTGGCACCGTTACGGGCCGCCTTGGTCTCGCGACAGGACCTCATGGCAACGTGCTGCTCTATGCCAAAGGCGGATTGGCATGGATGCAAGGCAGCGTCGATATTGCGGTCAACAACATTCGGGCCGGGACCGACGGCCCGCCAAACGCCCGGACCGGCTCCCGCTTCAGCCAGTGGGGCTGGACCGCCGGCGTCGGCCTCGAATACGCGTTGAGCGGCAACTGGTCGGTGATGCTTGAGTACGACTATCTCGGCTTCGGCCGGCATGGTCTTGAGACGCCCGACGCCCCCATCATCGCGGGTGACTTGCCCGGCATCAGCGATTCTTCGGCCCCCGATGGCAGAAGTGCCGGCCTCAGCCAGGCCATCCACGTGCTGAAGCTTGGCGTGAATTACCGCTTCGGGGACCGGGCGGCACCATGGCCCTCGGCCGCATCGGCCAACCTGACGTTACCAGCGCCCGTCGCCAGCGCCTTCAAGGTCGAATTCGGCACGCGGTACGTGCATGGCTGGGGCCGATACCAGCAGGACCTGGCTGGAAGTTCGCCCCTGCCCGTGAACAACTCGCGGCTGACATGGGACCAACTGCGGACGAATGGCGCTGAATTGTTCGCGCGGGTCGACACGCCGCAAAACTTCGTCGTGAAGGGTATGCTGGGCGGTGGCAGCGGAAATAACGGACACATCAACGATGAGGATTGGGGCCTCCAGCAACCGTTTCTGGGCGATGCCGAAAGCGTGTTCCCTTACCAGAACTCGATAGCGGCTGCCTCGAGCCGCATCAGGTATTTCACCGTCGATGCCGGTTACAATTGGTTTCAACAGCCAGCGTACCGGCTCACGCCGTTCATTGGCTACAGCTATCTCGAACAGCGCATGGAAACGCCGAAGACCCTTGCTTACGTCATGTACTCGCCTGCCTCTGTGATCGACACGCTAGGTCTTGGGCAAGACAACAACTGGCGAGCGTTGCGCGTCGGGGCCGCCGCCGACATCGTGCTGGCGCCGCGCGTGCATCTGAACGCAGAAGCAGCGTACCTGCCTTATGTTCGCTATCATGGCCATGACGACCACGGACCGGGCGCGCTATCCCCGCAGTGGGGAAACGGCGACGGCGTCCAACTCGAGGCAATTCTTTCCTACGATCTCACCGACAAGCTCAACGTCGGCGTCGGCGGCCGCTACTGGGCCTTCTGGATCCCGAACGGCCAGACCGCGAACTACGCCACCGGCGGCACGGGCGCCATTGGTGCGCAGACTTTCTCGGCCGAACAGGCGGCAGCGTTCGTGCAGGCGTCCTACAAGTTCGGCCTGCCATGGGGCGGGGGGCACTGACAGCGTCGAACGCACTTGAGAAGCCGTCGTTCGAAGCCGTCGTTCCTTGCCGGGGAGCGACTCTTATCCGTGGGTTCATCCCTCGCTTGGCATCGCGGTTCCGCGCAGTCTGGCCATGTAGCGGGCCGGTGAGGTGCCGAGCGCTTTTCGGAACATCGTCACGAAGCTCCCGGCGCTCTCATAGCCCAGGTCCAGCGCCACGCGCTGGACCGAAGCGCCCTTGGCCATCCATTGCAGTGCGAGCATGATCGTCAGTTGCTGGCGCCAACGACCGAAGCTCATTCCCGTTTCGCGCGCGAGAACACGCGCAAGAGTCCGCTCGCTGAGCCCGGCCCGCTTGGCCCACGTCTCCATTGTGCCGCGATTGGCGGGATCGACCATCATCATCTCGACGATCCGCCGCAGCCGATCGTCCCTGGGCATCGGGAGGTGCAGGCGTTCGATGGGGGCTGCAGCAATCTCATCGAGTAGCAGCGTGACCAGATGCGATTCCCGGCCGCCTTCCGGATAGTCCACCGGAAAGCTGGCAGCGCAGATCAGCAACTCGCGCAGCAGCGGCGCCACGGATACCGTACAGCAGACCGCAGGCAAGCCCACCGCCACCGCCGGATCGATGAAGACATTATAGCCTTCGATCGTCCCGGATGCCTTGATGGCGTGCATGGCGCCGCCGGGAATCCAGATCGCGCATTGCGGCGGCACCAGCCAGAGTCCGCTCTCCGCCTCACACGTGAGAACGCCGCGCAGCGTGAACAGCAACTGCGCTTTGCGGTGCCGGTGATGGTCCAGTTCGATGCCTCCGCTCGCCACCGTCAAGCCGAAGGCCACCACCGGCCGGGGCAGATCGTCCAGATCAGGCAGATCGGCCGGATAGATCAGCTCTTGCAGGATGGGCATGGGGCGAGCGGCCTTTCACGGGCTTGTTGGCAGGATCTCCGAATATTTTGTCAGATTTACCCGATGCTGCCAATCGCTCGAAGTCGTAGTGATGATCGTCAGGCTCCACGGGACGCACCCGGAAGGGCCCGGCACTGGAGATTATGGATGGATACATCGAACATTGGGCGCATCGCCGGAGTTCTTCGGCCGCCCCTGCCCAGGCGTGGAGCGCCGCCATGAACGGGTCGATCGAGACCGTCGCCGAGTTGGAAGCGGTTGTCGGCAAGACGCCGCCGCCGATGAACCTCAAGGTGATCGATCACCTCGATGACGGCGCGTTGCGCTGGATCGCCGCGGCGCCGCTGATGTGCGCCGGCTTCGGAGATGGCGCTGCCATTGGCGTCACCCTCGGCGGCGGCAACCCCGGCTTCGCGCGTGGCGACGCCAAGGAATTGCGGCTGCCCGCGGCGCTGCTCGACGATCCGGCGCTGGCCCGGCCGGGCCTCGGCTTCGGCTCGCTGTTCCTGCTGCCGGGCCTCAGCGAAACGATGCGCGTCAACGGCCGGGTGACGGACGTACGCGACGGCGAGATCCGCATTGCGGTCGATGAGTGCTATGGCCACTGCGGCAAGGCGCTGATCCGCTCGGAGTTCTGGTCGGCCTTGCCGGAGGTGGCGCCGGAGCATACCGCCGCCTTCGTCAACGTCAGTCGATTCATGGCGTTGGCGACGATCGACGCTCAAGGCCGCGCCGACCTCAGTCCCAAGGGTGACCCGGCTGGCACGATGGCGCGTCTCGAGGATGGCAAGGCCTGGTTCGCCGATCGTCCGGGTAACCGCCGCACCGACAGCTTCCGCAACATTCTCACCCAGCCGCATATCGCCGCCACGCTGCTGATCCCCGGTTCGACGCGCGTCGCCCGCCTTTCGGGAAGCGCGGGAATCACGACCGACGAGGCGATGCGCGCGCAGTTCGTCGTCCAGAACAAGACGCCGGCGTTGGTCATCGCCATCGACGATCTGGCCGTCGAGCTCTGCGAAAGTCCGGCGCTCCGGCGCGCCAACCTCTGGCCCGTCAAACCTCCGACCCACGGGATCGACGCGCCGCAACTGTTCGTCGAGCATATCAAGCTCAACAGGGACAAAGGCCTCGGGGCCAAACTGGCGAGCGCCGCCCTGTCCGTTCCAGGTGTTTCCGGCCTTCTGAAGAAGAGCCTGGAGAAGGAATACAAGGACAATCTTTATTAGCGCTGTACCCTGATCGGTCCTGAAGGTGACCGGTGCCAGCCCTGCCGAACGTCTCTGCAAATGGCCGGGCAAGATCGGGTTGGACTGAGCCTCAGCGAAAGCGCCATGATCTCGGGAATGAAGCGCTAAACTGCTGTAGGACGTTGGTCGGGTTTCCGAAGAAGGAACGCCGATTTCACGCTACAGCCGCCGTGGCCACGCTGGCCTACGATCATTTTTTGAGTGGCTGGCGAGCCGCACCCGACGAAGATGAGCACTACGTCTACGCCATAGCCCTCTAGCGCCGCCCGGAAGTACGCGGGAGACGATAATGGTCGTCCCCTTCTGCGTCCGTCACGGATACGCTGCGGTGGCCTATCCGCAGATCCCACACTTGGTTCCCACGGACGAGGTATAAGGGGAGGAGAAGTCCCTCGGGCTGATCAATGCGCCCCGGAGCTCGGACGTTCTCCGAAGCGGTCCGCAACGTGATCGATGAAACTGCGCAGCGTTTGCGTCGGTGGGCGTGTCGCAGTGAACAGAATGTGCAGGGCGCGCGTGGGCGTTTCATAATCGGGCAGGACCTGCACCAACCGACCTGCCGCTAGGTCATCCGCCAGGATCAGGTTCGCCTGCAGAATAATGCCTTGCCCGTCCAGCGCGGCTGCTTGCAGCACACGCGCGTCATTCACCTGAAACCTGCTGCGCACCTGGACCCCGTGAACCTGTCCCTCCTTGTCGAAGCGCCACTCGGAGAACGGTTGCCCGGAGGCGAAGACGAAGCCGAGGCAGTCGTGCGCAACCAGGTCCGCAGGCGTTCGTGGTGTGCCCCGGGTGGCGAGATAGCCGGGTGAGGCGCATGCGATCAGTCGGTAGGGAACGAGCGCGCGGGAGATGAACTCGGAATCCTTGAGCGGCCCGAGGCGGATGACGACGTCATACCCTTCTCCCACGACATCGACATAGCGGTCGGTCAGGTCGAGTGTGATCTCGACCTGCGGATAGATCCGCAGAAAATCCGATATGAGGGGCGCGAGGGCGATGCTACCGAAAGTCACCGGCGCGCTGACGCGCAACCGTCCGCGCGGGGTGGTGCTGGATTCACGGGCGGAGGCTTCGGCCGCCTCGACCTCGCCGAGCACCACGCGGCAGCGTTCATAGAAGGTCTGTCCGATTGCGGTCAGGCTCTGGCGCCGGGTCGAACGATGGAGGAGCTGCGCTCCAAGCCGTTCCTCGAGGAAGCTCACATGCTTGCCGACCATCTGAGATGACAGACCGAGTGCCGTCCCCGCCGCGGTGAAGGAGCCGAGATCCGCTGCTTTCACAAAGACGGCCATGCTGGTGAGACGATCCATCGTTCCCAAACTGCCGGTTTCAAATCATGAAAGGTTTCGTCTCCTAATAACTCTGGTGCGTCAACCTATCTGTTTCTCGGTCGCAGACGGTCATACAGACCAGGAGACGAGAATGCCTTTCTTCATCGCAGTCATGGCGCATCCGGATGGAGATGGATGGAACCGTCACCTTGCTGCCCACGTGGCCTATCTCGCGGATCTCGTCGCGTCGAGCAGCTTACGGGCATCCGGTCCCCTGATCGGCACGCCGCACCGATCCGGCTTTCTGATTTTCACCGTTCCTGATCGCGCCAAAGTCGAGGCGCTCGTGGCAGCGGATCCGTTCGCCGTCGAGGGTCTCATCGAGAGCTTGACTATCACCGAATGGGACCCGCTCTTCGGTGCTTTCGCGGTGGAGTCCTCCGGGCATCTGCCCGGGTCCCCGCGCTTTTGCCGACGGAGGTCTGACCGATGCGCGAATTTTACGAACTCACGACACTGGCGTTCCCACTTCTCTCTACATCGAAGGTTGCGAAGGCTGCGCGGGTCTGGGTCTCGATGCCCGATGCCGCCGGCACCCTGTTGGGTTGCTGGCGCACGGAGATTGGCCCGCTCGGACGCATGCTGATCTTGCGCCGCTTCGATGATGCCGGCGCCCTGCAACAGGAGCGGCATCGCGCGCTATCGAGTGCCAGTCCGTTCAACGCCGGCGGCGTGATAACGGCACTGGAGATGGACAGCTACAGCCCCTTTCCCTTCCTGCCGCCGGCGCGAGCCGCCGCCCATGACGCGGTCTACGAATTCCGGACCTACAAGCTAAAGCCGGGCGGTCTTCCGCCGACGCTCGCCGGCTGGGAAGCCGCGATCGAGCCGGCCCGGGACTACACGGCGCACCTGATGATCAACATGTATGCGCTCGACGGGCCGCCCCGGATCACCCACGTCTGGGGGTTTGATAGCCTCGCACAGCGTGCAGCGTTGCGGACCGCCGCCTACTCCGCGGGAATCTGGCCGCCGAAGGGCGGTCCGGAAAACATCCTCGAGGCGATTTCGGTCATTGCACTGCCCGAGGGCGAGTGAGCTAACCACTGCTATCAGACCGGGTGTCGAATGCACGCAAACCGATAGCTTCCGGCGCAGCCGTGGCAGTCAGTACGGCTCGGAATATCCGCTTTGTCCAGTAGTCGGACGGAGCCGCACGTACGAGTTTCCGCCTGTTCTACTCATCGATCCCGCTACTTTGCTGCCAGCGAGGGGTAGGTCAAACGTCGGCTTCGAAGTCCGAGTCGGATACCCCTGCGGCAATCGGCGGTGATTGAGCAGCATATCGCGCCATGGCGTAGGATCGTGAGCGGCTGGCGGGCCACGCCCGACGAAGATGAGCACTACGTCTACGCTATAGCCCTCTAATGCCGCCCTTTCTCACGAGCCGGTCAGGGTGGGTAGGCATGAGCGCCTCGACGAGCGCATCCACCACCACGCGCACCTTGGGAGCCAAATCCCGCGAGCGCGGCCAGAGTGCGGTAATGGGGACGTCTTCCGCGGGGGTGGAGATCGGGACAATTTCAAGCCGCCCGCTGCGGAGATCGTCCGCCGCAAGCCAGGTCGAGAGATAGGCGATGCCAAGCCCGTTCACGGTTGCGTCCCGCAGGGCTTCGCCGTGGCTGATGGCGTGGCGTGGCTGGATGACGAACCGCCTGACCGTTCCGTCCGGGCCGCAAACCGCCCATGGCAGCGGGCGGCCATCTTTGGCGAAGGCGAGGCAGTCGTGATTGACGAGTTCTTCTACGGAGGCCGGACGCCCGCAACGGTCCAGATAGGCCGGTGCGGCGCAGATGATCGACCGTTGCGTACCAATGCGCCGCCCGATCAGGCTCGCATGATTTCCGGGATCGCCAAGCCGGACCACAAGGTCGATGCCTTCCTCGACGAGATCGACCTGACGGTCGGTGAATGAGATATCGAGATTGAGATCGGGATTCCCCTCCGCGACCTTCGTTAGCACGGGCATGACGCACAACCGGCCGAACGAGATCGGCAGGTTGATCCGCAAGGTTCCCGATACGACGCGCGTTCGCGAGGCCAGCAGCGTCTCCGCCGCGTTCAGTTCTTCCAGGACCTTGAGGCAACTCTGGTAGTAGGCCCGCCCGTCGGCCGTCAGGTTGAGGCTGCGCGTCGTGCGGTCCAGCAGCCGGATGCCGAGGCGCTCTTCCAGGCGAGCGACGCTCTTGCCTGTCGCGGATTTCGACACGCCCATGCGTGCGGCGGCAGCCGTGAAACTGCCCGTTTCCACCGCATGGACGAAGGCGGAAATGCCTTGAAGGTGGGAATGAATGTTCAGGCTTATCAATTGGAGACCAAATGGAGGAAGTGTTCGCAAAACACGTCGCAACACAATCCATATGATTGTCAATAAGGTTCTCGCTTAACGCGTGAAAGGACCGACCATGAGCGAGACAATGAAACGATGGCAGTTGCCGTCATTCGGACTGAAGAACCTGGAATTGGCCGAGGCGCCAGTGCCTGGGCCGGGCAGCAACGAACTCCTGATCCGGGTTGCGGCGGTCTCCCTCAACTATCGCGACAAGCTGGTGGTCGAAGGTGAGCTGCTGCCCGGCAGGCCAACCATGCCGTTCGTTCCGGTATCGGACATGGCGGGAGAGGTCGTGGCAACCGGCGCTGACGTATCGCGATTCAAGGTCGGCGATCGGGTGCTCGGAAACTTCTGGACGCAATGGATCGACGGTGAGCCACCACGGGAGATGGCCCGGCATGGCCTGTCGCTCGGCGGACCGCTGCCGGGCATGTTGGCTGAATATGTGACGCTACACGAGGGCGTCGCCGTCAAGGCGCCCGCGTCGCTGACGGACGAGGAAGCCTCCACCTTGCCGGTTGCGGCGTTGACGGCATGGTCCGCCCTGATCGAGACAGGTCATCTGAAAGCGGGCGAGACGGTTCTGGTGCAGGGCACCGGCGGCGTCGCCCTGTTCGGACTCCAGTTTGCGCAGGCCTTCGGAGCCCGTGTGATCGTCACCTCGCGGAGCACGGAGAAGCTGGAGCACGCGAAGGCGCTCGGCGCTTTCGGCGTGATCGATACGCGTGCCAACCCAGACTGGTCCGCTGCAGCGCTGGACCTGACCGACGGGCGTGGTGTCGATCATGTGCTCGAACTGATCGGCGGCGACAATATCAGCCGGTCGGCGGCCGCCCTGGCGAGCGGCGGGCGTATCGCCCAGATCGGCTTCATGAAGGGATCGGAGATCGTGCTGTCGGCGGTTCCCATGATGCTGAAGAGGGCCATTATCCAGGGCATTTCAGTCGGCCACAGGAGGGCATTCGAGGACATGAACTGCGCCATCGACGAACACGGCATCAAGCCGGTGATCGACAAGGTCTACGCCTTTGAGGATGCACGAGCGGCGTTCGATCATCTCGAACGCGGGCCGTTCGGTAAGGCGGTCGTTCGGTTCAAGAGTGAAGTTGGAAGCTGATTCTCAAATCCGCCCTGTCGTGGCGTGCGGTGTTCGGCGGGGTTTGCGTAGCTATGGCGCAGGGTATCGCGCCATAGCGTAGAATCGTCGATTGGCGGAGAGGGAGGGATTCGAACCCCCGATAGGCTTGCACCTATGCCGCATTTCGAGTGCGGTGCATTCGACCACTCTGCCACCTCTCCAAAGCCATCATCGGGTGATGTGCACCACCCCGGTCGGCGCCGGTTCTAGGCGAGGACGGCGGGGCAGACAAGAGTCGAAAAGGGAGCATTTGGATGGATCATCTCACGATTCGGGCCAACGGCGCCGCGTTCCATGTCGCACGGGCCGGCAAAGGTCCGCCGCTATTGCTGTTGCACGGCTGGCCGGAGTTCTGGCTGACCTGGGAGCCGGTGATGGAGCGGTTGGCCGACCGTTACACGTTGTTCGTGCCCGACCTGCGCGGCTTCAGCGACAGCGACAAGCCCGACGGACGCGCTCGGCCTCAACAGAGTGGGCGTCGTCGGTCATGCTGTCGGCGGCGCGGTGATGCAGCCGCTGGCGAGAAACGCGCCTGAGCGCATCGCCGGGCTTTTCTTCTTCGATTTCGTCTATCCCGGCATCGGTCCGCGGATGGCGGAGCCGGACCGGCTCAATAATATCTGGTACCAGTCGTTCCATCAGATGGAGATGGCGCCCGCGCTGGTCGGCGCGACGCGCGAAAACTGCCGCGCGTATATCGGTTATTTCCTGAAGCATTGGGCGCATCGCAGGGACGCGTTCGACGCTGTGCTGGAAGACTTCACCGATAATTTCCTGAAACCCGGCAATCTCGCCGGCGGCTTCGCGCATTACCGCGCGTCCCATGCCGGCCGGATCAAAATGATGAAGGGCGAAGCGCCGCAACTGGCGCCGATCGTGGTGCCGGCCTGCATCCGCTGAGCCGAGCATGATCCGCTGTTTCCTTACGCGTGGACCGACCGCTTAAGCGAAACGTTTTCCGATCTCGATCTCGCACTGTTTTCCGGGGTGGGACATTTTCCACACCGCGAGGATCCCGAGCGCGCGGCCGCGGAGATCGCGGCATTTTTCGAGCGCGTCGATTGGAACTAGAGCGTTTTCGAGCGAAGTGGAAACCGGTTCGCGTGAAGAAAACGCGTCAAACAAAAGAGCGCAGCGACAGGTTAAGGGTGGGACCGCCAGACGCGACAAAAACCGGCGGTCCCGTGCCGCGTCATTAAAATTTCTGGCCGGGAAGTGCGGCTTCGCCAGCCAGCCTGAGCGACGTTTTCACGGTAGCGATCGCAACGGAATCGGCAACGCGATCCCGGTCTTAACCTAACCAGTCAAGGTTACTGTGCCTCGATTCCGGGGGTTCGAGGCTGCGAGGACCCCCTCAATCCTTGCTCTTCTTCTCTTTCTTGTCGTCCTTGCTGTCTTTGTCGTCCTTGTCTTTCCTGCGGTTGGTGAAGCGGGCATTGCCCAGCCCAGTGCCGATGGTCAGCACGCCCCAGCGCTCCACCTCCTGCATGAACGGCACCTCGGACAGGCCCTGCACCACGCCGTCATTGTGCATCAAAACCGCGGTGTCATGATCGCCGATCTCGGGGATCGCTTCGACAAGGCTCGCCGGCAGGTTGAATTTGCTGCTCTCCCAATTGCCCGGCAGGTTTTGCGCGCCTTTCTCGATCGAGCCGTCCTCGTCGATGACGCCGGGGCAGGCGATTCCGATGAAGGGCGCAAGCTTCAGACCTTCGGTGTCAGCCGAGTCGATCAGTGCTTTGAGCATTTTCACCAGCCGCTTGACGGCCCCTTCGCGGGTCGGCTCGTCATCGGCATGGCGCCAGAGATCCGCGTGCCAGACCGCCGCCTTCGACAGATCCGGCGCTTTCTTCCAGCGGGTTTCGACCACGCCGCAACGGATATTGGTGCCGCCGATATCGACCGCGAGGATGCTGTCATGGGCCTCGAAGATCCACGAGGGTGCCAGATGCAGGCAGCCGATCAGGCCGGCCTCATCGGGATGAAACCGGATCGGCACGATATCGACCTTAAGATCTTCGGCCTTCAGGATGATATCCGTGCGCGCGATCGCGAGTTCGCCGACCCGGCTCTGCCGGAAGCCGCCACCGACCACAATGCGTTCGGTGTCGGCCCAGGCCTTCGTCTTGAGAAATCGCCGCGTCACATAAGCGAGTTCCTGGGCGAATTCCTCGATCGCGCCATGCACCAGGGCGGCCGCCGCGACATCGTCGCCGATCAGCGCCTCATCGAGCGTGTTCTTGGCAATGGCATGGGTGGATTTCCCGCCCAGCGGATCCTCGCCATTCTTCTTCAGCGGCTTGCGCAAGGCTTCCAGGATGTTGCGGAACGCGCCCCTGCTGGCGCGGTCGCCGAGAAAGCCGTCATCGTCCTTCAGCTCGATATTGAAGCTGTCGACATTCACCGACGGCAGCCGGGTTGCGCCGTGCCGGGCGATGCCCGTGGTCGTTACGATATCTTCAGCCATTTTCGCCCTTGCCCTTGGGAAACTGGAAGGACAACGGCGAGGGAACCCGTTGGTTTCATGAGGGGGTCGGAAGGGGTGAGTAGCGAATGGCGAGTGACGAATGGTCCCTCCCCATTCGCTATTCGCCATTCCCTATTCGCCGCTTTAGCTCAAATCAGGCATATTCGGCTTGTTTTCGGGCTACTTTGCCTTGACTCAAGGCGTTTACGGGCTATAAGTCCGGCAACCCGACGCGGGATTTTCTCGCGCTGTTTGTTTTTGCGCGGCCCAAGGGGATCAGTCCCCGATCGCGCGGAAATTGAACCCATAACGACTGAAGAAAAAGCCGGCCCGGAGAAATCCGAGGCCGGGATCGAACACGAAGGAATAAAACGATGTTCGCAGTCATCAAAACCGGCGGCCGGCAATACCGCGTTGTTCCGGATGATGTGCTCGAGATAGGCAAGATCGCCGGCGATGTCGGTACGATCGTGCAGCTTGGCGAAGTTCTGCTGGTCGGCGGCGACCAGCCGGTGCTCGGCATGCCGACGGTAGCGGGTGCTTCGGTTGCGGCCGAGGTGCTGCAGCACAAGCGCGGACCGAAGGTCATCTCGTTCAAGAAGCGCCGCCGCAAGAATTCGCGCCGCAAGCGCGGCTATCGCGACGAGATCACGGTGCTGCGGATCACCGAGATCCTGACCAACGACAACAAGCCGACAATCGGCCCGCGTCCGAAGCGGGAAAAGCCGGTTGCAGCGGCGCCCGCCGAGAGCGACGATTAGAGCATTTTCGAGCGAAGATACCGGTTCGCGTGAAGAAAACGCGTCAAAACAAGAATCTAGAGCTTCAGTTCTGAAGCTCTAGTCGCCCGGAAGATGCGACAAGAAGTGAAGTAAGAAACGTTAAAAATTGAAGCGTGATCAGAAGTGAAATGATTCCGTCAAGGAATTGATCTACAGATTCGGCGAAGTTTGGAGACGGGCCATGGCTCACAAAAAAGCAGGCGGTTCATCGCGTAACGGACGTGATTCAGCGGGCAAGCGGCTCGGAATCAAAGCGTATGGCGGCGAGCATGTGATCCCCGGCAACATTATCGCGCGTCAGCGCGGCACCACGTGGCATCCCGGCCTTAATGTCGGCATGGGCACCGACCATACTCTCTTTGCCAAGGTAGAAGGTCATGTCGAGTTCCGCGCCAAAGCCAACGGCCGCACCTTTGTATCGGTTGTTCCGGTAACCGAGGCTGCAGCCGAGTAAACGGTGGACAAAATGAGTCCGCCGGTCCTGTTGAACCGGCGGAGTCCAAGGGCTCCTAAGGGGAGGCGGGAAACCGGCCTCCCCTTAATCTTTGATGCGTTTGTTGTCGCATACAGGAGCCCGACATGCTGCAGGATATTCCGACTCCGACCTTGCGCGAGACGAGAAGCTGCGTCCTCGAGACCGAACGGCTGATGCTGCGCAAGCCGACGCTCGCGGACGTAAAAGCGATTGCGCGTCTCGCCAACGACCGCCGCATTGCGGAAAACACCCGCCGCCTGCCGCATCCCTATTCAACGGACGACGCCGTTGAGTTCGTACGCGCGCTGGCGAGTGATGCCCGCGAAACGGTGTTCCTGATCGAAAACAACCACACACCGGTCGGCGTCGTCGGCATCGACTGGCGCGAGCCAGATGCGCCGGAACTCGGCTACTGGCTCGGCGTCGAGCATTGGGGCCAGGGTTTTGGTACCGAAGCCGCACGGGCCGCGATCGACTTCACCTTCGAGGAATTCGATATCGAGCAGCTCGTCTCCGGGGCGCGGGTCACCAATCCGTCATCGCGCAACATCCTGGAGAAGTGCGGCTTCCAGTGGAGCGGCGTCGAGTTGCACCGCTTCGAGGCGCTGGGATCATCGACCCCGGTCGATTGTTTCCGGCTTTCCCGCAGCGTCTGGGCCTCGCTGAAGAACTGGGGCAGTTCGACGCGGCGCTAGTCTAGTAATGGTTGTCTCCCGGCCTTGAGCCGGGACGACAAGGTCCGTTTTCACACCGGCGGATTGACCACCGTCTCCTCGCGCCCGAGTTGCCGCTCGCGCAGGAAGATGTAGAGCCCGGCCCCAATGATGATGGCGGCGCCGACGATCGTCGCGGCGTGCGGCACGTCGCCGAACACGAAATAGCCGAATATCACGGCCCAGACGATCATCGAGTATTGATACGGCACCACCACGCTGGCCGGCGCGAGCTTGAGCGAGCGGTTGACGCATAACAGCGCCCCTACCGAGATACATCCGGCCGCGGCGAACAGGCCAAGGCTACTGATGCTCGGCGTGACCCAGCCGATCGGCGACAGCAGCGCGCCAAGCGTGAACGTGCCCGCAAATTGCGACGACGCCAGCACGATATCGGGCGTTGCCCGCAACGAACGGGTGATCAGCATCAACACCGCAAACGACAGGCTGCCGCTGAGCGCGATCATCGCGGGCCAGCTTATCGTCTGCGATGACGGACGCAGCGCAATCAGCACGCCGCAGAAGCCGATCAGGACCGCGCTCCAGCGCCGCCAGCCGACATGCTCGCGCAGCACGATCGGCGACAGCGCGGTCACGAAAATGGGAGACGCCAGATAATACGTGATCACGTCGGCAAGCGGCAGATAGACGGTGGCCAGGAAGAACGCCGCGACTTCGAGGGTGGAGAGCGTCACCCGAAGCAATTGCAGCCATGGCCGCTCCAGATGCAGGAAATCGGCACGATGCCGCCAGATCATCGGCAGCAACACGATCAGCGCCGCGCAGGCGCGCAGCCACAGCAATTGTCCGACCGAATAGGTCGCGACCATGAACTTGCCCAGCGCATCGCCAAACGAGAACATGAAGATCGACAGCAGCATCAAGCCGATGCCGGCGAGACGCGCGGAACGCTCGTCATATGTCGATGGTTTTGCGAACAGGCCCATTTAAACTAATAACCTCATCCTGAGGAGCGGCCTCTTGGCCGCGTCTCGAAGGATGACGTTCATTCCTATGGTTCGAGACGGCGCCAAGAGTGCGCCTCCTCACCATGAGGCACTGATTGCGTCAATCCGGAAAAACCATCCAGCGTCATTCCGGGGCACGCGCCTTCGCGTATACCCGGAATGACAGGAGTCATTGAATCAATTGTCGCAGTCTCATCTCTGCGATACCGGTACATCTCAGCCACACGCCATCCCAGGAAACCAGGCATGACCGAGTTCGATCCCGCCGAGCACCGCATGGTGGCGCAACAGCGCTGGTTCGAGGATTTCACGCTGGGCGAGCGTTTTGTGATTCCGAGCCGGACCATGACATCGGCGGTGTTCGCGGCGTTCCAGACCGCGAGCGGCGATACCCATCCGGTCCATTACGATGTCGAATATTGCCGCGCCCGCGGGATGCCGAATCTCTTGGCCCACGGTTTCCAGACGCTGGTCCACACCGCGCCGGGAAGCGGGCTGTTTCCCTATATGGTGGAGGAATCGATGGTCGGTTTTCTCGAACAATCGAGCCGCTTCCTGAAGCCGGTGTTCGCCGACGACACGATCTATCCCGCGCTCGAGGTAACGGAGCTGGTGCCCGGCCGCAGCACCGGCGTGGTCGCACTTCGCTCCACCGTGTTCAATCAGCGCCGCGAACTGGTGCTGGAAGGACTGCAAAAATTCTTGATCCGTCGGCGGCCGGTTCAACCGTCCTAGGCATCGTACCGGCTGCTCGCATGAACCGCAGTCTTATTCGATCACCTCGTCGGCGGTGGCCAATAAGGTCAGCGAGATCTCGATGCCGAGCGCTTTTGCGGTCTTGCGGTTGATGACCAGTTCGAATTTGGTGGCCTGCTGAACCGGCAGGTCGGCGGGCTGGGCGCCCTTGAGGATGCGGGCGGTATAATTGCCGACCAGCTCCATCAGGTTGAGATAATCCGCTCCGTAACTCGCAAGCCCTCCGGCGTCGACATAATCGCGGACATCGAAAATCGTCGGCAACGCATGACGCAGCGCGAGCTCCGCGATTTTCGCGCGATGGATGTAGAAAAATCCCTCGGGACCGAACACCATGGCATTGCCGGGTTCGCGCGGGATCAGGGCAAAAGCCGCGTCGATCTCATCAGCGGTATTGGCATTGAGCACCTCGATCCGGATGCCGAGGCTGGCAGCGGCGCCCTTAAGATCGGCGACGAACGGTTCGGCCAGCTCCGACGTCGGCTTGACCAGCGTAAAGTAGCGCGACGTCTTCGGCGCCAGATCGCGAAACAATCCGAGCCGCTTGGCCGCGAGTTCGGCGTTCAGCGAAGTAATTCCGGTGACATTGCCGCCCGGCCGCCTGAGACTGGCGACAAGACCGAGCGGGACCGGGTCGGTGCCGGCCGAGAACACGATCGGAACGGACGCGGTGGCCTCCTTGGCGACAACGGCCGCCGCGGTGCTGCCCGGCGTCGCGATCACCGCGACCTGCCGGCGGACCAGATCGGCAGCCATCGCCGGCAATTGCTCGTTCTTGCCGGAAGCCCAGCGATATTCGATGGCGACGTTGCGGCCCTCGATGAAACCCGCATCGCTCAACCCCTTCCGGAAGGAAGCCAGGCGTTTGACGTTTTCTTCCGGCGAACCGGCGTGCAGAAACCCGATCACCGGCATCGCCGCCTGCTGCGCGCGCGCCGCGAGCGGCCATGCAGCGGCACCGCCGAGAAGCCCTACAAACTCGCGCCGTCTCATAGGTCTCGCTCTCTCCAACGGTCCGTAAAGGACCCAATCCCGGGTTCCCCTGTTAACCAATCGGTGGGCGCCCTGTATATCAAATTGGCCGGATGGATCGCGCGCGCAGAGGCCGTCAAAAAAAGCCCGAAAATGCAGGCTTTTCGCCCCTGCTGCGGATGTAAAGGTTGCTGCCTCCGCACCCCTGCGATACGGATAGACCATGAAATTCCTTGATGAAGCAAAGGTCTATATCCGCTCCGGCGACGGCGGTAACGGTTGCGTGGCGTTCCGGCGCGAGAAGTATATCGAGTTCGGCGGGCCGAGCGGCGGCAATGGCGGCCGCGGCGGCGATGTCATCATCGAGGTGGTCGATGGATTGAACACGCTGATCGACTATCGCTACCAGCAGCACTTCAAGGCACAGAAGGGTACCAATGGCATGGGCAAGGACCGCCATGGCGCCAATGGCAAGCCGATCGTGCTCAAGGTGCCGGTCGGCACGCAGGTATTCGATGAGGACCGCGAGACCCTGATCCACGACTTCACCACCCTCGGCGAGAAATTCGTGCTGGCCGAAGGCGGCAATGGCGGGTTCGGCAACGCGCATTTCAAGTCCTCCACCAACCGCGCGCCGCGCAACGCCAATCCCGGCCAGGAAGGCGAGGAGCGGTGGATCTGGCTGCGGCTGAAGCTGATCGCGGATGCCGGCCTGGTCGGCCTGCCCAACGCCGGCAAGTCGACGTTTCTTTCCAAGGTCAGCGCCGCAAAGCCGAAGATCGCCGACTATCCCTTCACGACGCTGCATCCGCAGCTCGGCGTGGTGAACGCCGACGGCCGCGAATTCGTGCTGGCGGATATCCCCGGCCTGATCGAGGGCGCGCACGAAGGCGCCGGCCTCGGCGACAGATTTCTCGGCCACGTCGAACGCTGCCGCGTGCTGCTGCATCTGGTGGATGCGACCTGCGAACACGCGGGCAAGGCCTACAAGACGGTGCGCACCGAGCTCGAAGCCTATGACGGACATCTCGCCGACAAGATCGAGATCGTCGCGCTCAACAAGATCGACGCCGTGACGCCGGACGAATTGAAGAAGCAGCGGGATCGTCTGAAGCGTGCGGCGAAGAAAACGCCATTGCTGATGTCAGGCGCCACCGGCGAAGGCGTGAAAGAGGCGCTCCGCGCACTGGTCGAGGTGATCGGCGAGGCCCCGGTATCGGTCAAGGCCAAAGGCGCGGCGCAAGCGGAGCCTTGGGCGCCGAGCGCAACGAGTTCGGGCTGAAGCAACACCTGCCCTTCCCGCCGATGCGCCACTTCCAAATCAAGGAGCCGGCGCGTATTGCTCCAGACGACGCCGTTTCACCCGACCCGCATCCATGGCCCGCCCAAGCTTAAAAAAATTTCGCCGTATCGTCGTCAAGGTCGGCTCCTCGCTCCTGATCGACTCCGATGCGGGCGAGGTCCGGGCGTCGTGGCTCGCCGCGCTCGCCGCCGATATTGCAAAGCTGCACGGCGAAGGCCGCGATGTCCTGGTGGTCTCGTCAGGCTCGATCGCACTCGGCCGCAGCCGGCTGAAACTGCCGCGCGGGGCGCTCAAGCTCGAGGAAAGCCAGGGGGCTGCTGCCGTCGGGCAGATCGCGCTGGCGCGCATCTGGTCGGAAGTGCTGGGACATCACGGCATCGGCGCCGGACAGGTCCTGGTGACCCTGCAGGACACCGAGGAGCGCCGCCGCTATCTCAACGCACGCTCCACCATCGGCAAGCTGCTGGAATGGCGCGCGGTGCCCGTCATCAACGAGAACGACACCGTCGCCACCAATGAGATCCGCTACGGCGACAACGACCGGCTCGCGGCGCGCGTCGCCACGATGACAAGCGCGGACCTCTTGATCCTGCTATCGGATATCGATGGTCTCTACGATGCGCCGCCCGGCGCCAATCCCGACGCGAAACTGATTCCGGTCGTCAGAAACGTGACCTCCGAAATCGAGGCGATGGCGGGCGCGGCCGAATCCGAATTGTCGCGCGGCGGCATGCGCACCAAGATCGAGGCGGCGAAGATCGCAACCACCGCCGGCACACACATGCTGATCGCCTCGGGCAAGATCGATCATCCGCTGCAGGCGATTGCGGACGGCGGGCGCTGTACCTGGTTTCTGACGCCTGCAAACCCCGTCACCGCGCGAAAACGCTGGATCGCAGGTTCGCTGGAGCCAAAGGGCACGCTGACCATCGATGCCGGCGCGGTGACCGCGTTGCGCGCGGGCAAAAGCCTGTTGCCGGCCGGCGTGATCCGAGTCGACGGCCAATTCGCCCGCGGCGACGCCGTGGTGGTGCGCGGCCCCGACACCCACGAAATCGGCCGCGGCCTCGTCGCCTATGACGCCGAGGACGCCGAGAAGATCAGGGGACGCTCATCGCCGGACGTGATGATCATTCTCGGCATCAGCGGACGCGCCGAAATGATCCACCGTGACGATCTGGTGGTCGGCGGACCGCGGCAGAGCGATGCGAGTTGAGCATTACTGCATGTCCTCGGCACCGATGTCCTGTCGGCCGTTCATGACGCGAACAACTTCAATGCCGTCGGATACCGGAATGTAGAAGATCATGTAGCTAGCAACAGGGAAGCTGCGGAGGTTCGATGCCAAATCGGCTCTCGCACGGCCGGCCAGGGGATGCTCTGCCAGCATGTCGAACGCCGCTTCGATGCGATCGAGCAATGCATCAGCGGCCCTCATGTTATCGTCCGCAATAAAGTCCCAGATCGCGGTAAGGTCGATCTCTGCTTGCGGGTTCTTGCGCGGCCTATTTGCCATTCTTGGTCGCTAGACGCTTTCGTCCCCGCGCTTTGATTCGTGCGAACATGTCGCCAATCTCTTCCGCCGGCCCACTGTCGAGCCCCTTTTGAATTTCGGCGCGCAGCGCTTCCAGCTTAGCCTTGCGGCGCTCTTCGCGCTCTTCGATCAGCCGCAGCCCTTCGCGCATGACCTCGCTGGCCGTCGAGTAGCGGCCGCTTTCAATCAGGCTTTCGATGAAGCCCTCGAAGTGTTTGCCGATGCTGTAGCTTGTAGCCATGGGTCAACGTCCGTATATTAAGAAGTAATACTTAATGCTATCAGCTTCTCGGCACAAGGTGATCCGGCACGACCTCCCCCCACATTTTGATTCAACCGGGCCAATGGCCGAGACGGCTCCGGGAGCCCCAACCATTCCATCAGCCATGCCGGTTCCGCACCTCGCAAGACACGGATTTCCGTGCTAGGACATGGCCTTAACTGAGGCTGAAACCAATATGTCCGCTTCCTTGAAAGCAATCGACGGCAACGCCGATTTGCCGGCCCTGATGACCGGCCTTGCTGGCCACGCGCGCGCCGCCGCGCGGGTGCTGGCGCTTGCGTCGCCGGAGCAGAAGAACCGGGCGCTGGAAGCGATCGAGCGCGCTATCCGCACCCATGCATCCACCATCCTCGGCGCCAATGCCGAGGATGTCGCCGAGGTCCGCGCCGGCGGCGCAAGCGCGGCCTTCATCGATCGTTTGACGCTGACGCAGGCGCGCGTCGACGCGATGGCCGACGGCGTCGCAACCGTGCGCGCCATCGCCGATCCCGTAGGCGTCGTGACCGAGAGCTGGCAGCGCCCGAACGGCATGACCATCGAGCGGGTGCGCGTGCCGCTCGGCGTCGTCGCGGTGATTTTCGAAAGCCGCCCCAATGTCGCCGCCGACGCCGGCGTGTTGTGCCTCAAATCCGGCAACGCCGTGATCCTGCGCGGCGGCTCGGACAGTTTCCGGTCCTGCCGGGCGATCCATGACTGCCTGGTGCAGGGATTGCGCGAGGCGGGGCTTCCCGAGGCGGCGATCACGCTGGTGCCGACCCGCGACCGCGCCGCCGTGGGCCTGCTGCTGACCGGATTGAACGGCGGCGTCGACGTGATCGTGCCGCGCGGCGGCAAGAGCCTCGTCGCCCGCGTCGAGGCGGAAGCGCGGGTGCCGGTGTTCGCGCATCTGGAAGGCGTCAACCACGTCTATGTCGATCATGCCGCCAATCTCGGAATGGCGAAGTCGATCGTGCTGAATGCCAAGATGCGCCGGCCCGGCGTCTGCGGCGCAGCCGAAACCCTGCTGGTCGATCGCAAGGGCGCATCGATCACTTTGAAGCCGCTGGTCGAGATGCTGATCGATGCCGGCTGCGAAGTGCGCGGCGACGATGCGGTACAGCGCATCGACGCCAGGGTGAAGCCGGCTTCCGACGAGGACTGGGATACCGAATACGAGGACGCGATCATGTCGGCGAAAGTCGTCGATGGTGTCGATGAGGCGATCGCCCATATCCACAAACACGGTTCGCACCATACCGATGCGATCGTGACGGAAGACGCCGGCGCCGCCCGCAAGTTTCTCAACGAGGTCGATTCGGCAATCGTGCTGCATAACGCATCGACGCAATTCGCCGACGGCGGCGAGTTCGGCTTCGGGGCGGAAATCGGCATCGCCACCGGCAAGTTCCACGCCCGTGGTCCGGTCGGCGCCGAGCAACTGACCAGTTTCAAATACCGCGTCCACGGCACCGGACAGACGCGGCCGTGAACACTTTCTCCGATCGCGTACGCGGTGGCTGAGTTGAAGCCGATTTCAGTCGCGTCGCAATCCGTCTCCCAGGCCATCCCGTTCTACAGCAACGGCATGCGCATCGGCCTGCTCGGCGGCTCGTTCAATCCGCCGCATATTGCGCACCGCGCCATCAGCCTGTTCGCGATCAAGCGGCTGAAACTCGACCGCGTGTGGTGGCTGGTGACCCCGGGCAATCCGCTCAAGGACCACGGCGCCCTGCACGATCTCAGCCAGCGTGCCGAGGTGGCGCGGCAGATGGCTGACGACCCGCGCATCGACGTCAGTTGTCTCGAAGCTGTCATCGGAACCCGCTACACTGTTGACACCATCACCTATTTGCGCCGGCGGGTTTCCGGCCTGCGCTTTGTCTGGATCATGGGCGCTGACAATCTCGCGCAATTCCATCGCTGGCAGAACTGGCGGCGCATCGCATCCGAGGTGCCGATCGCGGTGATCGACCGTCCGCCACAAAGTTTTCGCGCGCTCGCAGCGCCGGCCGCCCAGGCGCTTGCGCGTTATCGATTGCCCGAGAACCAGGCTGGCCGGCTGGCCGATCTGCAGCCCCCCGCCTGGGTCTTTCTCACCGGCATGAAACTCAATCTGTCGTCGACCGGCCTGCGGAACCCGGACGGGAGCTGGAGGACGAAGTGACGCGTGAAGTGCATTTGGGGCTATCTGGATTATTGAAACCTTTAACCCCACATGAGTAGTATGGTGCGCGGGCGACCGAAGGATTCGGCGGCCGCGATACAGTGAAAGGAATGGTCCCTGGCCCCATCTGTATTGTCCAAGTCTGTTTTACCCAAGGTTCCCAAGACTGCTGCCAAAACCGCGCGTAAAACATCGACACAAGCTGCGGCCTTGAAGGCGCAACCCGACGCCGACAAGACGCTGAATATGATCCTCTCCCGCCTCGACGACATGAAGGCGGAAGAAACGGTCACCATCGACCTTCGCGGCAAATCTGCATATTCCGACTACATGATCGTCACCTCGGGCCGGGCCAACCGGCACGTCGGCGCGATCGCGGAAAACGTCGCCAAGGGGTTGAAGGAAAACGGAATCAAAAGCCTTCACATCGAGGGCTTACCCAATTGCGACTGGGTGCTGATCGATTCCGGCGACGTGATCGTGCACGTGTTCAGACCCGAGGTGCGCGAGTTCTACAATCTGGAAAGATTGTGGACGCAAGGCCCGACGGCGGCGAAGGCGATCTAAAGGGTTGAGCCGATGTGAATCGGCTCCAGCGCATGGGTGCTTGCATGCGCGCATCTAAGCGCGCGACAAAAAGTGCGCGAAAAAATATTGTCATGCGCCTCGTCGTCATTGCCATCGGCCGGCTGAAGCAGGGCCCGGAACGGGAACTGGCCGAACGCTATCGCGCACGTTTCGACGACACTGGCCGCAAGCTCGGTTTTCGCGGGCTCGAGATTCATGAAATCCCGGAAAGCCGTGCCCGCGACGCCGCCACCCGGATGGCCGAGGAGGCCGCGGCAATCTCGGCGGCCAGCCCCGAAAAATCGGTCCTGGTGGTCCTCGACGAGCGCGGCGACAATATCGACAGCGCGGCTTTCGCTCGGCATCTTGGCAATTGGCGCGACCAGTCGGTGGCCAACACTATTTTCGTGATTGGCGGCGCGGACGGACTTTCGCCAGATTTGCGGCGCAAGGCAAAGCTTGGCATTGCGTTCGGCTCCACGACCTGGCCGCATCAATTGGTTCGCGTTATGCTTCTGGAACAGCTTTATCGGGCCGCCACGATCCTGGCGGGCCACCCTTATCACCGCGCCTGAGGGCGCGCCGGCGAAAGCCCTAGAGAGCACTGATCAGGTCTTGATGCAGCCGACGCGGAACATTCACCCGTATCCCAGCGCCGCCAGCCGCGGTCAGCTTTGTTCGGTCCGCATTCCGCTCTCCATCGCGTTGTTGTCTGCAGGCTTTGCGGGAATTTATCTTTCCCCCGCAGCAGCCCAGGTCGCGACGGGGCAGGTCGCGGCATCGACGCCACAGACGACAGCCGCCACTTCGCCTGACGCGATCAAGCAGCGCGAGCAGGAACTCGAGGCCGCCCGGGCGCAGCAAAAGAGCGCCGCGGAACTGCAGGAAAAGCTCAAGGCCGAGATCGCGGCAATCGGCCAGGATCGCAGCAAGCTCAATCAGCAACTGATCGACATCGCCGCGCAGGTGCGCGGCGTCGAGACCCGCATCGGCGACGCCGAAGCACGGCTTCGCCCGCTCGATAGCCGTGAGCAGCAGATTCGCGCTTCGCTCGATTCGCGCCGCTCCGAGATCGTCGAGGTGCTGGCGGCGCTGCAACGCGCGGGACGGCGCACTCCGCCGGCGCTGCTGGTCAGGCCGGAGGACGCGCTGCAATCGCTGCGCACCGCGATGCTGCTCGGGTCCGTGGTGCCCGAACTGCGCGGTCGCGCCGAAAAACTGGCCGGCGACCTTGGCGAACTGGTCGCGCTTCGCAAGACCATCGCCACCGAGCGCGATCAGCTTGCGATCGATCGCGACAAACTCAAAGAGGACCAGACCCGGCTCGCGGCGCTGGTCGACGAGCGGCAACGAAAACAAAGCGCTATCGAAAAAGACATGGAAGCCGAAGGCGCACGCGCCATCGCACTGTCCAAGCAGGTCGACAGCCTGCAAGGTCTGATCGCCAAGATGGAGCAGGATCTCAAGAGCGCCGCCAAGGCGGCCGCGACCGCCAATCTGCAGGGGGCGCCGGCCGCGCTCAACGGCAAGCCGAACCTGGGAGCCCTCAAGGACCCCGCCCGGCTCAGCCCGGCCATCGCTTTCGCCTCCGCCAAGGGTTTATTCGCGTTGCCGGTTAACGGCGTCAAGATTCGGGAATTCGGCGGTTCCGACGGGGCAGGTGGCGTCGAAAGAGGCATTTCTTTGGCGACCCGGGCCGGCGCCCAGGTCACAACCCCGTGTGACGGGTGGGTTGTTTACGCCGGACCCTTCCGCAGCTACGGACAACTCTTGATCCTCAACGCAGGTGGCGGGTATCATGTGCTGATCGCCGGGATGGAGCGCATTTCGGTTAACATCGGCCAGTTTGTACTTACGGGGGAGCCGGTCGCGACCATGGGAATGAAATCCCAGGTTGCATCTATCCTCGCGGCGAACGCGAGTCAGCCCGTGCTCTATGTCGAGTTCCGTAAGGACGGCACTCCAATCGATCCAGGCCCATGGTGGGCCGCAAATGAAGGCGAAAAGGTTCGCGGATGATGCGCAAGACTTCTGTAATTCTCCTGAGCGCCGCCACCGGCGCAGCACTGACGCTCTTCGTGACGCAGCCCCGCGCGGTGCTGATGGGATCGAGTGCGCGTGCCGCGACCTCGGATACCTATCGCCAGCTCAATCTGTTCGGCGATGTCTTCGAGCGGGTGCGCAGCGATTACGTCGAGAAGCCCGACGACAGCAAGCTGGTCGAATCCGCCATCAGCGGCATGCTGACCGGGCTCGATCCGCATTCGAGCTACATGGACGCCAAGAGCTTCCGCGACATGCAGGTGCAGACCCGCGGCGAGTTCGGCGGGCTCGGCATCGAAGTCACGATGGAAGACGGGCTGATCAAGGTCGTGTCGCCGATCGATGACACGCCGGCGTCCAAGGCCGGCATCATGGCCAATGACATCATCACCAATCTCGACGACGAAGCCGTGCAGGGCCTCACCCTCAACCAGGCCGTCGAGAAAATGCGCGGTCCGGTCAACACCAAGATCCGGCTGAAGATCATCCGCAAGGGCCAGGACAACCCGATCGACGTCACGCTGGTGCGCGACAACATCCGCGTCCGCTCGGTGCGCGCGCGTATCGAAGGCGACGATATCGGCTACATCCGCATCACCACCTTCAACGAACAGACCACCGAAGGATTGAAGCGGGAAATCGCCAATCAGACCCAGCAACTCGGCGACAAGCTGAAGGGCTTCATCATCGATCTGCGCAACAACCCCGGCGGATTGCTGGAGGAAGCCGTTACGGTTTCCGACGCCTTCCTGGAGCGCGGCGAGATCGTTTCGACCCGCGGCCGCAACGCCGAGGAAACCCAGCGCCGCGCCGCCCATGCGGGCGACCTGACCAAGGGCAAGCCGGTCATCGTGCTGATCAATGGTGGCTCGGCATCGGCTTCCGAAATCGTCGCCGGCGCGCTGCAGGACCACAAGCGGGCAACGTTGGTCGGCACGCGCTCGTTCGGCAAGGGCTCGGTGCAAACCATCATCCCGCTCGGCTCCGGCAACGGCGCGTTGCGTCTCACCACGGCGCGCTACTTCACGCCATCGGGCAAGTCGATCCAGGCCAAGGGCATCGTTCCCGATATCGAGGTGCTGCAGGACGTGCCGGACGAACTGAAGTCGCGGACCGACACCAAGGGCGAAGCTTCGCTGCGCGGCCACTTGAAGTCCGAGGGCGACGAGAAGACCGGTTCGCAGTCCTACGTGCCGCCGGATGCCAAGGACGACAAGGCCCTGAAGACGGCGGCCGACCTGCTGCACGGCATCAAGAGCACGGCCACGGCGCCCGCGACCGGCGACAAGGCGGCGATCGACAAGGCCGCCAACAAGGCGGCGAACTGATCCGGTTCAGCCTGCAAGGCTTTACGAAAAGGGCGACCTTCGGGCCGCCCTTTTTGCTGAACTGAACTGCTCCCAGGGCCACAGCCTGCGCGAATCGGCTTCCGCCCGGCTGCCGCGGTCTCGTCCCGCCGTGGTATCGTCGCCCGGGGTGATTCGGGGGGTCCATGACGGAGACGGCCGACGATCTGAGCACGCCGCTCGGGCGGGAGACCGCGCGCAAGAGACGCCGGTTCCGGCTGCCGTTTACCGGTATCCAGGCGCTCGCAGTATTGCTGGGCCTGTTCCTCGTCGTCTTTGTGGGTTTTGCGCTTTTCAACGACGATCCGTTGGGCGGCGAGCCGATCGCGCATATCGCGCTGCGCCAGACGGCGCCGCCCATGGCGGAAAAAGTTCCCGCGGCGGCCTCCTTGGGCGACCATGCGAGCGATGCAAAATCGGCCGCCAAGCAAGCCGCGCCGGGCGAGCAGAAGACCGTCACCATCATCGACGGCTCCAGCGGCAAGCGCCAGGATGTGGTGATCGGCGGCGCCGGCGTGGACAAGACCGAGCCTGATGCCGCGCCTGCCATGATGGCCGCGATCGATCAGCGGCTGCTGGAAAAATCGCGCTACGGCATGATCCCTGTGGTCGCAGACGGCCTGAAGCCCTTCACGGCCTATGCCGCCGAAGCCGACCGTGCCAAGGCTGCAAAAATGCCCGTGGTCGCGATCGTTGTCGGCGGCCTCGGCGTCGGCGCCGCCAAGACCATGGATGCCATCATGAAACTGCCGGCCGCCGTAACGCTGGCATTTACGCCCTATGGTTCCGATCCCGGCAAACTGGCCGAGCGGGCGCGCGCGCAGCGTCACGAGATCCTGCTGCAGATCCCGATGGAGCCGTTCGATTATCCCGACAACGATCCCGGCCCGCAGACCCTGCTCACGACGCTTCCGCCCGAGCAAAACCTCGATCGGATGTACTGGCACCTGAGCCGGTTCCAGGGCTATGCCGGAATAGCCAATTTCATGGGCGCGCGCTTCGTTACCGCCGACGCCGTGATGCAGCCGATCATCCGCGAGGCCGCCAAGCGCGGGCTCGGCTATCTCGACGACGGAGCGGCGGCGCGCAGCGTCGCTGCGTCATTGGCGGCAGCCCAGGCGATGCCGTTCGCCAAGGCCGATTTCGTCATCGATGCGGTGCCGACCGCGGTGGAGATCGACCGGACGCTCGCAAAGCTGGAAAGTATGGCGAAGGAACGCGGCATCGCTGTCGGCGTCGCCTCGGCGCTGCCGGTCTCGATCGATCGGATCGGCGCATGGACCAAGGCGCTGGAAAGCCGCGGCATTCTGCTTGTGCCATTGACAACCGCGATGCTGAAATCAAAATCCAGCTAGGGGCAGGGAGCATGATCCCGAAAAGTGGGAACCGGTTTTCGGGCGAGATCATGCCCAAGGAAGATACACGATGAGTTTGACCCAGCGACGCTGGATCAAACTCCGAGATCGATTAGTAGCTGGCGAGACCCCGTCGGGTCCAGCCGCCAGATCGGCCCGCGTCGCTGTACGAGGGTTTGACGGCAAGAGGTTTTGAGGGAATGGCGCGATACGAAGACCTGCCCTACCGGACCTGCGTCGGCATGATGCTGATCAATGCGGCCGGGCTCGTCTTCATCGGCCGCCGCGCCGGCGGCATCGAACATGTCGACGAATCCCATGTCTGGCAGATGCCGCAAGGCGGCGTCGATCCCGGCGAGGATACCTGGGAAGCGGCGAAGCGCGAACTCTATGAGGAAACCAGTGTCCGCTCGGTCCAAAAGCTCGGCGAGGTCGCGGACTGGCTGATCTATGACATCCCTCGCACCGTTGCGGGACGCGCCTGGAAGGGCCGCTACCGTGGCCAGCGCCAGAAATGGTTCGCGGTTCGCTTCACCGGCAAGGACGATGAGATCAACGTCGAGAGCCCTGGCGGCGGCCACAAGGCCGAGTTCATCAGCTGGCGCTGGGAACCGATGAGGAATCTTCCCAGCCTGATCGTGCCGTTCAAGCGGCCGGTCTACGAGCGCGTGGTGAAGGAATTTTCCGCGCTCGCGGGCGGTTAGCTTCCAATGACACCCGACAAGCCTTACCGCCCCAATGTGGGCGTCGCCCTGTTCAACGCCTTCGGCCATGTGCTGATCGGGCGACGTTTCAAGGACGACGGCCCTGAAATTATTCTTCCCGGCCTCGAATGGCAGATGCCGCAGGGCGGCATCGATGCCAACGAAAATCCACGCGATACGGTGATGCGCGAATTGTGGGAAGAGACCGGTGCGACCAGCGCCGACTATCTCGGCGAGACCGATTGGATGACCTACGAGTTTCCGCCATTCGACGGCCCGTCGTCACACCGGCTGGCAAAATTCCGCGGCCAGCGCCAAAAGTGGTTCGCGCTGCGCTTCACGGGAGGCGATGACGAAATCGATCCGCTGACGCCACGCAACGGCCAGCCGGCGGAATTCGACCAATGGCGTTGGGAAAGGCTCGACCGTGTCGTCGATCTCGTGGTCCCGTTCCGGCGCGAGGTGTATCGGACGGTGGCGCAGAGGTTTGCGGAGTTCGCCAGAGGGTAGTTCGGTCCCGACCGGCAAGGGCCCGATCGCGACGACATCGTCGCGCGCTTTCCCGGGCCGGATGCACGGCTTCCCACGATGGCGGAGAAATTTCCGGTTTCCGGAAAATATCATGCTCAAACAAAAGGGTGGATGAACGGGCCTGATCTGTTGAGCTGAAACCAGACCCTAATGCATCGCAGTGGATTCGAGCTGGTGCTGGATGCTCTTGAAGTGATCGAGCCGCTCAATCTCGCGGTCGAGCTCCGAGCCCTCTTTCTCAGCGAGCTTTTCTTCCATCTGGACAATCTTGTCCGCGAGCGCCGCCCGATCCAGATCCTGCATCGAAGTCGCGACATCGGCGAGTACGGTGAGGCCCTTATCGGACACCTCGGCAATGCCGCCGAGTACGATGATCTTCTGCTGCGTACCGCCGCTGGTCACGGTGAGAATACCCGGCCGGATCGTAGCCACGACGGGAGCATGTCCGGCGAGCACGCCGAAATCGCCCTCGACGCCCGGGATATCGACCTGATCGACCTCGCCCGAGAAGGCGAGCTTTTCCGGCGAGACGAGATCGAAATGGAAGGTGGCCATGAAGAACCTGCGAATAGTTGAGTAGCGAATAACGAGTAGCGAAGAAGGGAATGGCTTTGACTTTTCGCCACTCCCTATTCGCTATTCGCCCCTTAAGCTGCTTCGGCCGCGAGCCTCTTGCCCTTTTCGACCGCCTCTTCGATGGTGCCGACCATGTAGAAGGCGGCCTCCGGCAGATGATCGTATTTGCCGTCGCAGATGGCGCGGAAACCCTTGATGGTGTCCGCAAGGTCGACGAACTTGCCGGGCGATCCCGTGAAGACTTCGGCGACATGGAACGGCTGCGACAGGAAGCGCTCGATCTTGCGCGCGCGGGCGACCGCGATCTTGTCCTCTTCGGACAGTTCGTCCATGCCGAGAATGGCAATGATGTCCTGCAGCGATTTGTACTTCTGCAGCACCTGCTGGACCATGCGCGCGGTCTGATAGTGATCCTCGCCGACGACGAGGGGGGAGAGCATGCGCGAGGTCGAGTCGAGCGGATCAACCGCCGGATAGATGCCCTTTTCCGAAATCGCGCGGTTCAGCACCGTGGTGGCGTCCAGATGGGCGAACGAGGTCGCAGGCGCCGGGTCGGTCAAGTCGTCGGCCGGCACGTAGATCGCCTGCACCGAGGTGATCGAACCCTTATGCGTGGTGGTGATGCGCTCCTGCAGCGCGCCCATGTCGGTGGCGAGCGTCGGCTGATAACCCACCGCCGACGGGATACGGCCGAGCAGCGCCGACACTTCGGAGCCTGCCTGCGTGAAGCGGAAGATGTTGTCGACGAAGAACAGCACGTCCTGGCCCTGATCGCGGAAATGCTCGGCGACGGTGAGGCCCGTGAGGCCGACGCGGGCGCGGGCGCCGGGCGGTTCGTTCATCTGGCCGAACACCAGCGCGCATTTCGATTTGACGTTCGGATCGGGATTATGCGGGTCGGCATTGACCTTGGATTCGATGAACTCGTGGTAGAGATCGTTGCCCTCGCGGGTGCGCTCGCCGACGCCGGCGAACACCGAATAACCACCATGCGCCTTCGCGACGTTGTTGATCAGTTCCTGGATCAGCACGGTCTTGCCGACGCCGGCGCCGCCGAACAGGCCGATCTTGCCGCCCTTGGCGTAAGGCGCCAGCAGGTCGACGACCTTGATGCCGGTGACGAGAATTTCTGCTTCCGTCGACTGGTCGGTATAGAGCGGCGCTTCCGCATGGATCGGGCGCATGCCTTCGGCTTCCACGGGACCGGCCTCATCGATCGGCTCGCCGATCACGTTCATGATGCGGCCGAGCGTGCCGGCGCCCACGGGAACGCGGATCGGCGCGCCGGTGTCGGTGACTTCCTGGCCGCGGACCAGGCCCTCGGTGGTGTCCATCGCGATGGTGCGCACGGTCGATTCGCCGAGATGCTGTGCGACCTCGAGCACCAGGCGGTTGCCGCCGTTCTTGGTCTCGACCGCATTCAAAATGGCCGGCAGATGCCCTTCGAACTGCACGTCGACGACGGCGCCGATGACCTGGGTGATGCGTCCGTTCTGGTTGGCAGGTGTAGCCATGAAAACTCTCTCCTTCGAATTCTAAATCAGACGACCGTCAGCTTGACGGGGATATTGCCCTTGGTCGCCTTCGAATACGGGCAGACCGTGTGGGCTTCCTCGACCAGCGCCTGGACCTTGTCCTTGTCCGCGCCGGGAACGGAAACCTTTAGTTCGACCGCGAGCGAGAAGCCGCCATCGGTGTTGAGCGTCACGTCGGCTGTGACTTTCGCGGCCTGGCCGTCGATGCCGTGCTTCTTGGCGACGACAAGGATGGCCTGCCCAAAGCACGCCGAATAGCCGAGCGCGAAAAGCTGCTCGGGATTGTGTCCGTCGCCGGCCCCGCCCAATTCCTTCGGCAGCGCCATCGCAAGCGCCAGCCCGCCGCTGTCCAGCATCGAACGGCCGTTGCGGCCGCCCTTGGTCGTCGCGGATGTCACATAAGCCATGGAGTGCCTCGTGTTGACATGCGGTTATCAGATCGCCTCGGCGCCGGAGATGATTTCAATCAGTTCCTTGGTGATCATGGCCTGACGGGTTCGATTGTAGATCAGGGTCTGCTTGCGGATCATGTCGCCGGCGTTGCGGGTGGCGTTATCCATCGCGCTCATCTGCGCGCCGTAGAACGAGGCGTTGTTTTCCAGCAGCGCGCGGAAAATCTGCACCGCGAGATTGCGCGGCAACAGCCCGGTCAGGATCTCGTCTTCTTCCGGCTCATATTCATAAGACGTCGCCGGACCGGCATTGGCGGCAGGCGCCTCCACCACCAGCGGAATGATCTGCTGCGCGGTCGGAATCTGCGCGATCACGGACTTGAAGCGCGAATAAAACAGCGTGCAGACGTCGAATTCGCCGGCCTCGTAGCGCGCGATGACCTTCTTGGCGATATCTTCGGCGTTGACGAAACCAAGCTGGCGGACCGAGCGCAGCTCGACGGTTTCCACGATCTGCCGATCGAAGGTGCGGCGCAGCTGCTCATAGCCCTTGCGTCCGACGCAGAAGAATTTGACCTCTTTGCCCTGGTTCATCAGCGACAGCGCGCGGTCGCGGGCGAGACGCACGATCGCTGAGTTGAATGCACCGCAGAGGCCGCGTTCGCCGGTGCAGACCAGCAGCAGATGCACCTGATCCTTGCCGGTCCCGGCCAGCAGCGGCGGCGCTCCGGGCGAGCCCGCGGCGGCCGTGGCGATGTTCGAGATCACCGCGTCCATTCTTTCCGCATAGGGCCGCGCTGCTTCGGCGGCGGTCTGCGCGCGGCGCAGTTTCGAAGCCGCGACCATCTGCATGGCTTTGGTGATCTTCTGCGTCGCCTTGGTGGAGGCGATGCGGACCCGCATGTCTTTTAGTGAAGCCATCTCTCAGTTCACCCCGGCGATCCGACCCTTAAGATCTGACCGCAAGCCACTCTTTCGTCAGGCCCGGCCGTGCGCCAAGCCACAACGGCAAATCAAGCAAACGACATCTCAAGCAAACGTCTTGGCGTAACCCTCGACCGCCGCCTTCAGCTTGCCGGCGGTGTCGTCGCTGAGGTCACGGGTGTCGCGGATGGTGTTGAGGATGTCGACATGCTTGCCGCGCAGCAGCGACAACAGGCCATCCTCGAACGCGCTCACCTTGTTGAGCGGAAGCGTATCGAGATAGCCGTTGGTGCCGGCCCAGATCACCACGACCTGCTCTTCCATCTTCAGCGGCGAGAACTGCGGCTGCTTCAACAACTCAGTCAGGCGCGAGCCGCGGTTGAGCAGGCGCTGCGTCGAGGCGTCGAGGTCGGAGCCGAACTGCGCGAACGCCGCCATTTCGCGGTATTGCGCCAGCTCGCCCTTGATCTTGCCGGCAACCTTCTTCATCGCCTTGGTCTGCGCCGACGATCCGACGCGCGACACTGAAAGGCCGACGTTCACTGCCGGGCGGATGCCCTGGAAGAACAGATCGGTTTCGAGGAAGATCTGACCGTCGGTAATCGAGATCACGTTGGTCGGGATGTAGGCCGACACGTCGTTGGCCTGGGTTTCGATCACCGGCAACGCCGTCAGCGAGCCCGAGCCCTGACTGTCGTTCAGCTTGGCGGCGCGCTCGAGCAGGCGCGAATGCAGATAGAACACGTCGCCGGGATAGGCTTCGCGACCCGGCGGGCGGCGCAGCAGCAGCGACATCTGGCGATAGGCCACCGCCTGCTTCGACAAATCGTCATAGATGATGACCGCGTGCATGCCGTTGTCGCGGAAATATTCGCCCATGGTGCAGCCGGTGAACGGCGCGATGTACTGCATCGGCGCCGGATCGGACGCGGTCGCTGCGACCACGATCGAATATTCCAGTGCGCCCTGCTCTTCCAGTACCTTGACGAATTGCGCAACCGTCGAACGCTTCTGGCCGATCGCGACATAGACGCAATACAGCTTGATCTTCTCGTCGCCGGTGGCGTTAAGCGGCTTCTGGTTCAGGATGGCGTCGAGCGCGATCGCGGTCTTGCCGGTCTGGCGGTCGCCGATGATCAATTCGCGCTGGCCGCGGCCGATCGGGATCAGCGCATCGATCGCCTTGAGGCCGGTCGCCATCGGCTCGTTGACCGATTTACGCGGAATGATGCCGGGCGCCTTGACGTCGACGCGCTTGCGCTCGGTCGCCTGGATCGGGCCCTTGCCGTCGATCGGATTGCCGAGCGCATCGACCACGCGGCCGAGCAGGCCCTTGCCGACCGGCGTATCCACGATGGCGCGGGTGCGCTTGACGGTCTGGCCTTCCTTGATCTCACGGTCGGCGCCGAAGATCACGATGCCGACGTTGTCGGTTTCGAGATTCAGCGCCATGCCGCGGGTGCCGTTCTCGAACTCGACCATCTCGCCGGCCTGGACATTGTCGAGGCCGTAGACGCGGGCGATGCCGTCGCCGACGGACAGCACCTGTCCGACTTCGGAAACCTCAGCCTCCTGGCCGAAATTCTTGATCTGGTCTTTCAGGATCGCGGAAATTTCCGCGGCGCGGATGTCCATCAGCCTGCCTCTTTCATCGCGTGCTTGATCGAATTGAGTTTGGTGCGAAGCGAACTATCCACCATTCGGCTGCCAAGCTTGACCACGAGGCCGCCGATGATCGAGGGATCGACTTTCACGTTGAGGGCGACGTCCTTGCCCGTCACTGATTTCAGCGCGGTCTTCAGAGCGTCGAGATTCTTGTCGCTGAGGGTTTCGGCAACCGTGACGTCGGCGGTCGCCTCGCCCTTGAACTTTGCCACCAGCGCACGGAACGCGCGGATCACGTCGCTGACCGCGAACAGCCGGCGGTTGGCGGTCAGGACTTTCAGGAAATTGGCGGAAATGCCGGCAATACCGGCCTTATCGAGCACTGCGGCCAGCGCTTTCGACTGCGCGTCCGAGGAAAATACCGGGCTGCGAACCAGCCGTTTCAGGTCGGCGCTATCAGCCAGCATGGCCTCGAAGCGATCGAGATCGGCTCTGACCGCGTCGATGGATTTTTCATCGCGCGCCAACTCGAACAAGGCCGTTGCATAACGACCGGACACTCCCGAAACGGACGGATCTTCAGCAGCCACAGACGCGCTCTTTTTTGCTGTCAAACTCGCAAGGGAAAAACCGTCGCCACAGATAGCGGCGCCAAGCGATCCAAGCCCTTGGAATTCAAGCGGGACTTCGATTTTCGACCGGCACGAGTGTACCGGGATCGTTAAAATCGCGGCTTTGCTAACATAGCAGGCGCGCAGGTGCAACATGACGGCGGCGGGCGGCGATGCCTTGTCGCATGTCCTTCAGCTATGATTTTGAAGCCGTTTTTCGCGGCCATGGCGGCGCGCGAATTTCCGCGACTTGCGCACCGGGCGAAATTTCGTCACCGGCCGGGATAACGGTTCCAGCGCCTGTTGCATGGCTCCCATGAGCTGATCGGGGGAACGGCCCGGAACCCGCCACGTCATTCCCTGGGCGCATTACTTGCTCACATCTCGTCTGGGCCGGCGATGACTTCGTTCTTCAGTATTCGCAAGTAATAGCTGGCCGATTAATCGTTAACGTACAATGCTACGAGAAATTTTATGGTTACCGAATCCGGTCACAAGATGTTTCAGTGAGAGACAAATCAATTTACTGCCAATTTGTCGCCTCATTGGATCACCAAACGGCGATTGCTCAAGTCGGGACGGGGGTTCCACTTGCCGTATATGCGGCAATACTATCCGAGGGACTACTATATGTTGAAAGCCAAAATCCCTGCGCTGGGAACTACACAGTCGCGTACAGCGGTCGCACTGTTCGCGGCCACTCTCCTGGTCGGGGGAAGCATCACCGAAGCCTCTGCCAAATCCAGGCATCATCCTCGCCACCACCACCATCATCACGCCCACCACGCCAGCAACAGCAAGGGTGCCTCCAACGGCTCCTGGCGCAATGCCAATGCCGCGATGACGCCGTCGTCTGGCGGCGGACGCAGCTTCTCGGGGATGGCGTCCTATTACGGCAATGAATCCGGCAGCAAGACCGCCTCAGGCCAGCGCTTCAACCAGAACGCCATGACCGCGGCCCACCGCAGCTTGCCGTTCGGCACCAAGCTCAGAGTGACCCATGGCGGCCGCAGCGTCGTCGTCACCATCAACGACCGTGGTCCCTTCATCCGTGGCCGCGTACTGGACCTGTCCACGGGCGCCGCCCGCGCAGTCGGCCTGACCGGCGCCGGCGTCGGCCGGGTCACCGCTGAAGTGATCTGATATCCTTCAGGCGTTTGAACGCCGCGTTCTTCCACACAGTTTTGGTAAGCGTTGCGTCCTGAGTAACGGCCGCAGAACTCCTGCGGGCCGAAAAGAAGACCTGCCGTCGCAAATGACGGCAGGCTTTTTGTTCAAAATTCATTCCGGGGCGATGCGCAGCATCGAACCCGGAATGACGGGGCTACAAAAAGCTCTGCGGATCGACATCGACCTCGAGCTTGAGATTGCCTTTGGTCTTGGGTCCAGCCGCGAGCCATTCGCGCAAATATTCCGACAGATCGACATTGCGCAGTGATTTCACCAGCAGCCGGAAACGATAGCGGCCCTTGATCACGGCGAGCGGGGCTTCGGCAGGACCCAGCACCTGGATCCGGGGGTCGATCGGCGCGATCGCGGCCAAACGGCGCGCAAACCCCTCTGCGGTCGGGCGGTCGCCTGCCGAAATGATCAGGCTCGCCAGCCGGCCGAATGGCGGATAACCGGCGCGCTCCCGCTGCTCGATCTCGCTTAGATAAAACGCCTCGCGGTCGCACGCCACCAGCGCCTTCATTACTGGATGTTCGGGCTGATGGGTCTGCAGATAGCCGACGCCGCGGCCCTGGTCGCGCCCTGCCCGTCCAATCACCTGGTTCAGCAGTTGAAAGGTCCGCTCGGCGGCGCGCGGATCGCCGTTGCTCAACCCCAGATCGGCATCGACCACGCCGACCAGATTGAGCCGCGGAAAGTTGTGGCCCTTCGCCACCAGTTGCGTGCCGATGATGATATCGACGCGGCCCTCGGCGATCTCGTTCAGTTCGGAGCGCATGGCCTCGATCGAGGTGATCAAATCGCTCGACAGCACCATGGTGCGCGCGCCGGGAAACAGCGCCGCCGCCTCCTCCTGCAAACGTTCGACTCCGGGACCGACCGCAACCAGGGACTCCTCTGCCGCACAATGCGGACAGACATGCGGGCGCGGCATCGAGAAGCCGCAATGGTGACAGACCAGACGCTGGCGGAAACGATGATCGACCAGCCAGGCGTCGCAGATCGTGCAGGCGAAGCGATGTCCGCAGGCCCGGCACAGCGTGAGCGGCGCGTAGCCGCGGCGGTTGAGGAACAGCAGCGCCTGCTCGCGCCGCTCGATCGCGATCTGAATTTGCTCGGCGAGCCGCGGCGAGATGAAGCGGCCGCGCCCCGGCGCTTCGCGGCGCAGATCGATCGCCTCGATATGCGGCATGTGCTGACCGCCGAACCGCGACGGCAGCACCACGCGCTGGTAGCGCCCTTTGCGCGCATTGACTTCGGTTTCGACCGACGGCGTCGCGGAAGCCAGCACGATCGGAATCTTCGCGATATGCGCGCGCACCACCGCCATGTCGCGGGCATGGTAATGCGCGCCATCGTCCTGCTTGTAGGCCTGGTCGTGCTCCTCATCGACCACGATCAGCCCCAGATTGCCGTAAGGCAGAAACAGCGCCGAGCGCGCGCCGACCACGACCGGGGCTTCACCGGCCGCAATCGCGGCCCAGTTGCGTTGCCTCGTGCGCGGGGTGAGTTCGGAATGCCATTCCAGCGGCCGCACGCCGAAACGCCGCGCAAAGCGGTCGAGGAACTGTCCGGTCAGCGCAATCTCCGGCATCAGGATCAGCGACTGCCTGCCGCGGCGGATGATCTCGGCGACCGCCTCGAAATAGACTTCCGTTTTGCCCGAACCGGTGACGCCGTCGAGCAGCGCGACGTGAAAGCTGCCATTCGCCGCCAGCGCCCGCATGGCATCGACGGCGGTGCGCTGCTGACGGGAAAACTCCGGCGTGGCGAAGGACGGATCGGGCGCAGGCGGCGCCAGCGCACGCGGCATCGGCTCGACCGTCAGCGTGCCTTCATCGACAAGGCCATCGATCACGCCGGCGCTGACGCCGGCCTCCTTCGCCGCTTCGGATTTGCCGTGCAACAGGCCATCCGACAGGATATCGATCAGCCGCCGCCGTGCTGGCGTCAGGCGCTTCGGTGCCGCGCCGATCAACCGCACGCCCATCCGCATCCGCTCGGGCCCGAGATGCTCGCCCATGCGCAGGCTCATCCGCAGCACCATGCCGCGCGCCGACAGCGTGTAATTAGCGACCCAATCGACGAGAGAGCGCAGCTCCGCTTTCAGCGGCGGCACGTCGAGCTTCTCGCCGACGTCTTTCAGGCGATTATGCAGGCGCGGATCGGGATTGGCGTTTTCCGCCCAGACTACCGCGACCACCTCGCGCGGCCCCAGCGGCACGCACACGACGTCGCCCGGCGCGAGCTCCATGCCGCGCGGCACGCGGTAGGAATAGGCCTGGTTGAGCGCGACCGGCACCAGCACATCGACGACGCGCGTCGATGATGCGGATGAGGGGCGGGTGCGCGTCGAATGGTCCATCTCGAGGAATCGGTTCGGTTGGCGGGGAACAAGGCTACCGCCGCTTTGCCAAGTTAGCGAACGGTAAACGAAAGCGATGCGATATAATGGCTGGAATCATCACGTCCAAGACGGGCTCATGGCCAAAGCAGTTCCCGCCCTTCAACCGATCGAACTCGATTGCGCCGATGCCGGCATCGCGCTGGAGATGACGCATTGGCTGGCACATCTGCGTGCCGAGCGCAGGCTGTCGCCGAAAACGCTGGAAGCTTACGCGCGCGACGTCCGGCAATGTCTGACCTTTCTCTGTGAACACTGGGGCACGCAGGTGACGCTTGCGCGGTTCTCGGGGCTTGAGGCAAGCGATGTCAGAGCGTTCATGGCGATGCGCCGCGCCGATGATATCGGCGGACGCTCGCTGATGCGGGCACTGGCCGGCCTGCGCTCTTTCGGGCGTTTTCTGGAGCGGGAAGGCAAGGGCAAGGTCGGCGCATTGTCGGCGATCCGGGCGCCCAAGGTCGGCAAGAGTCTTCCAAAACCGATCCAGATGGCGGCCGCGAAACGTTTTGCCGACGCCGATGAGCGCGCCGGGGAGAACCGCGATCCCTGGATCTGGGCGCGCGACGCCGCGGTGATGGCGCTGCTATATGGCTCGGGCCTGCGCATTTCCGAAGCGCTGGGGTTGAAGCGTCGCGACGTACCCTTGCCCGGTGCGGGCGATGTACTGGTGGTGACCGGCAAGGGCAACAAGACCCGCATGGTGCCGGTGCTGCAAAACGTGCTCGCGCTGGTGCAGGATTATGTGGCGATGTGCCCGCATCCGCTGCCGCCGGAAGGCCCGATTTTCGTCGGCGCGCGAGGCGGTCCGCTGAAGGCCCGAATCATCCAGCTCACCATGGCGCGGCTGCGCGGCGCGCTCGGCCTGCCCGACAGCGCGACCCCGCATGCGCTGCGGCATTCCTTTGCGACCCATCTGTTGAGCCGCGGCGGCGACCTGCGCGCGATCCAGGAATTGCTCGGCCACGCCTCGCTCTCGACCACGCAGATCTATACCGGCATCGACAGCGAGCGGCTGCTGGAAGTCTACAAGACGGCGCATCCCCGGGCGTGATCGCCGTGGTCAAATCCCGACACGTTTCTGTCACATCCGCTTGCCTCTTGCGCATGCGGTATTGTTGGTTCAATCGTTCGCGTGCCGAGCCACTGGGGAGAGATTATGGGCGCACATGAAAGCATGGAGCATGCGGAGCACGCCGAGCACGCTTCCGGCTCCAACAAGAAGATCGCATTGCTGATCGCGGTCATTGCGCTGTTCCTGGCGCTGTCGGAGACGCTGGGCAAGGGCGCGCAGACCGAATCGATCAGCAAGAATGTCGAGGCTTCGAACCTGTGGGCGTTCTTCCAGGCCAAGAGCATCCGCCGGACCACGGTTCAGGCTACCGCCGAGCATGCGAAACTCAGCCTCGGCCTGATGGGCGACGATACCGCCAAGGCGGCCCTGCAAAAGCAGATCAACGACTGGCAGAAGACCGCAGCGCGCTATCGCTCCGAGCCGGAAACCGGAGAAGGTCAAGACCAGCTGGCCGAGCGCGCCAAGCACGCGGAGCACGATCGCGACCTCGCGATGGCGCGCTACCATCATTATGAGATCGCATCTGCCGCCTTCCAGATCGGCATCGTGCTGGCTTCGGCGACCATCATCACCGGCATGATCGTGCTGGCATGGATTTCCGGCCTGCTGGCATTGGCCGGCCTCGCCTTCACCGCTATCGGCCTGTTCGCCCCGCACGCCGTGCACTTGATGTAGGGCTTACTTCACCTCTCCCTTTGGGAGAGGTCGGCGCGCAGCGCCGGGTGAGGGAATCCGGTCCATCGATAGAGCGTAACCCCTCACCCGCGCCTTCGGCGCGACCTCTCCCCATGGGAGAGGTAAAACGGAATTCGCATTGAGAGGTGTATTCACCCCGCGAGCAATCAGCGCGCTTCGTGCACGCTCTTGCGAAAACGCTGGATCAGCCGGAGCATCCGCGACGACCAGCCGCCGCCATTGCCGCGCAGGATTTCCATGACGCGTCTCTTGATGGGATCGACCAGCGCGGCGGCCTTGGCGCGCAACGCCATGACGAACCGATAGAGTTTTTCGAACCACGGCATCTCAAGCAGCTTCGACCGCGTCACGTCGAAGATGAACGCGGTGACGCCGACGCCGAGGAATTTTGCGAACACGATCGTCACGACCGCGCTTGCCCAATATTCATGGGCCAGCAGCCAGAGGCCGACCAGCTTCAGCGGAAACAACGGAATCACGGGGACGACAAACACGACCAGCGTCATCGCCGGCGAGAGCGTATCGACGCGATCGGCCAGCCAGTGCTTGAAGGCGCGCAGCGGAATCAGCGCGACCACGCGAGCCACGATCGGCTCGAGATGGTCCCACAGCCAAGCTTCGATCAGGAAGATGACCGCAAGCAGGACCCAGAACGGTTGGAGAAGGCGGCGCATCATACATGTCGTCCCCGCCCCAATCTCCCTGGGCGTGAATCACATATGGATGGCCCGTTTACCGACTGCAAGCGCGGCTTCCTTGATGGCTTCCGAACGGGTCGGATGGGCGTGGCAGGTGCGCGCGAGATCCTCGGCGGAACCGCCGAACTCCATCAGTACGGCGGCTTCGTGGATCATTTCACCGGCTTCGCGGCCGACAATGTGCACGCCGAGCACCCGATCGGTTTTCGCATCTGCGAGAATCTTTACGAATCCTTCCGTGGTCTGGTTAACCTTGGAACGGCCATTGGCGGTGAACGGGAATTTGCCGACGGTATAGTTTACGCCGGCCTGCTTGAGTTCTTCCTCGGTCTTGCCGACCGCCGACACTTCCGGCGTGGTATACACAACACCTGGAATAACGTCGTAGTTCACATGCCCGGCCTGGCCCGCGAGAATCTCCGCGACCGCAACGCCTTCGTCTTCGGCCTTGTGGGCAAGCATCGGACCGACGATGACATCGCCGATCGCGTAGACGCCCTTTACGTTGGTCGCAAAATGCGCGTCGATCTGCACGCGTCCGCGATTGTCGAGCACGACGCCCGCTTCCTTCAAGCCGAGGCCTTCGGTGTAGGGCACGCGGCCGATGCTGACCAGCACCACGTCGGCTTCCAGCGTTTCCGGCGCGCCGCCCGCGGCCGGCTCGATCTTCGCCGCCAGGGTCTTGCCCGATGTGTCGATGCTCGTGACCTTGGCGCCGAGCTTGAACGCAAAGCCCTGCTTCTCGAGGATGCGCTGGAATTGTTTTGCGACTTCGCCGTCCATGCCCGGCAGGATGCGGTCGAGGAATTCCACCACCATGACCTGCGCGCCGAGCCGGCGCCACACCGAGCCGAGTTCAAGCCCGATCACGCCGGCGCCGACGATCAATAGTTTCTCAGGCACCTTGTCCAGCGACAACGCGCCGGTCGACGACACGATGCGCTTCTCGTCGATCTCGATGCCCTTCAGCCGCGCCACATCGGAGCCGGTGGCGATGACGATGTTCCTGGTCTCGACGATCTGCGTCTTGCCGGCGCCGGACACTTCGACCTTGCCGGTGCCGAGGATCTTGCCGGCGCCATGGATGACGTCGATCTTGTTTTTCCGCATCAGGAATTCGACACCCTTGACGTTGCCGTCGATGCCCTGCTGCTTGAAATTCATCATCGAAGGCAGATCGAGCTTCGGCGCGGAAACGCTGACGCCCATTTTCGCAAACGAGTGCCCGGCCTCCTCGAACATTTCCGAGGCATACAACAGCGCCTTCGACGGCATGCATCCGATGTTGAGGCAGGTGCCGCCGAGCGTGGCGTTCTTCTCGACCACGGCGACCTTCATGCCGAGTTGCGCCGCGCGCACCGCGCAGACATATCCGCCCGGTCCGGTGCCGATGATGACGAGATCGTAAGAGGCCATGATTGAAGTCCCGTAGCTGAAATGTGTGGCAGGTATTACCGCCCGCCCGATACATCGAGAATTGCGCTGGTCACATAGGAGGCATCGTCCGACATCAGCCAGACGATGGCGTTTGCAATTTCGTCCGCGGTTCCGACGCGTTTCATCGGCACCGCCGAGCTTAGCCGATGCGCGCGATCCGGATCGCCGCCGCTCGCGTGAATTTCGGTATCGATCAGCCCCGGCCGGATCGCAGCAACGCGAATGCCTTCGCCCGCGACTTCGTGCCCTAATCCGATGGTGAAGGAATCGACCGCGCCCTTGGACGCGGCATAGTCGACATAGGTGTTCGGCGAGCCGAGTTTTGCCGCGACCGACGACAGGTTGACGATGACGCCACCCTTGCCGCCATGGCGCGTCGACATCCGCTTCACGGCTTCGCGCGCGCAGAGGATGCTGCCGGTGACGTTGACCGCCATCATGCGCTGGATGCGCTCGGCCGACATGTCCTCGACACGCGCAGTCGGCCCGACAATGCCGGCGTTGTTGATCAGGGCGCCGAGCGCGCCGAATTCGTCGGCGGCCTTGAACAGATCGAGAATGTCCTTCTCGCTGCCGACATCGCATTTCACCGCAATGGCCTTGCCGTTCTTCGCCTCGATGACGGAGACGACGTCGTTCGCCGCCGCCTGATTACTCGCATAGCCGACAACGACGCGAAAACCGCGCGATGCGGCCGCAATCGCGGTCGCGCGGCCGATGCCACGGCTACCGCCGGTGATGATCGCAACCTTGTCCGTCAAAGGATGATCCGCCCGACAATAGACCCCGTCACTCATACCACCATGAGTTTATGAATTTCGGCCTGACGCTCGCAGTCCCGACGCAGTCCGTCTGCGCTCAAGTCGACCTCGTAACCATCGTTATCGACCCAACCGACCGAATGACCAAACTCGTCAACCTTGACCTGTGCAAAACGCGCCGGATCCTGCAGAGCCTTGAACACGCCGCCCTTCGACAATAGTGGCCGCAGATCGACGACGCCCTCATATCCATCCTGAAATACCAGCTTCAGAACGCCGGGGATGATAGGCTCAGCCGTCTTGATCCGTGGCAAATCGCTCATTCGATCGGTCCGATTTTTTCATGCGCCATCGCCGCCACAAAAGTCTGCCGCAAACGATCCTGCCTCGAAGCAGCCCAAGCCAGCACCGAACGCGTTTGCGCGGGAGGCAACCGGCCAGCCAGAATTACAAGGTTGTCAATGTCCACGACAGCCTGAAACTCCGCAATTTTGGCGTGAAAGTGCGCCGGCGGATGCTCGTTGGCGTAGAACATGATCTTTACCCCATCAACGATTGCGACGACCGGCACCTCACAGATCCAGCACCAGCCGCGCCGGATCCTCCAGGCTTTCCTTGATGCGCACCAGGAACGTCACCGCTTCCTTGCCGTCGATGACGCGATGGTCATAGGACAGCGCCAGATACATCATCGGGCGGATCTCGACCTTGCCGCCGATCGCCACCGGGCGGTCCTGAATCTTGTGCATGCCGAGAATGCCGGATTGCGGCGCGTTCAGGATCGGCGTCGACATCAGCGAACCGTAGATGCCGCCATTGGTGATGGTGAAGGTGCCGCCCTGCATCTCGTCGATCTTGAGCTGGCCGTCGCGCGCGCGGCGGCCGAAGTCGGCGATGGACTTTTCGATCTCGGCGATCGACTTGTGGTCGCAGTCGCGCACCACCGGGACCACCAGGCCCTTGTCGGTGCCGACGGCAACGCCGATGTGATAGTAGTTCTTGTAAATCAGGTCGCTGCCGTCGATTTCGGCATTGGCCGCCGGAACATCCTTCAGCGCCTGCACGCAGGCCTTGGTGAAGAAGCCCATGAAGCCGAGCTTGCTGCCGTGCTTCTTCTCGAACACGTCCTTGTACTGCGCCCGCATCGCCATGATGTGGCTCATATCGACCTCGTTGAAGGTCGTGAGCATCGCCGCCGTGTTCTGGACGTCCTTCAGCCGCCGCGCGATGGTCTGGCGCAGCCGCGTCATCTTCACGCGCTCTTCGCGTGCGGCATCGTCGGCGGGCGACGGCGCGCGAACCTGCACGGCAGCGGCGGGCTGATTGACCGGCGTCGGCGCCGACGCAGCCTTTTCAATCGCGGCCAGCATGTCGCCTTTTGTCACCCGTCCATCCTTGCCGGAGCCGGGAACGGTCGAAGCATCGACGCCGCTTTCGGCCGAAAGCTTGCGCACTGAAGGCGCCAGCGGTGCATCGGATGGAGCAGCCTTTGGTGCCGCAGGCGCGGGTGCCGGCGCAGCAGCGGCCGG
>LNAP01000359.1_pt1 | contig 65232 bp, 63 predicted proteins | sample 602601 | NCBI WGS metagenome assembly LNAP01 (sample SAMN02440304, study PRJNA202911) | soil metagenome | biome: Subtropical and temperate rainforests or woodlands; isolation source: soil samples (1 kg each in a 20% v/v slurry with milli Q water) were... ...
CGGAATACTAGCGGTGTAGCAGCAATAGGGTTTGCCGTAGCAAACTCGTAGCTCAATGACCACATGCGCCGGCCGAAAAAACCGGTCTGACCGTTGTCAACGCGAAGCCTTCGAACCGGACCATTTCCACCATCAGTAAGGAGGTCGAACACGGGGATCATTGCTGACTGGCTTGATACCCAAAGGATGGGATTCGACCCACCGACTAGGCCGGAAAACGTTACGCGAATGAATCTGATTGAGCCATCAAATGAAAACGACGCCTGCCCCGTGGTGATATCAACAGCCGCGCCCCGCTCAAGCCATGTTCCTGGCAGGCGGCAAGCGCCGCGGCGATGGTTGCGGCCCCCGGGTGGTACATGGCGTCGCGATAGCTGTCGTCCAGTTCGGCGGCATGCGCGGCCGCCCCATTGATCAGCGCCGCCGAGCGCGCCGTCGCCTGGCCCCCCGCCACCAGATCGGCCGCGTCGCAGGCGGGTTCGTCCAGCAGCAACGAACGCAGTATTGCCACGGCGGGGTCAGACGCACCGGGATAGGCCGCAGCATACCAATCGACAAGCGCGCGCTTGGCGTGCCGGCTGACCTCTGCGGACAGGGGTTCTTGTTGGATCTTGTCGGCAAAGGCGCTCAACACTTCGATGGCAGGCATGCGGCAGCTTCCACGTGACGTTCGGTTTTCTCTGAGGCATCTGGCTGGATAGCCAGGCCCTGCCGAGTCTAGGGCCGCCCGCAAGGCCGCCGCAACGCGGCGATTCCACTTGATGGAATTGGGTGCGAGCCACGCGCAAGGCGCAAGCGCTAGTGCTCGCCGCCCAACAGGCTCAACACATGAGGCAAGAGCGGCAAGGTATTGGCGGGGTTCCATACTGCCGAGTACTCCGCTTCGACCACCAGGCCATCGATATCCTTGAACACCACGCCCGGCACACCCGCGCGGGCGAATGACCGCGGCACGAGCGACACGCCGCGCCCCATGGCAACCAAGCTCACCACCGACACGAGGTGTTTGGCGTAATGCATGATCCTGGGGCTGAACCCGGCCTCCATGCAGGCGGCGATTGTCAGGTCATGAAAGCTTGGCCCGCTGTGCCGGGGAATGGCGACGAAGGCATCTTCAGCCAACTCTTCCAGCTTGACCCGCCGGCGTCGCGCCAAGCGGTGCCCTTCGTCCAGCGCAATCACCAGCCCGACGCGGCCCACGGGTATCGACTTCATGTCGCCCACGCCCTGAGAAACCTGCGCAAAGCCGATGTCGATGCGGTCCTGCTCCAGCGCCTGTAGCTGCTCTGACGACCCCATTTCTTCCCAAACGCTTTCCAGGCCGGGCAGATCGCGTTCCAAGCCCAGCACCACTTCCCGGATATCCATGAACAGCACGGCCGCCACAAAGCCGATGCGCAGGCGCCCCGCATCGCCACGCTCGGCGCGCTGCACCGTGCGGATCGAGAGCTCGGTCTGCGCCAACAATCTGCGGGCTTCCTGCACCAGCGCCGTGCCGGCCACCGTCAGTTTGACGCTGCGTTTGTTGCGGTCAAAAAGGGTGACGCCCAGCCGCTCTTCCAACTGCTGGATGGCCTTGGTCAACGGCGGCTGGGAAATGAAAAGACGCGCGGCGGCCCGCCCGTAGTGAAGCTCTTCAGCAAGCGCAAGAAACATGCGCATCGACTTCAAATCCATGGAGCGGGACGTCAGAAAGGGGAAAGCGTGAATGGGACCGCCAAATTCAGTAATTCCGAATAAGAATTACTGACATCCGAAAAACATATTGGACGGCTATTACACAGAATAAGCAGAATCGCTCCATAGAACAATATTCATATCGGAGACTTTCATGCGCAGCCCCTATTTTCGATGGTTCGCCGCAGTTGGCGCTTGCGTGCTGGCCGCGGCCAGCGGGGTGGCGCAAGCCGACTATCCCGAACGCCCCATCCGCCTGATCGTGACGTTCGTCCCAGGCGGCGGCGCCGACTTGCTGGCGCGATATCTGGGCCAGGCCCTGACGGCGGAATTGAAGCAGACCGTCGTCGTGGAAAACCGGCCGGGTGCGGGCGGCATGATCGGCGTCGAGACCGGCCGCAACGCGCCCGCAGACGGCTACACGCTGACGCTGATTTCCTCCAGCTACACGGTCAACCCCAGCCTTTACCGGATGTCGTTCGACCCGGTTGCGGACATCACGCCGATCGTGCAGGTGTCGCGCGGCCCCTTGTTGGTGGTGGCCAGCCCCGGCTTCGCCCCCAATACCGTGCCCGAACTGATCGACTACGCCAAGAAGCATCCCGGCGCCATCAACTACGCGTCTTCGGGCCAGGGCAGCGTCATTCATCTGGCCAATGAAATGTTCAACCGCAAGGCGGGCGTCGAGATGACGCACATCCCCTACAAGGGCGGCGGCAATGCACAGAATGATCTGATGGCCGGACAGGTCCAACTCTATTTCGCGGCCACCGCCAGCGCCCTGCCGCACGTAGCGTCCGGCAAGATGAAGGCGCTGGCCGTCACCACCGCAACGCGCATTGCCGCATTACCCAATGTGCCGACCATTGCCGAATCGGGTCTGCCTGGCTACGACGCCACGCTCTGGTACGGCTTGATCGGCCCCAAGAACCTGCCCGCCCCCATCGTTGAAAAACTCAACGCAGCCGTCAATCGCGCATTGCTGACCCCGGACGCCCGGGAAAAGTTGTTGGCCGATGGCGCCGAACCGGCCGGCGGCACGCCCGCCGAATTCACCACCACGATCCGCAACGAGATTTCCCAATGGGGCAAGGTGGTTCAGGACCTGGGCATCAAGCCCGAATAATTCAGGAGCAAGCATGGCACGCGTCAGCCCCCCGCAGGTTCAGGACATGTCCGCCGAACAAAAGCGTATTTACGACCTCATCGCCTCCGGCCCGCGTGGCCGCGTGCGCGGCCCGCTGGCGGTATGGCTGCACCGGCCATCCATGGCCGAACCCGCGCAGGCGCTGGGCCAGTTCTGCCGCTACGACAGTTCGCTTTCCCCCCGCCTGTCCGAATTCGGCATTCTCGTGCTCGCGCGCTGGTGGGGGTCGGAATTCGAATGGTGGGCGCATAAGGCCATCGCGCTCAAGGCGGGCGTATCCGAAGCGGTGATCGACGCGTTGCGCGATGGCAAGCCCATCCCGTTTGGGCAAGCCGATGAAGCGTTGATCCATGAGTTCCTGACGCAGCTGCACGAGACACGCCGCGTGTCTGACGACGTCTACGCACGCGCTGAAGCCATGTTTGGCCAGCACGGCGTCATCGATCTGGTGGCGCTGGCCGGTTACTACACCCTGATTTCAATGACGCTGAATGTCTTTCAGATCGACCCGCCCGAGGGCGAGCCGCACGAGCTGAAAGCCGCCGACAGCGTCACCCCTTAACACTGCATGTCATCAACAGATAGAGCGAAGATCATGAGCAAGAGGCTGGAAGGAAAAGTTGCGATCGTCACGGGCGCGGGTTGCGTCGGCCCGGGTTGGGGAAATGGACGCGCCGTCGCGGTGCGTTTCGCGCAGGAAGGCGCCAAGGTTTTCGCGGTGGACAAAAACGCGGACGCCATGGCTGAAACGCTGCTGCGAGCCCAGGACGCGGGCGGAGACATCACCGCCTGGACGGGCGACGCGACGGTCAGCGCCGACGTCCAGGCCATGGTGCAGGCTTGCGTCGAACGCTATGGCCGCGTCGACATCCTGGTCAACAACGTCGGGGGTTCCCGCCGCGGCGGGCCGGTGGACCTGTCCGAAGCGGACTGGGACGCGCAGATAGACTTCAATCTGAAGAGCGTGTTCCTGGCCTGCAAACACGTCATCCCCGTCATGCAACGCCATGGTGGCGGCGCCATCGTGAACACCGCGTCCACCTCCGGCATACGCTGGACTGGCGCGGCGCAGGTCGGCTACGCCTCGGCCAAGGCCGGCATCATCCAGCTGTCTCGCGTCGTCGCCGTGGAATACGCCAAGCACAACATCCGCGTGAATACGGTGGTGCCGGGGCAGATGCACACCCCCATGGTCGAAGCGCGGCTGGCCGGACAGCGCGCAGGCGGCAACGTGGATGCCCTGCTGGCCGAACGTCAGGCCCGCATTCCCCTGGGCTTCATGGGAGACGGCACAGACACCGCAAATGCGGCGCTGTTCCTGGCCTCCGATGAAGCCCGGTTCGTGACCGGCACCGAGATCATCGTCGACGGCGGCATGAGCGTGCGCTGCGACTGACATCGCCCATTGAAAAGAGAGAGGCGCACAAAGCGCCTCCCAGGAGACATCATGAATGATTCAAAGCGGTTCTTCTCGTCCCGGCGCAGGCGCCTCTTTCCCACGCTGGCCGGTGCGGCGCTCTTGGCATGTGGCAGCGCACCCGCGCTGGCTGGCGCTTATCCCGAAAAACCGATCCGGATGATCGTCGCGTTCTCGCCGGGCGGGCCGACGGACGTGCTGGCGCGGCTGGTCGCCAAGCGCCTGGGCGATGGACTGGGCCAGCAGGTTGTGGTCGAGAACAAGCCCGGCGCGGGCGGCAACATCGCCGCCGAAATGGTCGCCAACGCGCCCGCCGATGGCTACACGCTGCTCTACAACAGTTCGTCCATTGCGATATCGCCGGCATTGTTCGCCAACGACAAGCTCGACCCGGGGAAGATCTTCACCCCCATCGCGTCCGTAGCGAACGTACCCTTGGTGCTGATCGTGAACCCCGAAGTCTCCGCCAACACGGCTGTTGAATTCGTCAAGCTGCTCAAGGAAAAGCCCGGCAGGCTGAACATGGGTTCGTCCGGCAACGGCACCATCGATCATCTGACCAGCATTCTTTTCGCCCGCCAGACCGCAACCGACTTCGCGCACGTGCCCTACAAGGGCAATGCTGCGGCGCTTCCTGACCTGTTGTCAGGCCGTATTGAATTCATGATGTCCGGCAGCCTGAATGCGTTCCTGCCCTATGTGAAGGAAGGCAAGTTGAAAGCGCTGGCCGTCACTACGGCAAAGCGCGTGTCGGTACTGCCGGAGGTTCCCACCCTGGCCGAGACCGTCGCCCCCGGCTTCGATTCCGGCACCTGGCAAGGCATTGTTGGCCCCGCCGGCATGCCCGCCGATGTGACCGCCCGCCTGAACCGGGCCGTCAACGACGCCGTCAAGGACCCCTCACTCAAGGCCAACCTGGACGCGCAAGGCGCCGAAGCCACGCCCGGCACGCCCGCCCAGTATGGCGACTTGATCAAGTCGGAATACCGGCGCTGGAGCGCCATCATCAAAGAAACCGGCGCCACCTCAAACTGAATCGAGCCCCCCATGCCCCTAGCCCGTGAACGCTGGGATTGCCATACGCACATCTTTGGCCCCTGGAACGAATACCCACTTGCCGAGCGCCCCACCTATGTTCCCGACGAAGCCCCCTTCCGGGCACTGGAAGCCTTGCATGCCGAATGCGGCATCACGCGCGGCGTCATCGTCCAGGCCACGCCTTATGGCGATGACCACCGCGCGTTGCTGGCGGCGCTGTCCGCCAGCCAAGGCGCGTATCGCGGCATTGCCGTCATCACGGAGAACACGCCCGAGGAAAGCCTGGCCCACATGCACCAGCACGGTGTGCGTGGCATCCGCCTGGGGATGATGAAGCATCTGGCCGGCAAGCCGGATGTCTCGCGTATGGGCGAGTTGCTGGCGCGCATCAAGCCTTATGGCTGGCACGCGTTGGTGCATGCAGAGATGGACGATGTGCTTGCCACCGTGCCCGCCCTGCTTCGGTATGACGTACCGCTCATCATCGACCACATGGCCCGCGCGCCCGTCGCACGCCCGCAGGAATGGCAGCCTCTGCTGGAACTGCTGCATCACCCCAGCCTCTGGATCAAGGTTTCGGGGGCTGACCGCGTGACGGATGGCGCGAACGGTTTCCAGGCCGCGCTGCCGCTGATGTCGGCGCTGATCCAGGGCGCGCCCAGCCGGGCCATCTGGGGCAGTGATTGGCCGCACGTCAACATCCGTTACCCCCAGCCGCGCTTGCCCGACCTGCTTGCCCTGCTGCGGCGCGCCTGCGGCGAAGACCCGGCCGTGCTGGATGCCGTGCTGCACGGCAACCCCCGCCGGCTCTACGGCTAAGTCCATCCATCCCTTCTTGTGGAGGCCCTATGTGGGAACCCTCTCAGCGCTACCCCGACCCCGCCATTCGCACGCTGGCGCCCCAATTTGAGAAATACCACCTGCTGTCCGCCGCCGTGGAACGCTTGGCAACGGGCTGCCGCTGGGCCGAAGGCCCCGTATGGTTTGGAGATGGCCGCTACCTGCTGTGGAGCGATGTGCCCAACGACCGCATCCTGCGCTGGGACGAGATCAGCAATTCGGTCCACGCCTACCGCGCGCCATCCAACCATGCCAACGGCAACACGCGCGACCGCCAAGGCCGGCTGATCACCTGCGAACACCGCACCCGCCGCGTGACCCGCACCGAGCACGATGGACGCATCACCGTGCTGGCCGACAGCCACGCGGGCCGGCCGCTCAATTCACCGAACGATGTCGTGGTCAAGTCGGATGGCTCCATCTGGTTCACCGACCCGCCCTTCGGCATCGTCGGCCACTATCAAGGCGAACCTGCCCGCCAGGAACTGCCCGCAAACATCTACCGGATCGACGGTGCGTCGGGAGATCTCACCGTTGTCGCCGAAGGGGTGAACGGTCCTAATGGACTGGCGTTCTCGCCCGATGAAAAGCTGCTGTATGTCATCGAGTCGCGCGCGCGCCCGCGCAACATCCTGGTGTTTCAGGTTCAGGACGACGGCGTCACGCTGTCGCGGCCGGATGTGCTGTTGAACGCCGGTTCCGGAACGCCCGACGGCTTTCGCGTCGATGTCGACGGCAACCTTTGGTGCGGCTGGGGAATGGGCACCGAAGAACTCGACGGCGTGCGCATCTTCTCGCCCGACGGCGAAGCCATCGGACATATCGCCCTGCCCGAACGCTGCGCAAACCTGTGCTTTGGCGGCACGCACCGCAATCGCCTGTTCATGGCGTCATGCACATCCATTTACTCGCTATACGTCAACACCCAAGGAGCGCCCGGCGGTTGAATCGCCGGCTGCCAGGAGACCTCACACCATGAAAAATAGAATCCTCAGCACCATTCTGGGCGGCGCGTTGGCGGCCGCATTCGCGTTTGCCAGCGTCAGCATCGCCGCGCAGCCGACGCGCCTGGTCGTCGCTTTTCCGCCGGGCGGCCCCGCCGATTCCTTGGCGCGCATTCTGGCCAAGGAGCTTGAAACCGAGCTCAAGACGACCGTCATCGTTGAAAACAAGCCGGGCGCCAACGGCGCCATCGCCGCCAACTATGTGATGCGCAGCCCCGCAGACGGCAGCGTGCTGTTCCTGAGTTCGGCAGGCGCCATCGCGATCAACCCGTCTCTGTATCCCAGCCTGTCTTACAAGCCAACCGAAGACTTCACGCCCATTGCGCTGGTGGTGCATACGCCCGAAGTGCTGGTGGTGTCTCCCAAGAACCCGATCAAGACCGCGTCGGACTACGTGGCCGCAGCAGCCAAGCGTAGTGAACCCGCTACCCTGGCCTCGTCGGGCGTGGGCAGCATGCCGCACATGACCATCGAGCTGTTCAAGAACCAGACGAAGGTCGACTTCCTGCATGTGGCCTACAAGGGCGCCGCACCGGCCATCGCCGACACCATCGGCGGTCACGTCGAGGCATTTTTTGGGGATGTGTCGGGCTTGATGCCGTTCATCAATGACGGACAGCTCGTGGCGCTGGGCGTCGCGGCGCCGGCACGCTTGAAGTCCTTGCCCAACGTGCCCACGCTGGCAGAGCAAGGCATTCCGAACGTGGAAGCCAGCAACTGGTACGGCGTGTTCGCGCCCAAGGGCACGTCGGCCGAAGTCGTGACCAAGCTGAACGAAGCCGTACGCAACAGCCTGAAGGCCAACGCGCTGATCGCCAATCTGGCCAGCCTGGGTGTGGAACCCAGCCCCTCGTCACCCGAAGCATTCCGCGATCTGGTGCAAAAAGACACCGCCAAATGGGCGGCGGTCATCAAGGCGGGCAACGTCAAAGCCGAATAAGGCCATCCCGCAAGCCCACATGCCGCGCGCCCCGATTGGGGCGCGCGTTGCATTCCAGCGGTACCGCCGGCGTTCAAGGGTTGTCGGTGATTCCCGCGTCCTTGATGATCTTGGTCCAGCGGCTCTCTTCCTGCTTCACGTATTCGCCCAACGCGGCAGGCGTCCCCACGCTGGCGACCAGGCCTTCCAGTTCCAGCGCCGCCTGGAAGTCGGGCTTGCCCGACACCTTTTTGATGGCCGCGTTCAACTGATCGATGACGGCAGTGGGCGTGCCTCGTGGGACAAACACGCCATACCAGCTGTCCACGAAGTATCCCGGCTCACCCGATTCGGCCACGGTGGGCACGCCCGGATACGACGGCGAACGGTCCTTCGTGGTGACGGCCAACGCGCGCAGCTGGCCGTTCTTTATTTGTCCGCTGACGCTGGCAGACGTCGAGAAAATCATGTCGATCTGCCCACCCATAAGGTCGTTGATCCCCGGGCCCGCACCCTTGTAAGGCACGTGCAGAATATCCACCTTGCCCAGGCTCTTGAACAGCTCGCCCGCCAGGTGCGCCGACGTGCCATTCCCGTACGAGCCAAAGGTCAGTTTCCCCGGGTTGGCGCGCGCATAGGTCAGGATTTCCTGAACGCTTTTGAAGTTGGACTTCGGCGACACGACCAGCACATTGGGAGACTTCCCGATCAGCGCCACGGGCGCGAACGCCTCGTCGGTATCGTAGGGCAGCTTCTTGTGAATGGCCGGGTTCACCGCGTGAGCAAAGGTCGACATCAACAAGGTGTAGCCATCCGGCGGACTCTTGGCCACGTTCTCGGTGCCTATGATGGTGCTTCCGCCGGGGCGGTTCTCCACCACCACCGATTGGCCCAACTCATCCGAGAGCCCTTTGGCTAACTGACGCGCAACGATGTCAGTGCCGCCACCGGGCGTGAAGGGCACCACGATGCGCAACGGGCGCTCTGGAAAGGCGGCCCATGCCTGCGGCGCCGCAAGCGTACCCATCATCACCAAAGCAGCGCCCAGCGCCTTGACGCGTCGCGTCGCGATCTGGCTAGTTTCCATGCGTTGTCTCCTGATATTTCTTGCGCCTGTCTGATTGCGGCGCATGAGAAAAGTGTAGGAGCGGCAACCCTGCTTGCCACCCCATCAATTCCACGTGATGGAACTAGTTCGACGCCTCTTGCAAGATGGCGATGCCGTCGGCCGCGCATACCCCTTGGCCCAACGGTTTGACGAACAGCGGGTTGATCTCGGCTTCGAGCAATTGGCCTTGCAATGCGTCGGCCATGCGCGAGAAGGCCAGCACGGCCTCGATCAGGGCCGGCACGTCGGCGCGTTCCCGCCCCCGGTATCCATCAAGCAACGGCCACGTCTTCAGTCGCCGCAGGGCGGCCTCGACTTCATCGGCCGTCAGCGCCGCGCCATCTTCCGGCAACAGCAACAGCGTCGTATCCCGGATCAGTTCGGCCACCACTCCACCCATGCCCAGCAAAATGGCGGTGCCCAAGGAGTCCTTGTGCAAGCCCACAATCACCTCGGCCGCGCCAGAGACCATTTCCTGAACCAGGTACGCCTCGGGTTCACGCCCGGTATGGCGCTGCACGTCCGCCGCCATCTGCCGCAACCGCTGCGCCATGTCTTGCGGCGTGACGTTGACGGCAACCCCGCCCACCTCGCTCTTGTGCGTAATCTCGCGGGACAAGAGCTTCAACACCACGCGTGGCCCCAGTTGCCGGGCGGCCTCAACCGCTTCGGCTTCCGAGCGCACCGTTATCTCTCTGACGCCAGGCACGCCAAAGCGGGAAAACAAGGCCTTGGCCTGCGCTTCATCCAGTGAACCCGTTTCCTCGCAAACCACCGGGGTCGACGTCACGGTGCGCGGACGATCCGCAACGTGCGCGCCACGTGCTTGCACGCGCCACATCGCCGACAAGGCGGCGCTGACGCTCTCTGGAGCGTGGAATGCCGGAATGCCGTAGCGGCTGAGAACCTCCGCCGCCTTCGGCGCATGCGGGCTGATATAGGCCATCAAAGGCTTGCCGCTCAGGGCCAGCGAATCCCGCAGCGCACCGGCCATCAGCTCGGGCTGCGCCACCGCCGACGAACCAACGATCACGACCAAGGCGTCGTAGTCGTCGCTTTCCAGCACGATACGGATGGCGCTGCGCAGCAGATCCGGCTGCAACCCCGCCAGCGTCACATCAATGGGATTGCGGTCCAGCGCCGCGTGATCACCGGTCTGCAAGGCGCGCAACGCGGCGCCCGTGCGTGCGTCCGGCGCGGGCAGCGTGAAGCCGGCCACGCCCAGGCAATCCGCCACCAGCGTGCCGGCGCCGCCCGTTGACGTCAGAATCGCTACCCGCCGGCCGCCCAGTTTGCGTTCATTGGCCAGCGCGGCCGGAATATCCAGCAGATCCGAGAACGTTTGCGCACGAATGATGCCCACCTCTTCGAACAGGGCGTCATACATGCCGTCAGCGCCCGCCAAGGCCCCGGTGTGCGAGGCCGCCGCTTGCGCTCCGGATTCCGAGCGCCCGATCTTGAAAGCAACAATCGGCTTGCCGGCGCGGGCCGCCTTGCGAGCAGCCGCCATAAAAGTTTTGGGGTTGCGGATACTTTCCACGTACAGCGCGATCACGCGGGTGGCCGGGTCGTCCGCCAGCGCATCAACAAAGTCGGCCAGGTCCAGGTCGACCTCGTTGCTCGTCGAGATCAGCTTGGAAAATCCAATGCCCCGCGCCGCTGCGCGCGACAACAGCGCGCCCAGGATGCCGCCGCTTTGCGACACCAGGCCAATGGCGCCGCTGTGCAACTGGTCCACCTCCAGCGCGCCGCTGGCGGACAGGATGATGCGGTCGGTCAGATTGACCAGCCCGATGGTGTTCGGCCCAAGAATACGCATGCTGCCCGCCGCTTCGCGCAACTCGCGCTGACGGCGGGCGCCGTCCTCGCCCGTTTCCGAGTAGCCGCTGGCCAACACTATTGCGGCCCCCGTGCCGATGGCGGCAAGATCGCGGATGGCTTGCTGCGTGCGCTCGGCGCCCAGCAGCACGATCGCCACGTCCGGCGCCTCCGGCAAGGACCGCACGTCGGGATAGCAACGCAGGCCATCAATCTCGGAAGCCTTGGGGTTGATGGGATAGATACGGCCCTGAAACCCGTGCTTGCGCAGATAGCCCACCGGCCGCCCGGACGTCTTGGCCGGGTCCGCCGACGCGCCGACGACGGCCACGCTTTGGGGTTGCAGCAGTCTGGACAAGCCGCTCATTTTGCGTCTCCCTTGGCTGCGGCCATCTTGGCCAGGAACGCCGTCACTGACTCGCGGTGCTCCGTGCTGGTGTAGCAAATGCCCTGCGCCTGGCTGCCCATGGCAAAGATCTGGTCTGCGGTCAGCTCGGAACTCTGATCAAGGATCGATTTGCTGAGCGCAAGCGCCGTGGCCGACCCTTGCGCCAATTCCGCCGCCCACGCCTGCGCCGCCTTCAGTTCGTCGCCAGCCGGCGCCAGGCGGTCGGCGATACCCAGCGTAAACGCTTCGTCAGCCGCGACCTTGCGGCCGGAATAAATCAGATCTTTGGCGCGCGCCAGCCCCACTCGGCGCGGCAGGAAGTACATGCCGCCTCCGTCCGGAATCAGACCGCGAGCGATGTAGCTCCAGGTGAACGACGCGCTTTCAGACGCAACGATGAAGTCGCAGCCTAGTGCGGTGTCAGCCCCCAGCCCCGCCGCCGCGCCATTCACGGCCGCGATTGTCGGCTTGGGCATGCGAAACAGCAGGCTGACCGCATGGTGCACCCGCTGCTGGCGCGACCAGCCGTTGAAAGCCACCTCGCCTGCCGGCGCATCCATGCGGCGCTGCATGCCAGAGATGTCGCCGCCCGCGCAGAACCCTTTTCCTGCGCCGGTCAGCACCAGCGCCTTGACGGCGCGATCCTGAGCAACGGACTCCAGCGCATGGATCAGCTCGGCGCGCATCGGGTCGCTGATTGCGTTGCGCTTCTCCGGCCGGTTCAACGTCAGCGTCGCCACGCCACGATCCGATTGAAGTTTGATGAATTCGTAGTCCGCCATCTCTAAGCTCCGTGATATCGAAAGGCCAGCGGTTCCTGTTGCAGGACTTTTCTTAGCTAGCTCTGATGACACAGTAGGCGGTACAGTCGCTGAAAACACTTCCCTATTTCCACAGGATGGAATTGCATGGCTGCTTCCGCCAAGCCCGAACCCGCCGCTGAAACCCGTCACCGTTTCGATGGCGTCAGCCAGAACCGATCCCTGGAACGCGGCCTGGAAATACTGCGCGCGTTTCGCCCCGGCACCGATTTGCTGGGCAATGGCGAACTCGCGGAGCGCACCGGGCTATCGGCAGCGACAGTCAGCCGGCTGACGCAAACCCTGGTGACCAGCGGCTTTCTGGAACACGACCGGGCCGCACGCGCCTACCGGCTTGCCGCGCCAGTACTGAGCCTGGGGCACGCCATGCGCGCCGCCTCGCCGGTCTTGAAAGCGGCCACCCCGCTGATGCAGGAGCTTTCCACCAAGCTCAAGGTCAACGTCGGCCTGGCCGCGCCAGATCGCGCCGAAATGATTTACCTGGAATCCATCCGGTACAACCGTAAGCCCGCGTTACGCACCATCGTGGGCGGCCAGCGCGTGCCCATCGAACTGACATCGCTGGGACGCGCCTATCTGGCCACATTGGACGCGGCCGTTCGCGATACGCTGATACGCAGCATCAAGCGCGGCTACCGCAGCGCAACCTGGAAGCCGGTCGGCGCCGACATCGACGCCGCGATCGCGCAAGTCCAAGCCGATGACTACTGCGTCGCGTCCTGGCAACCTGGGGTAGTTGCGATGTCGACGCCGCTGAGCTTGCCGGGTGGCCGGACGCTGGCGCTGAATTTGAGTCTGACGACCGACGAGGCATGTGCGCCGGTGGCGCAACGATATGTTGGAGAGCTGTTGGCGCTGAAGAATCGTATTGCCCATGAGCTGGCGCTTTCTGAACCCAGCACTTTCTCTTAGCGTGGCCGAATTGAAAAATCTGAAAGCCTGAAAAAGCCGGCCTAAAACCCCCGTCTCTAACGCGCGGCATTATCATTTTTCGTGCGCGCCGCGCGCGTATCGCCGTCATGGAAAGTGCAGAGATCCGGGATAGAACCAAAATCGCGCCGAGTGGCCGAATGGGATCGGAAGCGGGTGATCGAAAATGGCGGCTTCCGGCCACAAGCGGACGGTAGTCGACGACGGTAAAATTAACTCCCCGTAAAGCGAGCTTGTCGAGATGCCCGAATCTAACTCCAATCTACGTTCATTTTCGTTCGTGCTTGCCGTCCCCGACCTTGAGCGAAGTGCTTCATACTTTCGAGACTCGCTCGGCTTTCAGCTCGAATGGCCCGAAGGCTCCGGCTGGCAACTCGCGTCGAGAGGCGGTGTACGCATCATGATGGGCCATTGCCCAGATGCGATGGCGCCCTCAGCACTGGGCGACCACAACTATTTTGGTTATCTCAGTGTCGATGACGCGGATGCGCTACACAAGGAGTTCGTCGGGAGAGGGGCCGTCATACTTCAGCCCCCGGTCGACAAACCGCATGGGATGCGGGAGTTTGTCGTAGGCACGCCTGATGGACATCGATTTATGGTTGGTCAGGATTTGGCCCCAGCTCGCTAAACCAAGTTGCGCTGCCGTCTGTTTTAGAGAAGAGCCATACCAGCTCAGCGCCGGAAGCCCGCTTTTTTGGGACAGCTCGCGGCTGCGCCTGAACTCCAACGTTTGCGAATGGCTGCAACGGGTCGCAAGCAGTCGGACGGTAGCGGCGCTTCCCGTCCCCGGGGCGCCGTGCGGACAAACATTCAGCCGTACTAACAAGGCGGGGCGAGCACGCCTTAGAGGCTTGTATAAGCGATTTCTCCGTCCCTACCGCAACACTTGCTTGCGACGCTGCTTCGGGCAGTTCTCTCACCCGATATAGGGCGAAGGCGATTCGTGATGCGTTGCTAGTGCACTGCCGTTCCGACCAAAGCTGTCTGCGTCGCCTCTATGTGGAAGCTCAGCGCGCATCTCGGCTAGAGCCTGGGGGAAGGCCGGTAACACGCTTGAAAGCACGGCTGAATGCTGCCTGCGACGTATAGCCCAAGCGTTCAGCTACCGTGTCGATCGGCAGCCTGTCGTGCGTCAGCCATTGCCTGGCAAGACGCATCTTCAACTCGTTGGCGTAGCGCAAAGGTGGCATTCCCACCGTGGCATGAAATCGCTCGGCAAAAACAGAGCGAGAAATATGGCACTCGCCCGCCAACTCAGCCAATTTCCAATCGCGGGTTGGTTGGCGGTGCAAGGCAAGGATGGCGCGAGCAAGCCGTGGATCCCGCAGTGCTGCGGCCAGGCCGGAGGCATTGTCGCAACCGCACTCGACCCATCCCCGAACAATCATCGCGGCGACCACTTCGGCTAAGCGTGCCAGAATGTCCGCAAACCCCACGCGTCTGGAACAGATTTCGCCTTTCATCGCGCCCAGAATTGGGACCATGCCAGGAAAGCGGTCGCTGTCGGCATCCACGCACATGACATCCGGCATCAGTTGCCCCAGAGCCCGCATGCCGCCAAGGTCGAATTCCATGCAACCGTAAAAGAAGATCGCGCTGGGTACGATGCTGGTACTTGGACAGGTATCCACTTCGGTCACGGAATTGCCGATCAAGGCGGCTTCAAGCGTATCGATATCCTGCAAGTCTGCGTCCTCGGCGGAAAGCCATTGATGGGCTTGCCCATGAGGCAGAAACACCGCGTTGCCGGCACTCAATTTGTGCAAGCCGCCCTCCACGGTGCGTAGGACGGCCGAGCCCACAGCCAAGTAGTAGAAAAAACCGTGGCCAGCCTTCGCTTCAAAGCTCAGTCCAAAACTAGGGCCGGTCTGCACCCGCCGGTACTGCACCCCGCGCAGACGCATTCCGGTAAGCAACTCACTGATCAAGTGCGGAGGAAGAGCGTAATCGTGCGACAACGGCATCGGATTTTCTATCAAATATTCAGTACGAAACATCATAGATCATCCCGATCACAAGTCCTAGACTGCACTCACTGATTTTCTTGGATGAGTGCAATGCGTAGTTTTGTTGATCTTTCCACCCCCGAAGGTTCAGCCAGCCCGGTGGACATTGAGCCGGTGTCAGCGGCATGGACAGCAGTGTTCTCGCTGGCGATGGGTGTATTCGGCCTATTGACCGCGGAGTACTTGCCGGCAAGTCTCCTGACGCCCATGGCGGAAGCTCTACGCGTATCAGAAGCCATGGCGGGGCAGGCAGTGACGGTCACTGCGGTGGTGGCGCTTTTCGCAGGCTTGCTCGTGCCCGGTCTTACCCGCAGCCTCGATCGGCGTACGGTTCTACTGGGCTTTTCCACTTTAATGATTGTGTCCAACCTGCTGGTCGCAGCGTCGTCGGACATGTGGGTGCTGCTCTTGATGCGCGTCCTACTCGGGATCGCCTTAGGAGGGTTCTGGAGCATGGCGGCAGCTGTCGCCATGCGATTGGTACCGACGGCCCTCCTGCCACGCGCGTTATCCATCATCTTTAGCGGCATTGCCGTGGGGACAGTGGTCGCCGTACCGTTAGGAAGCTATCTTGGCGGCCAATTTGGATGGCGCAGCGCCTTTGTCGCAGCTGCGGCAGTGGGTGTATTAACCCTGGCGTTCCAATGGTTCACGTTACCGCGCATGGCGCCGCGTCGGCCCGCCCGGCTCAGAACGATTTTGGACGTTCTCTTGCGGCCCGGAATTGCCCTTGGAATGTTTGGCTGCATTCTGGCGCATACAGGCCATTTCGCTCTCTTTACCTATATCCGGCCGTTCCTGGAAAGCACTGCCGGCGTTGGAACGAACGGCCTGGCGCTGATGCTACTTGGCTTCGGCATTGCGAATTTCGTAGGCACCATGCTCGCAGGTTGGCTGATGCAGCGTAGCTTATATGTCACCTTGGCTCTAATGCCGGCGCTCGTCGGTGGGAGTGCTTTGGCGATGGCACTTTTTCCTGCGTCCATACCGGGGCAGGCAACGCTGATTGCCGCATGGGGCCTTGCGTTCGGAGGCGTTCCCGTTGCATGGTCAAACTGGGTCGCGCGCGCCGTGCCGGATCAAGCCGAAAGCGCGGGCGGGATGGTCGTAGCGTCGGTGCAGTCCTCAATCGCCATAGGCGCCGCAGCAGGCGGTGCAATGTTCAGCCTGAGAGGCATTGAAGGCGTTTTCGTTGCAGGAGGGTGTCTCATGCTGCTTGCCGGCCTCTTCATCTGGATGCGCGTAAAAGTACCCTCGCCGTCGATCGGTGCAGCCGCACCCTCCGCAATTCATCTGTGACCCTGTTGCCAGAAAAAGCCCCTTCCTTGCCCAATGCACGTTGTGTCGTTTTCGGATGCCACTAAAACGTTTCTGCGCGGCGAGAACGGCCGCTTCGGGTCGAGGCTGTGTGAAAACGCGTGCTGGCCAAAGTCGCCTGCAATCTCGACCCCTCAGATCGCTGCAGAATCGATTTTCGTGAGCTCGGCAAGGGGCGAAGGACGCTTGAAATCTCCAGTAAACCGCGCTTTCATACAGGTTCGGCCAGAAGCAGACGATCAACGCAGTTTCTTGGTTCACCGCTTTAAGCTGAACTTAGTCGGTCGTAATACCACGTCATCCATTGTGTCGCGGGCGTGGCCAAACCCATGGACTGGTCGAACGGCGGGGACAGCTTGTGATCTCGCTCGGAACCTGCTGGACACGCTGCGCAATCGGGAACTGACGCAAGCCGCCAAGGACACTGCCGCTGACAGCGGACTGGCCCATCGGCGCGTCGCCGAAGGTCGGCGCTTGGCGAGCATCTACCAGCGCTTGGTAATGCTCGCCAGAGGTCGCTGCGCGATGACGGCATAGGGTTCAGTCTGGTTCCGTGGCCGCCCGTGATCGAGCAGCGGCTAGGTCAGCAACTTGCGGCCACGGTACGCGGCAGTAGCCTGTCGTGGGAGATTGGCCGGCAACGCGGGCCCGCCATTTGATCCGCCATTCACTGTGAGCCGCCGCCATCCTTGAACGCGCTCAGGCAGAGATCCACGAAGCTGCGCACTTTGGGATCCATGTAGCGGCTCGATGCGAATACGGCGTGGACAGGGGCCGGAACCTCTGCCCAGCCGGGAAGCACGCAAGACAGCGTGCCAGCAGCCACATAGGGTTCGGCCATGAAACGCGGCAAGTGCGTGATCCCGAGTCCTGCAAGTGCGAGGTTCTTCGCCGCGATCGTGCTGTTGACGGCACAACGCGGGGACACCGTGACTTTCTCGGTGTTCTCACCGTTTACCAGGGCCCAATTGGAGCGCCCCCGCGTCGTCTTCATGATCAGGTTGTGGCGCTTCAGGTCGCCGACGGCGGAAAGCGCCGGCCCGCGCTTCAAATAGCCAGGGGCAGCATACAGCCCGTAAGACACCTCGCCGAGTTTGCGCGCCGAGAGCCCCGAATCTTCGAGCGCGCCGACACGGATGGCGACATCGAAGCCTTCATGGATGATATCGACCAGGCGATTTGTGTATTCCGCCTCCACCCTCACTTTCGGGGCCATTCGCAGAAACGCCGCGATCCATTCGTCCACGACCATCGTTCCGAACTCGGATCCAGCCGTGAGCTTGAGCAGTCCTTTGGGCTCCCTGGACTGCTGCGCCACCGCAGCCTCTGCGGCTTCGGCGGCGGTCAGGATGCACATGGCGCGCTCGAAGTAATCGCGCCCGACCTCGGTCACGCTGAGGCGGCGTGTCGAGCGGGTGAGGAGCTGTGCGCCGAGCTTCTTCTCCATGCGACTGACGATGCGGCTGATGCGCGCCTTGTCGGTGCCCAGCCGATCCGCAGCCGTCGTGAAAGAGCCGTCGGTCACAACCGCCACAAAGACGCGCATCTCCGGTAGATCGATTGATGTATTCATGGACAACAGTATGTGACTTATCCCTATATTTATCAATAAATAGGGTAAGTCCATAGTGCGATTCATGCAACACGTCGCACTCAATGAATACAGCGGCGGCACTGACTTGCTGTGGTTGTGAGCGTCACGGCGATCAAGACGCACCCCGCCCTGTCGTTCGAACGACTTGCTTGCATCGCGGCGCGCTTAGACGTGCGTCCCATGAAACCTGTCGGCGGGTTCCCGCCGTTCTCCCATAGAAGGAATGCGAAGATGACACAAACAATCGGAATTATTGGCTCCGGCCTCGTCGGTAAGGCAGTCGCGCGCCTCGCGACCGCAGCTGGCTATAAGGTAGTGATCAGCAACTCCCGCGGCGCGGACACCATCAAGGACCTGATCGAGGAGCTTGGACCGCTGGCGAGCGCCGGCACCACCGAGGAGGCCATCGCGGCGGGTGACATCGTCACACTATCGATCCCGATCGCCGCCTCCGAGCAACTGCCCGCCGACAAGTTCGCGGGCAAGGCCGTACTCGACCAGACGAACTACTATCCCGCATTCGGCAACAACGACGTTCTCGACAGGGGGGAGCTGACCTCCAGTGGGCTGATCCAGCGGCGTTTGCCGGGAGCGAAGGTCGTCAAGGGCCTTCACAACCTCAGCTGGCTCCACATGAAGGCCAACGCGACGCCGAAGGGTTCGGCGAACCGCACGACGCTGCCGATCGCGGGTGACGACGCCGGAGCGAAGCAGGCGGTGACCGAGTTCTTCGACAAGATCGGCTTCGATACCATCGATGCGGGCTCGCTCGCAGACAGCTGGCGCATTGAACCGAGCACGCCCATCTACTTTTGGCGCTACGCTCCGACGGTAGATCTGAATGCGACGGGCGAAGAAGCCGAGCGCGCCTACACGCAGCCCGGCACGCCCGTGTCGCGCGAAGATGCTCGGCGCTTGATCAACGAGGCAAAGCGCCCCTCACCGATCGGCGGCACATTCGAGGGCATGCCGCAGGTACACGTCGACCTCTTCATGGCCCAGGCAAGCGCCGCGACCGTCGAGAAATAAAGCCTCTACATCCGGCGCCCTTGCGGGCGCCCGATGACCGTTCACAGCCTCTGGCCGATAAGGTGCGCCCGGCCCGACAGACAAGTGGAACCATGCAGCTGGCGCCTCTCGTCGCGCCGATGATTGCCATTCGTGTGGCCTGTACACCAATCGATCTATTGATGCATCTATAGACAACGGTCTGTAGTTTTTTCTGCTATTTATCTATTTTTCGATCATCCCTAGAGTAGTGCTTTTAACGCACTACTGGGAAGCTCGAAAGCAAATGAAGATAGGAATTTTGAATGCCGGCAATGTCGGCAGTCGTCTAGCGCGAGCCTGGGCAGCCGCAGGTCATGACCTCGTCATTGCGAAGGACGGCGAGGATCGCAAGATCGCACCGTTGCTTGCAGAACTGGGCGACAGGGCCCGGCTCGGCACGATCCGCGAGGCCGCCGAATTCGGCGAGGCCGTTCTGTTCTCCGTCTACTGGCCGAGAGTCGACGCGATCGTGAGCGAAGTGGGCGACGCGCTCGATGGCAAAACCGTCATTGAGACCATGAACCCGCTCGGCGTCACCGCGGAATTTCAGCATTTCCACGAGCTGGACTTCATGCGCGACAACTCGACCTCCGAGGTTCTGCAACAACGCCTGCCGAAGGCTCGGATAGTCAAGGCGTTCAATCTGCTGGGATCGCCATTGCTCGAGGCCGCAGCGTGGTCGAAGTCGCCAGTGCAGCCTAACGTCTTCTATGTCAGCGACGACACATCGGCCGGGCAGGTAACGCGCGGTCTGATCGCTGATGCTGGCTTCAAGCCCATCAACGCCGGCCCCCTCAAAGGCGCCCGGCAACTGGAGCAGGCCGGCGTCCTGCTGCACCACATTGCCGAGCATGAATATGCCGGGGACTCGGAGGGTCTTATCCGGCTGGCGCTGTCGGTTATCGAGGCAAGCCCCGGCCCGATCGTACGCGAACGGATCACCTGAGCCACCTCGCAATCCGATCCGCAAGGCCACTGAAACCACATTCACTTTACCTAGGAAAATCTCATGTCCCAATCCCTCAAGGGCAAAGCCGCTCTCGTCACCGGCGGATCGCGCGGCATCGGTCGCGCGATTGCCGAACGGCTTGCGGCCGACGGTGCGACCGTCGCCATCACCTACAACGCAAGCAGCGCAGGCGCAGAAGAAGTGGTTGCGACCATCGAAAAAGCGGGCGGTACCGCTTTCGCGCTTCACGCCGACCTGGCCGATGCCGCGGCGATCCCGGCATTGTTCGATGCGCTCGACCGCGAGTTCACTGCAAGAAAGGGCAGCAAGGCGCTCGACATTCTGGTAAACAACGCCGGCAACTCAGGCTGGGGCGGTCTTGCCGATGCAACGCCGGACGCCTGGAACACAATGTTCGCAGTTCACGCCCGCGCACCGTTCTTCGTCGTTCAATCCGCACTGAGCCGCCTCTCCGATGGTGGTCGGATCATCAATACGTCCTCCGGCGCGGCCACGCGCCCATTGCAGGCCGTCCCCATCTACTCCATGGCCAAGGCGGCCATCAACAACCTGACCCATGCACTGGCGATGGAATTGGGGCCGCGCGGGATCACGGTGAACGCCGTGGCGCCAGGTTGGACGCGAACGGACATGAACGCCGCTGTCCGCGAAAACGCCGACATGGTGAAGGCGATCGAAGCCGATACCGCGCTGGGACGCTTTGGCGAAACCTCAGACATCGCGGCAGTGGTGGCCTTCCTGGCCTCCGATGAAGGCCGTTGGGTGACTGCCCAGGTGATCGAAGCGAGCGGCGGCTACAAGCTTTGATTCAGCATGGGCGGAACTAGCGGCTGGTCCAGCATTTTTCGCGGACCAGCCACGCCGATTCGCTAACGCGCCAACCGTCGAAACTAGGCCACAAGCTGTCGGTCGCCAACTCGCGCGGCCCGGATTCGCTTGCTGAGCTTGCAGCCGAAGCCGCCGCCACGGCGGTTACCGTCTCTGAGGCAGCTCGCAGCGGCGAGATCGTTTTCTTCGTTGTGTAGAGACATGTCCGCTGGATGTCTCGGATGGGTCGAAATCAGCCTTCCGCAGACGACGGCTCCCGGCCAGAAGCGGAAACAGGGCACCGCCCGGGAGTAAGCCTGCCGTCCCGGGTTCGTGCGCCGATCAGAACATGGCGCGCACGGCCACGCGGAAGGTGCGCGGCTGGCCGAAGTAATTGAAGTAGTCGGTGTTGCCCACCGACTGGTAGTAATTCCGGTCGAAGAGGTTGTCCACATTGAACTGCACCGCCAGGTTCTTGTTGACGTCGTAGACCGCATGCAGGCCGACCAGCGTGTAGGCGCCCTGCGAAATCCTGTAGTCGACTCCGCCCGTCGTGCCGGTGTTGAAGATGCCGCTCTGCGCATAGACCGAGCCGCCCACGCGCAGCTTGTTCCATTGGTCCGGCAGCCGGTAGTCGGTGGACACCTTCAGCAGGTGACGCGGAAAGGTGCTGGCAAACGTCTGGCCGGACAGCGGACCCTGCGCGTACTTCGATTGCGTATACGTGTAGCCCAGGCTGACATTCCAGGCCGGTGTGATGGAGCCGTTGATCTCGAAGTCCACGCCACGGTTGCGCACCTTCTCGGCGGCGCGGAAGCAGGAAAGGACGCCCGGCGGGCACAGGTCCATGTCGTAGATCCGGTCGGCCCGGCCCTTCTGGTCCGTCTGAAACAGCGCCAGCGCTGCGTTCACCCCGCGGTCCATGAACTCGCCCTTCAGGCCGATCTCGTAGTTCTGCCCCGTCATCGGGGGCAGCACACTGCCGTCGACGCCAATGTTTTCCTGCGGCTTGAAGATTTCGGTATAGCTGACGTACGCTGACAGGTTCTCGTTCAGGTCCTGCACCACGCCGGCGTACGGCGTGACCTTGCCGCGCTGCTCATAGCGGCTTCCTGTGCGCACGGTGGTCTGCGCAAAGCGGTCGAATTCGAACCAGCTCATGCGCGCACCCACGAGGAAGGTCGTGCTGTCGGTCAGACTGAAGCGGCCGGCGGTGTAAATGCCTTGCTGCTTCTGTGTGATGTTGTACTGCCACATGTCCACGTCCAGGCCGGTCGGCACGGGCGGATCGAAGGCGCTCAGGTTGTTCATGTCGACCACGTAGCGATAGCTGGCGTCGCGCCCGCCGTGATAGTCGAAGTCGTCCTTGCGCGTGGAGGCGCCCACCACCAGCTCATGCTGGCGGCCCAGCAATTGGAACGGGCCCGATGCATACGCGTCCACGCCCCACTGAGAATCGTTGAAATGGAAGAGGCGCGGGTTCAGTGTGAAAAGGTCGCCGGTGGTGCGCTGCGTGTAATTGCCCAGGAAGTCCGATTTGGCGGACAGCCAGTTCCCGGCCACGGTTAGCTTCCAGCCATTGTCGAATTCATGCCTGATGTCGGCGAACAGGTTGGTGTTGCGCTTGTTCACGTAGTTCCAGTCGCCAACCAGTGCCGTCTTGCGCGACATCGGGTAGAACGAACCGTCGGCTCGCGTCGGCAGGCCGGACCAGTCATAGCCCTGGTTGCGGTCTTTCTGGTAGGTCAGGCCCGCCGTCACCGTGGTGGCGGGCGTGATGTCGGCCTCCAGGATGCCGTAGAAGAGCGTGTTCTCCTTGGCCGCATGTTGCTGGAAGTCGTCCGAATTGGTGTAAGCCATCACGGCGCGTCCGCGCAGCGTCTTGGCGTCGTTCAACGGCGAGGACACGTCGAGCATGGTGCGGTAGTCGTCCCACGATCCCGCCGACACCGTCATGACCCCCGTCGTGTCGTAGCCGGGCCGCTTGCGCACCAGGTTGATGGCGGCCGCCGGGTTGCCGGCCCCTTCCAGCAGGCCCGTGGCGCCGCGCACGACCTCGACCCGGTCATAGATCTCGGTGGTGGGCTTGTTGATGGCGTCGAACGAATACGGGTTGGTGATGTTGACCGGCACGCCGTCGATCTGCAGGTTGTCGATCTGTTGGCCACGCGCCTGGTAGGTCGAGCGCTCCGAACCGCTCTGAACCACCGAAATGCCGGTGGTCGCCTGCAGCACGTCGTCCAGGTTCCGCATGGACTGATCATCCATGCGCTGGCGCGTCACCACCGTTACCGATTGCGGCGTCTCGCGCTGCGACAGGTTCAGGCGCGTGGCGCTGTTCGTCGCCTGCACGACGTAGGTGTCACTGGAGTCCACGGGCGGCAAATTGCCGGACACCGTGACCGGTGCGAGCGTGGTGGCCTGGGGCGGCGCACGCCGCAGGGTCAGCGTGCCGTCCGCGGCTTGCGTGGATTCAAGTCCGCTGCCCGCCAGCGCGGCGCGCAGCGCAGCATCCGTGGTGTATACGCCCCGCACGGCGGGGGCATTCAGGCCGCGCACGAGCTGCGGATCGTAGGAAACGACGGTCCGGCTCAACCGTGCAATCTCGGTCAGCGTGGCGTCCAGGCTGCCAGGGGGAAGATTGAACGCGATGGGCGCCCGCGGCTGGGCCTGGACGGGCTGGCCAAGGCTGGACGCCGCCAGGACCACGGCGATACTCAGGACATGGGGAACAGGCAAAACGCGCATGAAGCTCTCCGATACGTTGCGCACAGTGATATCTGGGTATGTGCCGCGAGATCGGAAAAGTGACAGTCCTCTTGCGAAAAAAAGTGAAAGAAACCGGTCAGGCCGGCCGGACGTCGATCAAAGTGAGCCAGCGCGTATAGCGGCTGACCGTGATCGGCAGCGTGTGTTCCAGCGCGCTCAGCGCGCGGTCGGTGTCGTCCAGCGGATAGAGACCGGACACCGCCAGGCGGGCGGCCTGCGGGCTGACGCGCAGCACGCCTGTGCGGTAGCTGGCCAGCGCTGCGGCAATCTCGCCCAGCGGCTGGTCGCGCACCTTCAGCCATCCCTCGCGCCACGATGCGGCGTCTTCCATCGCTTGCGGGCGGTCCGCCCAGGCGGCGCCAAAACGCGCGCCCTGCCCCATCGCCAGCATCAGCGGCGACGCATCGCGCGGAAGGACTTCGACGCTGCTCTGCAACGCCACGGCCAGGCTGGCTTCCTCTTCCAGCCGCACCATGCAGCCCGCACCCGCGCTGCGGACCTGCCCGTGCGCCGTATGCACCGCAAACATCCCGGAAAGACCGGTGCGCGGCTGCACCACCAACGCCCCTTCCAGCAACCGCACGTTGCGCGCGTCCGCCGTGAAATCTAGATCCACGCGGCTGCGCGCGTCCAGGGTCAGCAGGCTGCCGTCCGGCAGCGTGTAGGTCCGACGTTCGCCCGTGGCCGTGCCCAGATCGGCCGTCAGATTGACCAGCGGCGTTATGCGGTTGGCCACCCAGCCGCCCGCCGCCGCAGCGCCGGCCAATGCGGCCGCGTTGAGCAGCACGCGACGCCGCGCGGGGCGCACCAGCGTGCGACGCAGCGCGCGGTGCTCGTTCTTCATGACCGATTCCAGCCGCCCCACGGACTGGATAAGGCCCTGCTGTAGCCGCGCCCAGGCATGTTCATGGGCCAGATCGGCCGCGCGCCAGGCGGCACAGGCGGCGTGATCGGCATCCGTCGCCTCGCCCGAGGTCAGCTTGACCCAGAAGCCGATCGCCCGATCCCCGGCCTGGGCCACGGTTTGCTCGCGGCTCATGGCGACTCCGCCAGCGCGTAGCAGCGCTGCAGCGCCTGCGCGATGTAGTGGCGCACCATGCTCACCGACACGCCCAGCGCGGCAGCAATCTCCTTGTGGGTCAATCCATCGAGCTGGCTGTACAGGAACGCGGCGCGCGCCTTCGCCGACAGGCCGTCGAGCATCTGGTCCACCTGCTGCAGCGTCTGCAGGATCGCCAGCTGTTCCTGCGGCGACGGGGAGAACTGCTCGCCGTGGTGGAAGAGGCTTTCCAGCCACGCGGCTTCCAGCTCGCGACGGCGCCACAGTTTCCAGACCAGACGTTTGGCGATGGTGATGATGAGTGCGCGCGGCTCGCGCACGGAGGCGAGCCGCGGCGTCTGGATGAGCTGCACGAACGTTTCTCCCGCGACGTCCTCGGCGTCTTCCAGGTTGCGCAGCCGGGAGTAGAGGCGTCCCAGCAACCATGGCCTGTCTTCGGTGTAGATTCGGGCCAGCAGAGGATGGTCCGAGGTAAGCATGGAAGGCGGAAGCATGGCGCGGCCCACGAATGCCTATAAATGCAAATAACTCTCATTCTATAGTATGACGTTCCCTCCCGTCCCCGCCACGCACGGCGCGCGGCCCTGTCTTCCGGGGATAGCCGAAAGTGACAAGGCGTTCCGAAGGAGACCCATCTGCGAGTAGTGTCAGAGCCAGGCCTCTAGGCTCAAGGCTGCTTTGGGTCGAGGCTGTGTGAAAACGCGATTTACTGCCGATTTCAAGGGTTCCCCACCTCTTGCCAAACTGGCGAAATTCGATCCTGCAGCGATCTGAGAGGCGGATATTGCAGGCGCCCTTGAGAGGCGCGCGTTTTCACGCAGCCTCGGCCAGAAGCGGACGCAACACGTTCGACGACAAAAAGGTCACAAGGTAATATTGGATCGGGATTCCATGGAAGGAAAGGCAGAGAATGAATCACTCTGATATGCTTGGTCGCAGCATTGCCGATCCGGTTGTCCGGTCGTACCTGGCCCATCACGAGAAGCTGGATCCGGTCGATTTTCGCACGCATGCTGAGATGGGATTTTTTGGCGGTTTCGATAGCGGTTTCAGTCTGCAGGTGGAAAGCCTTCCGGCATACAGTGCCCAATTCGATGAGGTACGGTCGAGACACCTGCCGGACGACGAGGAGAGGATCGTCGCGAGGCTGTCCTTTACCGGGCCGGATGCGATCAGGGCAGAGCAACGCGCCTATCTATCGGCGCTGCCCTTCGGCTTGACATTCGGAGACAGCAGCGACGTCGTGGCCGAAAAGCTCGGGGCGGCTCCGATCAGGGAAGGCAAGAGCAGCACGCTGCCAGAATATTCAGCCGAACGCTTCGATCACTCCCATGCTGTCGGAAATATGGTCGTGGTTGCAAAATATGACGCGGGCTTGCTGCTGATGGCCGTTTATCTGCTGCATGCGGACCGCACCATACTCAAGGCCAAACGCCGAACGGCGTCCCCGGCCAAACGGAAGATCGTGCCTGGCAATATCGAAAAAGTCGAGGCATTGCGGGCCCAGCTGCCGACGCCCCGCTGGCGCGCGTCCATGGCCGAGGGAGACCAGCTCTTCAACGAGGCGGATATAGCCACGGCCGAAATGGCGCTGAATGCGTTCGTCGACACGGTGAAGGCCGCAACCGGCCAACGGGACGCGGAGGCCATCCAGGCGGCTGTCAAGGACATCGTTCTTGCGATCAACGAGATCAACGGCAGAAGCGGGATGATCGAAACACTGGAGCGCGACGAACTAGGTGCCGTGATCGACGCAGCGGTAAGGGCGTCGGGCTTCAGCCTCCCGGATGACGAAGATATCACCGCGGAATGGCGGGAGTGGTAACGGGAGCCGATGTACGCAAAGGGGTCGCAAGCAGTCGGACGGTAGCGGCGCTTCCCGTCCCCGGGGCGCCGTGCGGACAAGCAGTCAACCGTCAGACGGGGAGTATTGACAGCGCTTAATGAATGGCTGAATGGCGCGCCTTGGCCAGCCGGCTATGACATGGGTTATTGGTTCGCCGCCTACGTACCGGCCGGCACGCCCGCGCCAATAGTCGCGGAGATGAGACAGTTATTGAACAAGGCGGTCGCCAGCGACGGCGCGCAGACATTCTTTCGTCACTCGGCAACCCAGGCGTGGACGACGACGTCTGCCGAGCTTAATCAGTTTCAGGCTGCCGAGACTCAGAAGTGGGGCAGTGTCATCAAGGCGGCCGGAATCGAACCCGAATGACGTGCACACGCAACGCCGGCCGCTGGGCGGAAGGGAATGTCAGGCCGTGTTCCGGCCTTGGGCCTCGATCTGCTTCGAGTTCATCGGATCCACGGGTTGCGCTCGCCGGGCTCCGACCTCGACCAGCGGGTTGCCGCCATAGACAGAACGAATCACGCCGCGAGGTGGCAACAGCGTGCGCGAATTCTTATAGATTTCGCCATCCTTCATCACCATCAGGATCTTGGCCGGGTCCTGCAGCACCGCCAAGTCCTGCAATGGATCCCCGTCGACCATGATCAGGTCGGCCAGAAACCCTTCCTTGAGTTGGCCAAGTTCGTCAGGCCGCATCATCAATTCGCCCCCCAACCGCGTGGCAGCCAGCAGGGCTTCCTTGGGTGTCATGCCGATATATTTGACGAAGTATTCAAGGTCTCGTGCGTTGGTGCCATGCGGCATCCAGGCAAAACCGTAATCGCCCCCGGGCAGGATCCGGATGCCGCGCTTGTGCATCTTGGCAAGCGTCTCGGCCGCAGCCTCCAGTTCGCGCTTGTAGCCCATCTTGGTCGCGATGGCTTCGGTTACTCCATATTCCGAGGCGTTGTAAAGGGTGTTGACCAGCCAGCCGATACCCGGCGCGACAAAGTGCTTGTCCTTGTTGGCCTCCAGCATATCCAACGCCTCTTCGTCGGCGAAACTGGCATGGAAGATCAGTTCAAAGCCCTGCTGCACACAGGTCTTGACGGACTCATTGGACCTCGCGTGCGCCGCGACCCGCTTTCCGGCTAGCCTGGACTCGGCAGCCAGCATGGCTATTTCTTCCTGGGAAAATGGATTGGCTTCGGCGGGTATGCCCGCGATGTACTCGCCAGACAGGTTGATCTTTAGATGGTCAACGCCATACTTGACGAACATGCGCACGATGCGACGCATATCCTCCGGTCCACTGCACACGGCGCCGAAGTTCATCGCCTCGTAGGGCAGATGCGGGAGGGTGTTGTCCCCCAGGCCGCCTGCTGTCGTGATTTCCTGGCTACCGGCCAGATAGCGGGGCCCTGGAAACGCGCCGGCTTCGATGACATTGCGAGTCACCACATCCAGGCGCGGCTTGGCGGTAGCGGCACCCAATGCACTGGTCCACCCCATCTCCAGATAACGCTTGGCCACCCGTACACACCACAAGATGTGCTCCTCGGGGGGCATGAACTGGATCGCCGACAAGCTCGGTTGGTCGTTCCACGAAAAATGCGTGTGCGCTTCCGTCATGCCCGGCATCAGGAAGGCGCCATGGCCATCGATGATGCGCGCATCTCCGGTGTCCAGATACTCTCCCTGACGCGCCAGCGAGACGATACGGTTGCCGTCCACCAGCACTTCCCCTGGGTAGGGATCGGCGCCGGATCCATCAAAGATGGTCACATTGGTAATGGCGATTCTGCTCATGTCTTGTCTCCTTTGGGACGAATTGCCTTCAGGGCTTATAAAAATCGGTAAGAATGCGCAGGCACTCGAATGGCTTTTCGTAGACCGTCCAGTGGCCGCAGCCTTGCAGCACAAAGGTGTTGCGCGTTTGCAGGCGTTCGGCAAGCGCCGCGGTTCCTGCCGGCGTGCCGATCCCGTCTTCGTCGCCCGTGACCAGCAACGCCGGAATGGCCAACTGTTCGACCTCGGCGGCCACCGCTTCTGCCAGCGCTTCGCAGTTGCGCGCATAGCCTTCCGCTGGCTGGCGCATGATGGACTCGCGAATCAGCGCCAGCACGGCCGGGCGTTCGGCTTTGGTCTGCGCGCTGGTGGCGGCCTTGCAGATAGCGTCGGCGATTTCCTGCATGGCGGCCATGCCGGAGCGGGCCAGTCGGGCGCGGTTGCGCGTGGGTTCACGGGCGGCGTCGGCTGGCGCAGCAAGCGGACCGAACAAAGCCAGGGATCGCACCCGTTGGGGATACCTGACAGCCAGGTCTTGGGCGATGATGGTGCCCATGGAGTGCGCCACCACATCGACACTTTCCAGGCCCAGCTCGTCCAGCAAGCCAACCAGGGCTGCCACATGCTGGCCGATGCTCAATCCTTCGGGCGCTTCGGTGCTGCGCGCGGCGCCTGCCAAGTCGGGCCGAATCACCCGACGTTCGCCGAACGCAGGCAGCACCGGGTGCCAGAAATTGGAGCTGCCGCCCAAGCCGTGGATGGCCAGCACGGCATCTTTGCCACTGCCGGAGTCTTCGACCCACAGGCCGTTGATGATCTTCGAACTCATAAACTCACCTCGTTTGACAGCCGGCACGGGCCGGATATGGCGATGCCATGGCGCGACCGGACAGCCGGCGCTGCGGCATCAGTCGACTTTCCCAATTCGGCTCACCGCCCGCTCGAGCGAGACGGAATCGCTCTTCCAGTACTGATCGAACGCGGGCGCGTCCAGATACTGAACAGGACTGCCGGTGGCGGCGATCCGCGACCGGAATTCCGGATCGTTGGCAACTTCCTTGATGGCCTTTCGCAACGTTTCCATGACGGCTGGCGGCGTCCCTGCCAGCGCGAACACCCCCGACCATTGCACGAAGCTGATGTCGTAGCCTTGGGATTTGAAGGACGGCACTTCCGGCAGGCCGTCAAGCTTGCCATCGCCCCAATGCGCCAGCGGCCTGACCCGCCCCGCCTGGATCAATTGCATGACGCTGGAGGGACCGGTGGCAAGCGCGTCGACTTGCCCGCCAATCAACGCCTGCACGGCCGGCCCAGCCCCCGTGAATGGGACGTGCATCATCTTGATGCTGGCGGCGTTCTGCAGCATTTCCATAGGCACATGCATCGTGCCGTAGAGACCAGAGGTGCCATAACTAAGCTTGCTGGTCTGACCTTTGGCCGCGTCGATGAATTCCTGCAGCGTCTTGTAGGGGGCATCCGCCCGCACCACCAGCACGGTGGGGTCGGCGGTGATTCGCGCGATAGGAACGAACTGGTCCAACTGATAGGCGGGTTTGCGCTCCAGCAGGCGATCCGCAGCGGGCAAGATTGAAATCGCCGATAGACTCATCAGCAACGTGTAACCATCCGACTTGGCCCGGCCCGCCTGGCCGATGCCGATGGCGCCGCCGGCACCGCCCTTGTTTTCGATGACGATGGCCTGGCCCAGCTTGGCGCCGACCGCCTGTGCCAAGGGGCGTGCGATGGTGTCGGCGACCCCGCCAGGCGGGAATGGCACCACCATCGTGACAGGACGCTCGGGATAATCGGCAGCCATCGCCGGGCCGGCCGTCAGCCATAGCAAGGCAGCCGCGGCTACCTGTTTGCAGCGCAGATTCATGTCTCACTCCATTATTGATTTATGTGCTGCGTTGCGCCGGAGCCTGCGGCGCGGTCCGTCAGATGAACCGGTTTTCTATCCTCCCGATGCCGTCGATCTCGATCCGCACCGTGTCACCGTTCTTCAGATATCGCGGTGGATTGAGCCCCTGGCCCACGCCCGCCGGGGTGCCGGTCGCGATGACGTCGCCCGGATACAGCGTGATGCCGCGTGAGCAGGTCTCGATCAACGTGGGGATATCGAAGATCAGGTCTTCGGTATTGCCTTCCTGACGAAGCTCGCCGTTCACCCAGCAGCGCACCCGTGTCTGGCGCCCATCCAGCTCGTCGGACGTCACCAACCAGGGGCCCATGGGGCAGAAGGTGTCGAAGGACTTTCCCAGGTCCCATTGCTGGTGGCGCATTTGCACATCGCGCGCCGTGACGTCATTAACGACGGTGTAGGCGATTACATGGCTCATGGCCTCTGTGCGTGAAATGTTGCGCCCGCCCTTGCCGATCACCACCGCCAGTTCAGCTTCGTAGTCGATCTTGTCGGACACGCCCACGGGTAAAAGCACATCAGCCCAGGGCCCCACGACCGTCTGCGGCACCTTGGTGAACACGATGGGCCAAGATTCCGGGTTCGCGTCGTTGTCCTTGAACACGGATTCGCGCAGTTCTTTCGCATGGGCGTGATAGTTGCGTCCCACACAAAAGAGATTGCGCCGCTGTGCCGGCAAAGGCGCCTCGTGCTCCACCTGGTCCCAGCGATAGGCGGGGCCCACTTTGGCAGGCAGCGCCCGCCCTTCGGCCAACAGCTCCACGACTGCCAGCGCGCCGATCGCCGCGAGTTCACGCGGAAAATCCAGGGCGGTTACCGTACCGCCATCCTCGGAGACCACCCCGACCCGCCGTTCGCCTTCGCTTCGAAATACCGCGATCTTCATGCTTGCTCCCTGGGCGGCCGCAGCCCCCTTGCTGTTTAAACCATTAAATACCAATTAGCCAATTAAATAGGCCCAATTTCGGAAAATTATATACCAAAAAAACCAATTAACAGTCAGGGTTTTCGATATTCAAGTGAGCCCCATTGGCATTATTTGGTATCATCCAATCCTCATCCATCCAGGGCATTTCCATGGACAAAGCGTCCGCCATGCGCGCGGTTATCATCGAAAATCTGAAATCCGGCACTTGGCCAGTCGGGCACCGCCTGCCAACAGAACGGGCCCTGAGCGAACAATTCAGCATCAGCCGCTCCACAGTTCGCCGGACGCTATCTGAACTGAAGGAAGAAGGCCTGATCTCTCAGCGTGTAGGCAGCGGCACCTATGCCAACGCGCCGTCCGGGCTGGCGCAGGCCGAAACGCTGTTGCGCACGGAAGTGCTGGCCACCAGCCCCGCTGAACTCATGGCGGCGCGGCTGGTCCTGGAGCCGGCAATCGCAGCACTGGTCGTTCAGCACGGCACCCCCTCCGACTTTGCGGCCATGCAGCACGCTTGTGACGAGGCCGAAGCCGCCACCAGCTTCGAAGCCTTCGAAGTCTGGGACGCGCAACTACACGAGCTGATGGCCAAGGCCACCCACAACGTCTTCATCGAAAAAGTGTTTTTGCTGATGACGGCTGCGCGTTCGCAGGCCACGTGGGGCGCACTCAAGCGGAAAAGCCTCACGCCGGAACGGCGAGCGGCCTACCAAATCGAGCACCGCGAAATCGTCGAAGCGCTGCGGGACCGCGACTCCGTGCGGGCCATGGATGCCGTGCGGCGGCATCTGCTGCATGTACGAGACAATCTGCTGGGTTAAGGGGCGCGGCGGGGGCGCCTGCATCGCTTGACAATGCTTGACTGTTGCGCGCTGGAGATACATTGCGACACACTGTAATCTTCTCCAACACGTACGGCGTTCGTCGGTCGGCGCTGGGGCGTTAGACCATGCGGTACGGGGGCTGGAAGGCTATCGCCAGAATGGCTCTACGCCTCAAGACCCTTTCCCACGTACTCGCCCATCTATGCCTGCAACCCTGCTCGAATGGTCCGTGCCCGCGGCGATCCTGTTGTGCGCCATCGGGCTCTGCGCCGCGCGCTTCGTTGGCTTCAACACGCTCCGATGGGGTTACGCCCTTGGCTGCCTGGGCACGGGCTACGCCATCATGCTTGTGCAGGCCAGTGAGCTTTCCCCTTATAAACAAGTGGTCGAGGATGCTTTCATTCTTGGCGGCGTCATGTTGGCCTGTCGCGCGCTGCAGGGCCGGCGCGGCACGCTGCCCCCTCGCTACATTGATATTGCGGTCCTGCTGGCCTCGACCGCAATGGTCATCGTCTCGGTTGTGCTGTTTGCCAGCGCCAAGCTGGAATCGTTCTTCGTCCAGGCCTGTTGCGCGCTGGTGATCTGGCGGACCACGTTCTCTTTTGCAAGGCACGTCGCAACCACGTCGGACAAGGTTCTCATCGCCGCGTTTCTCTTCATCGCGCTCGTGTTGACGGGCCAATGCGTTCTGTACCTTGCCGCCCCCACCCCCATTCTCGCGGCAGGCGAATGGAGAACGTCCGTCTGGGGGACCTTGATCCAATACACCGGGCTGCTCGGGAGCATTGTCCTGACCTTCGCGGTCTTCATCGCGACAAGCTGCGACGCCATAGAGAAATACCGTCGCCAGGCGCATACCGACGCGTTGACGGGGCTGCTGAACCGGCAGGGGCTGGATGGATTTCTTGCCTCCGTTGCCGGGCGCTCGCTTTCGGATGGGGCAACGCCGACCGCGCTGATCATGGCCGATATCGATAATTTCAAACGCATCAACGATGTCTTCGGCCACCCGTTTGGCGACATGGTGCTGGCGCGATTTGGCGCCCTGCTTCGACCAGAAGCAGGCACCCAGATTTGCGCCGCCCGCCTGGGCGGAGAAGAGTTCCTGTTGATGCTGCCCACGGAAAATCTGCAAAGCGCGACTGCCATCGCCGAGGAAATTCGTGCGAATTTCGTAGCGCAGCGCTGGGCCCCGCACGCGCCCAACTCGCGTTTCACGGCCAGCATGGGAGTGACCCTGCTGGAAGCGGAAGAGCCTTTCGCCAGCGCACTGAAGCGCGCAGACGACTTGCTCTACGCCGCGAAGCGACGAGGACGGAACTGCACGGTCGCGAGTGACGCGCCAGGCGCCACCGTACATGCCCGAGCCACGTTCAGCGACAACGTGGGCAGGGAAAGGCACTGTGCTTGAAGGTGAATTTCGTAGCGCCCTTTGCGGGTAAATACCTATAAAGACAAGCAACCCGGGTGCCGTATCGATAGCGTGTCGTTCGCATCTACCTGGGAGGAATTGTCTTGGCCAGCAAGAATTGCAAGCTCGCGGGGCGCTCAAAATGGATCGTCCTAGTCGCATTCGCGGCCAACTTCACGAACCCCACGTACGCCCAATCGGTGTCCACTACCGGCCAGGTATCACCTGGACCCGTCCAGACGCCAGTTTGGGATGTTGGCGGCGCTCTATTTGTTGGCGACTCCCTTCCCGGGACGTTGACCATCAGCGATGGCGGTTCGGTGCTGAACGATTGGGCCGCCATTGGCGATCTCAGTGGTGGCAGGGGTTTCGTGACGGTGTCAGGCCGTGACGGCAGCGGCACTGCGTCCACCTGGACCAGCCTTGGCGCGGTCTATATCGGCAACCACCCCGGCAGCGACGGCACACTGCACATCCTGGATGGGGGCATGGCACAAAGCGATTCGGGCAACATTGGCTTTGCTAATGGCAGCATCGGCAGCGTGCTCGTTTCCGGGCCGGGGTCGACATGGAATCTTTCCCCGAACAGCACGTTCGAGATCGGTGGGAGCGGCAAGGCCACGCTGCGTATCGACAATGGCGGTGCGGTGCATAGCGGCCAAGCGGTAATCGGCTGGGTCGCTGGCAGCGAGGGCAGCGTGACGGTATCGGGGCGGACATCCGTCTGGGACCCATTCGACAATATTTACGTGGGTCTCGACGGCGTTGGCGACCTGCAGGTCCTGGAAGGCGCCACGGTGAGCACCGTTGGATCGCCTGCGCCAGGCGCCGCTGCAACGGTTTACCTCGGCAGGAGCGCGGGCAGCATCGGGACGGTAATCGTATCGAGCAGTACGGCCGATATCTCGACGCTTACCGCAAGCGACCGTATCGAAATCGGCTCGGCAGGCACGGGCACGTTGACCATCGACAAGGGCGGGCTGGCGGTCGCCAACAGCGATACGTGGCTGACCGTCAGCGGCACGGCCACCGGTACGCTGAACCTCATCGGCGATGCGGGCGGCCGCGGCGTGCTGGAAACGGGCTCGGTCATCAAGGGCGCCGGCGACGCCACCTTTAACCTGAACGGCGGCATCCTGCGCGCCAAGCGTAACAAGGCCAACTTCCTGAATGGCTTTTTAACGCAGGCGATCGGAAGCGAGGGGGTCGGCTTCGACACCAACGGCTACGACGTGGGCGTGATGACCGCGTTCTCGGGAACGTCCCGCTTCGACAAGCTGGGCGCAGGCACGCTCACATTGTCGGGCAACAGCGCCGCCTTCACGGGAACCACCGATATCCAGGCTGGCACGCTGCAGGTCGACGGCGTCCTGGGCGGTCCGGTGAACGTGCTTTCGGCGGCGCGGCTCACGGGCACGGGACGCGTGGGCGCGACCGTCAACCGGGGCACCATCGCGCCGGGGCCGCGCAGCGGCTTCGGCACCCTGACGATCGCCGGTGACTATACGGCGCAGGGCGGCAACCTGGAGATTCGCAGCCAGCTTGGCGGCGACAACTCACCCACCGATAAGTTGGTCGTCACGGGCGACACCGCGGGCGCGACGCCGGTCACCGTGAAGAACATGGGAGGCGCGGGTGGGTTGACCCAGCGCGGCATACAGGTCGTGCAAGTCAATGGGATCTCGGCGGGGCAGTTCAACCTGGCTAACGGCGACTACGTCATCGAGGGGCGTCCGGCCCTGGTGGCCGGCGCGTATGGCTATGTCCTGCAACAGGACTCGGCCGACGGCGGCTGGTATCTGCGATCGTCCCTGACCGATCCCGGCACCTCTCCCACCGATCCCGGCACGCCCCCCACCGATCCCGGCACGCCCCCAACCGGTCCGGGCACACCCCCGATCGGCGGCGGGTCGCCGGGCATCGAACCGCCCTTGCTTTATCAGCCCGGCGTGCCGGTTTATGAAGCCTACGCGAACACGCTGCTTAACCTGAGCCGGATGCCCACGTTGCGCCAACGTGTGGGCAATCGCCTCTATGATTCGGCGGACGTCGGCCGCAACGGCGTATGGGGCCGCATGGAGGGCACGACAAGCCGGCTCGAACCTTCGATGTCCACCACAGGCGCGCGCCAGGACATCGATAGCTGGAAGGCCCAGTTTGGTGTCGACCGTATCCTGGCGGGTAAAGAAGAAGGATCTCGCCTGGTGGGCGGCATGGCGTTTCATTATGGCAAGGCCGATACGCACGTGTTCTCGGCGTATGGCAACGGCACGATCGACACCACCGCCTATGGCCTGACGCCGACGCTGACCTGGTACGGCAAGAACGGGGTCTATATTGATACGCAGGCCCAGGCGACCTGGTTCGACAGCGACCTGAATTCCCGGTTGGCCGGCAAGTTGAAGGGCGGGCGCCAGGCCCAGAGCTATGGGCTGGGTATCGAAGCGGGCAAGGCGTTCGGGTTGAGCGAGCGACTGGCCCTGATCCCGCAGGCGCAACTGACCTACGTATCGACGCGCTTTGACAGCTTCAACGACAAATTCGGCGCGCACGTCGAAAGCGACAAGGGCGACAGCTTGCTGGCCCGCCTGGGTATCGCGCTAGACTACAAAAGCAATTGGCAAACCGCGGGCGTGAACCGTGAATCAAGCGTCTATGCGGTCGTCAACGTCAAACATGAGCTCCTGGACGGAACCCGTGTGCGCGTGGCCGACGTGCCCTCGGCCAGTCGCATGGCGCGGACCTGGGGCAGCGTGGGCGCGGGCGCAAATTACGGTTGGGGGGAGCGCTATGCGATCTACGGCCAGGTCGACGCCGATGTGGATTTTTCCGGCAGCTATATCGTCACTGCGACTGCCGGATTCAGAATGATGTTCTAGGACTGGATGCGATGGGTCGGGGGCCTGATGGATAGTCTTCAACTGGCCTTAACTAAAATGCTAAAACTGGACATTTTCATTGCGCCAGATTCAGGCGATAGTCCCGCCCTTCCCTGGCCACCTTGGCGTTGATTCCTGAAAGCCCATGTACACCTCGACCTTTACGTTCCTGCCTGGCACCTACGACGACGACTTCCATGCGCTGGACAACACCATCGCAGCTATCGCCAGGTCGATCCCCGGCTACCTGGGTGAGGAAGCCTGGGAAAATCCAGCTACGGGCGCCGTCTCCAACGTCTACTACTGGAGCACGATGGAAGCGCTTAAAGCGCTGGTGGAACATAAAGACCACCTCAAGGCCAAGCAACAGCAAGCCAATTGGTTACGCGGCTATCAGGTCGTCATTGCAGAGGTCATTACCTTCTATGGCGACGGCCGTCTCGAACATCCGTTGAATCAAGCCGGGGGCGTTTCGTAGACCAGGCCGTAGCGCCCGCGGCTTTGCTTGATTCGCGCGAAGCCGAGTTCCCCCAAATGCATGCCGGCGATCAAAAGCCCCTCTGAACTGACCAGGTCCAGAAGTTTCGATCGTGTCGCGGCAGCCAGGGAAGGATCCTGATCAAAGGCAATCGACACGTCCGGCCGCTCGATCTGGATGTGCGGAAAATGAACGATGTCTCCCCACACGACCAGGCTTTGATCACGGGATTCGAAAAGATATCCGGTGTGGCCATCTGTGTGTCCCGGTAGCGGCATCGCCCGGATACCCGGAAGCACCTCCCCTTCATCGAAGGTACGAAGCGTGTCGCGGTAGCCGTCGAACACTTGACGCGCGATCAGGAAGTTGCCACGTGCGCGCTCTGCGGCGCGGCTTAAGTTTCCGTCGTCCTGCCAGAACGCAAGCTCTTGCTGACGGGCAACAAGCTCCGCATTCGGAAAGATAATGTGTCCGGCTGCGTCCACCAGTCCGCCGACGTGATCGGGGTGGGCGTGTGTCAGCAGGATGGTGTCAATGTCGGAGGGTTCAACGCCGGCAAGCGATAAATTGGATATCAGGCGGCCGCCCCATTGTTTGATCCCTCCTGCCCCGCCGTCGATGAGGATGGTGCGGCCCGCTCCGCGGACCAGGTAGCAGTTGATGTGCACGGACGCAGGCGCCTTCTGGCCTGCCTCATTTTGCATTCTGGACGCCTCGCATGGGTCGATATTCGACAGGAAATCCAGGCTGGCGGTGAGATAGCCGTCGCTGATGGCGGTGACCGTGAAATCTCCGGCTTGCTGACTGGGAAACGGAATGGCGGACACAACTTTCTCCGGGGGACTTTTCAATTTCGGGCGTGGATGTTCGGTGCGGCATAACCGAAGCAGCGGATGCGCGCCTTGAGATCCGTGCAACGCGTGATGGTGTCATCCAGGGCATCCATGAACCGGTTCATTACCGGGGGCGTGCGAAACGTCTCAAGGCGATATTGGACTTCCGCGAAGACGGGATGCCCGTGGCCATGCCGGACGCCCACATACATGACATGAATGTTCTCGAGTGCCGCGGCAAGGATGCCCGTGCAGAGGTTGATGCAGTCGCCTGAAAGCTCGGCAAGCCTCTCATCCGACGGCATTTGTGCCGACGGAATATAGATCGTGACGTTGGGCATAGCGGTCCTCTTTTCCCTGTCGGTTTACACGTTGCGGGAACTTGTTAGTTGTTCCGTCATGGGCGAATACAGGTAGATGCCTTCGGACTGGCTCTCGACAAGCGCAGCCTGCCGCCGGGGCAGTTTTGCCAGCCACCGGCGTTCCGGAAACTTCTCCAGCGCAACCGCCCGCATGGCCAGGGGAGCAAGCCCCATCTGAATCAGAGGTTCAGGGCCACTTGCACACAGCGCCAGCAGTTCGTCTTCATTGACCGCCGGCGCAAGCCCGATATCGCAATACAGGTTCCGGTGCCAGTCGGTGATGTGCTGCTGCCACCTTGCAAAATTGCCGCCGCCTTTCTGGCGATATTCCTCTCCCGTCAGGACATCCAGGCTATCAATCGTGTGGACGGCCAGGTAGATCGGGCAACCGTGGCTTAACGCCTTGAAGCGCTGCGACGTATGAAAGCCTGTAACCGAGATGAGCGCGGGCAATTTTTCGGCGCTGTAGAAGTGGTTCCATTCGGCTTCGCTGCCGGGATCGGCGAAGCTGCATTCCACGGTATAGATCATCAAAACATCCTTCGTAGGGGGCAAGGCGCCGTCGGCGCCCGAACCCATTTCATTGCAGTTACGTAATGCTAAGCTGACCTTTACCGTGCATATAGCGATATAAAATCACCCTTCAGTGATATTTACTCAAGCTGGCTAAAACGCACCGCGATCAAAGAGACTCCATGCGACGCAAGATTCCAAGCAATTCGGCGCTCCTCGCTTTTGAGGCAGCGGCACGACATGGCAGCTTCGCCCGCGCGGCGGAGGAACTGGCGCTGACCGAAGGCGCGATCAGTCGTCAGATTGGTCGCCTGGAGGCGTTTTTAAACGTCGCGCTCTTTGAGCGTGTGGGGAATCGGGTACGGCTTGCGCCCAACGGCATGCGATACGCGCTGCAGGTTCGCGAGATTCTGGATCGGCTAGAGCGGGATAGCCTTTATTTGATGGGGCAGCCCATTGAAGGCGGAACCATTGATATCGCCGCCATTCCCACCTTCGCCACGCGCTGGCTTATCCCTCGGCTGAAACGCTTTCAAGCTGCGCATCCCAACATTACGGTGCACATCGCCGAGCGCATGGAGCCCTTCATTCTTGCCGGTAGCGGCTTTGATGCGGCGATCCACTTCGAGCATCCGGCATGGGCGGGTATGCATTTACATCACCTGCTGGAAGAGGTGCTTGTGCCCGTCTGTAGTCCGGCACTTCTTGCGGACGCCGGTGCCAACGTGTCGCTGGACGAGCTGCCGCGCCTTCACAGGCGGCAAAATCCGGATGCGTGGCAGCTGTATGCGCAAGAGGCCGGCATCGTCTTGACCAATTCGGCGGTAGGCGCACGCTACGATCTGCATTCCATGCTGATCGCGGCGGCGGTAGCCGGCTTGGGGGTTGCCTTGGTGCCGCGTCTTTACGTTGAGGCAGAGCTTGAACAAGGACGCCTGGTCGCGCCTTGGCCGGACGGCAAAGCGATCGCCAAGAACTTCTGCCTAGTGCTTCCCGAGCCGATCGAATTGAGTGAAGGGCCATTACACGCGTTTGCAGAATGGATACTTCACGAAGCGCAGGGTTTGGCGTCTTGACCTTCTACTGATGCCCGTCGCGTAGGCCGCGGCATCAGCCCGGCCCGTCGCTAGCGGCGGCCAGCAGAGACACGACGATGTCGCTGATCGGCGTCGGTATGCCGTGAGCCCGGGCGCGGCGCGAGACGACGCCGTTTCGGATATCCCATTCGAGTGGCCGGCCGGCTTCGCGGTCGGTCAGGATAGAGGTGCTCAAGTCGGCGGAAGAGGCTTGAAACTTGGCCAGGATTTCCTGCGGCACGTCGTCGCCCAGTCTGGCTCCTTCGGCGCGCGCCACGGCCAGGCATTCTTGCAAGTACGCCAGCGAAAGCTGGGCGATGTCGGGCCGGGCGAACATGCCGGCGCGGCGATGCGTAAGGGCCATCAGGCCCGCCACTGCGTTCTGCAGCAGCTTGCGCCAAGCCACGGACGAAAAATCCGCCGTGATATCCACGGCGCACTGCGTTCCCGAAAGCGCCTCTGCCACCACGCGGGATGCCGGCACGTCGGGCAGACTCAGGCGCGCATCCCCCCGCAAGCGTACCGAGCCGTCGGCTTGTGCTTGCGCAGGGAACCACACGACGGCCGGGACGATCCGCGCAGGCGGAGCGTGCATCGCGACCCTTTCCATCTGCTCGACGCCATTCTGCAGCACGCACACGACGGTATCGGGACCGCACAATGCCGCAAGCCATCCTGATGCCGTCTCGGTCTGGGTCGCCTTGACCGCCAGAAAAACGAGTCCCATCTTGCGATCGACCTGGCCGGGATCCGTCCGCACGGGCCCCGGAACGACCACGTGGCGATCGCCATCCTGCAGCGTCAGCTGGCTGCGGGGCGTGCGGCCACACAAAAGGGGCGTCCGGCCGACTTCGTGAAGCGCGGCCGCCACCGTGGTGCCGATGGCGCCGGGGCCGACGATGGCGATGGCGGTATCTGTTGCGGTACTCATGGGTTGGATTCCTTCCTGGCGCGCGCGGCCAAAACGTAGTCTGACACCTTAAGATGTTAAAGCGATCTATCGCAAGACCGGATATGACAAAAACCGGGCAGTGATCGATTGCAATAAGAAGAAGTGATAGCCAACGTCCATTGAAGGAAGATGCCAGACGCCTTCAATATCAATGCCTTAGAGAGATTTAACGGAGATGCGTCATGTTCGATCACATTGGTTTTGGCGTCAGTAATATTGATGAAAGCCAAACGTTTTTTCTCCGCGCGCTAGGCCCGTTGGGCGTCGGCCTTGCCATGGAGGGGCCAGACAGTGTCGGGTTGGGCAGGCAGGGCAAACCTTCACTTTGGCTGTACGCCACGTCCGCCGTGACGCCGCCCTTGCATATCGCCATTTCCGCCCCCACCCGAGCGGACGTGGATGCGTTTTACGAAGCCGCTCTCGCGGCCGGCGGACAGGACAACGGCGCGCCCGGTTTGCGTCCCCATTACCATCCCAACTATTACGCCGCGTTCGTGCGCAGCCCGGATGGGCACAACGTGGAAGCCGTCTGCCACCAGCCGGAAAATTGACCGGCGCGCGCTGCCCTGGCTACTGGCCGGGCAGCAAACGACGTGGTCCGGCCGAATGAGGCGCGGTCGGCACGGCCTTTGCTGAGGAGCAAGGGGTAGCGGGAAGCCACCGCTTGCGTTATGGACGGCCGTCATGCACGAACACCAGGACCTGCGTGAAAATATGGTGCAGCGCCAGCTTATCGCTCGCGGCCTGCATGACCCTGCCGTGCTGGCCGCCATGCGCGAGGTGCCGCGCCACGCGTTCGTGCCAGATGACACGCGGGCGCTGGCCTACGACGATAGCGCGCTGGCTATCGGTTGCGGACAGACCATATCCCAGCCCTACATCGTGGCGCTGATGTTGCAATCCGCGGCGCTTCAGCCGGGCGACCAGGCGCTGGAAATCGGCACCGGATCCGGCTACGCCGCAGCGGTGATGGCGCGGATTGTCCGAGTCGTCCACACCGTGGAAAGGCACGAGCGTCTTGCACGTGAGGCGCGCGAACGGCTGCAACAGCTTGGCTACGACAATGTCGTGGTCCACACCGGCGACGGTACCTTGGGACTGCCGCGCTGCGCACCGTTTGATGCCATCCTGGCGGCGGCATCCGGCCCCATTGTGCCCCCGGCCTGGCGGGAACAGCTTGCCATTGGCGGCCGGCTGGTCATGCCCATCGGCGCGTCCCCAGGCCTGCAGCAGCTGATCCGGATTTTGCGTAAGGAAGAATCAGAGTATCGGGAAGAGGCCCTTGGAATGGTGGCATTCGTGCCGCTGATTGGCGAGCAGGCCTGGCATCCAGACGGGAAACGCGACCATGGGCCAGACGACGGTCGATAATTCGATGCTGGCGCAGCTGCGGGCTGCCGCGCAGCCGTGGACGGATGCGGACGACCCCGGGTTCCTGCGCCAGTTCAACCGGTACGCCAACGCGCGTGTCGTGCTGCTGGGAGAAGCCAGCCACGGCACCTCGGACTTTTACCGTGCACGGGCCGCCATCACCCGCCATCTGATCCGCGAACATGGCTTCAACATCGTGGCGGTGGAGGCCGATTGGCCGGACGCCGCGGCCGTGGACCGGCTGACAGGCGGCCACGGCTCGGTCGACGCCCCCTACCCGGCCTTCGAACGCTTTCCCACGTGGATGTGGCGCAATACCGATGTGGCGGATTTCGTGCGGTGGCTGGCCGAACACAACGCCCGCCAACCGCCCGCGCGGCAGACCCGTTTCTACGGACTGGACATCTACAGCATGGCGCAGTCCATGGCGGCCGTGCTGGCCTATCTGGACAACGTCGACCACGAGGCGGCGGGCATCGCCCGTCAGCGCTACGGCTGCCTGGACCCGTGGCGGCAAGACCCGGCCGCTTATGGCATGGCAGTGCTGACGCGCCGGCACGAAGACTGCGAGCAAGCCGTCATGGCCCAACTACGGGAGTTGCTGGAAAAGCGCCTGGACTATGCCGGACGCGATGGCGAACGGTTTTTTGACGCGGCCCAGAACGCCCGGCTGGTCGCCTCGGCGGAACGCTATTACCGCGCCATGTACTACGGGTCGGCGCAGAGCTGGAATCTGCGCGATACACACATGTTCGAGACACTGGAAAACGCGCTACGCGTCCACGGCCCCGCAGCGCGGGCCATCGTCTGGGCGCACAACTCTCACATCGGCATCGCGGCAGGCACCGAAATGGGACAGGAGCGCGGAGAGATCAATATCGGCCAGCTATGCCGCGAACGCTTCGGCGATGCGGCCATTGCGATCGGCATGGGAACGCACTGCGGCACCGTGGCAGCCGCCAGCGAATGGGACGGCCCCATGGAGGTAAAAAAAGTCCAGCCATCGCTTGCGCAAAGCTACGAATTTCAGATGCACCAAACGGGCATCCCGCGATTCATGCTGGATCTGCGCGATGCGGACGCAGGTTTGCGTCAACGCCTGGAGACGCCTCGGCTGGAACGCTTCATCGGGGTCATCTATCGCCCTGAAACCGAACGGCAAAGTCATTACGCAAAAGCCTCATTGCCCCAGCAGTTCGACGCGTACCTGTGGATGGACCAGACGCACGCCGTCGAGCCCCTGCCCGGGCCGCAGGGCGCTGGCACGCCGGAGACATGGCCGTTCGGCTTATAAGAAACAAGAAATAAGGTGTCAGAAATAAGCTGTCAGACTGCCATTCGCCCTCTGCGATAATTCGCCCCCGATCACGATCTGACTTAGACACCATGAACGTAAAGGCGCTATGCATCGCTTCGCTAGGCGTTGTGATGCTGACGCAGGTATCTCCATCCTTCGCGCAAAATCTCAATGGCAAGAACCTCTTTACCCAGAGGTGCGCCATGTGCCACGGCGCGGATATCAAAGGGACCGGACCATTGGCCAGGAAAAGCAATCCTCCCACCCCAGACCTGACAACCGCCGCGTTCAAAAAGCGGCTGAGTGATTATCCGGGCGTGATCGTTTCTTCGGTGATACTTCGCCCGAATGGCGACCTGATTCCCAGAACTTTGCGCGAAAACGGCGTAAAGGTGCCGCCGCATTCCTGGACGGTTCAGGATTTTCGCGATTTGAACAAATACATGAGCGATGTAATTTCAAAAAGCCGCTAGCTTTGCGCCGATCATGAACGTCACTGAACGCCTGAAGACCTGGGCCACGCGGATACGACGGGACGGCATCACCCTGTGGTTCGCCTGCAAGCATCCCCGAACCCCATGGTATGTAAAAGCCCTGGCGTGGTTCGTGGTCGCCTATGCGCTAAGCCCGATCGATCTGATACCCGACTTCATCCCCGTGCTGGGGTACGCGGATGACGTTCTTTTACTGCCCGCTGCCATTTGGTTGACCATCAAACTGCTGCCATCCGACGTGCTGCTGGAATGCAGAGGCCAGGCGGAAGCCTGGATGACGGCTAGGAAAGCGAAGCCTCGCAGCTGGGCCGGCGCGGTGCTGATCGTGGCGCTGTGGTTGGCCGTGGGAGTGGCCGCGTGGTGGTTGCTCAGCGAGCGCCGCTGACGCACCAGCAAGGTTCGCCCCGATCCCACGCTTGCCCGGAGATATCCGGGCCCCTCATTCAGGCGATAAACGCGCCAGAACGTCAGCCCGGCAGACGTTCAGAATTTCGTCCGCCAGCGGCGCATCGTCAGGGCAGGACCTTGACAGCACCAGCGCGCCCACGGCCTGCGCCATCAAGGCGATGCGACGCGCGCGCCCCTCGTTGTCCGCGCCCGCTTCCGGCTGGCCGTCCTGAGGATCCGGGCGCGACAACTGAGCCTCGATACCCGCCGCGAAAGCCGCTTTTACCGATTCCGGCTGACGCGAGGCATCGGCGCATAGCGCCGCCATCGTGCAGCCATCGCCAGGCGTATCCCTGTGTTGCCGAGAGAGGTAGTACGTCAGGAAACCCGCCAGGTCCATGCCGGCTGCGACCTCGGCCGACTGCGCCAGGCCGCAGCTTGCCGCCTCCGCCATCAGGTCGGTCTTCGAGCCGAAATGCTTGTAGAAGCCGCCGTGGGTAAAGCCGGCGGCTGCCATCAGGTCAGCCACGCCCACGCCATCGTAGCCCCGCTCCCGGAATAGGGAGGCGGCGGTTTCCACGATATGCGCGCGGTTTGCCTGCGCTTGTGCCTTGGAGACTTTCATACCTTAAGTCGCTTGACGTCCAACGATGGAACAGCCGCACTATACCATGGATAGATGATATTCATCATCAAACCATTGACAGCATAGATTACGTCCATCATCATTGAGCCTTACCGACCGAATCCTGCGCAATCGCTGCGCCCCCTTCACGTTTCCTCACGCCACCGACATGTCCCATACGACACTCTTCCAGCCCTACGCCCTTGGCCCCCTTACCCTTGCCAACCGCATCGTCATGGCGCCGCTGACACGCAACCGTGCCGACGCCGGCCTGGTGCCCAGCGCGCTGGCCGCTACCTATTACGCCCAGCGCGCCTCGGCTGGCCTGATCATCTCGGAGGCCACCCAGGTCTCGGCCCAGGCCCAGGGCTACCAGGACACGCCGGGCCTGTACACGCAGGACCAGATCAAAGGTTGGCGCAACGTCACTGACGCCGTCCACGCCCAGGGCGGGCGCATCTTCGTGCAGTTGTGGCACGTTGGCCGCATCTCGCACGTTGACCTGCAACCGGGCGGCGCCGCGCCGGTGTCCGCGTCGGCAATCCGCGCCCAGACCAAGACCTTCGTCCACAATGGTTTTGTCGAAGTTTCTGAACCGCGCGCGCTGAACATCGACGAGATTCCGGGCATCGTGAACGATTTCCGGCAGGCCGCCGCCAACGCGATGGCGGCGGGTTTCGATGGCGTGGAAATCCACGGCGCCAACGGCTACTTGCTGGAACAGTTCATCAAGGACGGCGCCAACCAGCGCACTGACGCCTACGGCGGCACCATCGAGAACCGCGCCCGCCTGTTGCTGGAAGTCACCGCGGCCGTGGCGGCGGAAATCGGTGCGGACCGCACCGGCGTGCGGATCTCGCCGGTATCGCCGGCCAACGCCATTTCCATCAGCGACCCGCAGCCGCAATACGACTACATCGTCGATCAGCTCAACACGCTGGGCATCGTCTACCTGCATGTGGTCGAAGGCGCCACGGGTGGCCCACGCGATGTCGCGCCGTTCGACTTCGATGGCCTGCGCCGCCGTTTCAAGGGCACCTACCTGGCCAACAACGGCTACGACCTGGACCTGGCCGCCGCGCATCTGGCCGACGGCAAGGCAGACCTGTTCGCCTTTGGCCGAGCATTCATCAGCAACCCCGATCTGGTCGAACGCTTCAAGACCGGCGCGCCGCTGGCGGCGTTGAACCCCGCCACGCTGTATGGCGGAGGCGCCAACGGCTACATCGACTATCCGACATTGCGCGACGCCCGGTCGCTGTAGTCCGGTTGCTGTAGTCCGATTGCCGAGGCCCGGGCCCATGCGGCCGCGCCCTCATGGGCCGGCACGCAATCCATTCCATCATTTGCACCAATCTTTAGAGAAGCACGCCATGAACGCTCATCCCACCGTCCTGATCACCGGCGCCTCCAGCGGCATCGGTGCGGTTTATGCCGAACGCTTTGCCCGGCGCGGCCACGATCTTGTGCTGGTTGCGCGCGATCAGGCGCGGCTGGAAGCCCTGGCCACCCGCCTGCACCAGGAAACCGGCGTCGAGGTCCAGACGCTACCGGCCGACCTCACTCAGCGCGATGACCTGGCCGCCGTTGAGGCGCGCCTGCGCGACGATGCCCGCATCGGCATCCTGATCAACAATGCGGGCATCGCGCAGTCCGGTGGTTTCGTCGACCAATCGGCCGACAGCATCGAACGGCTGGTGACCTTGAACATTACCGCGCTCACGCGCCTGGCCGCCGCCATCGCGCCGCGACTGGCCAAAGCCGGCGAAGGCGCGATCGTGAACATCGGTTCGGTGGTGGGTTTTGCGCCGGAATTCGGTATGTCGGTCTACGGCGCGACCAAAGCCTTCGTGCTGTTCCTGTCGCAGGGGCTAAGCCTGGAACTGGCGCCGAAGGGCGTCTACCTGCAGGCCGTTTTGCCCGCCGCCACGCGCACTGAAATCTGGGAACGAGCCGGCATCGACATCAACACTTTGTCCGACGTGATGGACGTGGGCGAACTGGTGGATGCCGCCCTGATCGGGTTTGATCGCCGCGAGGCCGTGACCATCCCCCCGCTGCATGTGGCGGCGCGCTGGGACGCGCTGGACGCCGCGCGCCAGGGGCTGCTCTCGGATATCCGCCAGATGCAGGCCGCGGACCGATACCGCCCTGCCCCCCGCGCTGCCCTCCACGCCGAGCCCCCCCGCGCATGAAAGCCTTCATCATCGATCGCTATGGCAAGAACGAAACCGGCCGCATCGCGGACATGCCGGAGCCGGTCTTGCGCGAGGACGACGTCCTGATCCAGGTCCATGCTGCCAGCGTCAACGCGCTAGACGCCAAGATCAGACGGGGCGAGTTCAAGTTGATCTTGCCTTATCGCCTTCCCCTCATTTTGGGCAACGACCTGGCGGGCACGGTCGTGCGCGTGGGACCGGGGGTGCGCCAATTCAAGCCGGGCGACGAGGTGTATGCGCGCCCCGACGATGATCGTATCGGCACGTTCGCCGAGCGCATCGCCGTCAAGGCGTCTTCGGTCGCGCTCAAGCCGGGCAATCTTGGCATGGACGAAGCCGCGTCCCTTCCACTGGTGGCCCTGACCGCGTGGCAGGCGCTGGTGGAAACCGCGCAACTGAAAAAGGGGCAGCGCGTGTTCATCCAGGCGGGCTCCGGCGGTGTGGGCACCATCGCCATCCAGTTGGCCAAACATCTTGGCGCCTTCGTCGCCACGACCACAAGTACGGCCAATGTCGCATGGGTCAAGGCCCTTGGGGCGGACGTTGTCATCGACTACAAGCGGCAGGATTTCGCCACCGTGCTTCGCGACTACGACGTCGTCCTCAACAGCCTGGGCAAAGACGATCTGACCCGGTCTCTGCAGATTCTCAAGCCGGGTGGGCGTCTGGTTTCCATTTCCGGGCCCCCTACCCCAGCATTCGCCGCCGCGCGCGGGCTGGCCTGGCCGCTCAAGCTGGTATTGCGCTTGCTCAGTCGCGGCATCCGCCGCAAAGCCCGCCGGATGGGCATCGAGTACCACTTCGTCTTCATGCGGGCCGACGGGGCGCAGTTGCGTGAGATCACGTCGCTGGTCGAGTCCGGCGCCATCACCCCGGTCATTGACCGCGTACTCCCGTTCAACGACACGCACCGCGCGCTGGCCTACGCGGAGACGGGCCGTGCCAAGGGCAAGGTCGTGGTGAAGATGTTGTAGGCTGCCTGTCGCGCATCAATCCCGACGCATTGCGACCTTTCCGTCATGCGGGGATGCCGGCGCATCGACGGACACGTCTATCTCTGGCTGAACCGACATTCCCACCCTCAAACGAGCCGCGTCCGGCTGGCCGGCGTCCAACCGTATCCGGGCAGTCAGCCGCTGGACAATCTTGGTGAAATTGCCCGTGGCGTTTTGTGGACCTAACGGCGCGTAGCTGGCGTTGCTGGCGGGCGCCAGGCTGTCGACGGTGCCGCTCAGCGTGATGCCGGGCAGCGCGTCGACCTTGATTGTGACCGGTTGTCCCGGCCGGACTCGGGCAAGTTGCGTCTCACGGTAATGGGCTTCGATATAGACATCGTCCAGCGGCACGATCACGGCGACGGGTTTGCCTGTTGCAATGAACCCCCCCACTCTCAACGCGCGCTGGCCCACCGTGCCGCCGATCGGCGCGGTGATGCGGGTATAGGAAAGGTTAAGTTCGGCCGACGCCTCTTCCGCCTTCATTTGCGCCAGCGTGGCTTCCGCCTTGCGCAGTTCGGCGCGCAGGATATCCAGCTGACGCAATGCCGCCTGATGGGCGGCTTGGTCCTTTTCCAGATTGGCGGCATGGATGGCCGCTTGCGCCTGTGCTTGCTGCAAGGCCTGCACCGTTCCTGAGCCATCCGCGGCCAAATTTCGATACCGCGCCAAGTCCGACTGAGCAAGCCGCAGCGAGGCGCGGTCCGCGGTGACCGTGGCCTGCGCCCGCACGATCTCGCTGTCTTGGCGGGCCAGCTGGGCCAACAGGCTTGCAATGAGGGCCTGCGCGCTTAGAACCCGGGCGCGGGCATGCGCCACGGCGATGGCAAAGTCCTGGTCCTCGATGACAGCCAGCACTTGCCCCGGTTTCACACGCTGGTTGTCTTCGACCAGGACCTGGGCGATGCGGCCTGAAACTTGGGGGGACACCTGGGTGTAATCGGCGCGCACATAGGCATTGTCAGTCGATTGCTGGTTCGATGCGCTTTCCGGACGGTTGACGTAGAAGAGTCCGACTACGACGGTGATGGCAAGCAAGGCGCCGATAGCGGTCTTGCCGGTCTTTGGCATTGACATTGGATTATCCATGAGAAGAAGGGGTGGGTTGCGGCGCGGGGATGTACTGAAGGCGCAACACCAGGGGAATCATCAACAGGGCCAGCAGACCCAGCAGCAGATAGACGTCGGACGTCGCCAGCACAAAGGCTTGTTCGTGCAGGGCCGAAGCGACCTGGCCGACGTCGGCCAGGTGCGTCCAGCTTCCGTGAAGCAGCCCTGGGGAATCCAGCAGCACGTCCGCATGGAACCGTTCTCGCAACACGGTGAGCTGGCCCACGCCCGCGCTACCGATCAACGTGCCGAACACGCGCAGGGCGTTGATGGTTCCAGAGACGTAGGGCCCCTCCGAGGGATGCACCACGCTGGTGGCAAGAAACAGCAGCGATATGACTGCCATGGGCTGGCCAAAGGCCTGCAGCGTCTGGACAGCAATGAACTGCTCCCAGATCCAGTCGGCGGTCAGGCGAGAGCCGAACAGGCATGACAAGGCAATCAGTCCAAGTCCAAGCGCGAACACGACGCGCGCGTCGACCCACTTTCGATACAACAGTCCTGCGACGCAAGGGCCAATGAGCAACTGAGGCAAACCGACGATCAAACCGATGGGCGCGCTTTGCAGCGCGCGGTATCCCCAAACCCGACCGAGATAAGCTGCGGGAACCGACGAGCCCGACAGCATCACGATCAGCAGGCACACGAACACGGTGAACCCAAGCCCCAGGTTGCGGCGTCCCAACAAGCGCAACTTTATGAAGGGTTCTGGATGGAACCACTCACTGACAAAATACGCAGCGGTGAATGCCAAGCCGATCGCGAGCGAGCTGGCAATCAACCGCGATTCAAACCAGTCCAGCCGCACGCCCTGGTCCAGCGCGACCGTGACCAGGGTCAGGCCGATGGTTCCCATGGCCATGCCGGGCCAGTTGGCATGCTTGAAGCGCTCTGCCTGGGATGGCGCGTCGGGCAGCGCCCAGCCGACCAGCGTGCCGGCAAGCAGCAGTAGAGGAATCGCTTGCCAATACACCAGGCGCAAGTCGCTAAAGGTGTCGGTCCACAAGCCCGTCAGCCAGATCGACACGTTGGGCGCGAAGGTGGCGGTCATGGCGTAGAGCGCAAGGCCGTGCAGCCGGATAGGTGGGGGCAGGAATTTCAGCGCGGCCATCATCAGCACCGGGATCAAAGCGCCGCCAGCCAGGCCCTGCAGGCCGCGCAGCGCCAGCAGCAACGGCAGACTGTTGACGAAAGGAAGCACCAGAGCGATCAAGGCGCACAGTCCGACCATGCCCAGGTGGAACCGGCGCAGCGAAAGCGTGATGGCGAACCACGAGGCGAAAGGCATGGCGACAAGTTCGCCTGCGGTATAGACCGTGCCAAGCCAGGAGGCATCGTCCAGCCCCTGGCCCAGCGCGCCGCGGATGTCCGCCAGGGCCAGCGCGCCGATCCGATTGTTCAGGCCGGCCGTCATGGCGGCAAGGAAAATTCCTGTCAGCGCGACCAGTGGCCTGGCGTGGCGTTCGCCGCCGGTCGCGGGCGCGGCGTGCGCGCTCATTGCCGGACCTCCTCGTCCGACGAAGGGCCGGAAACGGCAGCGGGGTCCCATCCGCCGCCCAGCGCCTTGTACAACGCAACGACAGTCAGCGTCGATTGCGTCGAACTGTGGGTCAGCGCCAGCTGGCTATCAAGCAGATTGCGCTGCGCGATCAACACGGGCAGGTAGTCGACCGCGCCCTGCTGGTAGGCGCGCTCGGACGCCTGCAAGGCAAGTCGATTATGGTCGAAAGCACGTTGCAATTCGATATGACGGCGCTGTTCCGTCGCCCAAGCGTTGAGCGCGTCGTCGACTTCATGCCAGGCGCGCAGCACCGTCTGCTGGAAGGCGATGGCGGCTTCCTGCTGACGGGCCTCCGTCAGCGCCAACGTACTGCGCAACCTGCCGCCTTCGAAGATTGGCAGATACAGCGTCGGCCCCACCGAGAACTGCCGCGAGGCCCAGTTGCCCAAGTCGCCACCGTGAAAAGCTTCTACGCCCAAACGTCCGCCAAGCGTCAGGCGCGGGTAGAAATCTGCGGTTGCGGCACCGACCGCGGCCGTGGCAGCTTGAAGGCGCGCTTGCGCGCGCTGGATATCGGGACGGCGGCGCGCCAATTCGGAAGGCAGCCCCACCGGCACGGTCTTCGGTGGTTGGGGTTGCGCCCGAACCGGGCCAAGCGCCGCATCCAGCTCGCGGGGAGCTTGACCCAATAGCAGCGCCAGCGCGTTCATATGCGCGTCGCGTTGCCTTATCAATTCGGGGGTCAGCGCACGCACGGTGGCCAATTGCGCGTTGGCGGCCGCGGTGTCGAAATGGGTCGCGACGCCATTGCGGGCACGACTTTCGGCCAAGCGCAACGCGTGTGCGGCAATCTGCTCGTTCTGGCCGGCAATATCGATCCGCGCCTGCGTGCCGCGCAGCAAGACGTAGTGGCGCGCAATCTCGGCGGCCATTGCGACGCGAACCCCTTCCAGGTCATACCAGGCAGCGGCCGTCTCGGCCGCGGCTTGCTCTTGCTGCTTGCGTGCATGTCCCCATACGTCGATTTCCCAAGACGCATCGAAGCCGGCCTGCCAGTACTCGTAAGCGTCGGCAGGCGCCCCAAGCGCCACCATCTTGCCGTTCGCGCTGTCGCCTTCTTGAGCATATGAGGCGCTGGCGCCCAGCCGAGGCATCAACCGCGCCTTTGAAACGCCAAGTAGCGCCCGGCTTTGCGCCAAGCGCGCAGCGGCCGCGTGCAAGTCCAGATTGGTTTGCGAGGCGCGCCGCTGCAGGTCGGCCAGAATGGGGTCCTCCAGCAGCTCCCACCATGCAATGGGCACCGGGTGCTGTTTCAGTGTGAACGAAAGAGACTGCGCGTCGCGCGGTTGCATGCTCGTAGCAGGCGGCTGACTGGACGGGGGATGGAATTCGGGGCCTACGGCGCAACCTGTCAGTACCAGGCCTAGCAATACGGGGGATATCCGGACAATCGGAAAACGGATCATGTGGCTGCAGTAGCTCGGCAGCCGCGCGCCCCAATTGGAGCGGCCTGCCGATAAGGTGTTGACGAAGACACCACCGCATCCGGCAAGAGCGCGATGTCTTGCGGCATTCACATCGTTCCGGTCGGTGGATGCAGGCATTCTCATTATCTTCATGGACGCCGTCATTCCATGAACTGGCCAATCCATTGATCAATCCAGCCAAAGTCGATTGGCCGGATTGATCAATAACCTGGCCCGATATGAGGATGACGCCATCCGGTATCTGCCCTATCGTGGTCAGGCATGTCGCCTTCGCCGGAATTTCGCCTTATGGAATACGAACCCGCTTACACCGATCCAGAACCACACCAGATTGATCGGCCCGTGGTTGTCTCCAGTATTTCGCTGGTGACGGAAGGAGGCGAATTCCCTCCTCACCGCCACCACAAGGCGCAGCTGCTTTACACGGTATCGGGCGTGATCACCTGCGAGACCGAGCGAGGCGTCTGGATGGTTCCGCCTGGATGCGCGATATGGATCCCCGGTGACATGAGCCACCGGGCGGTCCCATCAGGCAAAGTGCGCGGGTACGCGCTGTTTGTGGAGCCTGACGCGGTCGGCGGCTTGCCGAAGGCATGTTGCAGCGTTGCGGTCTCGGTGTTGTTGCAGGCATTGATCGACCGGGCCAGCCAACTGCCGGCGCGATACGAGCCGCAAGGCGCCGATGGCCGGATCATGTCGGTGCTGCTGGACGAACTGGTCGCGGCGCCGCTGGAACAGCTGCATCTGCCACGACCGTCAGACGCGCGATTGCTGAAATTGACCGACGCTATTCTCGCTGATCCGGCCGATTCCGCCACGCTGCCGCAGTGGGCCGTGCGCATCGGCATGAGCGAACGAAGCATAAGCCGTTTGTTTCGCAGCCAGACCGGCATGAGCGTCGGCCGTTGGCGGCGTCAATGGCATGTCATCGCGGGGCTGCAACGACTGACGTCGGGGATGTCGGTGCAGGCCGTTGCGTACGAACTGGGCTACGACAGCGCCAGCGCCTTCGTGACGATGTTCAAGAAGGCGCTGGGAAAGCCTCCCGGCCGTTTTTTGGCCGAGCGCAACAGCCCGCTCTACACGGCCGACACCTCCCCCGACTGACCCTGGCCTTGCAATAGCGGCGGGGTCGTCACGATTGACGTCAAGGCGGGTTCCGCCGTGCGTAGCGCGGCCAGGTCCGGGCGCGGACGCCGCAGGGCCTCCTGGCCGGCAAAGGCCAGCTCCATTGCCTGGGCGGCCGCCAGCACCTCGCGGTCGCCCCGGAAGCGCCCCACGATTTGCAGGCCGAACGGCATGCCCTGGTCGTCGCGCCCACAAGGCAGCGTCAAGGCCGGATGCGTCGTCAGCGTGATGACGTACGTCAGCGCCAGCCAACGGTAGTAGTTTTCCTGCGCGACGCCGTTGATGGTGTCGGCATACAACTGCGTCCAGGGAAATGGCGAGACCGGCGTGGTGGGCGACAGAATCAGGTCGTAGTCGTCATAGGCCCGCTGGAAGCGCTTGATCAGGCGGGTCTGCTCGGACTGCGCCCAGGCGCAGTCTTTCAGGCTCATGGCCGCGCCCATTTCGAAATTGGCGCGAGTGTTGGGCCCGAGGCTTGCGGGGTCCTTTTCGTAGGCATCGCGCATGCCGGCGACGAAGGCCTCGGCCCGCAGCACGTCAAAGCAGCGGTGGGCGTCGCCCAGGTCCAGCTCGATCGGATCGCACGCCGCGAACAGATGCCGCATGGCGGCGATCTTCTTCCTGAACACGGCGCGGATACCGTCATCGACGGCGCAGCAGCCGAAGTCTTCGGTGTAGGCCACGCGCAGCGAACCCAGGTCGGCCACGCCCGGATGCAGGAACTGCAGCGGATCGAGCGGATAGCTGAGCGGATCGCCAGCGTGCGGGCCGGCGGACGCGGCCATCTGCAGGCAGGCGTCCGCCACCGTGCGCCCCATCGGCCCGACCACCGAGATCGGCGTCCAGCCCAGCAGCTTGCGCACGCTGGGAACGATGCCCGGCGACGGCCGGAATCCCACCACACCGCACTTGGATGCGGGGATGCGCAGCGAACCGCCGGTGTCCGATCCGGTGCTTACGGGCAGCATGTCGCAGGCCAGCGCGGCCGCGGATCCCCCGGACGAGCCGCCCGCGTTCAGGTTGGGGTTGAACGGGTTGCCCGTCGCGCCCCACACCGTATTGCGTGAATTGGCCCCCGCGCCCATCTCTGGCACGTTGGTCTTGGCGGCAACGATGGCGCCGGCGCGCCGCAGGCGGGCCACCAGTTCGACATCCTCGTCGGGCACATAGCCGCGATACAGCGCCGAACCGTAGGTCGTCAGCACCCCGGCGGTAGGTTCCAGGTCTTTCACGCCCATTGGCAGGCCATGCAACAAGCCCAGCGGCTCGCCCGCCATCACGGCGCGTTCGGCGGCGCGCGCCTCGGCCCTGGCACGCTCATAGGCCCTGGCGGTAACCGCATTCACGTAGGGATTGACCGCTTCGATACGCGCGATGCAGGCCTCCAGCAACTCCACCGGGGAAAGCTGCCGCGCGCCTATCATGCGCCGCAGCTCCACGGCGGTCAGGGAGACCAGGGTGTCGTCCAATGTCATCGTCGCTCTCCTTCTCAATCGATCTTGATGTTCGCGCGTTGCGCGACGTCTTTCATCACCGGCAATTCCCGCTGAATCAGCGCCTCGCCGTCGGCGGCGCTGGCAAAGGCCGCCTCGAAACCCTGGGCCTCCAGGCTCTTTTTCACTTCGGGCGATTCAACCGTGGCGCGCAGCGCCTGCTCCAGCCGGCTTTTCACATTGGCGGGCAAGCCGCGCGGCGCGGCCACCATCAGCCACGTGTCCATCGCCACCGAGGGATAGCCTTGTTCCGCGAACGTGGGCACATCCGGGAAAAAGGCCGAGCGCGCGGGGCTGGAAATCGCCAGGACCCGCACCTTGCCCTGCTTGCTTTGCGGCAGCGCCGCGGCCACGGTGTCGACCGAGAACGGAATCTGGCCGCCGATCAGGTCCGTCATCGCAGGGGCGCTGCCCTTGTAGGGCACGTGCGTCATCTTCAGCTTCGCCGCCGCCATGAAGGCTTCGCCCACGAAATGCGCGGTGGTGCCGGTGCCGAACGAGCCGTATGGCGGCTGTTCCTGGGCGTGATCCTTCACATAGGCGACGAACTCCTTCAGGTCCTTGACCGGCACCTTGGGGTTGGCCAGCAGCGCCAGGCCCGTGCGGCCCACGATGCCGATGGGCTCGAAACTCTTTACCGGGTCATACGGCAGGTTCTTCTGGATGGCCGGATTCACGGTGAAGGTCGTGCCGGAACTGACCAGCAGCGTGTAGCCGTCCGGCGCAGCCTTTGCCACGAAGCTGGCGCCGATCACCGTGCCCGCGCCGGCACGGTTTTCCACTACCACGGTGCGTCCCAACTCCTGGCCAAGTTTCTGCGCGACAACGCGCCCCAGCACATCGGTGGCGCCTCCGGGGGGAAAGGGCACGACCATCGTCAACGGGCGGCTGGGGTAAGCGTCCTGCGCCGCTGCGGGCGCAACGGCGCCCATGGCGCTGGCAAAGGCGAGACTGACTGCAAGAAGCGAGGTGTTCATGGCTGTGCTCGATGAGATAGGTGGAAAGTGCGGCGCGTCTGGCGGCGCCTAGGAACCGGCCGCAAGCGGGCGCCCGCGGCTCAGGAATCGGTCATATTCTTCGTCGGGCACGAACAGCCCGCCCGTGGTCCAGGCCAAATGGGTGGCGCGAGACATGTGCGCCTGCAGCCCCTGCGTGTGCAACCACGCCTGGCCGGCGACGCTGCCGCAAAGGTGGCGGGGCCCGCTGAAACCTGCGGCGGCGGATGGCTCGATGCGTAAGCCTTCGCTGTCGTGCAAACGCGCCAGATCGGCGTACAGGGTGTCGTCTTCCACCGTGACCACGCCGCGCAGGTGGGCGCCCACCGCCGCATAGGCCAATTCGGACGCGCAGGGCACGGCCAGCCCGTCGGCCTCCGTCTGGTTCGTCAGCCCCAGGTCGTACACCGACGGCGGCACCGGCAGGCCGGGCAATTGCCCGCAGCCGGCCATCATGCGCGCCAGAAAACAAGGTGACTGCACGGGTTCTGCAAAGAAACAATGGACGTGCGGACCATAAAGCTGGGTCAGGCCGAACGCGATGCCGCCGGGTGCGCCGCCCACGCCGCATGGCAAGTAGACGAAAAGCGGGTGCTCGGCATCCACGCGCACGCCGGCATGCGCCAGTTGGACACGCAAGTGCAGCGCCGCAGCCGCATAGCCCAGGAACAACGAGGCGGAACGTTCGTCGTCCACGAAGTAGCCGCAAGGGTCGGCTTCGACCTGCGCACGCCCTGCCGCCACGGCCTTTTCGTAGTCGCCCGCGTGCTCCACGACATCCACCCCGCGCGCCCGCAGCCGCGCCTTCTTCCAGGCCTTGGCATCGGCCGACATATGCACCGCCGACCGGAATCCCAGCGCCGAGGCGATCACGCCGATGGACAGGCCCAGATTTCCCGTGGACCCGACTGCCACCTGATACCGACCAAAGCAGGCGCGCGCCTCGGCTCCCGCCAGCTTGCGGTAGTCGTCCCCCTGACGCAGCAAGCCCTGCTCTATGGCCAGCGATTCCGCAAATTCAAGCACCTCGTGCAAGCCGCCTCGCGCCTTGATCGAGCCTGCCACCGGCAGCGCATGGTCGGCCTTGATCCACAAGCGGCCCATCTCGGGTGGCAGGGCGATGGCCGCCTGCATGCCGGCGGCCGGCAATAGCGGCGATTCGATCACGCCCGCCGTCGCGGCAAGTTCGGGAAACAGCTCGGCCAGCAATGGCGCGAATCGCGCAAAGCGCTCCTGCGCGGACAGCACCTGATCCATCGAGAACGGCGCGCCCGAGGACGGAGCGGCGGCCATCGAGGCGGGCGTCGTCCATAGCAGCGGCCGCGCGCCCCGCAACGATTCAAGAACGGGGGACAGGGAAGGATCGTTGGATTGAAACATGGCTGTGGTACCCACCGGTGGCGCAGGGAATGCCACATCCTAGGGTTCGGGATAGCTTTGCAGCAATATCAACGGATAGAATTCTGCTTTGCGCTTTCCGCAAACCTGTACACCGCCATGAATCCTCAAGTCCTGCAGGAAATCTCGCTACGCTACTTTTTGGAAGTCGTGCGCACCGGCTCAGTCAGCGCGGCCGCGGCCCGGCTGGACGTGGCCCCGTCAGCCGTAAGCCGCCAGATCGCCCGGATGGAGCGCGAGCTGGATACGCTGTTGTTCGAACGACAGGCCCGGGGCATGACCCCTAACGCCGCTGGCGAACTGCTGGCGGCGCACGCCAAACGGATGCAACAGGACGTGGAGCGCGTGGCCGGCGATATCCAGGCGCTGCGCGGCTTGCGGCAGGGCCATGTGCGCATCGCCAGCACGGAAGGCTACGCGTCGGAATTCGTGCCCGCCGCCATCGCCCAATTCCGACAGCAATTCTCGGGCATCCGGTTTTCACTGGACGTGTGTTCGCAACAAGAGATTCCCCAGCGGATCCGCGACGGCTCGGCCGACATCGGCGTCACGCTCAGCCTGACGTCGCAGCGGGACATCCGGGTGGAAGTCCGCGTGCCCGCGCCGGTCCGCGCGATACTGGCAGCCGACCATCCGCTGGCGGGCCGGCGCGACGTGGCACTGCCTCAGTTGATCGCCTACCCGCTGGCCTTGCCCAGCCCCGATTCCACGCTGCGCCAACTGATCGACATCAGCTGCAGCCGCCAGCAGCTACATTGCGAGCCGGCCTTCACCAGCCGCAGCATCGACGCGCTGGTCGGCTTCGCCAGCGCCGGCGGCGGCGTTGCCTTCTGCGGCGAACTGGCGATCCGCCATCGCCTGCGATGGGGCAGGATCGTCGCGGTGCCGCTACGCGACCGCGAAATGAACGAGCGTCACTTTGAAGTGCAGACGCTGGCGGGACGCATCATGCCGGACGCCGCCAAGGCGTTCATCGCCAGCCTTGCCGAAGCGGCGTTGTGAGCCCGCGCGCTTCCCGCCCCGCATGGCGGGCCCATCCGTCGGTGGCCGTTGCCGTTTGGTCTCCGGGCACGCAGTTTGCTCCCCCGCGTAGACCGCCATCCACGGTGGCACTTAACCAACGGAGTAAGCGATGAGCCAGAAGACCTTGCAGGACCTTTTCATTCACGAGCTGTCTGATATTTACAGCGCCGAAAAGCAGCTGACTCGGGCGCTGCCAAAGATGGCGCGCGCGGCAAGCGACCCCAAGCTATCGGAAGCGTTCACCGTTCATCTGGAGGAAACACGGGGGCAGGTGGAGCGCATCGACAAAATCGTCGAAGCCGCGCAATTCCGTCTCAAGCGCATTAAGTGCGCGGCCATGGAAGGTCTGGTCGAAGAGGGCAACGACGTCATCGACGAAGTGGAAAAGGGGCCCGTATGCGATGCCGCGCTAATCGCCGCGGCACAGAAAGTCGAGCATTACGAAATTGCCAGCTACGGCACGCTTTGCACCTTCGCCAAGCAGTTGGGCGAAACGCAGGCGTTGACGCTGCTGAAGGAAACGCTAGCCGAAGAAAAGGCGACAGACGAAAAGCTGAGCATGCTTGCGCTGCAACAGACAAACGCCGAAGCGGCGCGCGCGGGAAAGGCCAAGTAATTCAGGACCGGGTGGGGGCCCGGCGCGCCGTGCGTTGCCTGGCCCCGTTCCGCCCTTCTTTGCGCGAGCGTCGTGCCAGCTTATGCGCGCGCGCCGTGCAGGCTGCGGCCAGCGCGCGCAGCTTATCTTCATCCAGTTGCTCTGCATCCACTAACGCCTCGTCGGCCCCCTTCAGCGCGATCAGCAATTCGTCCAACTTCAAGTGAAGGGCACGGCTGTTCTTGTTCTGACTTTGTTGAATCAAAAATACCATCAGGAACGTAATGATCGTGGTGCCGGTGTTGATGACGAGTTGCCACGTTTCCGAGTATCCAAACGCCGGGCCGGTCGCGGCCCAACCGCCCACCGCCAGCACCGCGCACCCGAACGCGACGGGTGACCCCGCCCAGGTGGTGACTTGCGCCGCGAAGTGATCGAAGAACCGCGAGAGCGCGCCCATGGGCTTGACGGGCGGAGATACCGCGACGGCCTTTCCATCGGCCGTTTTAGATTTTCCGTGTCTGTACATGTACACCCTTGAGGTTGGAACGCACCGCACATAGCAAGTTGCGTACCCGCCGCGCACGGACGCTGCGCCCCACCGTGCCGGACGCGGCACGATAGTTGCGTGGCCGCCTGACGCGATCGCAACCACGCGAACGCCGTTTTCAGGGGATTTTCATGAAAGCACTTTGCTGGCACGGCAAGCACGATGTGCGCTACGACACCGTTCCCGACCCCATTCTGGAAGATCCGCGCGACGCCATCATCAAGGTCAGCGCCTGCGCCATATGTGGTTCGGACCTGCATCTTTTCGATGGATTCATGCCCGGAATGAAATCCGGCGACATCCTGGGCCACGAATTCATGGGCGAAGTCGTCGAGGTAGGCGCCGATGCCCGGAAGCTGAAAGCCGGCGACCGGGTGGTGATTCCCTTCACCATTACTTGCGGACAATGCGAGCAATGCCTGAAGGGCAATTTCTCGGTATGCGAGCGCACCAATCGCAACGCCGATGAGGCCGCGAAAATGTTCGGCCACACCACGGCAGGCCTGTTCGGCTACAGCCACCTGACGGGGGGCTACGCCGGCGGGCAAGCCGAATACGTTCGCGTACCCTTTGCGGATACCACCCACGTTCCCGTTCCGCCGGAGCTGACCGACGAGCAGGTGCTGTTCTTGGGGGACATTCTTCCAACGGGCTGGCAGGCGGCGCTGCAGTGCGATATTGCCCCGGATGACACCGTCGCCATCTGGGGGGCCGGCCCGGTGGGCCAGATGGCCGTGCGCAGCGCCTTGTTACTGGGTGCGGCGCAGGTCATTTGCATCGATTCCGTCGCCGAGCGGCTCAACATGGCGCGCGACGCCGGCGCGGCGACCATCAATTTCGAGACCGAGAGCGTCGTCGAACGCCTGAAGGCGTTGACCCACGGTAAAGGGCCGCAGAAGTGCATTGATGCCGTGGGCATGGAATCGCACTCCAGCAGCTCGATGGAGCTGTTGTATGACCGGGTGAAGCAAGCCGTTGGCGCGGAAACGGATCGGCCGCATGTTCTGCGCGAAATGATCTATGTCTGCCGTCCGGGGGGAACGCTATCGATTCCCGGCGTGTACGGCGGGATGATCGACAAGATTCCGTTTGGCGCGTCGATGAACAAGGGATTGACCTGGCGCATGGGGCAAACCCACGTCCGGCGCTGGACCGACGATCTCCTCAAGCGCATCGCCGACAAACAGATCGACCCGTCGTTCGTGATCACGCATCGCGCGCAGCTACAAGCCGGGCCAGACTTGTACAAGACATTCCGGGACAAGGCCGATGGCTGCATCAAGGTGGTGCTGACGCCGTGAGGGGCGCCGGCCCACCAGGTTGCGCTGCGGCCGTCCGACGAGCGGCCGAGCCTGCCTGCGCAAGAAGGGGTTATCCCGGCCATATCCCAAGCAGCCAGACCCCCACCAATATCACCACCAACGCCCCCACGAAAGTCGCGAATTTCCGCCACGGGCCGCGCCCGGAGAAAGATCGACGCGCGGCATGTGCCTGGGCTTCGTCCGAGGACGGTCGAGAAGAATTCTGCGTTTTCATCTTTCAGCTCCGTTTGGCCTCTTGCGGCAAGGCCCGGTCGGTGAGCAGCATGCGGCGTGCCGACTTGCACACGCATGAACCGGCCGCACTCTGGTCCAGGCATGACATTTGCTGATGTCGAAGCTCCTGCCCCGCGATAAACGGGCAAACGCAATGGTGCCGACATGAACGACTCCACATCGAATCGCCGCCCTCCCGCTGCCCCGCAGCACGCCGATCGCGCCGCCCGCGGATTCACGGGGCAACCCACCGCCGAGGGTCCGCCCGAAGGCGAAGTCAACCGCGACCCGAACACGAATTCCGGCTACCCGGCTGGCGGTTCCCAGGCTCCGCGCGGCAAAGACGCCTATGGCCGCGAACCGAAACAAAAGGACCGCGATTCCGAGTAACCCCACGCCCGCATGCGGTGTCCCCTGCGCCAGCCAGGCCGGCGGGGGATTTGCCGCGCGGATCCCTCATCGCTGGATAGACTGAAAGGAGTTGCCATGACACCGGACTGGTCGGGGATGTTCACGTTTTCGATCTCGCCAATAGAGATTTTCATCCGCGGCTCGATCGTCTATTGGTTCATCTTCGCGCTGCTTCGCGTGGCCGGAAGACGTGATATTGGATCGCTGGGCGTTGCGGACATGCTTGTTCTGGTGCTTATTGCCGACGCCGCCCAAAATGCCATGGCGGGCGAGTACAAGTCGATCGTTGACGGCCTTGTCCTGGTTTCCACCATCGTCGGGTGGACGGTGCTGGTGGATCGCGTCAGCTACTTCGTCGAGCCGATCGGCCGCCTGCTGGAAGCCAACAGGGTTTGCCTTGTCCGCAATGGCGTGATCTCCAAAAGGAACCTTCGGCGCGAGTATCTGACCGAAGAAGAACTCATGAGCCAATTGCGCCTGAAGGGGGTTGCCAAGATCAGTGAAGTCAGCCGGGCCTACATGGAGCCGGATGGCGATGTCAGCGTGATCAAGTGCCAGCAATCTGGCCGCGAATCCTGATTTGGGACGGCTTGGGGACCGGGTGCAAATTTGAGAACCGCCGTTCATCGCCTGCAGAAGCATGCCGCCGGTTGGCGCATGGTCACGAATCGGGATGGATTCCGCCTTCCCGCCCAGACGGTCGCCGCAGTGCTGATCGCATACGCCTTCATGACGTGGCAGCATATCCCCGAGGTGGCATGGGGCACGTTCTCGGCGCTCTTCGTTGTACGTGCCAGCGTGGAAGGCACGATCAGCGAGGCGGTCGCGCGGATCGCCGGCGCGATGCTGGGCGTTGCACTCGGCGTGGGATTGGTCCTGCTTGCCCAAACCGCCGATCTGCCCGCGCTCTGGAGCATCGCGGTTGGCGTAACGACCGCCGCCTATCTCTCCCTGCGGCATCCCACGTTGAGCTACAGCCTTGTCACGGTAACCATATTGACGGTGACCCCGGGTGACAACCTCCTGGTGGGCGCCTACCAGAAAGCGATAGCCATCATCATCGGATCGGTTGCCGGCATGCTTTCCGCCGTTTGTCTGCTGCCGCTGTCGGCGCGTCACAGCATGCGCGTCAATACGGCGATTTCAATTGAAATTTATGGCGAACTGCTGGTCGAATGGGCCTCGGAATTGAACGAAGGCCGGGCCCTGTCCTCTTCGATGGATCGGCCCGAGCTGCAACGGGCAAGATGGCGCGCCAGCGATATGGCCTCGCAATCCCGCGCTTTTCCGCTGCGCAACGCAAGCTGGGACGTCGCGGCGTATCGACTGCACGACCGCGTTGACGGACTATGGCGCACCGTCCCCTGCTTGAGCGCGCCAGTGGACTCGCGTTGACGGAGAATGTTCGCCAGCGGATCGGCCCCACCCTCTATCGCGTTGCGGTGGCGGCCAGGCAACAGCTCTCGGATCTGGCGGTCGCGTTGCGCAACAAGCATGCCAAGCCTATGCCTTGCCGAACCGCCGAACCGCTTAGCCGGTTTAATAACGTTCTTGACAGGACATCACGCGAGGGAGCCTACGATGGCGCCGAGCGGGAAACCGTCGAATTGATCCGCTGGGTATGGAACGAAGTCAGCCGGGAACTGGACCGGCTGTGCGCCTGTATGTCCGAAGACCCCGACATAGAGGATTCCGACCCCGAACGCCAACATCGGCATGCAAAGGGCCGGCCAGATGCGTGAACCGGGATGAACCGGGATGAACCGCGGCCCGAGAAGCGCCGCCGCTTGATGACCCCGCCTGCGCCTTTGTGCTGGGTCAACGGATCACGAAGGTGCCCTTGCCGGGATCCGCTTTTTCCGGCGAGAGCGCGTGCCTTCCTTGCCTGCCGGACGGACGCGTATAGGCCATGATCGCGATGCCCAGACCAAACGCGGCATACACGCAACACATGGCCCGCCGAGACAATCTGTGTTCGAAACCGGGCGTCAGCCGCCGAGGCGTCAATTGGTAATCGACGAAGCACGCCACCGCAGCCGTGACCAGCCCTTCAGTCAACGCCCGCGAGCGCGTGACCGGCGCCGTTGACTCGGCGACGACGCGCGCATGCAGCGTCGCCCAGAATACCGACGCGGCATGATGGATCAGGTAGCCGGTGGCGGTATGGCGCCATGTCAGGCGATGCGCCCGCAGCGCCTTCTCGCCCCACACCCATTGGCTGGTCGCATTGGTCGGCGCGAACAACCAGCCGGTCTCTTTCCTGCCGACAGCCAGCAACATCGCGGTCGACAGCAAGCTGGCGGCAGCGCCGCTACGTAGACCGGCAAGAAATGCCTTGCGCCACGCCATCATGTCACGTCTCCCTGTACAAGGTGCCGCACGGGTATGGATTTTGCTGACCCGTCGCCATCCGCGCCGACCATGCAGGGGCGGGATGGAGATCCTGGCGTGAAAATCCTGTTGACCGGTGCGCGAGGCTTTATCGGCGGCCATCTTGCCGAGGCACTACTTTCCGACCACCATCGGCTTGTCTGCCCGGTACGTGCCGCCCCGCACGACGCGTCGGACGATGCCAGAGCAATATTCGTGCCCGTGGACTTCGCGTCCTGCGTGCGTCCCGAGGATTGGTCGCCGCTGCTGGATGGCGTCGACGTGGTCATTAACACGGTCGGCATATTTCGCCAGGAACGCGGGCAGAGTTTCCAGCGCATCCATGAAACCGTTCCCCTGGCGCTGTTCAAGGCGGCCCGCCAGCGGCGCGCATTGGTCATCCAGTTTTCAGCGTTGGGCGCGGACCGCAATGCGCAATCCGCATTTCATACCAGCAAGCGCGCCGCGGACGACGGGCTTCGCGCGCTGGCCGATACGACGGACCGTATCGAGTACTACGACGTGAACAGCTTCCTCTGCCCGGACGGGACCTGCTCGTCTGCGCGCGGGGATGGACGCAATCTCTACTACGACCCGGGCCATTTCTCGCTCGCCGGCTCGTGGTCCGTCGGCGAAGGGATCGTCCGCCGCGATGGGGTCCCCGCGGTGTTCGCGAATCTGGCATCGCTCACTTCCGCGCCGCGTTGAGGCTGGAAGCTGACTGATCCGCCGGCAAAAAAAATTAATCGTTTCCTAATGTCCATTTTCTCAGCGCGGACGTAGTAACGGCGGCCCGCTATCAGCGCCGCGCGCGGATCCTCGGCTGCACCGCACGGCGATGCGGGTGACCTCTCCTCCCCACTCTCATATGAGAGCAGTCGCCGTCGTTCGCGCCCTTGCCGCCTTATCCCTGTTCGCGGCCACGTTGAACGTTTTCACGGCCGTGCGAGCCGAAGCTCAGTCTCCCACACAACAAGCCGAGGTTCTCACCGGAACGGTCAAGAGCGACTCCGGCGTCGCGATTCCAAACGCACAGATCACGGTCACGCCCGCGGGCGGAGGTTTCAGCGTCGCCGTCACGGTACGGTCGAACGAACAAGGGCGATGGACTGCTTCGATTCCCAATCGTGCCGCCGAGTATTTCGTGACGGTCAGTGCGATCGGGTGGGTGCAACAGCGGACGACGGTGAAAACATCCGGAAATGGGAATCCGGTGGTGGTCGACGTCGCGCTGAAGAAAGCGGCTGTTCAACTCGGCCCCGTACGCATCACGGAGACGCGCCGACAGCCACCGCAGCGCGAGGTGATTGGCCCGGACGTCGCGGCGACGGAGAAAGGAATCATCGCGAGCTCGGAGGTCTTTGCGGTCGCAGATCAAGGCGACCTGATGGGCATGATCGCGCAGGTGCCCGGCATTCAGCTCACGAACGACCCGTCGAGCGGCTTACCTGGCTTTTCGGTGCTCGGATTGTCGGGCGCGCAGAACAACGTCACGCTCAACGGCCTCAACTTCGGCGGCAGCGACGTGCCGCGCGACATCATCGGCGCGGTGCGCGTGAGCGCGTCGACGTACGACGTCTCGCGCGGCGGATTCAGCGGCGCGCAGCTCTCCGTGACGCAGGCCGCTGGCAACAACTTCATGAATCAGATCGTGCACGCCACGCTCGACGCGCCGGGCTTTCAGGCCACCGACCGCGTCGGCCGTCAGCTCGGGCAGCAATACACGAACGCGATCTTGAGCGGCGGGTTCAGCGGGCCGATCATCTTCGATCGTC
>LNAP01000434.1_pt1 | contig 65209 bp, 56 predicted proteins | sample 602601 | NCBI WGS metagenome assembly LNAP01 (sample SAMN02440304, study PRJNA202911) | soil metagenome | biome: Subtropical and temperate rainforests or woodlands; isolation source: soil samples (1 kg each in a 20% v/v slurry with milli Q water) were... ...
CCGGGCCAACGAAGAACTTTGAACCATGGCCACTATCCACGTAGACGGCAAAGAGCTCGAAGTCGATGGGGCAGACAACCTGTTACAGGCATGTCTGTCACTAGGCCTCGATATCCCTTATTTCTGCTGGCACCCAGCCCTTGGCAGCATTGGCGCTTGCCGCCAGTGCGCGGTCAAGCAGTACACCGACGAAAACGACAAACGTGGTCGGATCGTCATGTCGTGCATGACCCCCGCCACCGACGGCAGCTGGATCTCCATCGACGACGAAGAAGCGAAAGTGTTTCGCGCCAGCGTCGTTGAATGGCTGATGACCAACCACCCTCACGACTGTCCGGTCTGTGAGGAAGGTGGTCACTGCCATCTGCAAGACATGACGGTAATGACCGGCCACAACGAGCGCCGTTATCGCTTCACCAAGCGTACTCACCAGAACCAGGATCTCGGCCCGTTCATCGGTCACGAAATGAACCGCTGCATCGCTTGCTACCGCTGCGTGCGCTTCTATAAGGACTACGCCGGCGGCACCGACCTCGGCGTATTCGGCGCCCACGACAACGTGTACTTCGGTCGCGTTGAAGACGGCACCCTGGAAAGCGAGTTCTCCGGCAACCTCACCGAGGTCTGCCCGACCGGTGTATTCACCGACAAGACTCACTCCGAGCGCTACAACCGCAAGTGGGACATGCAGTTCTCGCCGAGCATCTGCCATGGCTGCTCCAGCGGTTGCAACATCTCCCCGGGCGAACGCTACGGCGAACTGCGTCGCATCGAGAACCGCTTCAACGGTTCGGTGAACCAGTACTTCCTGTGCGACCGTGGCCGTTTCGGCTATGGCTACGTCAACCGCAAGGATCGTCCGCGCCAGCCATTGCTCGCCAACGGCGCCAAGCTGAGCCTGGACGAAGCGCTGGACAAGGCCGCCGAACTGCTGCGCGGGCGCAACATCGTCGGTATCGGTTCGCCACGGGCCAGCCTGGAAAGCAACTACGCGCTGCGTGAACTGGTCGGCGCCGAGCACTTCTACAGTGGCATCGAAGCCGGTGAGCTGGAGCGCATCCGCCTGGTGCTGCAAGTGCTCAAGGACAGCCCGCTGCCCGTGCCGACGATGCGTGACATCGAAGACCACGACGCGGTGTTCGTCCTGGGTGAAGACCTGACCCAGACCGCCGCGCGCATGGCCCTGGCCCTGCGCCAGTCGGTCAAGGGCAAGGCTGAAGACATGGCCGACGCCATGCGCGTGCAGCCATGGCTCGATGCCGCCGTTAAGAACATTGGCCAGCACGCGCTGAACCCGCTGTTCATTGCCAGCCTGGCTGAAACCAAGCTCGACGACGTCGCCGAAGAATGCGTCCACGCAGCACCGGATGACCTGGCGCGCATCGGTTTTGCCGTGGCCCACGCCCTGGACGCCAGTGCCCCGGCCGTCGAAGGTCTGGACAGCGAAGCGGCCGCGCTGGCCCAGCGTATCGCCGACGCCCTGCTCGCGGCCAAACGCCCACTGATCATCGCCGGCACCTCGTTGGGTTCCAAGGCGCTGATCGAAGCCGCCGCCAACATCGCCAAGGCGCTGAAGCTGCGCGAGAAGAACGGTTCCATCAGCCTGATCGTGCCGGAAGCCAACAGCCTCGGCCTGGCCATGCTCGGTGGCGAGTCGCTGGACGCGGCCCTGCAAGCGGTGATCGACGGCAACGCCGACGCCATCGTGGTGCTGGAAAACGACCTGTACACCCGCACCGACAAGGCCCGGGTGGACGCTGCCCTGAATGCCACGAAAGTGCTGATCGTTGCCGACCACCAGAAAACCGCCACCACCGACCGCGCCCACCTGGTGCTGCCGGCGGCGAGCTTCGCCGAAGGCGACGGTACGCTGGTCAGCCAGGAAGGTCGCGCCCAGCGCTTCTTCCAGGTGTTCGACCCGACTTACCTGGACGCCAGCATCCTGGTCCATGAAGGCTGGCGCTGGCTGCATGCCCTGCGCGCCACCCTGCTGAACCAGCCGATCGACTGGACGCAACTGGACCATGTCACCGCCGCCGTCGCTTCGAGCAGCCCGCAACTGGCTCGCATCGTCGATGCCGCGCCATCGGCCGCGTTCCGCATCAAGGGCCTGAAGCTGGCCCGCGAACCGCTGCGCTACTCCGGTCGCACCGCGATGCGCGCCGACATCAGCGTCCACGAACCACGGACCTCCCAGGACAACGACACTGCGTTCTCGTTCTCCATGGAAGGTTACTCGGGCTCCGCCGAACCGCGCTCGCAAGTGCCGTTCGCCTGGTCGCCGGGCTGGAACTCGCCGCAAGCCTGGAACAAGTTCCAGGACGAAGTCGGCGGTCACCTGCGTGCCGGTGATCCGGGCACTCGCCTGATCGAAAGCCAGGGCGATGGCCTGAGCTGGTTCGCCAGCGTGCCGCGCGCCTTCAACCCGGCACCGGGCACCTGGCAGGTCGTACCGTTCCATCACCTGTTCGGCAGTGAAGAGAACTCTTCCAAAGCCGCTCCGGTCCAGGAACGCATCCCGGCCGCCTACGTGTCGCTGGCCAAGTCCGAAGCCGATCGCCTGGGCGTCAACGACGGTGCCCTGCTGAGCCTGAACGTCGCGGGCCAGACCTTGCGTCTGCCGCTGCGCATCAATGAAGAACTGGGCGCCGGCCTGGTGGCCCTTCCGGCCGGCCTGGCGGGTATTCCACCGGCGATATTCGGCAAAACCGTCGACGGTCTGCAGGAGGCAGCGCAATGAGCTGGTTTACCCCTGAAGTGATCGACGTGATCCTGACGGTTCTCAAGGCCATCGTGATTCTGCTGGCCGTGGTGGTCTGCGGTGCGCTGCTGAGTTTCGTCGAACGTCGCCTGCTGGGCTGGTGGCAGGACCGTTACGGTCCGAACCGCGTCGGCCCGTTCGGCATGTTCCAGATCGCCGCCGACATGATCAAGATGTTCTTCAAGGAAGACTGGACGCCGCCGTTTGCCGACAAGGTGATCTTCACCCTGGCACCGGTCGTGGCCATGAGCGCCTTGCTGATCGCCTTCGCGATCATCCCGATCACCCCGACCTGGACCTGAACATCGGCCTGCTGTTCTTCTTCGCCATGGCGGGTCTGTCGGTGTATGCGGTGCTGTTCGCCGGCTGGTCGAGCAACAACAAGTTCGCCCTGCTGGGCAGCCTGCGGGCCTCGGCCCAGACCGTGTCCTACGAAGTGTTCATGGGCCTGGCGCTCATGGGCGTGGTGGTCCAGGCCGGCTCGTTCAACATGCGCGACATCGTCGAGTACCAGGCCCAGAACCTGTGGTTCATCATTCCGCAGTTCTTCGGTTTCTGTACCTTCTTCGTGGCCGGCGTGGCCGTGACTCACCGTCACCCCTTCGACCAACCGGAAGCGGAACAGGAATTGGCCGACGGTTATCACATCGAATATGCCGGCATGAAATGGGGCATGTTTTTCGTCGGTGAATACATCGGCATCATCCTGATCTCGGCACTGCTGGTGACGTTGTTCTTCGGTGGCTGGCACGGTCCGTTCGGCATCCTGCCGCAACTGTCCTTCGTCTGGTTCGCCCTGAAGACCGCGTTCTTCATCATGCTGTTCGTCCTGCTGCGCGCCTCGATCCCGCGCCCGCGCTACGACCAGGTGATGGACTTCAGCTGGAAATTCTGCCTGCCGCTGACCCTGATCAATTTGCTGGTGACCGCTGCGATCGTGTTGATGAACACGCCTGCGGCCGCGGTTCAGTGAGGATTTGACCCATGTTCAAATATATTGGCGACATCGTTAAGGGTACCGGTACCCAACTGCGAAGCCTGGTCATGATCTTCGGCCATGGCTTTCGCAAGCGCGACACCCTGCAATACCCTGAAGAAGCGGTCTACCTGCCGCCGCGTTATCGCGGCCGCATCGTCCTGACCCGCGACCCCGACGGCGAAGAACGCTGCGTGGCCTGCAACCTGTGCGCCGTAGCGTGCCCGGTGGGCTGCATCTCGTTGCAGAAAGCCGAAACCGAAGACGGTCGCTGGTACCCGGACTTCTTCCGTATCAACTTCTCGCGCTGCATTTTCTGCGGCCTCTGCGAGGAAGCGTGCCCGACCACCGCGATCCAGCTCACGCCGGATTTCGAAATGGCCGAGTTCAAACGTCAGGACCTGGTGTACGAGAAAGAAGATCTGCTGATTTCCGGTCCCGGTAAAAACCCTGATTACAACTTCTATCGTGTTGCAGGTATGGCCATTGCCGGTAAGCCAAAAGGCGCCGCGCAAAATGAAGCCGAACCGATCAACGTGAAGAGCTTGCTGCCTTAAGGAAGAAAGATGGAATTCGCTTTCTATTTCGCATCGGGTATCGCGGTGGTCTCCACGCTTCGAGTGGTCACCAACACCAACCCTGTGCACGCCCTGCTCTACCTGATCATCTCGCTGATCGCCGTGGCCATGACCTTCTTCAGCCTCGGTGCGCCGTTTGCCGGTGCGCTGGAAGTGATCGCCTACGCCGGCGCCATCATGGTGCTGTTCGTGTTCGTGGTGATGATGCTGAACCTGGGCCCGGCCTCGGTGCAGCAAGAACGTTCCTGGCTCAAGCCGGGCATCTGGGCGGGGCCGGTGATTCTCGCCGCGCTGCTGCTGGGTGAACTGCTGTATGTACTGTTCGCTCACCAGAGCGGCCAGGCCATCGGCCACACCACCGTAGACGCCAAGGCCGTGGGCATCAGCCTGTTCGGTCCGTACCTGCTGGTGGTCGAACTCGCCTCGATGCTGCTGCTTGCCGCAGCCGTCACGGCGTTCCATTTGGGCCGTAACGAGGCGAAGGAGTAATCACATGCCTGCTATCCCTCTCGAGCATGGTCTGGCGGTTGCCGGCATCCTGTTCTGCCTCGGTCTGGTCGGCCTGATGGTCCGCCGCAACATTCTGTTCGTGCTGATGAGCCTGGAGGTCATGATGAATGCCTCCGCCCTGGCCTTCATCGTCGCGGGCGCTCGCTGGGCGCAGCCGGATGGACAAGTCATGTTCATCCTGGTGATCAGCCTGGCAGCCGCTGAGGCCAGTATCGGCCTGGCGATTCTGTTGCAGCTGTATCGCCGCTTCCACACTCTCGATATCGACGCTGCCAGCGAGATGCGCGGATGAACCTACTCTTTCTGACTTTCGTATTTCCCCTCATCGGTTTCCTGCTGCTGTCGTTCTCTCGTGGACGCTGGTCGGAAAACCTTTCGGCGCTGGTTGGCGTGGGGTCCATCGGCCTGTCTGCCATCGTCACGGCCTACGTGATCTGGCAGTTCAACGTCGCCCCGCCTGAAGGTGGCGCGTACGTGCAGGTGCTGTGGCAGTGGATGGCGGTGGAAGGCTTCACGCCGAACTTCGCCCTGTACCTGGATGGCCTGTCGGTGACCATGCTGGGCGTGGTGGTCGGCGTGGGTTTCCTGATCCACCTGTTCGCCTCCTGGTACATGCGCGGCGAAGCCGGTTACTCGCGCTTCTTCGCCTACACCAACCTGTTCATCGCCAGCATGCTGTTCCTGGTGCTCGGCGATAACCTGCTGTTCCTGTACTTCGGCTGGGAAGGCGTGGGCCTGTGCTCATACCTGTTGATCGGTTTCTACTACCGCAACCGCAACAACGGTAACGCGGCGCTCAAGGCGTTCATCGTGACCCGGATCGGCGACGTGTTCATGGCCATCGGCCTGTTCATCCTGTTCCAGCAACTGGGCACCCTGAACATCCAGGAACTGCTGGTACGTGCTCCGCAGCACTTCCAGGCCGGCGACTTCTGGATCGTCCTGGCGACCCTGATGCTGCTGGGCGGCGCTGTCGGTAAATCCGCGCAACTGCCGTTGCAGACCTGGCTGGCGGATGCGATGGCAGGTCCTACCCCGGTTTCGGCACTGATCCACGCCGCAACCATGGTGACCGCCGGTGTCTACCTGATCGCCCGTACCCACGGCCTGTTCGCCCTGGCGCCAGACATCCTGCACCTGGTCGGCATCGTCGGCGGCGTGACATTGGTGCTGGCCGGTTTCGCAGCCCTGGTCCAGACCGACATCAAGCGTATCCTCGCCTACTCCACCATGAGCCAGATCGGCTACATGTTCCTGGCCCTGGGCGTCGGCGCCTGGGAAGGCGCGATCTTCCACCTGATGACCCACGCCTTCTTCAAGGCGCTGCTGTTCCTTGCTTCCGGTGCGGTGATCGTTGCCTGCCACCACGAGCAGAACATCTTCAAGATGGGCGGCCTGTGGAAGAAACTGCCACTAGCCTACGCCAGCTTCATCGTCGGCGGCGCGGCCCTGGCGGCCCTGCCACTGGTCACCGCCGGTTTCTACTCCAAGGACGAGATCCTCTGGGAAGCGTTCGCCAGCGGTAACCAGGGTCTGCTCTATGCCGGCCTGGTGGGTGCGTTCATGACCTCGCTGTACACCTTCCGCCTGATCTTCATCGCGTTCCACGGTGAAGCCAAGACCGAAGCCCACGCTGGCCACGGCATTGCCCACTGGCTGCCACTGTCGGTGCTGATCGTGCTGTCGACCTTCGTCGGCGCAATGATCACGCCACCGCTGGCCGATGTACTGCCGCAAAGCGTCGGCCATGCCGGCGGCGACGCCAAGCACAGCCTGGAAATCGCTTCGGGCGCCATCGCCCTGGCCGGTATCCTGCTGGCCGCCCTGCTGTTCCTGGGCAAGCGTCGCTTCGTCACGGCGATCGCCAACAGCGGCATCGGGCGATTCCTTTCGACCTGGTGGTTTGCTGCCTGGGGCTTCGACTGGATCTACGACAAACTGTTCGTCAAGCCATACCTTGCGATCAGCCACATTCTGCGCAAAGACCCGCTCGACCAGACCATTGGCCTGATCCCACGCATGGCCAAGGGCGGCCACACCGCCCTGAGCCGTACCGAGACCGGTCAACTGCGTTGGTATGCGGCTTCCATGGCGGCTGGCGCCGTGCTGGTTATCGGCGCCATCGTGCTGGTAGCGGTCTGATATGAACCTTGCGAACTTGCGAAAGGAAACGAGCCCGTCATGATTCTGCCCTGGCTAATCCTGATCCCCTTCATCGGCGGCCTGCTGTGCTGGATGGCGGAGCGTTCAAGCTCCACCCTCCCGCGCTGGATTGCGCTGCTGACCATGTCCCTGGAACTCGCACTCGGCCTCTGGCTCTGGGCGACCGGCGACTATTCATTTGCTCCGGCCCCTGGCGCCGATCCGACCTGGGCGCTTGAGTTCAAGCACATCTGGATCGAACGCTTCGGTATCAGCGTGCACCTGGCTCTCGACGGCCTGTCGCTGCTGATGATCCTGCTGACCGGCCTGCTGGGTATCCTCTCGGTCCTGTGCTCCTGGAAAGAGATCCAGCGTCACGTCGGTTTCTTCCACCTGAACCTGATGTGGATCCTGGGCGGTGTCGTCGGCGTGTTCCTGGCGCTGGACCTGTTCATGTTCTTCTTCTTCTGGGAAATGATGCTGGTGCCGATGTACTTCCTCATCGCGCTCTGGGGTCACAGTTCTTCGGACGGCAAGCTACGCGGCGACCAAGTTCTTCATCTTCACCCAGGCTTCCGGCCTGATCATGCTGGTGGCGATCCTTGGCCTGGTGCTGGTCAACTTCAACAACACCGGCGTGATTACCTTCAACTACGCCGACCTGTTGAAAGTGAAGATGTCGCGCACCACCGAGTACGTGCTGATGCTGGGCTTCTTCATCGCCTTCGCGGTGAAGCTGCCGGTGGTGCCGTTCCACTCCTGGCTGCCGGACGCCCACGCCCAGGCGCCGACCGCAGGTTCCGTGGACCTGGCCGGTATCCTGCTCAAGACCGCCGCCTACGGCCTGCTGCGTTTCGCCCTGCCGCTGTTCCCCAATGCCTCGGCCGAGTTCGCGCCGATTGCCATGACCCTGGGTCTGATCGGGATTTTCTACGGTGCGTTCCTGGCGTTCGCCCAGACCGACATCAAGCGCCTGATCGCCTTCTCCAGTGTTTCGCACATGGGCTTTGTGCTGATCGGGATCTACTCCGGCAGCCAGTTGGCCCTGCAAGGCGCGGTGATCCAGATGCTGGCCCACGGCCTGTCGGCTGCGGCACTGTTTATCCTCAGCGGCCAGTTGTACGAGCGTCTGCACACTCGGGACATGCGTGAAATGGGCGGTATCTGGTCGCGCATCGCTTACCTGCCGGCCATCAGTCTGTTCTTCGCCGCGGCGTCCCTGGGCCTGCCGGGCACCGGTAACTTCGTCGGCGAGTTCCTGATCCTGATCGGCTCGTTCGTCAGCGCTCCGTGGATCACCGCCATCGCCACCTCTGGCCTGGTGTTCGGTTCGGTCTACTCGCTGATCATGATCCACCGCGCCTACTTCGGCCCGACCAAGTCGGATGAAGTGCTGCGCGGCATGGACGGTCGCGAACTGATCATGGTGCTCGGCCTTGCGGTGCTGCTGGTTTACCTCGGCGTCTACCCGCAACCGTTCCTCGACACCTCTGCCGCCACGATGCATGGCGTGCAGCAGTGGCTCGGCACCGCCTTCTCTCAACTCGCTTCGGCCCGGTAAGAGCGCTATGGAATTCACGATTCAACACTTTATCGCGCTTGCGCCGCTGTTGATCACCAGCGCCACGATCATCGTGGTGATGCTGGCGATCGCCTGGCGGCGCAATCACTCACAGACCTTCCTGCTGTCGGTGGCGGGGCTGAACCTGGCCCTGCTGTCGATTTTGCCGGCCCTGAAAGTCGCGCCGCTGGCGGTCACCCCGCTGTTGCAGATCGACAGCTTCGCCTGCCTGTACATGGCGCTGATCCTGGTCGCCACCCTCGCCTGCGTCACCCTCGCCCACGCCTACCTCGGCGATGGCGGTACGGGTTACCCGGGCAACCGTGAAGAACTGTACCTGCTGATCCTGATGGCCGCCGCCGGTGGCCTGGTCCTGGTCAGCGCGCAGCACCTGGCCAGCCTGTTCATCGGTCTGGAGCTGCTGTCGGTGCCGGTCTACGGTCTGGTGGCCTATGCCTTCTTCAACAAGCGCTCCCTGGAAGCGGGCATCAAGTACATGGTGCTGTCGGCCGCCGGTTCCGCGTTCCTGTTGTTCGGCATGGCCCTGCTCTACGCCGAAGCCGGCACCCTGAGCTTCGTCGGCATCGGTCAGGCCCTGGCGGCCACCGGCCTGCCTAGCCCGATCGCGCAACTGGGCCTGGGCATGATGCTGATCGGCCTGGCGTTCAAACTGTCGCTGGTGCCTTTCCACCTCTGGACCCCGGACGTCTACGAAGGCGCCCCGGCACCGGTGGCGGCGTTCCTGGCCACCGCGTCGAAAGTCGCAGTGTTCGCGGTGATGGTGCGGTTGTTCCAGATCTCGCCAGTGGCCAGCAGCGGTGTGCTGAGCGACGTGCTGACCATCATTGCCATCGCGTCGATTCTGTTCGGTAACCTGCTGGCGCTGACCCAGAGCAACCTCAAGCGTCTGCTGGGTTACTCGTCCATCGCCCACTTCGGTTACCTGCTGATCGCGCTGATCGCCAGCAAGGGCCTGGCGGTGGAAGCCATCGGCGTGTACCTGGTCACCTACGTGATCACCAGCCTCGGCGCGTTCGGCGTGATCACCCTGATGTCCTCGCCGTACAACGGCCGTGACCCTGTACGAATACCGCGGCCTGTTCTGGCGCCGTCCGTACCTGACCGCCGTGCTGACCGTGATGATGCTGTCCCTGGCCGGCATCCCGCTGACCGCCGGCTTCATCGGCAAGTTCTACATCATCGCCACCGGCGTCGAGGCTCACCAATGGTGGCTGGTCGGCTCCCTGGTGCTGGGCAGTGCCATCGGCGTGTTCTACTACCTGCGCGTCATGGTCACCCTGTACCTGATGGAACCGAACCTGCGTCGCCACGATGCCGAGTTGCACTGGGAACAGAAGGCAGGCGGCGTGATGCTGCTGGCTATCGCCGTACTGGCGTTCTTCCTCGGTGTGTACCCGCAGCCGTTGCTGACCCTGGTTCAGCAGGCCGGCCTGACGGGTTGATCACCCGAACGCTGCAGCATCAAAAAATGCCCGTATCGCTTGATACGGGCATTTTTTTTGGGCTGTAGAAGTCGCCTGCCTCGGGCTATCCTGAGGCGCTTGAACATACGACTCCAAGAGGGAAAGGCTTTGGGCATGGACATCGATTGCGTGGTGGTGGGCGCTGGCGTGGTCGGGCTCGCCGTGGCTCGGGAACTGGCCCAGGCCGATCACGACGTGCTGTTGATCGAAGCCGGCGAAGCCATCGGCATGGGCACCAGCTCGCGCAATTCCGAAGTCATCCATGCCGGCATTTATTACCCTCCGGGGAGCCTCAAGGCGCAACTGTGCGTCGAAGGTCGCCAACAGTTGTACGCGTATTGCGCGAGTCACGGGGTCGCGACCCACAGGCTTGGCAAATTGATCGTTGCCAAGGATCAGTTTCAGGTGGAGGGGCTCAAGGCCTTGCTTGAGCGAGGATTGAAGAACGGTGTCGACGACCTGCGTCTGCTCGATCAGCAGCAGGCGCTGGAGCTGGAGCCCGCTCTGGCGTGCGTGGCCGCGCTGTATTCGCCTTCCACCGGTATCGTCGACGCGCACGCACTGATGCTGGCCTTGCAGGGGGATGCCGAAGCGGCCGGTGCCGACATCGTATTTCACACGCCCTTGCTGAGGGCACGGACCATCACCGGAGGTTTCATGCTGGAGCTGGGTGGTACGGCGCAGATGAGCGTGTCCTGCCGCCGACTGATCAACGCCGCCGGCCTCCAGGCGCCCGCCCTCGCCCGCCGTATCGAAGGCTTGGCGCCGCACTCGGTGCCCCGCGATTATCTGTGCAAGGGCAACTACTTCAGCCTGACTGGACGCGCGCCTTTCCGGCATCTGATCTACCCCGCCCCGGAAGCTGCCGGCCTGGGCATTCACATGACTCTGGATATGGCGGGCCAGGCCCGTTTCGGTCCGGACACCGAGTGGCTCGAGCGCGAGGACTACCGCGTGGACCCGGCCCGCGCCGAAGCTTTCTACCCGGCGATTCGCAATTATTGGCCGGGCTTGCCGGACCAAAGCCTGCAACCGGGCTACAGCGGCATCCGTCCGAAAATTTCCGGCCCCGACGAGCCGGCCCGGGACTTCCTCATCAGCAGCCCCGCCGAGCATCAGGTCCCGGGGCTGATCAATCTGTTCGGGATCGAATCGCCAGGGCTGACCTCCTGCCTGGCGCTCGCCGGGCGGGTGCGGCAACTGATCGTCTAGCGGTGGGCCAGCGCAAAGTGCAATGCATTTTTCCATGCCCTCATGCAGGCTGCACGACCCGCAAAAACCAGGATGATACAACCTGTTGTTTTAAAACGAGTTTTTATAAATCCTCGGCTGGCACGACTGATGCAATTTCCCTGTAACGCGGCGTTGGCGCTTGAAGCCGGCCCGCATCCGTGAATTGCCAGGAGCTACATATGAACGCCATCGACCTGTTGAAAGCCGACCATGAACGCGTCAAGGCCATCCTTGCCCAGCTGAGCGAATCAACCAGCCGAGGCATCAAGAAACGCACCGACCTGTTGGCGAAGCTGGAAATGGAAATCTCCATTCATACCCGACTGGAAGAAGAAATTCTCTATCCGGCCTACAAGCAGGCCGGCGGCAAGGAGCAGGCCGAGATGTACTACGAGGCCAAGGAAGAGCACCGCACCGTCGACTCGCTGGTGCTGCCGGACCTGAAGAACACCGACCCGTCCACCCCAGAATTTGCCGGCCGGGTGAAAGTGGTCAAAGAGTTGCTTGAGCACCATATCGAAGAAGAGGAAACCGAGATGTTCCCTCAAGCCAAAAAGCTGCTGGGCAAAGCGACGCTGGAGTCGTTGGGCGAGCAGATGGAAGCCATGAAGGCGCAGTACAAAAAAGAAATGAGCAGCTCCAGCATGGCCGCTTGATCAGGCGCTGCCGATGCGTTCAGCCGTTTGCCACGGCTGAACGCAGCCGGGCAGCTCACTGCATCTGTTCTCGCAAGAACTCCAACAGCGCCTGCACCGGGCGCGAACTTTGCCGATGTTGCGGATAGACCGCCGACAGCGCCAAGGCCTCTGTCTCGAAGCCTTCGAGCACCTTGATCAATCGACCGTCCTTCAATGCCTCTCCGACAATGAACGTCGGCAGATACGTGATGCCCATGCCCGCGATAGCCGCGTCCCTGAGTAAATCGCCGTTATTGGCACGCATGCGTCCGGCGACCTCCAGGGTCAGCGGTTTGCTGCGTCCACCGAACCGCCATTGCACCTGACGGCTATGCCCATAGGGCAGGCAATCGTGATTGCGCAGGTCTTCGGGCCGTTCGGGCGTGCCGCGTTGCGCCAGGTAGGCGGGGCTGGCGCAGTACACTCGCTCGATGGTCGCGATACGCCGGGCGATCAACGTCGAATCCTCCAGCACGCCAATGCGCAGCGCGATGTCGTAGCCTTCCCCCAGCAGGTCAACCGAGCGATCACTCAAATCCACTTCGACACTCACCTCTTGGTGGCGCTGCAAGAACAGCGGTAACAGGCTGCCCAGGTGCGCGACCGCGAACGAAAGTGGTGCGCTAAGACGAATGGTGCCGCGAGGCTCGCTGGTCTGGCCGCTGATGCCCTGCTCCACCTGTTCGACTTCATTGAGCAGGCGCAGCGCTGCTTCGTAATAGCGCTGGCCCAGCGGTGTCACATCCAGCCGTCGTGTCGAGCGATTGAGCAAACGCACGCCCAGTCGCTGCTCCAGCTCCATGAGCTTGCGGCTGACGAACTGCTTGGACAGCCCGAGCTTTTCCGCCGCCGCGGTGAAACTGCCCGACTCCATGACCTGGGCAAAAATGCGCATTTCTTCGAAGGGGTTCATTGTCATTCCAAGGTGGACAGTCGGGATGTTCTGGTGGGTATTGTGGATAGGGTGAGACAGGTTGCATAGAGGGTTAAGGTGTAGCCGTCATCGCGAGCAAGCTTTGCTCCCACAAGGATCTTGTGGTCACCCTGAATAAATGTGGGAGCGAGCCTGCTCGCGATGACGGCCGATCGGCTTGCCGAAAAGTGGATGCCAGGCACAAAAACGCCCGCACAAGGCGGGCGTCATCCAGCAGCAACCACTCAGCTTACTTGGCGGTCAGCGCCGAATAGCTGTTCATCAGGTTACGGTAGTTGGGAATACGCTGGGACAGCAGATTGCCCAGGCCTTCGATGTCGTTGCGCCAGTCGCGGTGCAACTCACAGGCCACCGAGAACCAGTTCATCATCTGCGCGCCGGCAGCCGTCATGCGCACCCAGGCCGCTTGCTGCACGGTTTCGTTGAACGTGCCCGAAGCGTCGGTGACGACAAACACTTCGAAACCTTCGGCCAATGCCGACAGCGTCGGGAATGCCACGCAGACGTCGGTTACCACGCCAGCGATGATCAGTTGCTTGCGGCCGGTGGCCTTGATCGCTTTGACGAAGTCTTCATTGTCCCAGGCGTTGATCTGGCCTGGGCGCGGAATGTACGGCGCGTCCGGGAACATTTCCTTGAGCTCCGGCACGATCGGGCCGTTGGGGCCTTGTTCGAAGCTGGTGGTCAGGATGGTTGGCAGCCCGAAGAATTTCGCCAGGTCAGCCAGGGCCAGCACGTTGTTCTTGAACTCGTTCGGCGAGAAGTCCTGGACCAGGGAAATCAGACCCGTCTGGTGATCGACCAGCAGAACGACTGCGTCGTCCTTGTTCAGGCGATTGTAAGCGTAAGCAGGAACGTTGCTCATGGGATGACTCCTTTGGGATGGTTTGTGACAAAACCCTGTGGGAGCGAGCTTGCTCGCGATAGCGGAATGTCAGGCGGAGGCGATGTTGAATGTTCCGCCGCCATCGCGAGCAAGCTCGCTCCCACAGGGGAGAATCGGTGTGTCAGTCAAAAGGCAAAACAGGAACAGCCAAACGCGCCCCAGAAGCCCTGAAAATCGCTGACTGGAACGTTCGACAGCCGCGCCCGTTCATGGCTATGGGCGTGCACCGTGCACGGGCCGCTGCACTGGTGGACTTGCGCCTGCAACGGTGAAGTCGGACGCCAGTGGCCGGGCACCTTGACCACCGGCGACCAGTCCGGGAGTACCGGCACGCTGGCGGGGCCGAGTTTTTCGAAGTCGCCGGCGGCGTACACCACCTTGCCGTCGACCACTGTCAGCACCGACTCGATCCACTTGATGGCCTCTTCCTCGACGCTGAAGAAATCCGCGCTCAGTGCCGCCAGGTCCGCCAGTTGGCCGACCTTGATCTGGCCTTTCTTGCCCTGCTCCGAGGAGAACCAGGCGCTGCCATGGGTGAACAGTTCCAGCGCCGTCAGGCGCGGCAGGCCTTCTTCGTGCAACGAGAGGCCGCCGACGGTGCGGCCGCTGACCATCCAGTACAGCGAGGTCCAGGGGTTGTAGCTCGACACCCGAGTAGCGTCGGTACCAGCCCCCACCGGTACGCCTTCGGCCAGCATGCGCTTGATCGGTGGCGTGGCTTCGGCGGCCTTGGCACCGTAGCGGTCGACGAAATATTCACCCTGGAAGGCCATGCGGTCCTGGATCGCGATACCGCCGCCCAGCGCTCGCACGCGTTCGATGTTCTTCGGTGTGATGGTCTCGGCGTGGTCGAAGAACCACGGCAGACCGTTGAACGGAATGTCGCGGTTGACCTTCTCGAACACATCGAGCATGCGGCTGATGGATTCGTCATAGGTGGCATGCAGGCGGAACGGCCAGCGCTGCTCCACCAGGTGCCGAACCACCGGCTCCAGATCTTGCTCCATGCCCGGTGGCAGGTCCGGACGCGGTTCGAGGAAGTCTTCAAAATCCGCTGCCGAAAACACCAACATCTCACCGGCGCCGTTGTGCCGCAGGAAGTCATCGCCCTGGTGCAACTTGACGCTGCCGGTCCAGTTCTTGAAGTCGGTGAGTTCTTCCTTGGGCTTCTGGGTGAACAGGTTGTAGGCGATGCGCACCGTCAACTGCTGCTCCCGCTCGATCACCGCGTAATCATCCGGGTAATTCTGGAAACCGCCGCCGGCATCAATGGCGCTGGTCAGGCCCAGGCGATTGAGTTCACGCATGAACTGGCGCGTGGAGTTGACCTGGTACTCCAAAGGCAGCTTCGGCCCCTTGGCCAAGGTCGAGTAAAGGATCATTGCGTTGGGCCGCGCCACCAGCATGCCGGTGGGTTCGCCCTTGCTGTCGCGCACGATCTCGCCGCCCGGCGGGTTTGGCGTATCGCGGGTGTAGCCAGCCACTCGTAGCGCCGCGCGGTTGAGCAAGGCTCGGTCATACAGGTGCAAGACGAATACCGGGGTGTCCGGGGCTGCCTGGTTGAGTTCTTCCAGAGTCGGCATGCGTTTTTCGGCAAACTGGAATTCGTTCCAGCCGCCCACCACCCGCACCCATTGCGGCGTCGGCGTGCGATCGGCCTGGTCCTTGAGCATGCGCAAGGCATCGGCCAGGGACGGCACGCCTTCCCAGCGCAGTTCCAGGTTGTAGTTCAGGCCACCACGGATCAGGTGCAAGTGCGAGTCGTTGAGCCCGGGAATGACGGTGCGGCCCTTGAGATCGATAACCTGGGTGCCGCTGCCGCGCAGGGCCATGGCCTCGGCGTCGGTCCCTACCGCGACGAAGCGCCCCTGGCTGATGGCGACCGCACTGGCGCGGGGCTTCTCACGGTCGACGGTATGGAACTGGCCATTGAATAGAATCAGATCGGCGTTCATCGGACTTCCTTTGGCGAAAAATGTGCAGGTGAATCAATCGGTGGTGGCATTTAGAAGGGGGCTGCTCCGCAGCCAGCGGGGATAAATCCCCTCGCCACAAAATCCCCTCGCCACAACAGTGTTTGTCACAACAGCTCGGCGCTGCTTAGGGCTCCAGGTGTTCGTGGGTTTGAGAGGCTTCTAGCCACGGCGCGAACAGGCGGGTGGCCAGCGGCATGCACACGTACACCACCGACAGCACGATGGTCAGGGTGATCAGGAATGTGGCGACTACGTAGTTGGAAAGAAATGCGTGAAGTTGCAGCACAGGCCCCCAGATCAGCGGTACCAGCAAGGTGTGGGGCAGGATGACCAACAGCGTCACCACCGCCTGTTTCCAGCGTGGCGGAGGAATGGCGGCATCGGCCAGCGGGGCGAACCAGAACTCCTTGTGGGGGGCGACTTCGGTCTGGTCGCCATCAGCCAGCAGCGGCGCGGCCTCTTCCACCAGCTCGCGGCGCTGGGGCGAATCCAGCCAGCGTTGCATCGCCTCGGTGGAGCAGAAACGCAGCACGCAGGTAAACAGCGACAACCCGCCCAGCTTGCCCCGCACCACATCCACACCCAAGTGCCCAGGCCACTGACCAGCCACCCGCACGGTGCGGCGCAACCAGGCCTCATAAGCCGCGTCCTGGCCGGACTTGATCCGGTGCTTGATCACCAGGGTGACGATTTCGTCGAAGCCGGGTTTTGCAGGGCCGCTGGTGGATTCAACGGTTTGAGGTTCAGACATGACGTAGCACTCCAACAAAACGCGTGTTCATCGCCAGGCGCCCAGGCCCGGCAATCAACACGCTGGTAAATACAATCAGCAGCAGCCAGCCGAACTGCCCTTCTTCCAGGGTCCACTGCGGGTGTACCACCACAAGTGCGACGGCCAGCAGAAACAGGATGGGCACGCACGCCAGACGCACGAGGACCCCGGCCATGATCAACAGGGGGCAAAGCACTTCGGCGAAAATCGCCAGCATCAGGGTGGGCGCGGCGCCCAGGTGAAACGGATCCTCGATGCGCGTCAGCTCAACGCTGTAATGCAACAGCTTGGGCAGCCCGTGGACCCACAGTAAAAACAGCCCACCGCTCAGGCGCAGAAACAGCAAACCCAGATCCTGCAGGGAACGTTCGTGCACATTGCTCATCGCTGTACTCCATCCAGATCCGCATAGGCGGCGGCCGGTAACGATTGAGACATGTGGGTGGCAATGCGCGAGCGCAGCCAGCGCTCGGCCGGATCGTTGTCATGCACACCGCTCCAAACCATCGACAACTCGGCGGCATTGATCTGGAACGGCGGATCCTCCGCGCGCAACGCGCAGCCTTCCACCAGCGCGCAGGCGGCGTAGTCAGGCACGGTGGCGATCAGTTCGGTGCCTGCCAGCAAGGCTCGCAGACCGCTGAACTGCGGCACCGCCAACACCACTTTGCGCGTTCGACCAATGCGAGCCAGGTCCAGGTCGATGTTGCCGCTCAGGTCGCCCGAAAACGAAACCATGGCATGGGGCCGCGCGCAGTATTCGTCCAGGGTCAGCGGCCCAGGGCGCTGGTCTCCGCGCAAGACCTTGCAGGGAATGTCGCGCAATTTCTTGCGCTTGGCATTGGCCGGCAGGTCGGTGGTGTAACTCACGCCGACGCTGATTTCACCACTGGCCAACAGCGACGACATCAGCAGAAAATTGGCCCGGCGCACCACCACAATGATGCCGGGTGCTTCTTCGCGCAGTTGACTGAGCAAGGGTGGAAACAGGCCGAATTCGGCATCGTCGGACAAACCGATGCGGAATACGTCGCAACTGGTGGATGGATCGAAAGCCTTGGCCCGGCTGACCGCGCCCGAGATCGTATCCATGGCCGGCTGCAGTTCCTGCAGGATCGCCAGGGCCCGCGGCGTCGGCTCCATGCCGCGACCGTTGCGGATCAGCAGCGGATCGTCAAACAGATCCCGCAGCCGTCCCAGCGCCGCGCTCACCGCCGGCTGGCCCATGAACAGCTTTTCGGCGACACGGGTCAGGTTCTTCTCGAACATCAGCGCCTCGAAGATCACCAGCAGGTTCATGTCGAGGCGGCGTAAATCATTGCGGTTCATGGGTGCTATTCCTGTTGAATACCGGTCCTGTGGGAGCGAGCCTGCTCGCGAATGTGGTAACACAGTCGACATAAGTGCCAGCTGACCCACCGCTTTCGCGAGCAGGCTCGCTCCCACAGGCTTGCGGCTTGGTCAACCCTGGATAAACGCCAGCAGGTCCGCGTTCAGGCGGTCCTTGTGGGTATCGGTCAGGCCATGCGGCGCGCCGGGGTAGATCAGCAGCTGCGAGTTCTTGAGCAACTTGGCGGCGGCGATACCGGCGGTTTCGATGGGGACCACCTGATCATCATCGCCATGCACCACCAGGGTCGGCACATCGATATTGCGCAGGTCTTCGGACAGATCCGTCTCCGAGAACGCCTTGATGCAGTCGTAGGTGTTCTTGTGACCGGCGAGCATGCCCTGCATCCAGAACCAGTCGATCATGCCTTGGGAGACCTTGGCGCCCGGCCGATTGGCACCGAAGAACGAACTGGCCACATCTTTGTATAGCTGAGATCGGTCAGCCAGGGAGGCCTGGCGGAAACCGTCGAACACCTGCACGGGCAAGCCACCCGGGTTGGCCGGGGTCTTGAGCATCAACGGGGTCACCGCCGAAATCAGCCCAAGTTTGGCGACGCGGGCGGCACCATGACGACCCATGTAGCGGGCGACTTCGCCACCGCCGGTGGAGAAGCCCAGCAACACCGCCTCCTTGAGGTCCAACCGCTCGATCAGCTCGGCCAGGTCATCGGCATAGGTGTCCATGTCGTTGCCGTCCCAAGGCTGGCTGGAGCGCCCGTGCCCGCGGCGGTCATGGGCGATCACGCGGTAACCGTTGGACGCCAGGAACATCATCTGCGCCTCCCAACTGTCCGAGTTCAACGGCCAGCCGTGGCTGAAGACCACCGGTTGACCACTGCCCCAATCCTTGTAGTAGATCTCGGTGCCGTCGCGGGTGATGAAGGTGCTCATGACGTGACTCCTTGAGGTGGGTGGATTGCTCAATGGTCCGGTCAGAGGGGGCATTTGCGTGAGTTAAACGTTGTTAATTTTTTTGGAGCGTCGGTGTGAAAACTGCTTTTGTGGCGAGGGAGCTCGCTCCCTCGCCACAGAGAATGCGGCGTCTGGAAAACGTTCACCGTTGCGCTTGAAACAAAACCTGAGGAATATGCTCGGGAAAAGCCCGCTGCACCGGGACCAGAACATTGAGAGCAACATGAGCCAATACCTCAACCTGCCTGTCGAACAGACGGTGCATTTCGGCCCTTACCGCGTCCATCCTCGCCAGCGGCTGGTGCTGGAGGCCGGGCAGCCGTTGCGCCTGGGACGCCGGGCAGTGGAGATCCTGCTGGTATTGCTCGAACACGCTGGAAACGTGGTGAGCAAGCACGAACTGATGGCCCGTGTCTGGCCCAAGAGCGTGGTGGAAGACACCAACCTGCGGGTGCACGTGGCGGCGCTGCGCAAGGCCCTGGGAGACGGCCAGTCCGGGCAGCGTTACATCATCACTGTGGCGCAGCGCGGTTACAGTTTCGTCGCACCGGTGTCCCTGGAGCCGGTCGAGCAACTGGCGCGCATCCCGCACCCTTCCCTGGCCCACAACCTGCCGCCGCGCCGCACCCGGCTGATCGGACGCCAGGGGCTGGTGGAAAACCTGGTGGCCCAGCTGCCGAGAAAACGGTTCATCACCCTGGTGGGTACCGGCGGGATCGGCAAGACCACCGTCGCCTTGCGTGTCGCTGAGCGGTTGATCGGTCACTACCGCGACGGCGCCTACCTGCTGGACCTGGCGTCGCTCAACGATCCGTGCATGATTGTCCCAAACCTGTGTGCGCTGCTGGACCTGCCGCTGCATGAAGGCGACCCGCTGGATGCCATCACCCGGCGACTCAAAGAGCAACACCTGCTGCTGGTCATCGATAACTGCGAGCACCTGATCGATGCCATCGCCCAGCTCAGTGAAACCCTGCTGCGCGGTGCGCCTCACTTGCACATCCTGGCCACCAGCCGCGAAGGCCTGCGGGCCGAAGGCGAGCACGTGCAGCATCTGGATTCCCTGGCGTTCCCACCCCGGGAGATGCCCATCGAGGGGTATCCGGCCCTGGAGTTCCCGGCGCTGCAGTTGTTCGCCGAACGGGCAATGGCCAGTCATGACAGCTTCGAGCTGACGGATCAGGACATACCGCTGGTGGTCGACATCTGCCGTCGGCTGGACGGTATCCCCCTGGCCATCGAACTGGCCGCCGGTCAGATCGGGGTATTCGGACTGGAGGCACTTCACCGGCAACTGCAAGACAGCGTCGCCCTGCTCCACAACGACACCAACGTCGCCGCACCACGCCAGCAAACCCTGCGGGCCACGCTGGACTGGAGTTTTGCGCTGCTTACCGACTGCGAGCAAACCTGCCTGCGACGGCTGGCGGTGTTCATGGGCAGCTTCAATCTGGCGTCGGCCGCAGCGGTGATCGTGGGTCAACATATCGCGCCGGACCAGGTGCTGATGTCGGTCAGCCAGTTGGTAGCCAAATCGCTGCTCAACGTCGAGGTCGGCGATGAAGAGGTGCGTTATCGCCTGCTGGACACGACCCGCAGCTATGCCCTGGAAAAACTGACTGAAGCCGGGGAACTGGCTGCCAGCCACCAGCGTCACGCCGAGCGCTGCCTGACGCTGATGGAGCATGCCGAAAAAGACTGGGAAACGACCCCCACGCGGCAGTGGATCGCCCGCTACGCCCTCTATCGCGACGACATCCGTGCCGCGCTCGACCGAGGGCTGGGCCCGCAGGGGTCGCATGCGGTAGCGATCCGCCTGACTGCCCGCACCCTGCCCCTCTGGCAGGAGTTGTCGCTGCTCAGGGAGCACGGGCTTTACGTGAGCAAGGCGCGGGCGTTATTGCGCCAAAGCCCCGTGCCGTGCCCACGACTGACCCTGGCCCTGGAACTGGCCCATGCCAGTTTCAATTACCATACCCAAGGCGGCACGCCTGCCACTGTCGAAGCCTTCACCACGGCCCGGGGCCTGGCGCAACAATGCCAGGACCTGGCTGGCGAGCTGCGAGCCGTGTCGGGGCTCATGACCGTCAACCTCAGCTGCGGCAACTACCAAGAGGCCTTGGAGCAAAGCCTGGATTTCGACCGACTGGGCATGCACGGCGACCCGACCCTGTCCTTGAGCACCCAACGCCTGCGGGTGCTGGCGCAGCATTTCACCGGCGACCAGACGGCCGCCCGGCGTGATGCCGAACAAGTGATCCAGCGCCTGGCCCAGAGCGGCCACCTCAGCCGTTTCTCCCACGGCTTCGGCGTGCAATACGATCAGAGCGTGGCGGCACTGACCGTACTGGCGCGCATTCTCTGGCTGCAAGGCTTTGCCGAGAAAGCCCGGCGCACCGCCGACCTTGCGCTGCAGATTGCCTTGCAGATCAACCACGGCATCTCGATCTGCTACACCCTGGCGCTGAGCGGTTGTGTGATTGCGCACTACAACGGCGATCATTCACGCGCTCGGGAAAGGCTCGAACTGTTGAAGCACCAGGCGAAAAAACATTCGGTCATGCTGTTCCATGACTGGGCCAGCCACTATGCCCGCGCTTTCGATGACGAAACCCTGGAAGCGAGTTCGACCCACGCCGGACTGATCCAGGATATCGTCGTCACCCTGCGCATCGAGTGCGTCAACCAGGCACAGGTCGAGCGCGCCCGCAACGGTGCGGCAGGCTGGTGTTCGGCGGAGATCCTGCGGGCCGATGCCGAAGCCCTGCTGGCGCAAAACGACCCCGCCCTTGAGCGCTGCGCCGAAGAGCAACTGCTGAGCGCCCTGACGGTGGCCCGGCGGCAAAATGCCTTGGCTTGGGAATTGCGCAGCGCCATGTCCCTGGCCCGGCTGTGGCAACGCCGGGGCATGGACCATGCCGCCCAGGATCTGCTCGGGCCGGTCTATCGTCGTTTCAGCGAAGGGTTCAACACCCCCGACCTACAGCAAGCTGGCGCGCTCCTGCAAAAACTGGCCCGACGGCTGGGGCCTTGAACGACGAACCTCCCAGGCTTCTTGCAGCGCGTGGCGCCGGCTGAAAACAACCCACTGACCACTGCGCCGCAATTTTTCCAGGGCATAGGCGCGCGTGGTGTGGAGCAAGTGGAACCGAACCCCGTCCACGCACTGCTCAACCATGACCAGCGATTGGTTCGCCAGCCGTGACAGCAGACCAGGCAGTTGCCCTGCTTCCAGCTCGGCACAACTGATGACGGCCAGCGCAGCCTTGAGCGTAAACGGCCCATCGAACACGGCCAGGCGCTGGAACACGGCTTGCTCATCGTCACTCAAACGCTCGAAACTCCAATCCAGCATGGCCTCCAGGCTGCGATGGCGCGCCACAGCCGTGCGGCGTCCATGGTTCAAGAGTGACAGCCCACAATCCAACTGTTCCAAGACCCCCGCCACGCCCAACACACCCACCTGGGCCGCCGCCAGTTCCAGCGCCAGCGGTAACCCGTCCAGGCGTTGGCATATCTGGACAATCACCGCCAGCTCGCGGTCATTGGGCTCGAAACCCTGCTGCCGGGCAGCGACCTGATCGATCAACAACTGCACCGCCGGACACGCCAATATCTGGTGCGCCGGCTCACGGGGCGAGGCCACTGTCAGCCCCGGCAGTTGTACGACGCGCTCATCCGTCAGATTCAAGGGCTCGCGGCTGCTGAACAACAGCGAGACCTGCGGGGCCGATGCGCCCAACGCCCGGGCCAGGTCCCGGCAGGCGTCGAGCAGATGGTCGCCGCCATCGAGCACCAGCAAAACCCGCCAGGATTTCAGTTGCTGGCCCAAGGCGCCATGTCCCAGGCCCAGGGTGCGGGAAACCTGCCTCGTCACCTGCGACGGGTCGCTGATGGCGGACAGGTCCACAAACCAGGCACCGTGGTCAAAGTGTTCCAGCAACAGTTCGGCCACCCGCAGCACCACGGTGGTCTTGCCGACCCCACCCGGTCCGGTCACGGTGGTCAGGCGCTGACGGGGCACCTCGCTGAGCAACCGGCCCAGCACTTTGTCGCGACCGATCACCGGGCTCAGGCGCGCGGGCAGGTTGTGGCGCTCGATCGGCTGCTCGACGTCAGCATCCACGACCACGGGCGCGGCAAAGCAATAGCCCTGCCGGGGATGATTGAGGATGTAGCGCGCCCCCTGCGCCGCGTCACCGAAAGCCCGCCGCAGCGCCGCGATGTGCACCCGCAGGTTGATGTCTTCCACCACGCTGTCAGGCCAGACGCGCGCGATAAGCGCTTGCTTGCTGACGAAGTGACCGGCGTTCTCCAGCAATACTTGAAGAATGTCCAGGGCGCGACCGCCCAATACCAGAGGCTCGCCGTCACGCGTGACAAGTCGCTGCTGGCGATAAAAGCTAAACGGGCCGAAGCACACCGCCGGCTCGGTGTCGGGTCTGGCGAAACTGTTCATGGGCGATCCAGCGCCGGATAACCATCGCGGGCATGACACTACGGCAATCCGAACGCGTCTGCCCTGGCTCCTGCGCATCCTTTCAAGAGGGTTCGCGGTTATCTTGGCAGCCATCGCCCAGAGGACAATGCTGGCACAGGGCGCATCACGGACATTGCGGTGCCCTGGACGGACACCGACGGCTCAACTGAACTGCTGGCGGTATTGCACGGGGGTCAGGCCAAGCTTTTCGCTGAACAGCGAGCGCATGTGCCGCACACTGCCGAAGCCACTGCGAAACGCCACGGTCTTGAGGGGCAAATCCGTGGATTCCAGCAACTGGCGGGCGCGGTCGATGCGCGCACCTTGCAGGAACTCCATGGGCGTCATCTTCACTTCGCGAACGAACATCCGGGCGAAATGGCGCGAACTCATGGCGGCGATCGCGGCCATGCGTTCGATGGTGAACGGTTCCTCCAGGTGCTCCATGACATGATGCTGCACCCGGGTAATGGCAGACTCTTGAGCCGCCACCGCCGCCACCAGCGGGCTGAACTGCGCCTGGCCGCCCTGGCGCTTCATCACCACCAGCAACACCTTGGCCACATCCAGCGCGACTTTACGACCGTGGTCCTGAGCGACGATGGACAACGCCAGGTCGATGCCGGCGGTGACCCCACCGGAGGTAAACAAGCGTCGATCCTGCAGGAAGATTTTGTCGGTCTCCACCCGTGCCTTGGGGAAACGCTGGATCAGGCGTTCGGTGTAGTGCCAATGGGTGGTGACGCGGTAGCCGTCAAGCAGCCCTGCCTCGCCTAGCACAAATACGCCGGTGCAAATGGAGCCGTAGCGCGTGGCCCGCGGCGCTGCCGCGCGCAACCAGGTGTGCAATCCCGGATGCTGGTCGTTATAGGCGCCCGGGCCACCCGGCACCAGCAACACGTCATAGGCCGCCCAAGCCTGGTCGATGTGGATATCGGCCTGTACCGCCACGCCATTGGACGCTCGCAACGCGCCGCGCTCGGTTCCCAGGGTCAGCAATTGATAACGAAGATCGGGTTCAAGGTAACGATTGGCGATGGAAAACACTTCAAGAGGGCCGGCCATGTCGAGCAATAAAAAATCCGGGAACAGCACCATTGCAACGGTTTTCATCAAAAATACGCCAAAATATTCAGGACCTGCAGATGCCACTTGTGGGAGCGAGCCAGCTCACGATAGCGCACTGGCAACCAACAAAGAGCCAAGCTGAAGCGGCTTTACGCACGCAGGCTCGCTCCCACAGGGTTTGTGTAGCCTGCAAAACCAACATTATGTCGAAGCCACGCGCCTGCGGGTAGGCACCGCTTATTGTCCACTCAAAACGGACAGTATTTCGTTTTCCACCTGCTTATTGAACAATTCAATAACCATTAACCTTCTTCTGAACCTGGCGAACGCCCAACGCCGCCGCCCATACACATCAGGAGAGCTACCATGCTGACCCTTCGCAAAGCTTCAGACCGCGGCATCGCCCGCCACGGCTGGCTGACCTCGTTCCATACCTTTTCCTTTGCCAGCTACCGCAACGTCAATGAACAAGGCTTCTCCGACCTGCTGGTCATCAACGACGACCGGGTCGCAGCGGCCAAGGGCTTCGGCCAGCATCCTCATCGGGACATGGAGATTTTTTCCTATGTACTTGAAGGCGCGCTGGAGCATAAGGACACCCTGGGTACCGGTTCCGTCATTCGCCCTGGTGATGTACAACTGATGAGCGCCGGCAGCGGCGTGGCCCATAGCGAGTTCAACCACAGCGCCGAGGAGCTGGTGCACTTCCTGCAAATCTGGATCGTGCCCAACGTCAGTGGCGCCACACCGCGCTATCAGCAGGAGCACTTCAGCGCCGAACAGAAACGGGGTCGTCTGCAATTGATCATTTCCCCGGACGGCGCCAACGGCTCGCTCCAGGTGCGCCAGGACGCACGGGTCTATGCCGGGCTGTTCGACGGCAAGGAAAACGCCACCCTGACATTGGCGCCTGATCGTTATGCCTACGTGCATGTAGCCCGCGGCAGTGTCGAGCTCAATGGGGTGCCGTTACAGGAAGGTGACGGTGTACGGGTGCGCGAGGAACAGCTGCTGACGTTGAGCAACGGTCAGGATGCCGAGGTCCTGGTGTTTGATCTGCGTCCACAGGAATTGCCGCAGATGCCATGAGCGGTCGCCATTACCGCGGCTATAACACTTGAGCAATGGGCGCTAAAAGCGTCTAAAAAAAGTCGGGCAATCCGGCGCAATCGAGCTTTGCTATCAGAGGTAGCGCATGGGATCCAAGGGCTCGCCGCCCTCCTTCCATGCGCTCTTTGGTTGATGGGAAAAACGCCTGGATAAGTTCCCGGCCAACTTAACTTTCAGACCAATGGTGGGCGATGCCATCACTCTGTGATATTGACTGAATGTTACAAGCCAAGCAAAATGATCTCACTTGGCCATTAAAATCCCCTGGCTTCTGCTTATTTCATGGAAGAAAGTATGAAAACGGTTATTTCTTTCGTTGCACTCTCCGTTGCGTGCTGCGCCACTGCGGACGTCCAGACAATCACCTACCAATACGACGATTCAGACGCTGAATACTCCATCGTCTCGTTTATTGAAAGCGATTCATCCATCCAGGCCACGCTGCAAAGATCGGGCCGCTACTTTACCAACTATACAAAGCTGGAAATCGATTGCGCCTCGCGCAATGTTCGCCACATGGGGATGTACAACAGCCTCGATGGCCTGGAAAAAGCCCAGTTCGACCAGATGCAAGGTCGCATCATTGAAGGCTCGATAGCCGATGAGGTTGGCAAAGTGCTCTGCAAGGGCACAACCATGACCGCCTCCCAGACCGCCTCGCAGACAGACAAGCTGCCTGCCGACGAACTGCCCGACGATAAAACCTGATTCCACGCCGCCGGTCTGCAGTGCACCTTCGCACCTGCGCCAACGCCACACGTTAGCGCAGGCCCGCGTGAACTGCGCTACCTCAGCGCAACGCTTGTTTTCGCTCAAACGTCGAACGATAACTGCCGGGCGGAACGCCGAAGAAATCCCGAAAACGACGCTGAAAGTGCGGCGAGCTGACAAAGCCCGTCGCCACGGCGATTTCTGTGACGGATCGATTGGTCTGCTGGATAAGTTGGCGCGCACGGGTCAGGCGCAGTTCCAGGTAATAACGTGTCGGGGTCGCGCCGAGGAAACTGCAGAAGCGCCGTTCCAACTGCCGCTTGGAAATCTTCACGCATGCCGCCAGCTCATCGATGGTCAACGGCTCCTCGATGTTTTGCCACATCAACTCCAACGCCAGCTTGAGACTTTCTGGCAGCGTCGGATCGGTTTCGACGAAGACCGGCGGCAGATCCGACGCGTCGCCCGACTCGTCACACCGCAGGATCTCCTCGATCGCCCCCACCAGCGCCTCGCCTCCCGTCTGGCGGATCAACTGAAGCATCATGCGCAGCGAGCTGTTGGCACCTGCGCAGCTGACCCGCTGCCGGTCCACCACATAAGCGCGGCTGGAAACTTTCACATGGGGAAAAACCTCCGCCATCATGGCGCGACTTTCCGGGTGAACCGCGCACTCGAAACCATCGAGCAAACTGGCATCGGCGACAAAAAAGACGCCGTTCCACAACCCGCCCAGTATTGCCCCGGACGCGGCGTTGGCGCGCAGCTTGCGTCGCAGCAGCGGCATGCCCTGCAACTTCACGCGAAAGCCACCGGCGACGATCAGGACGTCCTGGTTTTCCGGCAACTGCGCCAACTCGATATCGGCAGAGATGACGATCCCCAGGTCACTGGTCACCTGACTCCCCGAGGCCCCAACCGTCAGCACCTCATACAGAGGCCTGTCGCTCATCAGGTTGGCCGTCACCAGCGCATCCACCGCACCGGTAAAGGACATCATCGAGAAGTTGTCCATCAATACGAACGCGACACGAACCGGAGCCTGGTCAGCACCTGAGGATCCGAGCGGCCGGTAAGCCATGTTTTTGTTTTTAAGTACGCTCTCGAATGCGCTTGGCATAGGGCCTCGTCAATACATGAAGGCATCAGGACTTGCATCACGCTCGCGCTTTAAGCAGCAGAGCAATTGGCACATCTTCCAGATTAACCACGACGGCTGCAATCGACTCGCGACACCGCAGGGTCATCGCCCCCTCCTCGACCTCAAGTACCTTCGATTCTGGTCGATATCGTGTAGGTACGCATGGGCGCTTCCCCCGTTCCAGAAACTCGCAACGCGCACCGCTACTGTTTCCTGTTTCCGCCGTTTCAACACCTATAAATATCCGCGGGAGAAGTCATGAATATCAAACAGAAGCTGACATGGGCGTTCGCGGCCATCGCCTGCCTGCCAGTTATCCTGGTGGCGGTGCTGGTCGTGTTGAACCTGCGCGACGCCGCACAAACCAACTTCCTGGACAGCAGCGGCCGTGAAATCCGCCAGATCGACAACGGCATGAAGCAGTTCTTCGATGGCATCAGCCAGAACGTCGAGTTCTTCGCCAAGGACCCGCGGATTATCGCGGCCAAGGATCTGAAAAACTATTCCGGTGCCGACGCTGCACAAATTCCGCTGCCTGAGAACAACAAACAGCTACTGGACATATTCGACAGATTCGCCAAAAGCCATCCGACCACCGCCTATCTTTCTCTGGGGCTGGCCGACGGCGGTTACGCCAGCTGGCCTGACGATCCCAAAATTTCCAATTACGACCCTCGCGTACGCCCCTGGTACAAGGCTGCCATCGCTTCGCCGGGCACCACCGTGCGCACAGACGCCTATTACTGGGCACCGGACGACGTGTCGCTGATTGGCATCGTCCATACGGTCTCCGACGCCGCCGGCAAGCTGGTGGGTGTGGTGGGCCTGGATGTGTCGCTCAAGCAACTGACCGAACTGGTCAAGAACATCAAGCTGGGCGACAGCGGTTACCTGATGCTGGTCGAAGCCAATGGCAACGTCCTGGTCGACCCCAGCGATGCCAAGCACAACTTCAAGCCCATGGCAGAAATTGGCCCCAACTATGCCGAACTGGCCAAAAGCGGTGATGGCGTGACTCAGATCGAGATCGATGGCGTGCCCTACATGGCCAACGTCGTCAGTTCCAAAGGCCTGGGCTGGCGCTTCATCGGCCTGATCAAACGCGACGAAGTCATGGCCGAAGCGGCGAGCCTGACCTGGTTGATCGCCATCATCGCCGCCGCGCTGGCAGTGGTGTTCGCCATCGTCGGCGCCAGTTTCGCCAGCGTGATCGTGCGACCGATTCGCGGTGTTGCCAATGGCCTGCAGGAAATCGCCGAAGGTGAAGGCGACCTCACCCGCAAACTCTCGGTGCAAGGCAAGGACGAAACCGCCTCTCTGGCCAGTTGGTTCAACCAGTTCCTGGGCATGATCGCCCAATTGGTGCAGCGCATCGGCAGCGCCTCCTCCGACCTGCAAAGCGCCGCCGCCGATACCAGCGAAGTGGCGCAAAACATGAACGAAGCCGCCGGACGTCAACGCCAGGCCGTTGAACTGGTAAGCACCGCGTTCAACGAAATGGTCGCCACCGCCAATGAGGTCGCCCGCTCTTGCAGCCAAGCGGCCTCCAGCGCGGACGAAGGTTATCGCGACGTGCACGACGGCCAGCATCACATCGGCGAAGCCACGGGCAGTGTGCTGAAATTGAGCGAGGATCTGCAAAAGTCGACCCAGACCATGCAGGCGCTGGAGCAGGACAGCAAGAACATCAACACCATCCTCGACACCATTCGCTCGATTGCCGAACAGACCAACCTGCTGGCCCTCAACGCCGCCATCGAGGCCGCGCGGGCCGGCGATCAAGGTCGTGGGTTCGCCGTGGTGGCCGATGAAGTCCGCGCCCTGGCCCGGCGTACCGCCGACTCCACCGGCGAGATCGACAGCCTGCTGGGCAACCTCGCGCGCCGGACCCAGGAAGTCACCCTGCAGATGCAGGGCAGTCTGCAGGGCTCCAAAACCAGCGTTGAACGCATCCAGCAGGCCCGCGACAGCTTCGACAAGATCCGTATCTCGGTGGACTCGATTCGCGACCAGAACACCCAGATCGCCACGGCGGCCGAGGAACAGCACCAGGTGGCCGAGGACATCAACCGGCACATCTCGCAAATCCATACCGATGCACAACTGGTAGAAGAATATGCCCACTCGGCGCAGACGGGCTCGGGGCGCTTGACGGATATTTCCGGGCAGCTCAAAGGATTGGTGGGGCGGTTCAAGTTCTAGTTGTAGAGCCTGAGACAGCCACCCCAAATGTGGGAGCGAGCCTGCTCGCGATGGCGGTGGGTCAGCTTGCATTGATGTTGAATGTGCTGACGCTATCGCGAGCAGGCTCGCTCCCACACTTGCTGTGTCACCGAGTCATTGCGGCCCTGTTGTCACCGATGCGGTTTGCCCGCCAAACATGGCCTCGAAGCGCGGTTTGTTGGCTGCGTAGTACTCGGCGACCACCTTGTCTGCCGAACTGTCCCGCGCCGCCGCCATCAATCTCTCAAGGTCAGCTTGAGGAATATTGAAGTGAGTGAAGAAGCGGGCGACGTCGGGATATTCCGCGCTAAAACCTTTGCGGGCCACCGCGTGAATCTGCTCTGCGCCACCAAAAATCTTCTTGGGATCATCCAGATAGCGCAGCGACCATTTGGAGAACATCCAATGCGGACTCCAGGCGTTGACCAAAGACCATTTGTCACGCTTGAGGTTACGATCCAACTCACTCAACATCCCGGATTCGGACGAAGCAACCATTTTGTAGCCATCGAGTTTGTATAGCTCAATGGCTTTTTCTGTCAGCTTGTATTGGCCGTTGCCCACTTCTGAAGTGAGGATTTTGCCGCCGAGCTTTTCCCGCACATCTGGTTTGTTGAGATCCTCGATGCTGGCGATCTCACTGGCTGCAATGGAAGTTGGCACCGCCATACCGATCCGACCTTCATACAACACGCCAAGGTCTTCGAGCTTGTCGCTGTACTTGTCATAGAAGGCTTTGTGAGTGCTCGGCAGCCAGACCATCGGGATCAGGTCGATATTACCGTTAGCCAGCGCCTGGAACTGAATGCCGATATCGGCCAGCACCAGTTTGACCGGTTGCTTGAGGTGGTCTTGAAGGGCGGTGCTTGCCAGCTTTACAGCGATTTCCGTATCCGACCAATTCACCCATCCAATGCGCACAGGCGCAGGCTCCTCGGCATGGGCAAGCAAGCTGCAAAAGACCATACACAGGCCTGCAAGCCAGCCGCTAAAAGTCTTACTGGATAACGTAACCATAGTGCCTCTCCGCGTTCTGTGTGAGTTGTTGTTGGCAGGACAGCAGAAGCAATCACCTTCACTCATGAGCGCAAAAGCGCCCTCATCTTCAGGCGGTTTTGATCTCTACGTTCACGTTGGGGTCAATGGCGCCGTTCACTGCGGCAGACATTTTCAGTGCCTCTAGCCCTCTTGAGCCCAAGCCTGGGTTCCCTCACCCCGAGCAAGCCAAATCACCTCGCTGCGAGCCGATCTTAATCCTGGCATTTTGACGGCGCAAGAAAAATGTACACCACTGTCTGAATCATTGACACACATGAACATCCAACTTACCGTTATGTCAAAACCACGCCTGACGTTCTGCTCCGGAGCGCAACACCATGTCCAGCGACCCCTTGCTGCAGCCTTACAAGATCAAACACCTGACGCTCAGAAACCGGATCATGACCACCTCCCATGAGCCCGCTTACCCCGTCGACGGCATGCCGAAGGACCTGTACCGGGCGTATCACGTTGAACGGGCAAAGGCCGGCGTGGCGTTGACCATGACCGCAGGTTCCGCTGCCGTTTCCCGTGACAGCCCGCCGGTGTTCAACAACGTGCTGGCGTACAAGGATGAGGTGGTCAAATGGATGAAGGACCTGACCGACGAGTGCCATGAACATGGCGCCGCGGTGATGATTCAACTGACCCACCTGGGACGGCGTACACGCTGGGACAAGGCCGACTGGCTCCCGGTCGTATCGCCCTCTCATCGCCGCGAAGCGTCCCACCGGGCCTTTCCGAAGAAACTGGAAGACTGGGACATCGACCGGATCATCAAGGACTACGTGGATGCCGCCGAACGCATGAAGGCCGCAGGCCTTGATGGATTGGAGTTACAGGCGTACGGGCACCTCATGGATCAATTCTGGTCGCCGCTGACCAACGACCTCGACGGCCCCTACGGCGGCTCGCTGGAAAACCGCTTGCGCTTCACTTTTGATGTGCTGCGTGGCATCCGCCAGCGCTGCGGCGAGGACTTTCTGCTGGGAGTGCGCTACACCGGCGATGAAAACCTGCCGGGGGGCTTCGGTGCCAGCGACGGCATTCAGATATCTCACATGCTCAAGGACAGTGGGCTGGTCGATTTTCTCAACGTTGTACGCGGGCACATCGACACCGATGCCGGCCTCACCGACGTGATTCCAATCCAGGGCATGCGCAACTCGCCACACCTGGATTTTGCTGGCGAGATCCGCTCGGCCACCGGTTTCCCGACGTTCCATGCGGCCAAGATCCCGGACGTGGCCACGGCACGGCACGCCATCGCCTCGGGCAAGGTGGACATGATCGGCATGACGCGGGCGCACATGACCGATCCACACATCGTGCGCAAAATTATCGAAAAACGCGAAGAAGACATCCGCCCCTGCGTCGGCGCCAACTACTGCCTGGACCGCATCTACCAGGGTGGCGCCGCGTATTGCATCCACAACGCCGCCACCGGGCGCGAAACCACCATGCCCCACGAGATCCCCAAGGCACCCACCAAGCGCAAGGTGGTGGTGATCGGTACCGGCCCGGCGGGCCTGGAGGCAGCGCGGGTCGCCGGCGAGCGCGGCCACGACGTCACGGTGTTCGAGGTGGCTGACCAACCCGGCGGCCAGATCCGCTTGACCGCGCAGAGCGAACGGCGTCGCGAGATGATCAGCATCATCGATTGGCGCATGGCGCAATGCGAACGCTTGGGCGTGAAGTTCCATTTCAACACTTGGGCCGAAGCCGAGACCGTCATCGCCGAGGAACCGGACGTGGTAATCGTCGCCACCGGCGGCTTGCCCCACACCGAGGTGCTCAAGCAGGGCAATGAACTGGTGGTGTCGACCTGGGACATCATTTCCGGCGACGTCAAGCCAGGCAAGAACGTGCTGATCTTCGACGACGCCGGCGACCACGCGGCGCTACAGGCGGCCGAGGTCATTGCCAACAGCGGTGCAAAACTGGAGATCGTCACGCCGGACCGGTCGTTTGCGCCGGAGGTGATGGCGATGAACCTGGTGCCTTACATGCGCAGCCTGCAGGACCTGAACGTCACCTTCACGGTCACCTATCGCGTCGACTCCGTAGAGACGCGCGACGGTCAGCTGGTGGCCAGCTTCGGCAGCGATTATGGCCAAGTGCACAAGCAGCGCGTGGTCGATCAGGTGGTGATCAACCACGGCACCCTGCCCCTGGACGATCTGTACTTCGACCTGCGCCCGCATTCGAGCAACAACGGTGCGGTGGAGCAGCACAATCTGATCGCCGGGAAAACCCAAAATATCGTGACTAACCCCGAGGGTCGTTTTCAACTGTTCCGGATCGGCGACGCGGTGTCGGCACGTAATACCCATGCCGCTATCTACGATGCACTGCGGCTGGTGAAAGACGTCTGAAGGTCATGCCCCTGACCCCATGAGTCAGGGGCATTTTTGAGACTTAACATTGACTTTCACCCCGTGCGAGCCTGCTGGCGATAGCGGTGGTTCAGCTACGTGGATGCCGGATGTGCTGTTGTCATCGCGAGCAGGCTCGCTCCCACAGGGGGTCTGTGTTGGACATGAATTTTAGATCGACTGAAGATTGAATGTGGGAGCGAGCCTCCTCGCGATAACTGCTACCCCAGCAACCGATACACACACGAGCCCCGATCGCGCAGGGGCTGCTTTTTTCAGGCTTGAAGCCCCTGACGAGCAACCGCTGCACCTGCCTGCAACGCCCTGCCCACCTGCTCCTCGAAGTGCCCATCGATCATCGCTTGCAAGGCGGCAGCCGTCACCCCACGGTAGGCCACCAGGGCGTCGATCATGTGTTGGGCATCGTGACTGGCCAACAACTGGCTGCTGCTTACCACCACATTTTTCGCGGCACGTTGGGCGATATCGCAGGGAATGCCGGCAGCCATCGCCTGATTGGCCAGCGTCGTCATCAACAAGGCAGGGAAAGCCGGGCCCGTACCCGAAAGCGCCGAGAGGTAATCGATGAAGTCCTCTTGCTGCACCTCTGCCGCCGTGCCTACACACTCGAACAAGCGCTGCACGAGGCTTTTCGTCGTTGCCGCTACCTCTGCAAAGCAATACCAAGGCGTAAAGGACTGCCCGATCTCCACCGCCGCATTGGGCATCACCCGCACCACTGCCGCAGCCGAGGTCTGTGCAGCAATTGTCTGTGCGCCAATCCCAGCCATCAGAGAAATAACGGTTTTACCTGCCGCGTTGATGTTCAGGCTGGCGAAATGCTCGGGGCGAACGGCGATGATCACGACGTCGCTGCGATCCACCAGGTCCTGGTTGTCCGCGACCAGGCAAGCACCTTGCTGAGCCAACGGGTGGTTTCCCGAACGATTGGAAATGACCAGGTTCGCCGCCGGCAACAGTCCCTTCGCCAACATCGCCTTGGCAATCGACCCGCCCAGCCAGCCGGTACCGCCAATGATCCCCACGGTCTCATTGATCATCGGTGCTGCCTTCGAAAGTGTCGGTCAAGGGAACAAAGATCCCAGGCTCCTTTTCGGCATAGCCGAACTTCCCATAGAAGCGATCCAGCTCGCGCTGCTTGGGGACTTTGCCGGTGAAAATACTCACGTAATGCGGAATGCGCTGGAAGCGCACAGTAATCAGCTCACTCGTATTCATGGTGATATAGCCGATCTGCGTCAGATAAATCGTTCGGGCCCGGGTATCAGCGCCTTGGCTGTCATAACCGAAGCGCTTGAACATGCTCGCCAGAGCATTCATCCGCTGCTCGTCTACGGCAGCGACCTCTTGAGCCACTTCAGCGGACTGTAGCGCCCAACTGCGCACGGCAAACTCGAACTGCGAGTCGAACAACTGCGGGTTGAGCCAGCACTCGAACACATTCAGGATCGCCTCGGAAATGCTTTCGGCATAACTTTCGCTTTGCCTGATCAAGCCCCCGGTATTGGTCTCCCGCCACCGAGACAACAAAGCCGCCAGCAACTGCTCGCGGTCCTCGAAGAACCAGTAGAAGCTGGTGCGTGACAAGCCCAGGCGCTTGGCCAGCGGCATGACCCGAACAGCATCGATGCCCGACTCCTTCAGAGCCTCGTAGGCCGCTTCCAGCCACCCCTCCGGCGAACCCCGCCAGCCTGCGTCTTGAGCCTTGCCACGTGCTTTCCCTAACTGGGACATCCCATGCCTCCTTCAAAATACATAAACCAATGTACCTCTACGACCCTAAAATGTACATGTGAGTACATTTTGTTGACATGAACAGACATATGTCTTGAAGTCGACCATCAGCCTTATCGCCATCGTTTCTCGGTCACACGAATTGCCTGAGCGGTATCTCTGGCAGGCAAAGCCTCCATTAGCATTTGTCCTATCCTTGCATTAACCACCCACCCGGAGAGTCGAAATGCCCACCTGCGAATCCGCCCTCCTCCAAAGCTGGCACCACAACGCCCAATCCTGGATCGAAGCCATCCGCACCGGCACCCTCGAAAGCCGTATCAAGGTCACCAACCAGGCCATCATACTGGCGGTGCTAGGCCGTCAACCCGAGCGTGTGCTCGACCTGGGTTGCGGTGAGGGCTGGTTGTTGCGTGCCCTGACTGAACGAGGTATCGAGGTGGTGGGTGTAGATGGCGATGCGACGCTGGTTGAGGCCGCGCGGGCCGCCGGTTCTTCGCGGGTATATTTGGCCAGCTACGAAGAGCTGGCGCAGGCCAAGGTGGACATCGGCAGCGACTACAACGTGATCTGCGCCAACTTCGCTCTGCTGCATCAAGACATCGTCCCTTTGCTCGCAGCCATGAACGCCCTGCTCGCCCCTGGCGGTACGCTGGTGATTCAGACGCTGCACCCGTGGGTCATGGCAGCGGACGACTACCAGGATGGTTGGCGGGAAGAGACTTTCACCGGTTTCAAGGGACAGTGGCAACCCATGCCGTGGTACTTGCGAACCTTATCCAGTTGGCTCAACGCACTGGACATGGCCGGCTTTCGTCTCGCCGGCCTACAGGAGCCACAGCACCCGCAAAGTGCGATGCCGCAGTCGTTACTGTTAGTAGCCGAGCGGCGAGACTAAGGGCGTTTGCTACGGGGCAGACTTCAACCGCACGCCACTCATCAATAAACCTCAACAACACAAAAAAACTGCCGATACCCAAGGTAAGACCCCAGTGACTGGGTTTCAGGATTGAACGGCGGATCAGGTAATGACAGAGATTTATCTGCTGATAGCACACGGCACGGATCAGGGCGAAGCGTACGTCCTGGGTTGGTTCGATGACAGGACCAAAGCCAGGGAAGTGGCCGAGCAGAAAGAATGGGAAGCCTACCGGGCGAGCCTGAAGGCGGAGCATCCATGGTCAACCCACAAACCCCTGGCGCCGGACCAGACCGACTATCGACGCTACTGGATCAAGACCGTTTCGAAGTTTGATCAGGTGCCTGTTCCGAGGTCTTGGGCGGTTCATTGATCACTGCGGGTGAAATTCAACGAAACGAGCGTTGTCGAGGGTGGTCTAGAAAATTAAGCCCATCCGATGAGAGCATCATTATGTTGAAATTTCTTGGCGGCACCGTAGGTATCATTTTCATAATCGGCCTGATCGTGGTCATCGCCCTGTTCAAGCTGGTCTTCTGACGGCGACAGTGTCGACCACAAGCCTGGGAACGCCGTTTCTCAAGGCGTGAAAAAAGCCCAATCTTTGCAGATTGGGCTGAACCGCTCCGGGAATTCGCTAACGGGCAAATGCATAATAGCTCTTTGCCATTTATTTCACCCACCCCGCTTTCAATCGGGTGGTGTATTCACTACATTGAGTGCAACTCTGCTCTGTTGACACGGACTGTCATGACTACCCTATCCTCGATCACTTCCGCCATTCCCCTCCAGACTCGCTCCGCTGTCGCGGCATCGCCTGCAACAGCGATAGACAGTGCTGATGTCTTCCCGGCTCGACCGTCGGCAATCGTCAGCCTGGGCAGCCCGGTGGTCGATGTTGAATCACAGACCTATACCCGCCTCGGGCAACTGCCTGGCCAGGAGAATGTTCGTGTTTGGGAAAAGGAAGGTCAGGACGCTATCACCAACATCATGGGAACCAACCCCAGATCGCTGTCGATAGCCAACCGCTTTCACCGCCTGGGTGCGGTCTTGGTGGAGCAGTTCGCCAAGAATGGTTCGAGCATTTCCCAGTCAGTGCTCCATACCACCACGGACAGGGCTTACGACGTCGCCGGGATAAAATCCGAACAGACGCTACTGCACAATAAAGCCGACAACCTGATCAGTCTCAGCATCAAGACCGCCAGCGGCAAGACGGTCACCTTCAGCCTGACAAGCCAGGACGATGGTCTTGGCGTCCAGGCTACCGTGAATGGTGGCCCGCTGAGCGAGGAGGAACTCAAGGCGATTGGCGCTCTGAGCAGTGCCTTTCAGGCAGCTGTCGACGGGTTGACCGCCGAGCCGCCCAAGCTCGACCTGGGCAAGCTGACGCAGTTTGACTCCAGCGTATTGGCATCCATTGACCTGAACGCCAAGCTTAAGGGCGTGGACGGTGAAGATCTGACCCTCGCCTTTAGCGCCGACAACCAACGCCGCACCACGCAAATGAGCGGTCCGGATGGCAAACTGAACCTGAGCGTTGACCTGAAGAACAGCGCAATCCTGGGCGATGCCAAGCAACAGGCCAACGCACTGAACAGCTACCTTGCCCAGTTTGACCGGGTGCAGGAGCGTGGCAACGCCAAGGCGGCCCTGATGGAGATGTTCAAGGATGCGTTCAGCGCCATGAACAGCCACTACCCTCAGGGCATTACCCTACCTGAGCGATTGACCCGGAATGCGGCGGACAAAGGCCTGTTGACCGGACTGGCAGACTTCGAGGCGTCCATCACTCAGACTAACAAGGCGTCCAACCCGATGCACCTGTCTGAACTCGATAGCTTTGCCTATACCCTCTCGCAGAAGACTGTCGTCGCAGGCTCCATCATGCGTGACCGCAAGATCGATCAAACCCAGCAATCGAGTCTATCGGCCAGCTTTCACAAAAGCCTGAAGGGCGGGAAAGCACCTGCGCTGGGCAAAGATTACGAATCGCAGAACTATCTCTACGTACAAGTGAATGACAAGGCCAGCAGCTCGGCCAGCCTTGCCTACAAGGACGGCCGACTGACCAAAGCCTCCGTCACGCAACACGCCAGCCAGGACACACGGACACAGAAGTACGTCACGGGCAAACTGATTGAAGAGACCGTGGTGCCGAAGGAGGCTTCAGCCAGCCGCAGTCACTTGGTATTGCTGGAGTACGCCGCCAAGGAGAGCAAGAAATCCAAGGATGCGCAGGAGCAATCCTTACTCAAGGAAGCGCTCGCTACCCTCCACAGGTCGGTGATGTTGCAGGAAAATCCTTCGGCGTTGATGCGTTGAACACAGTGCTTTGCGCTGGAACAACCGTGAGCCGGTTTGATTCGACCGTCGCAGTCATCTGCATTGCCTGCGGATGAGCCAGCATACACTCAGCGATCGCAGGCTCTAGCTCAACCCGCACTCGCCTTGTCAGAGCCCGAGCACCAAAGCGTGGGTCATGCTTTCGGCACAGCCAGTCGCTTGCCGCAACGTCCAGGACCAGCGTACGACGATGCTGACCGAGACGTTGGTTGAGTTTGTTCAGTTCGATCTGCAACAACGCTTCCAGCCATTGGGTTTCGATGCGCTGGAAAACCAGGATGCGATCAATACGGTTTAGAAATTCCGGTTCGAACCAGGCGTGCAGCGCTTGCTCCAACATAGCCTGCTCACCTTGTGGGGCGATGCCGAGCCAGCGCCGCCAGCCGCGTGAAAAACGTTCCCTGTAGGTGGTCGCTTGTCGGGCTCCAATGTTGCTGGTCATGAAGATCAGGCTATTGCGAAAATCCAGCGTTCGGCTACCGCCCGCCAAGGTCAGTTGGCCGTTCTCAAGAATGCCCAACAAGCTGCGCACCACTTCCTTGCTGGCCTTTTCCAGTTCATCGAACAGCACGATGCCTGGGCGACTGTAGGTACCTTGAATCAATTCGCTATTGAACAGACTGACGCCCTCTTTACTCCCCACATAACCAGGTGGCGCTCCGGTGAGCGCCGCCGAGTAATGCTCCTGGGCCAGGGTGTGCATGTCGATGCGACAAAAAGCATCGGAGCGACCGTGTATGGCCAGTGCCAGCAGACGGACGATTTCGGTCTTGCCGACACCGGTCGGCCCCATGAACAGGTTCACCGTCAACGGCCTCTCACGTTCACCAATATCGACCTTAACCACGTTTAGCAACGCCTCGACCGCGCTCATGGCGTGTTCTTGGCCGACAATTCGACTGCGCAACAACGCCATGACCTGGGCGGGATTGAAGACGAAGCGTGAGGTCAACAAATCTGCCGCCGGTGATGCGTTGGTCAGGCTAGGCTGTGGGTGGTTTGGGTCGATGCGATCATTCACGAAAGGCATGGTTTAGCCTGCGTGTTTTTCTTTACCGTCGTGGGGAATCTCTCCCACCGGGCAATGAGCCACGCCGACGGTGCGACGGGTAAGTTTTTCGACGTTTTCCTGGGCTTTCTGCGCATCCAGTACCCAGGTGCGGTAAAAGTCGAACGGGCAGTCAGCCACTCCCTTGTCGCCGTCCCCGGAGTTATAGACCCCGGTGTAACCGCGATGCAGCAGCTTGAACAAATGATTCTGTGATTGGTCGTTCGCTCGCGCATCGCGGATTTGCGAAACGGATAATTGTGCGTACTGAATGCCCATTTCCTCTTCACCGCATTCGCCCAGAGTGCGACCGTCGAAGCCAATGATCGCCGAGTGACCAAAGTAGGAGTAAACCCCATCGAAGCCGGCGGCATTGGCCACTGCCACATAACAATTATTGGCCCAGGCCATGCTTTTGGACATCATCACCTGCTGCTCTTTGGCCGGGTACATATAGCCCTGGCACCGGACGATCAACTCCGCCCCTTTCATTGCACAGTCGCGCCAGATCTCCGGGTAGTTACCGTCATCACAAATGATCAAGCTGATCTGCAAGCCCTTCGGCCCCTCGCAGACATAGGTTCGATCACCCGGATACCAGCCTTCTATGGGGCACCAGGGAATGCACTTGCGGTACTTCTGGACGATTTCGCCCTGGTTATTGATCAACACCAACGTGTTGTACGGGGCTTTGTGAGGGTGTTCCTCATGCCGCTCGCCGGTCAGGGAAAACACCCCCCACGTGTCTGCCGCACGGCACGCGGCGGAAAAGATCGCAGTCTCTTCGCCTGGAATGCTGGCGGCAGTCGCCATCATCTCATCGTGGTCGTACATGATGCCCATGGTGCTGTATTCAGGAAACACCACCAGGTCCATGCCGGGGAGACCGCTTTTCATACCAGTGATGATGTCGGCAATCTTGCGGGCGTTTTCAATGACCTCGGCTTTTGTATGCAGCCGCGGCATTTTGTAATTGACGACCGCGACACCCACGGTATCCGGGCTGCTGGAAATATCACCATGACGCATGAAATTTACCTCTGTTAATGGCTGATCATCCAAGGTCTGGAGCCGGTTTTACTCTTGAGCCCCTGTGGATTGGCTTTGGTCGAGGCCAGCGGTTTGCTCGGTGCGCAACAACTGCACCCACTGGGGTGACGACGGTTCTGCTGGTACTCACCAAGGGTCTGCGGCGAGTGGGCACTTCGCTCGTTGGTCGCCATGGCCTGGCGTTGACTGCTCGACAACGTCGTCAGCGCCGGCGCAGACAACAGCAACGGCCCTCCTGGGCCCGCGCAAAACGGGCACTGGCACGGCTCGTGCCGTTGGGCCATAGGCCGCAACATTGTGAAACAGCCACAGGTTTGGCATTCGTACTCATAGGTCGGCATGGCGCTCTCCGGACATTGATCGGGCTCGGGCGTGTCTCACAGGTCCGGGGCGATCGGCAGATCGATACTGCCGTCGAGGTGTTTGGTGGGGCCGTTGGCGTTGGGGTTGATGTCGAACTCGAAGATTTCGGTGGGTAACCAGAGGGTCGCGCAGGCGTTGGGGATGTCGACCACGCCGCTGATATGCCCTTGCACCGGCGCAGAGCCCAACAGTGCATAGCCCTGGGCGGGCGAATAACCAAACTTGGTCAAGTAGTTGATCGCATTCAGGCAGGCCTGGCGGTACGCGATATTGACGTCCAGGTAGTGCTGCTTGCCGGCTTCATCCACCGAGATACCTTCAAAGATCAGGTAGTTCTGGTAGGTCGGGATAATCGGGCTGGGTTTGAACACCGGGTTCTTGATTGCGTACTTGGCCATGCCGCCCTTGATCAGCTCGACTTTCATATGCACCCAGCCGGCCATCTCGATTGCGCCGCAAAAAGTGATCTCGCCGTCGCCCTGACTGAAGTGCAGGTCTCCCACCGACAACCCTGCGCCACTGACGTAGACCGGGAAGAAAATTTTCGAGCCCCGGGACAGGTCCTTGATATCGCAGTTACCACCATGTTCACGCGGCGGCACGGTGCGTGCGCCGGTGGCCGCGGCATCATCCCGGGCCTGGCCTTTGAGCTTGCCCATGTGCGCGGTGGCGGCCAGCGGGGCGTTAGCCAAGGGCGGCACGCGGGTCGGGTTGGTATCGATCAGCTCCTGCTCACGGCGGTTCCAGTCGGCGAGCATTACCGGGTCGGGCAGGCAACCGATCAATCCGGGGTGGATCAGGCCGGCAAAGTTGACCCCGGGAATGTGCCGCGAGCTGGTGAACATGCCTTTGAAATCCCAGATGGCTTTCTGTGCGCTGGGAAAGTGATCCGTGAGGAATCCACCGCCGTTCTGCCGCGAGAAGAAACCGTTGAAGCCCCACATGGATTCGGCCTTGGCACCGATGTCCAACAGGTCGACCACCAGCAGATCCCCTGGCTCGGCGCCATGCACGCCCACTGGACCGGACAGGTAGTGCACGGTGGACAGGTCGACGTCACGCACATCCGAGGCGTCGTCGTTGTTCTTGATCGCGCCGGCGGTCCAGTCGTAAGTCTCAAGAATAAAGTCATCCCCTGGCTTGACCCAGCAAGCCATGGGAATGTCCGGATGCCAGCGGTTATGGATCTGTTCGTTCTCGGTGGCGGGCTGGTTGAGGTCGACTTTGATCAAGGTATCGGTCATGGCGAAGCTCCTGAACATTGGGGATGTACCGCGTTGGAACCAGTCTCGAATGGCGGCCCGAATCGGCCAATACGTTGGATGACGTACCCCTGCAGGAGCTGGCTTGCCAGCTGCTACGAAGGGGGCCGATAAACCATCGCGCCGCCCGGCCGCACCTACACAGAGAGGTAGCGACTGATGGTGGCTTCGTCGACCTTGTCCCGGGTCTCTTCAATCACGAAGCGGCCCTTCTCGATCACCAGGAAGCGGTCGGCGATTTCCAGGGTGAATGACAGCACCTGCTCGGAGACCACAATGGTCAGGTCGCGCAGGTTGCGGATCTCTTTCAAAGTGCGGGCGATGTCCTTGATGATCGACGGCTGGATGCCTTCGGTAGGTTCATCGAGCAACAACACCTTGGGATTGGTCGCCAGCGCCCGGGCAATGGCCAGTTGCTGCTGTTGCCCGCCCGAGAGATTGCCGCCCTTGCGCGAGCGCATGTCGTGAAGCACCGGAAACAACGCATAAAGATCTTCGGGGACCTGGCCCCGGGCCGATGCCGGCAGGCCGGTCTGAATATTTTCCAACACCGTCATGCTGGGGAAAATCATCCTCCCCTGGGGCACATAGGCGATGCCGAGCTCCACCCGCTCGTGGGTTTCCAGGTTCGAGACCTCCTGGCCATCGACGCTGACCTGCCCCCGCCACTGCGGAAGGATGCCCATCAAGCTCTTGAACAGCGTGGTCTTGCCCATACCGTTGCGTCCCATCACGGCGACGATTTCGCGTTTGGCCACGGCCAGGTCGAGGTCGTGGAGGATCTGGCTCTGGCCGTAACCACAGGACAGCTTGTCTACGTTGAACATGCCTGCTTCCTCAATGGCCTAAATAGACTTCGATGACTTTCGGGTTGTTCTGCACCGACTCCATGCTGCCCTCGGCCAGGACCTTGCCCTGGTGCAGCACCGTGACCTTATGGGCGATGCTCTTGACGAATTCCATGTCGTGTTCGATCACCAGCACCGAGCGTCCCTGGCTGATGCGCTTGAGCAGTTCTGCGGTCTGGACGCGTTCGTTGACGCTCATCCCGGCGACGGGTTCATCGAGCATCAACAGGTCAGGGTTCTGCATCAGCAGCATGCCGATCTCCAGCCACTGCTTCTGGCCGTGGGACAGCAGGTCGGCCTGTTGCTGCAACAGCTCACCGAGAAAGATCTCCCGCGCCACCTCTTCAACCCGGGCAATCACTGCGGCACTGCGTTTGAAGAACAACGCGCCCAACACCTTGCGCCCCGCCGGGTAGGACATCTCCAGATTCTCGAACACCGTGAGGTTTTCGTAGATCGACGGGTTCTGGAATTTGCGCCCGACACCGGCACGGACAATGTTGTACTCGCGCATCTTGGTCAGCTCCTGACCATCGAACTGAATACTGCCGCTGGTGGCGCGGGTCTTGCCGCAGATCAGGTCGAGCACCGTGGTCTTGCCTGCGCCGTTGGGCCCGATCACCACCCGCACTTCATTGCGGTCGATGTACAGGTTGAGGTTGTCCACGGCCTTGAAACCGTCGAAGGACACCGTCAGCCCCTCGATAACCAGCACCGGCTTGTTCATTTGAAAACCCACGGCGGTCATGGCTGCGTCTCCAGCGAAGAACGTTCAGGAGCCGAGGCTGGCGGCGCGGTGCGCGGCGCCTCTGGCAGGGGTTCGGCAACGGCAGCTTGCTGCGAGGGCCGCCGCAATAGACGGCCAAGGGTCTGGCGGCCATGGCTGTCCCAGAGTCCGGCCAAGCCATTGGGGAAGTACATGACCACGGCAATGAACAGCCCGCCCATCAGGTACAGCCATAATTCGGGGAACGACTCGGAGAAATAGGTCTTGCCGTAGTTCACCAGCAAGGCCCCATACACCGCGCCGAGCAGCGACATGCGCCCGCCGACAGCGGCAAAGATCACCATCTCGATGGACGGCACGATGCCGACGAACGAAGGCGACATGAAGCCCACCTGCAAGGCGAACATGGCGCCGCCAATGGCCGAGAAGGCAGCGGCGATGCAGAACACGAAAATCTTGAAACTGGCTACGTCATAACCGGAGAAGCGCACCCGTTCCTCTCTATCGCGCATCGCCATCAGCAGCCGCCCGAGCTTCGACGCGAGGACGAAACGGCCGATGAAAATGCAGCCGAACAACAAGGCCGCGTTGATGAAGTACAGCAGCAGCTTGGCGCTGTCGCTGCGCAGGTCCCAGCCGAGCAGAGTCTTGAGATCGGTGATGCCGTTGACCCCGCCGGTCAGGCCCTGCTGGCCGACGATCAGCACCGTGAGAATCAGCGCGATGGCCTGGCTGACGATAGAGAAATAAACATCCCCCACCCGCCGCTTGAACAGCGCCATGCCAATGATGAAGGCCAGCACCACCGGCACCAGGATCACCGCTAGCAGGGTGAAGCTGAAACTGTGGAACGGCACCCAGAGCCACGGCAGTTCGGTGATCTGGTTCCAGTCCATGAAATCTGGAATGCCCGGCGTCGACTGGATTTTGGTGCTCTGCGGGTCGGAGGCTTCGAGCTTGAGAAACATCGCCATGCAGTAGCCGCCCACGCCGAAGAACACCCCTTGCCCGAGGCTGAGAATGCCGCCATAGCCCCAACACAACACCAGGCCGACAGCGACGAAGGCATAGGTCAGGTACTTGCCCACCATGTTCAGGCGAAAGGCATCCAGGGTCAGCGGGAAGACCACGAAGATCAGCAGCGCCAACAGGGCCACGCCCAACAGGTTCTGCTTGCCCGCCAGCATCTTGTCTAAAAGCTTCATTGGCTCGCCTCTACTTGCGCACTTTGATGGAGAACAACCCTTGAGGGCGCAACATCAGGATCAGAATCACCCCGGACAGGGTCAGCACCTTGGCCATCGAACCACTGAGGAAAAACTCCGAAATCGATTGGGTCTGGGCAATGACGAACGCCGACGCAATGGTGCCGAACAGGCTTTGTGCGCCGCCGAAGACCACCACCAGGAAGGTGTCGACGATGTACTGCGAGCCCGCGGTGGGACCGGTGGAGCCGATGGTGGTAAAGGCCGCGCCGGCCACCCCCGCGACACCACAACCGAGGGCAAAGGTCATTCGGTCGACCTTGCGTGTATTGATGCCCACGGCTCGGCTCATCAGTCGGTTTTGCACCGTGGCCCGCACTTGCAGGCCCCAGCGTGAGCGGTAGAGCAAGAGAAAAATGGCCCCGGTGAGCAGCAGGGTCAGGGCCATCATGAACAGACCGTTGCGCGGGATCTCGATGGACTCAGTGAAGTTGAACGAGCCCATCAGCCACTCCGGCGGCGTCGCGCTGACTTCACGGGCACCGAACACCGAACGGAAGGTCTGCTGCATCACCAGGGACAGCCCCCAGGTCGCCAGCAATGTATCCAGTGGACGCTTGTAGAGCCGACTGATCATCGCCCACTCCACCAGCCAGCCGATGGCCCCGGCCATCAGGAACGACAGGGCGATGGCAATAAAAAAATAATAGGGTTGAAACCACGGGGCGAAATGACTGGTCAGGCTCGAGCAGACATAGGTGGTGTAGGCGCCGATCGTGAGGAACTCGCCGTGGGCCATGTTGATGACCCCCATCTGGCCGAAAATGATCGCCAACCCCAATGCCATCAACAGCAGCACGCAGAACACGGACAAGCCGTTGAACCCCTGCATCGCCGCGATGGCACCAAATTCCGATAGCCATTCCATGATGATGGACTCCTGCTTGGAGGGAGGATGTGGAGAAACGATGGAGCTCCATCGCCGGCAAGCCAGCTCCTACAAAGTGTTGGAGTCGGCTTGCCGCGATAGGCCCAGACCTTACTGATAGCCTTTAGGAAACGGATTCGGTTCGATCAGATCGGACTCGTACACCACTTTGAACTGGCCATCGGGTTGCACTTCACCGATGCGGGTCTTGCTCCACAGGTGATGGTTTTCATGCACTTTGACGTAGCCTTCAGGCGCGGTTTTCAACTCGATGCCCGGTGAGGCTGCAACCACTTTGTCGATATCGAAGCTGCCGGCTTTTTCCACCGCAGCCTTCCACAACCATGGGCCCAGATACGCGGCCTGGGTCACGTCGCCGATCACCGAATCCTTGCCGTACTTGGCCTTGAAAGCGTCGACGAAGGCTTTGTTGTTGGGGTTGTCCAGGCTCTGGAAGTACTTCATCGAGGCGTAGAAGCCGGCCATGTTTTCGCCGCCGATGCCCAGCAATTCATCCTCGGTCACCGACAGGGTGAGCAAGGTCTGCTTGGCCGAATTGACGCCCGCCGCATTGAGTTGTTTGTAGAAGGCCACGTTGGAGCCACCCACCACGGCGGCGAACACAACGTCGGGCTTCTTCAGCTTGACTTTGTTGATCAGCGAGCCGAACTGGGTGTTGCCCAGCGGGTAGTAGTCTTCGCCGACCACGGTGCCGTGCAGCACGTTCTCAATGTGTTTGCGCGCAATCTTCATCGAGGTGCGTGGCCAGATATAGTCCGACCCCACCAGGTAGAAGGTTTTGGCGCCTTTGGTCTTGGCGATCCAGTCGAGGCTGGCGAGGATTTGCTGGGTGGCTTCCTGGCCGGTGTAGATCACGTTCTTCGACTGCTCCAGCCCCTCGTAGAAAGTCGGGTAGTAGAGCAGGCCGTTTTCTTTCTCGAAAATCGGCAGCACAGCCTTGCGCGAGGCCGAGGTCCAGCAACCGAACACCGTTGCCACCTTGTCGTTGACCAAAAGCTTCTTGGCCTTCTCGGCGAAGGTCGGCCAGTCGGAGGCGCCGTCTTCCTGGATCACCTTGATCTGCCGACCGAGGATGCCGCCTGAAGCGTTGATCTGCTCGATGGCCAGGCGTTCGGCCTGGATCGAGCCGGTCTCGGAAATCGCCATGGTGCCGGTGGCCGAGTGCAACTGGCCGACCGTGACCTCAGTGGCGGTCACCGCCAGGCCGGTGCTGTTGGCCTCGTCCGCCCATACACCCTGGCTGAACACACTGGCAGCCAATAACGACAGGGCCGCCGCCCCCAGAGCCAGGCGGCGCGGCAACAGGCCTTTAGTGCGGATCAATCGTGGTTCCATGCTGCTACTCCTCTGCGGTGACGCTGACAGCTCGCCTTGAGGCGGCCGGCAACGGTGGTGGCATCAGCATGGCGGCGCGGATCGGTGACGGGTATACGCAGCCTGACGTAAGCGCATACGTCATTTGACGTAGGGAAAAATGCACCAAGGCGGCGCAGGCTATCGCCCCAGGCCCCGCCTGAACGGCACTGCGCGGACGCGCGCGCAGGCAACAGCTGGCGCGGCAAGACGGCGTGGTGCAGGGCATGAAAATTGCTCGGCTATCCGCCACGGGCACACCCGACAGGCACGGAGCGCCTTGACCCCAGGAGTCTTTCGCCGTGCTTCCACCTGGCACCCAGCGCATCGCCAAGATCCGTCGCGACTACAACAGTTGGGTCGCCGACGAAACCATGGAAGACTACGCCCTGCGTTACACACCAAAGTCCTTCCGCAAGTGGTCGGAGCTGCGCATTGCCAACACCGCCCTGGGCGCGGTGTCGTTCCTGGCCCTGGAGGCGATTGGCGGGGTATTGGCCCTGAGCTACGGCTTCACCAACACCTTCTGGGCGATCCTCGCCGTGAGCCTGATCATCTTCCTCACCGGCCTGCCCGTCAGCTACTACGCCGCCCGCTACGGCGTCGATATGGACCTGCTGACCCGCGGTGCCGGCTTCGGCTACATCGGCTCGACCATCACCTCGCTGATCTACGCCAGCTTCACCTTTCTGTTCTTCGCCCTGGAAGCAGCGATCATGGCCCTGGCCTTGGAGCTGTACTTCCATATCCCATTGGCCTTTGCCTATGTGATCTGCTCCGTGCTGGTGATCCCCCTGGTGGCCTATGGGGTGACCCTGATCAGCCGCCTGCAACTCTGGACCCAGCCATTGTGGCTGGTGCTGCTGGTGCTGCCCTATCTGTTTGTGCTGCTGAAAAACCCCGAGGCCTTCAGCGACTGGACCAGTTTCCGGGGCCGTGATGCCAGCGGCGACTTCAATCTGCTGGCGTTTTGCGCAGCCTGTACCGTGGCCCTATCCCTGGTGACGCAGATCGGCGAACAGGTCGACTACCTGCGCTTCCTGCCGGAAAAAACCGCGGCCAACCGCAAGCGCTGGTGGGCCGCCCTGCTCTGCGCCGGCCCCGGCTGGATCCTGCCCGGCGCCCTGAAAATGTTCGCTGGCGCCTTCCTGGCGTTTCTCGCTCTGCAACACGAGATCCCCATCGAGCGCGCTACGGAACCGACCCAGATGTACCTGGTGGCCTTCGGTTATGTGTTCGCCTCGCCGGAATGGGCCCTGGCGGCCATGGTGCTGTTCGTCTTCGTCTCGCAGATGAAGATCAACCTGACCAACGCCTACGCCGGCTCCCTGGCCTGGTCGAACTTTTTCGCCCGGGTCACCCACAGTCACCCCGGCCGCGTAGTTTGGCTGGTGTTCAATGTGGCCATTGCCCTGATGCTGATGGAGTTGGGGGTATTCGACGTCATCGACCAGGTGCTCGGTCTCTACGCCAACATCGCCATCGCCTGGATCGGCTCGGTGGTCGCCGACCTGGTGATCAACAAACCCTTGGGGTTGTCACCGAAATACATTGAGTTCAAGCGCGCTCACCTCTACGACATCAACCCGGTGGGCGTCGGCTCCATGCTGATTGCCTCGCTGCTGTCGGTCCTCGCCCACTTCGGTCTATTCGGTGCACTGGCCCAGGCCGCTCCGCCCTTCGTCGCCCTCGGTACCTCGCTGGTCATGACCCCGCTGCTGGCCTGGGCCACCCGTAGCCGCTATTACATCGCCCGCACCAGCGATCCGTTACTGCTGCAACCGGTAGCTGCGAGCACGCAGATCACCTGCGGCCTGTGCAGCAACCCATTCGAAACCGCCGACATGGCTTTCTGTCCGGCCTACAGCACGCCCATCTGCTCGCTTTGCTGTTCGCTGGACGCGCGTTGCGGCGATCGCTGCAAACCCCACGGGCGTCTGTCGGCGCAATTCGAAGCGCTGTTGCATTGGTTGTTGCCCAATGCCACGGTGCCACGCCTGCACACCCGGCTAGTCCATTACCTGGGCCTGCTGCTCGCGCTGATCCTGATGCTCAGCGGCGCTCTGGCGCTGATCTATGGCCAGGCCTCCCAGGGGCTGCCCCACTCTCCGCAAGCCCAGGCGACGCTGTACCAGGCATTTTTCCAGGCCTTCCTGACGCTCTCGGTACTGGCGGCCATCCTCGCCTGGTGGGTGGTTCTGACGCGGGAAAGCCGCCGCGTGGCCCAGGAAGAATCGGACCGCCAGACCTTGCTGCTGATGCAGGAAATCGAAGCCCACCGCTTGACCGACCAGGCCCTGCAAGATGCCAAGGAGGCTTCCGAGGCGGCCAACGCGGCCAAGAGTCGCTACGTCACCGGACTGTCCCACGAACTGCGTACGCCGTTGAACAGCATCCTCGGTTTTACCCAGATCCTGCAGCGCGATGCGGCCATGCCGGAGCAGCATCAGGATGCCCTGGCGACCATCCTGCGCAGCGGCTCTCACCTGCTGTCGCTGATCGACGGCCTGCTCGATGTAGCCAAGATCGAGGCCGGCAAATTGCGCCTGGAACCGACGGAAATCCCCTTCCCGGAACTGATCCACGATCTGGAGCTGATGTTCACCCCACAAGCCCGGGACAAAGGGTTGCGCTTTCGCCTGGAGCTGATCGGCAAGATACCGGCGGTAGTGCGGGGCGACGAAAAGCGCGTCCGGCAGATCCTCATTAACCTGTTGGGCAATGCGGTCAACTTCACCGACAGCGGCGAGGTCTGCCTGCGGGTCAGTTACATGCGCGAGACGGCAACCTTCGACATCATCGACACGGGTATCGGCATCGACCCCGAGCACATCGAGCGAATCTTCCAGCCTTTCGAGCGCGGTGATCTGATGCGCCAGGACAAGGGCGTTGGCCTGGGCCTGACCATTACCCGCATGCTCACCTCGCTGATGGGCGGCGAGTTGCAGGTCAAGAGTCAGCAGGACAAGGGCACCTGTTTCCAGGTGCGCCTGTTTCTCTCGCAAGTACGGGTGCCGCAAGCGGTGATCCATGTCGAACACGACATCATCGGCTACCAGGGGCCGCGGCGTCTGGTGCTGGTAGTGGACGACCATGTGGACCATCGCAAGGTCCTCAGCGGCATGCTTACGCCCCTGGGCTTTGAAGTGATCCAGGCCAGCAACGGCCAGGAAGCGATTCGCCAGGTCGCCCTGCGGGGGCCGGACCTGATCCTCATGGACCTGTCGATGCCGACGATGGATGGCTGGGAAACCAGCCGACTGATCCGCCGCAATGCGTTGTCCACAGCACCGATCATCGTGATATCGGCCAATGCCTTTAACGACGAGCGCGAGCGCAGCCTGGCCAGTGCCTGCAACGACTACCTTGCCAAGCCGGTAAACACCCCGGAGCTGCTCGAACGGATCCAGCAGCAACTCGACCTGCACTGGCTGCGCCGCGAAAAACCAGCCCCTGCGACATTCCCCGTACCGGGGGTATTGCCCTCACAGCCTGACCTCATCGCCCTCGGCGAACTCAGCGCCATTGGCTACGTACGCGGTCTGCACGAAAAACTTGACGCCATCCAGGCCGAGACGCCAGCCACCGCCCCTTTCATCAGTTCCCTACGCAAGCTGCTGAAAAACTTTCGCCTGGACGAAATCAACCGCGCCCTCAAGGAGGCAGAAGATGAATGTATTGACCACAGTCGCTGAACCCGGTGTCGTGCTGATTGTGGACGACACCCCGGACAACCTCGCCATGCTCTCCGACGCCCTCAACGATGCCGGCTACATGGTCCTGGTGGCCCTCGACGGGCTCAGCGCCCTGAACCGCATCGAACGCCGGCGTCCGGACCTGATCCTGCTGGATGCGATGATGCCGGGCCTGGACGGTTTCGAGACCTGCCGGCGGATCAAGGAGCAACCGGCCAACGCCGATATTCCGGTGCTGTTCATGACCGCGCTGACGGAAAGCAGGCATGTGGTCCAGGGCTTTGAAGTCGGTGGCAGCGACTACGTGACCAAGCCGATCCAGACCGACGAAGTGCTGGCCCGGGTCGCCGCACACCTGCGCACCTCGCGCATCCTGCTGTCGGCCCGAGCGGCGTCACAGCCAGCCGCGCCGAGCCTGGACGACGAGCCGGCGCAGAGGGTGCTGTCGGCACGCTTTCAGCTCACCGGTCGGGAAGTCGAGGTTCTGCGCTGGGTGGCCTGCGGCAAGACCAACCGCGACATCGGCACCATTCTTGATCTGAGCCCACGCACCGTGAACAAACATCTGGAGCATGTGTATGTGAAGTTAGGTGTAGAAACGCGCACAGCAGCGACCTCCGTGGCCTTGTCGGCCATGACCGATTCTCGCAACAGTGTTTCAAGGTAAGCCGCGATAACCAGACGTATTGCTGGATGAGCACTAGCTGGTGGATGAAGCAGGAACGTTGGAAACGGCTCTCGCCAAATTACGTTTGTATCGCGGCAATGTCTTTGATGATGTGCCGACGGCTTATCGGTCAAGCGGGTTCCTTTCAGAGTGCCTTGGCCCAGCCGCGCAGTACGTACTTCTGGATTTTGCCCGTCGAAGTTTTCGGCAACTCGCTGAACACGACGGTTTTCGGGAGTTTGAACCCTGCCAGATGCTCACGACAGAAGCGAATGATCTCGGCTTCCCGAGTGTCCTGGCAGTCAGCTTTGAGAGTGATAAAGGCACACGGAGTTTCACCCCATTTTTCGTCCGGACGGGCGACCACCGCAGCTTCCAGTACCGCCGGGTGACGATACAAAACGTCCTCAACCTCGATGGTGGAAATGTTCTCTCCTCCCGAGATGATTATGTCCTTGAGCCGATCCTTGATTTCGACATAGCCGTCCGGGTGACGAACCGCCAAGTCGCCGGTGTGAAACCAGCCGCCCCTGAACGCCTCACGGGTGGCATCGGGGTTCTTCAGATAGCCTTTCATCACTGTGTTGCCGCGCATGAAGATTTCGCCAACGCTGATCTCATCGCAAGGCACCGGCTCCATCGTCTGCGGATCGGCAACCATCAGGCCCTCCAGGGTCGGGTAGCGCACGCCTTGGCGTGACTTGATCTTCGCCCGTTCGTCGAGCGGGCGCTCATCCCATTGCGCGTGCCAGGCACAAACAGTCACAGGACCGTAAACCTCGGTCAATCCATAGACGTGGGTGATCTTGATGCCCATCTCCTCGACCGCACCGATGACCTTGGCCGGCGGCGCGGCACCCGCCACCATGGCGTTGACCGGGTGATCGAAAACGACCTTGGCCGAGTCTGGCAGGTTGACCAGCGCGTTGAGCACAATGGGCGCACCGCACAGGTGGCTGACCTGATGCTGGTTGATCAGGGTGAGAATTTTTTCCGGGTCCACGCGGCGCAAAAACACATGAGTACCGGCCAATGCGGTGACGGTCCACGGGAAGCACCAGCCATTGCAATGGAACATCGGCAGAGTCCAGAGGTACACCGGATGGTTGCCCATCGCCCAGGTCATCTGATTGCCCAGTGAATTGAGATAGGCACCACGGTGGTGGTAAATCACTCCTTTCGGGTTGCCAGTGGTGCCGGACGTGTAGTTGAGGGCGATGGCTTGCCACTCGTCCTCAGGCCATTGCCAGGCGAATTGCGGGTCGCCTTCAGCGAGGAAGGCTTCATAGTCCAGATTGCTGAGCGCTTGGCCTTCGCCATACTCCGGGTCGTCCACATCGACCACCAGGGGAGGATTGGACAGCAGGCTCAAGGCTTCACAGATCACCCCGTGGAATTCACGGTCGGTGATCAACACCCTGGCTTCACCGTGTTCCAGCATGAAGGCAATGGCTGGCGCATCCAGCCGTACATTGAGGGTGTTGAGGACTGCACCAATCATTGGCACAGCGAAGTGCGCTTCGAGCATGGCCGGGATGTTGGGCAGCATCACCGCGACCGTATCGCCCTTGCCGATACCCCGCCCGTTGAGCGCGCCGGCCAGGCGTCGGCAGCGCTCATAAGTCTGTTGCCAGTTGCGCCGTACCGCGCCGTGGATCACCGCCGGATACTCACCGTAGACCGAGGCCGTGCGCTCAATGAAGCTCAGTGGCGAGAGCGCGACATGGTTGACTGGCGAGGGCGCAAGGCCCGTTTCGAAAATCGACATAAGATATTCCTGTGAGGAAGTTCCCAGCCGCGTAGCACGGCTGGATACTTCCAATGGCTGATTGTTGGCTCTGCTCAGGTGTACATCACGCCCCTGGGACGCTGCATCAGTGCAACCGCTGGTTCAAACCGTGCGCTTATCGTTTTTGCGCACGTACGAGCGCCATGTCATGGCCCACTGCTGCGGGTCTTCCAACTGCGCGCTCTTGAGCCGGTGGATCGCCTGGTTATGCGGCGAGGTTTTGACAATCTCGGGATTAGAGTAGGCCTCGTCAGAGATCCGCGCGAGCACCTGGATCCAGGTGTCCAGCGCTTCCTTGCCATACATTTCGCCCGGCTCTGGGGTGAACGGCTCAGGTATCAGCCAAGGGTGGTGGCTGCTCCACATCGGATCAATACCGAAATCGCTCATGCGGTTCTGCACGTCGTGGACATCGACCCCGGTGTCCTCCTTGAGTTGCTCAAGGCTGTAGCGGGTCATCTCCATTCGCGCACTTGTGGCCTCGGGATGGGAACGGGTGACACCGCGAATGGCCAGCAGGCCTTTTTCCATGTAGTTGTTGGCCAGCACGGAAATATCCGAAGCCTCAGACATGCCCGCTGCACCCATGGCGCGGGACCAGGCGTAGGCCTTGAGAATCACTGGGACATTGCCCCAGAACTCGCGAATCTTGCCGCAGCTCTGTGGACGGTCGTGATCGAGGCGGTAGCGCTCACCGTCAAAGGCGACCACTGGCGCGGGCAAGAACGGCGCAAGTTCCGCCGAGCAGCCATACGCTCCAACAGCGGGCCCGCCGACACCACTCTTGGGCGCGCCGAAGGTCTTGTGCAGCATAAACATGCAGGCATCAAAACCGAGTTCGCGTGCACGGATTTTGGTCATCACGCCATTGAAGTTGGCGTGATCGTAGAAGCACAGGCCGCCGGCCTCGTGCACCACGCGCACCCATTCGCGGATCTCGGGATTGTAGACGCCCATGTCGTCGGGGTTGTTCACCATCAATGCGGCGGTGCGGTTGGACACGGCAGCCTTGAGCGACTCGAGCGACGGATAGCCATTCTCCTCAATCATCAGGGTGATGACTTTGAACCCCGCCGCAGCGGCCGTCGCGGCACTGCTGGGGTGTGTCTGGATGGTGGTGATGATCTCATCACGCTGGGCCAGTTCACCACGGGACGCATGGTAGGCGCGGGTCACGGCGCAACTGGTATAGGCCGCGTCGGCACCACCGCCCGCCTGGAAGATGAACTGATCCATCCCGGACAATTCACGCAAGATCGTGTCCATGCCGTGTACCACTTCCAGCGCACCTTGCAGGGTGTCTTCGTCCTGATACGGATGTACGTGGGTGATTTCCGGGCGCCAGGCCATGGCCTCGTTGATCTGCGCGTTGTACTTCATGGTGCAGGTGCCGAACAGGCTGATGTTCATCATGCCCAGGGTCTGCTGCGACAAACGCAGGTAGTGGTACAGCACCTCGGGCTCGGACATTTGCGGCAACGCCGGTTTGCGCGAGCGGCGCATAGTCGCGGGAATCAAATCAGCGGCGCTGCCGACAGCTGTTTGAACGTCGGCTTCGACATCGGAAAAAATCACTCCGCGACGGCCGGGATAGCCCATTTCCAAAATGACAGGTTCGCTCCAGACGGGGGCGTGGTATTCCCTGAGTGTGGTGCTCATTGTGCGATTACCTTCTTGAGTGCAGCGGTCAGACGCTCAAGGTCTGCCTGGGTGTGAATCTCGGTGACGCAATACAGGGCACTGGCGCCCAGCTCCGGGAAGTCCTGCGTCAGGTCTTTGCCGCCGAAGATCCCGAGTACGAGCAACTGCTTGTTGATGTCTTTCACACTGAGCCCGGTGGCGTCGAAATTGACCACGAACTCTTTGAAAAAGCCGGACGCAAATGTCACGCCTACCCCTGGAATTTCAGCCAACAGCTTCGCGGCGTAGTGAGCCCGTTGCAGAATGACCTTGCCGACGTCTTCAAAACCTTGCGGCCCCATCATGGCCATGTACACGGCGTTGGCGGTGGCCCACATGTACACCGAGTGGCCGGTCCAGTCGTTACCCTTGTCACGCAAGCCATAGGACGATTGCTCGAACAGGCTCAGGCCAAAACCGTATTCGCCGGGCTTGGTGGTCTCACCGATACTGATGAACAACGTCGGGTACTGGTGGGCGTAGAGTTCTTCATCGCGGGTTGCAATGAAGCCACTGACACCGCCGCCACAATTCATGTGCACACCGAGCGGCTGAGTGGTACCGACCACGATGTCCGCGCCGAAATCGATGGGCGCGGCCAGCACGCCCAGGGAGATAGGGTCGACACCGACGATCACTTCGGCACCCGCCGCGTGGGCAATCGCCGCAATCTCGGCACCTTGCTGTTCGATCACCCCAAAGTAGGACGGGGTTTCGAAATACACGGCGGCGGTTTGTGCACCGATTGAGGCGCGTAGGTGATCGAGGTCGAGCAAACCGGTGTTCGGGTCATAGTCGACGAGGCGCACGACGATGTGGCTCGGCATGTCGACCGGTTCGCAGTAGTTGCGAATAATCGACAGCCGCTCCGGGTCGATGGCGCGGACCACCGCCACTTCGTGACGCCCGGTGATGCGTGTGGCCATACGGATGGCGTGGCCGGCGGCGCAACCCCAACTGCGCACAGGCAAGCCGACCAGGTCCATATTCAGTAGCTCGCCGAGCTGGCTGCAGAATTCGAACCAGGCCTGGTTGCGCCCGTGATCGGAACTCGGTTCGCCGAACACCGACGTCAGCCATTCGTTGCGCCGTACCACCTCGTCGCAGGCCGCCGGGACGTGATGCTGCCAACAGCCGGCGCCGAGGAAGTTGAGGTTCTGCTCGCAGGTCTTGTTCTTCGACAGCGTACTGACCAGGTGTCGGCGCAGCTCACTCTCGTTCAGTGCCGGCGGCAGGTTGATCGGCCGCTGCAGGCGATGTTCCTCGGGGATTTGCTGGAACAGTGCCTCGATGCTGTCAACACCAATCGAGTCCAGCATCTCCTGCTTGAGGGCGGGGACGGAGTTCGCCATGTAGGGGTGGGCGACATGATTACTCATGGGGTTATCCTCGGTTTTTTCGGATGGAACAGATGGTCAGGATCGAACCCTGAAAAAGACGGACCGGTCAGGTCCTGTGTGCACGCGTATATGGCCGCTGAGCGCGGCGTCGACTTGGGCGTCGCCGGTGTCGACGCGCAAGCAACCGGCGTCGAGGGAGAGCAGCTTGTCCATCGAGGCGATCACGATGAGGTGCTCGCGTCCTGCCCGGCGGATGACCTCGGCGCTGATCTGCTGATTGCCACGGCCGAACAAGCTGCCATGCCCGCCAAGGACGCCGACGATGATGCGGATCTCATAGCCCTCCATCAGCCGGATCAACTGGTGTTCGTTGAGGTCAGAGCCCACCAGCGCGCCGTTCAGTACGGCATCGACACCCAGCAGCGTCGATGGCAGGCCGAGTTCGGTCATCACGCGCCGCGTGGTGGTGCCGGGCCCCAACAGGTACAGGCAGCCTGGCTGCATCTCTCGAACGACCTGCCGACAGGCGGCGTCCAGCGCCAAGCTGTCACTGGCGACAGACCCGGACTTGGCGTTTTGTACGAGGTGACGTTCATAAGGGCTGCGTGCATAGCCATAGAGTTGCGCAGACACCTGGTCATTTCGTGTGGCCGCTTCATCGATGTCCATCACCTCGGCCTCGCGAAAGCGCACTGAAGGCTCGCCAGCAATAAAGCGTGCGGCGAGGCTTCCGGCGTTTTCGGGATTGGTACCGAAGACGGCGGAATACATTTTCACGCCCGTTGGGATACCGAGGATCGGCACCCGGTCGCTGACCATTCCCAGCACATCCCGCGCCGTGCCATCACCGCCGGCGAAAAGCAGTAGATCAACGTTGGCGTAAGCCATGACAATCGCCGCGCTTCGCGTGTCATCAGCTTCGCTCGATTCGGATATTGAGCGGTAGACGACGATAGGATCGAGACCGGCGGCGCGTGCAACGTCTTCGCCCAACGCACCAGAGCCGGTGAGCAAGCGAAAAGGCATGGACGAGGCAGCCAGGCGTTTGAGCGCAAGCACGGCGCGCTCGCTGGAGACCGGCCGCGCACCACGGCGTCGCGCCTCTAGCAGGACATCGGGGCCATCGGTGCCCTTCAAACCCACCGGGCCGCCCATGCCCGCCACAGGATTGACGATCAGCCCGAGGGTTTTGCCCTGGCCGACGCTGGTGACTGAACTCTCGGGATCGCGCTGCTCACACATTGCTCGGTATCCTGTGCTGAAGAGCGGCGTCACCGGCACTGAAGAAACAGATCTCCATGCCGATTGCATACGCCGCGTATGTGAGCAACAATACGACATACGCAGCGTATGTCAACTGACATACGCCATGCATGTTGAATTTTTGATGAGGAAAACGATCGATGGCGCAGAAGCGTGCGGACATGATTTCGGAGACCCGCGGCAAGCTGATCAAGGCAGCACGGGAAGCCTTCGCGACGAAAGGCTATGCGGACAGTTCGATGGACGATCTGACCGCGCAAGCGGGGCTCACCAGGGGCGCGCTATACCATCACTTCGGTGACAAGAAAGGGTTGCTGCAGGCAGTCATCACCCAGATCGACGAAGAAATGATGGCGCGCCTGTCCGTCATCATCGATGAGGCGGCCACGATCTGGGACGGCTTCATTGATGAATCCATCGCGTACATCAAGATGTCCCTGGAACCTGAAATCCAACGCATCGTGTTCCTAGACGGGCCATCGGTGCTGGGCGATCCTTCGCAATGGCCCAGCCAGAACGCCTGTATCCGCAGCACCCAACGCAGCATCCAACGGCTGATCGATGAGGGGACGATTCGCAAGGTCAACACCGAAGCGACGGCGCGCCTGATCATGGGCGCCCTGCTCGGCGCGTCCTTGTGGATCGCCAACGCCGATGATCCGCACACAGCGTCCGAGCAAGTGGTGGAGAGTTTTGTCGCATTGGCGTCGGGATTGTTGCTGGTGTCTGAAACGGCAGGTCAGTAGTGGGGCTGGGTCAGACGGATGCCGAAATCGGAGAACTCAAACAACTCAACCATCGACGCAGGAGGTACTGGTCTGTCCATTTGCGCTCCTGTACTGCCGAGTTGCCATCACTGCATGCAGTCATTGAGAATGAGCGATTTCATTTGAAGGAAAGACATGGAAAGGCAACAAAGACCGCCGAACAATACATTTTGGTCGAATGTTAAGAAGCTCGCATTGATCGTGCCGATCGCCGGACTGGTGGGAGCCGGTCTGTCTCAATTGTTAGTAGGCGGCATCGATTACGGTGAGCTCAGAAGCTCTCTAAAGACAGCAAATAGCCGTAACGAATCACTTGAAAAAACGCTTGGTGAGTTCCGGCAAGCAAACGAAGAGTGGCGCAATGCCTACACGAAACTGAACGCTGACCTTTCAGCCGCCAGGGCAAGTGTGGCCGATATGCAGAACGATCAATGCGAATCGATTCGGAGCGTCATCTCGAACTTGCAATACAAAATTGAGAATGCCTACGGATATGGTGAAACTGAGGAAAAGCGTATGAACCTTCAGATAATAATGAAGCAGCATCAAGAGTCTTTACGCGCATGCTTCGCCTCTAGGAAGTGAGACCAGCCATACTCGTCGCCCCGCTATCAGCCTGTCCTGAACGGCAGAGCTTTGATTTGGTCTAAAGGCAGCCCGCCGCCTTGAAGGCGTCGATTGAATCGCGATGGTACTCAAGTCGGTCGGGACTTTGTTGACGTCTTTGGCTCATAATGAGGCACGTGGCGCTGGCAGGATACGTTGGTCACGCCGACCTGAATGTAGCGACGCAATTTGCTGATACGCAAAACGTGTCGCGCTTTACTCGGGCTTCCGGCCAGGAAGCTTGAAGTCATTCACCCGATCAGCAATGGATCGGATCTTCTCCACCCCGAGGAAGCCAACCCAGCCGCCCACGAAGGTAGCCATGCTCTGGGGCAGCGAGAAGAACTCAAGGCCGCTGATGATGGTGAGAGGCAGAACACCACAGATGGAGCCCTCTTCGATCGTGTGCCGCCGCCGTACGTGATTCGCAGGACGGCCATAGCGCAGGACAACGCAGCCGCGTAGAGGATTTGCGAATTCTGGCTCAACCACGCAAGCGCTATCGCCCAGGTGTCTGGTTTGTCTGCATGTTGGACATCTCTGTTCCTCCCCGTCAGGGACAGGAATACGACAGACCGCAACCTGCGGGATAGATCAGCTCCAGCCACACTCCCAGCTCGGAGCGATGGGCGTGCTGAGCCGAAAACTAAAGAGCCCCGGCAAATGCCGAGGCTCTGTGAACGTAGAAAGCCAAAAAACCCAACACTGGATCGGGCTTTGCTCGCAAAAAAAACACAAAGTAACGGAAAAACTAAAAACTCAAATCGATTCCGTCAGGCATTCTCCGCGCCTCCATTTGCATCAATTCTGCTTACTTCAACAGCTCGCAATCTTCGAACATAGGAGTTTTGACGACATCCCCTTTACCAGTGCAAATGACTTTGACGGTGGCACCCTTCTTCAACGTTGCCATAACGGCCAAGTCGGATTTTTCAAACTTAAAATGCGGCCCCATGAACTGGTTCGTGCCGGCCAGCACCAGGTAAGGCTTTCCGAGGAAGTCAGTATTGATGTCGGTGATCCGGCCGGTCACCTGAACTCGTTTATCCTTGAACTGGACGTCTGCGGCAACGGTGTTGTCCTCATAACTCGACGCTACTTGTGCGGCGGTGTAGGCCTTAAGAGGTTCGGCAGGAGCAGTTGCAGCAGCAGGGGCTGGCGACGATGCGGATGTCTTGGAAATCTGAGAACTGGTGTTGTGGCTTGACGTTGAGGACGGCGCCCCGGCGACAATAAGAATGGACAGCACAAGCCAGCCGAACCCAATGATTCGAGCGAGAAGCGAATGCCCGTTCCGCAGCAGAAACCATACAAATACAAAGGGCAGGAACAAAATCCCAAGCCCGAGAAGAAAACCGACATTGCGTTTAGTTGGCGCGGTCACTGCAGTCATATCGCTCTCCGTGGCGATCGATGGGGGAGAGCATTTTGTACGCAGCGACATCAAAATGCTACCAGCGCATAAAGGAAGCCTTTAAAGCTTAAGGAATGCAATCCTAGCAACGGCCCAGCGCTCTTCACTCATTTCCTCCAGTCTCGAATAAGCAAGAAGGTTTTTCGTTCTTTCGCTTGGCATCTGGCCATAAAAAAGCCCGACTCAATGGCCGGGCTGTAAAACAGTTGTGAATCGTGATACCTAGATTTTTTGAACCACCGCCTGCAAGGCGCCACCATGGAAAAGGAGCTTCACAATGTTAGTAGATATCTACCGAGACCGGGCGCTTGAAAAGATCCTGATCGTCGAGGACGGCAAAGGCATTCCAAGAATATCTGACTCCGGCTCTGAATTTCTGGATGGCTTGGCGTTTCATCGCCAAACAGATATCAGCACAGACGATCTGCCGACAGGACTTAACAAAAATGAGGTCCTCACATCTCTAAAGAAGCACGGGTTTTACGTGGCAAGTAACGCTGCAACAATCAGCGAGGTTGAGATCCTGGACTAGCCCTGAAACGAAAAAGCCCCGCACGGTGGCGAGGCTGGCAACTGGTGCAGGAGGCGACAGGGTCTTGCGTGAGCACCCGATAAACTTGCGTCCATGTCCCAGAGGATCGACCTAGCCATGCTTCGAAGCATGTTTAGCTTTCTTCCTTCGCCCCGGGAAGGGAGCGACAGCTATGCTTTAATGCTATGGCCAGTTTGTAAATATTGTCCGGGTCCGACTCCGCTCGCACTTCGTTTGCTCTCGCGATAATCAGAGAGGCTATACCATCGCGCTCTCGCATAAATGCCGCTGGAGCCAAAGGACCTTTTTCGGCGCTACCCAAAGTAATGCTTGCAACGCCCGCAAGCCCCGCCGTGATAGCGGGAGCAAAACCTCCAGTTCCAGCAGCAGCCAACATGGCACCTGTAAAGCCCATCACGCCTCCACCAGCACCCACACCAAGCCGCCAGAACTCTGCGTTCTTGGTTCTAATTTCATAATTGTTCGAACGGGTCCAGCAATACTCTGCGACGGTATCGAAGTCCTTGAGCGCCGCGACCATCGGGGCTTTTGTTGAGTCGGATTTAACAAAGCTCTCATATGCCGTCAACGCTGGAGGGCTTACTTTGGTCACGTGATAGCAACCTGACAAAAGAAGAGCGCCGACTACGACAAAGTTTCCTTTAGTCATACCTACCTCCAATTACCCAAAATAGGGCACTTGTGATTGTAGATACGAATTCAATTATGCGAGTGGCATTTTGATATGGGCGACTGGGCTGATAGCCAATCTTAAAACATCACGCTGCTTGATCAATTTAACGAAGCCAGCCGTGCAGATTGAGAGGTGCGATCAAGAATTGACGGCCCGCATGATCGCCGGGCACTTCATTCAACGTGTCTCTGTGTCGCGCTGGATTCGCCCCGCTCACCCTGGGTATGCATCCATAAGGGTGCACGACTTGAAACACACGTTTGGCCGTCGCCTTCGGGCGGCAGGTGTCACGCAGGAAGACCGAAAGGCTTTGCTGGGGCACAAGAACGGCAGCATCACCAGTCACTACTCGGGCGCCGAGCTCGGGCATCTGATCGAAGCTGCGAATATGGTATCAGCAAACGACTCTAGGGGACCGGTGCTGACAATCTTGAAGAGGAAAACAGGATGAAGTCCCGAAAAACTCCCCACCAATGAAAAAGCCCAACTGGCTAGAGTTGGGCTAAGTCATTGAATAATATGGTCGGGACGGAGTGATTCGAACACTCGACCCCTAGCACCCCATGCTAGTGCGCTACCGGACTGCGCTACGCCCCGACTTCCATCTCTCAACGGAACGCTCAGGAATATATCGCAAGCGTTTGAAAACTGGAAGATTTAAAAGCAGAAATTTATTTCTTGAGCACCACCAGCACATCTTCAAGCTCGGCGATCATCTGGCGGATCATCTGTTTGTACTGGGTTGTGTCGTCTTTGGCCTCATCACCGGAGAGGCGCAAGCGCGCTCCGCCGATGGTGAACCCCTGGTCGTACAGCAGCGCGCGGATCTGCCGGATCATCAGCACGTCTTGTCGCTGATAATACCGGCGGTTACCGCGGCGCTTGACCGGGTTGAGTTGAGGAAACTCCTGCTCCCAATAGCGCAGCACATGCGGTTTTACCGCACACAGCTCGCTGACTTCACCAATGGTGAAGTAGCGTTTGCCTGGGATGACGGGTAGCTCGTCGTTATGACTTGGTTCCAGCATAAGCCTCAACTCGGGCCTTACGAAAGGTGACCACACGGCGAGCCGTGATCGGGATTTCTTCACCCGTTTTCGGATTGCGGCCAGGCCGCTGGCGTTTGTCCCGCAGGTCGAAATTGCCGAAACCGGACAATTTGACCTGTTCGTTGTCTTCCAGAGCGTGCCTGATTTCTTCGAAAAACAGTTCGACCAATTCTTTGGCCTCCCGTTTATTCAGGCCCAGCTCCTCATACAGACGTTCCGCCATCTCAGCTTTCGTCAGAGCCCCCATACGTCACTTCCTTAACGTGGCGTTCAACCTGTTTTCGAGCGAGGTGAGGATATTCTGCGTTGCGGTATTCACCTCATCGTCATTAAGAGTGCGCGATGGATGCTGCCAGGTCAAGCCGACTGCAAGGCTTTTTCTATGCGGATCAATGCCTTTACCCTGATACACGTCAAATAGCCTGAGGTCCGTGAGCCATTCGCCTGCATTTTCACGGATTACATCCAGTACGGCGCTGGATGCAACGTCGCGATCGGCCAGCAGCGCAAGGTCACGCCGCACTTCAGGAAAGCGCGATAACTCCTGGAATTTCGGCATTTTCCCCAGTGCCACTTTGCCCAGAACCAGCTCGAAAACAAACACAGGACGATCAAGACCCAGGGTCTTGGACAATTCAGGGTGAATCGCGCCGACATAGCCGACTCCTCGCCCGTCACGCTCAATGCGTGCTGTCTGCCCAGGATGCAGCGCCGGATGCTTGCCCGGCACGAAGGTGAACGCGTCGAGCGCACCGGCGAAGCCCAGCACCGCTTCCACGTCAGCCTTGACGTCGAAGAAGTCGACGACATCACGACCTTGCGCCCAGCCTTCCGGCAAACGACTGCCGCAAACGACACCGGCCAGCATTGGCTCTTGCTTCAAGCCTTCCAGCTGACCAACGAAACGCAGACCGCTTTCGAACAGACGTACGCGGTCCTGTTGGCGGTTCAGGTTGTGCTGAAGCGACTTGACCAGGCCCGGCCACAGGGACGAGCGCATGGCGGCCATGTCGTTGGAAATCGGGTTGGCCAGCAACAGCGGCTCGACACCTGGATTGAACAGCTCGAACTGGCGTGGATCGATGAAGCTGTAGGTGATCGCTTCCTGATATCCACGAGCCACCAGCAGACGGCGCAGTTCCGGCAGGTCGCTACGGGCTTCGGCCTTGGCCTGTGGGGCCAAGCGCGCCTGCGGGTAGCGAACCGGCAAACGGTTGTAGCCGTACAGACGGGCCAGCTCTTCGATCAGGTCGACTTCCAGGCTGATATCGAAGCGATGGCTTGGCACTTCGACACGCCACTGCCCTGCCCCGTCGGCGCTGATGTTCAGGCCCAGGGCGCTGAGCAGGCGCTCGACTTCAGCCGGGTCCATTTCCATGCCGAGCATCTGCGTAATGCGCTGGGCACGCAGGGTGACCGGTGCGATTTTGGGCAGGTGCTGTTCGCTGACGGTTTCGATGATCGGGCCAGCTTCGCCGCCAGTGATTTCCAGCAACAGGCCAGTGGCGCGCTCCATGGCTTCACGGGCCAGGCGCCAGTCCACGCCGCGCTCGTAACGGTGCGAGGCATCGGTGTGCAGGCCATAGGAACGGGCCTTGCCAGCCACCGCAATCTGGTCGAAGAACGCACTTTCAAGGAACACATCACGGGTCGTCGCGGAGACGCCGCTGTGCTCGCCCCCCATCACGCCGGCAATCGCCAGGGCACGGGAGTGGTCGGCGATGACCAGCGTATCGCTGCGCAGGGTCACTTCCTGGCCATCGAGCAATACCAGCCTCTCGCCTTCCTCAGCCATGCGCACGCGGATGCCGCCGTTGATTTCGGCAAGGTCGAACGCGTGCAGCGGCTGACCCAGCTCCAGCATCACGTAGTTGGTGATGTCGACGGCAGCGTCGATGCTGCGCACGTCGGCGCGACGCAGGCGCTCGACCATCCACAGCGGGGTCGGCTTGGACAGGTCGACATTCCGGATAACGCGCCCCAGGTAACGTGGGCATGCCGCCGGCGCCAGCACTTCAACCGAGCGCACTTCATCATGCACCGCGGCAACGGTCGCGACCGCTGGACGTGCCACTGGGGCGGCATACAACGCACCCACTTCACGAGCCAGACCGGCCAGGGACAGGCAGTCGCCACGGTTCGGGGTCAGGTCGACCTCGATGCTCGCATCGTCCAGGCTCAGGTACTCACGGATGTCCTGGCCGACCGGTGCGTCAGCCGGAAGCTCCATCAGGCCATCGTTGCCTTCGCCAATCTGCAGTTCAGCCTGGGAGCACAACATGCCGTTGGACTCGACGCCACGCAGCTTGGCTTTCTTGATCTTGAAGTCGCCCGGCAGTTCGGCACCGATCATGGCGAACGGGATCTTCAGGCCCGGGCGCACATTTGGCGCGCCACAGACCACCTGGAAGGTTTCCGCGCCATTGCTGACCTGGCACACCCGCAGCTTGTCGGCGTCCGGGTGCTGCTCGGTGCTCAGCACCTCGCCCACCACCACACCACTGAATTCACCGGCGGCCGGCGTCACGCTATCGACCTCAAGACCGGCCATCGACAGACGAGCAACCAGCTCGTCCCGGCTTACCTGCGGGCTTACCCAGCCGCGCAGCCATTGTTCACTGAATTTCATCCTGCTCTCCTATTAGATTCGTTACGGGTCTGCGGCTTAGCGAAATTGCGCAAGGAACCGCAAGTCGTTGTCGAAGAACAGGCGCAAGTCATTTACACCGTAACGCAGCATGGCCAGACGCTCGACGCCCATGCCGAAAGCAAAACCCGAGAACTCTTCCGGGTCGATCCCGGACATACGCAGCACGTTCGGGTGAACCATGCCGCAGCCCATGACCTCCAGCCAGCCGGTCTGCTTGCAGACGCGGCAGCCTTTACCGCTGCACATCACGCATTCCATATCGACTTCAGCGGATGGCTCGGTGAACGGGAAGTAC